>Ga0207419_1000450_pt1 | contig 35855 bp, 27 predicted proteins | sample ElkSloMetagenome_4_FD_184723 | JGI IMG/M metagenome (GOLD analysis project Ga0207419, IMG submission 184723) | Hot spring microbial communities from Elkhorn Slough, Monterey Bay, USA - MD2A (version 2) | ecosystem: Environmental > Aquatic > Marine > Intertidal zone > Estuary: Microbial mat ...
TTTCAAATTTGCAATCCGAAAGTTTATATCCATGGATTTACAATCCACATGCTATTACCTGATAAAATGCGCAATAACCACAGCCACGGTGCATTAATCCCGTGGAAACCCCTATCGTCTGATTGAAATTCCTTGCCTAATCATGCCACGGAATGCAGTTATGTTTGCAAAATGTGTATTATGTTTTGACTGATTACCGTCCTGCCATTTGCAATGGATTACAAATCCATAGATATAAACTTTCGGATTGCAAATCCGAAAGAGCGGGGAGATTAACCCGTTTGCGTCCTGCCGCAAGTGTTTTCCACTTGTGGCGATCCTTCGGGCGGTTACATCCCTTCCAGTCCCTGTTCTTAAATGCCTGTGGAAATTCCGTGGCATGACGGGTTTGGCAATCCCGGGCTATAAATATGTTACTTTAACCTTCTGCATGAAGATGGATTACAAATCCATAGACATACACTTTCGGATTGCAAATCCGAAAGAGCGGGTTGATTTTTAGTTGCGAAAAATTGAAGATACAAATTTGCTATTTTCAGAGCGGGTATGGCAGAATGATAATCATTTTCGCTTTTAAATTTCAACATCTTTCTTTTCCGCTCATCATACGTAGCCCTGAAGGGGCGGCATCATTCAGCCCAGGGTGCAGCCCTGGGTATTAATGCGGTGCATTAATCCCGTGGAAACCCCTATCGTCTGATTGAAATTCCTTGCCTAATCATGCCACGGAATGCAGTTATGTTTGTAAAATGTGTATTATGTTTTGACTGATTACCGTCCTGCCATTTGCAATGGATTACAAATCCATAGACATACACTTTCGGATTGCAAATCCGAAAGAGCGGGCGACAAGCTGGCCTTTAAAAGGAGTTTGAAGCGCTTTGTGGCTTTCAGCTTTTACATGCACCCTATCTACCAACCCGCAAACCAGGTACCCCGATAACTAAATAACCATTTTTTCTTAATAATCTTCAAAAGAAAAATCACCTTTTAACTCCAGAAACCTTAACAGCGCTTCCACATAATAATAATCGGCATAGGTAAGGGGAACATCAACTTCACTCTCGCCAGGTAAATGACCTACACTGTGTTTTAGTATAAAATTATTGTTGGAGCCGGGTTCTGCCAGGTAATTGTCGCTGCTTAGTGTAGCAAGCATTGTTTCAGCATTTTCGAGGTACTTTGCCTGTGTGGTGTCCGTGGTAAACGTGCTTAGTTCCAGCAGTGCCGAAGCAATAATTGCACCTGCTGATGCATCCCTAAGTGCATCCGGAATATCGGGTGCATTGAAATCCCAGTAAGGAATTTTATCTTCAGGTAAATTTTCATGTTCAAGTATGAAATCTGCAATTTCCTGCGCCTGATTAAGGTAGATACTGTCACCTGTTTCATCAAACATCATCACATACCCGTAAAGTCCCCAGGCCTGCCCGCGTGCCCATGCCGATTCATCAGAATAGCCCTGATGTGTCATGCGGCCTCTTGCCTGCCCGGTAATGGTATCATAGTCTACCACGTGGTAGGTGCTGAAATCCTCCCTGAAATGATTTTCAATGGTTGTTTTTGAATGGATATTGGCAACATCCTCCAGTTTTTTATTATCTGACTGATGTGCTGCCCATGTTAGCATTTCCAGGTTCATCATGTTGTCAATGATTACTGGGAACTGCCATTCACCGTCCCGGTTCCAGTCCCATGATTTTATTGTTTTGATGGTGTCGTTATAACGGCTGGCCAGTGTTTCTGCCGCTTCGATTATGATTTCTTTATAATCAGAATTTCCAGTAATGCGGTAAGCGTTTCCATAGCTGCAAAATACCATAAAACCAAGGTCGTGGGTGAAGGGGTATTCTTTTAAAGGTTCAAGCAAGTTTGTTTTTTGTTCTGCTTCTTCTTTGAGTGTATCATTTCCGGTATATTCATATAAATACCACAAAGTGCCGGGATAAAAACCGCTGGTCCACCAGTAAATATTGGAAGTTTCCAATTCACCTACACTGCCTGTGGTTCGGGGCAATACTGAATCATTCAATGTTTCTGCCATTTTCAGGTAATGCTTTTCAGCCACCAATAAGGATTCTTTTGCTTCTTCCACTGTAAATATAGCCTCCTGATTGGTATTATTAGTACAGGCACTTAATACGATGAACAGCGCAAAAATAATTTTATAGAAGTGTTTTTGTGTATGCATAATAGGTTGATTTATTGACATATGATATTGGTAATATAATGAAATGTAATCGTTTGCACAAAGATATATATTTTTTCAAATTTTCAAAACGCCCATTAACCGATTCATACCTCCTGAGGCCTGTACACAATGCCTGGTGGAAAACCTCGTGTAATAAAGATCCCACGGCAAAGAAGTAGCCCGGCGAATCCAACCCGGGGTTTTCTTGCCACTAGTTTCTCTGCAGAAATTATTTTTTTCTTTTTGCTGCGTAAGGGATAGTCTCATCCAGAAGCAATGCTTCCTGTATGATCTCCCGCATACTCTCATCAGGGATATCTGCGGGATGAGAAACCGTGATACCTGCCACCTGTGTCCTTTCTTTGAAATCGAGCAGGCCATTCGCATTGGATAATTCATTTGCACGGGTAAAAGCAAATTCAACCGCGCCGTTTTTTGTGGGGTTTAAGTAAGAAATCCAGCTGTTACGGTCATAAAACGGTATTTTGTACCGGATTTTGCAGGTGACGCCGGGATTTTCCATCATCATCTCATGCAAACACAGCATAACCGCCCTTTGCTGTCCCTCAAAATTATAAATATAGTCTTCTACGGCATTCATTTTGTTTCTGACAAGGATTTAGTAAAGTTTTTTAAGAGAACATGTTGCAGTTTTCTTGAAACCATCTAAAATTAAGGTTTAGTAAATCAATCAGTATTAACAATTCTTCAAAGGTAAAGTTTCGGATACCTGGTAACTGGTTATTCCGTATTTCTGATATTCCTGCTTACGGAAGATACAATGCTGCAGATATCTATTCATAAGTTTAGTAATCAATGATTTGTAATTTTTAGCTAATTTTTAACATATTTTATTTGGAATAAACGTTCTGTTTTCTCATTTTTACATCTGGAACGATCGTTCAGTTATTTGTTATAAACCTAAATCATCAGTAAAATGAATAATTTAAATGGTAAAGTAGCCGTGGTAACCGGCGGAAATAGTGGAATAGGGTATGCATCAGCCCTTAAATTAAAAGAAAATGGCGCACAGGTAGTCATTAGTGGCAGGGCTGCCGATAAAGTGGAAGCCGCAGCCACAGAACTTGGTGTAAAGGGTATCGTAGCCGATGTTTCTGATCTGGCTGCTATTGATAATCTGGTTTCCCAGGTCAGCAGTGCATACGGAAAGGTTGATATCTTATTTGTAAACGCCGGTATATTTTTCCCTGCTCCGGTAGGACAGATTTCGGAAGAATGTTTGATACCCAGATGGGAATTAATTTTAAAGGAGCCTTGTTTACGGTAGAGAAGTTTCTCCCTGTATTAAATAATGGCGCATCGGTGATCAATCTCTCTTCAGTTAACGCCTATACCGGCATGCCCAACACGGCGGTATATGCAGCCAGTAAGGCTGCCATGAATGCATACACCCGTACGGCAGCCACAGAGCTGGCTCCGCGGAAAATCAGGGTGAATTCTGTAAATCCCGGTCCGGTGTTTACGCCCATTTTTGGTAAATCAGGAATGCCAGAGGAGCAGCTTAATGGTTTTGCTGAAGCCATGCAAAACCGGATTCCCCTGAAACGATTTGGTGAACCTGCTGATATTGCAGGCCTGGTTGCCTTCCTGGCTTCCGATGATGCTTCATTCATAACAGGTGCCGAGTATAACATTGACGGCGGAATCAATGTAAATCCCTTACTCGTATAATTTTTTTTACACAAAAATGGAACGATAATTCCAAATTTTGTAATTTTGCAGGAAAAGTGAAATTTTTCATTTGTTCCTGCTAAATTTATTTATATGCCAAGGGTGAAGTTATTTGATCAGCAAAAAGTACTGGAGCGGGCCATGGAGCTGTTCTGGGAAAAAGGATACCATGCTACCTCCATGCAGGATTTGGTAGATAACCTGGGTATCAACCGTGCCAGCCTTTATGATACCTACGGTGGCAAAAAAGACCTTTTCCTGCAGTCGTTTGCATACTACCGATCCATTCATATTAAAACTGCCCGAGAATTTTTATTTCAGTACAAAAAGGTGAAGGATGGCATCAGGGCTTTATTTTATATGGCCATTGAGCAACCGGGTTCAACCGATAACAGCAGGGGATGCTTTGTGGTAAATACCACTACAGAGCTTTTACCCGGCGATATGGAAATTGAACAAATAATACAGAATAACAGATTGGTTTTCGAACAGCTTTTTTATGAATACCTGCAGTATGGCATTGAAAAAAGGCAAATCCCCAAAAAGAAAGACATAAAATCCATAGCCACATTGTTGTTTACCTTGTACAACGGCATAAAGGTATTGTCCAAGACAAATCCTGAAAAAGAGGATATGTTGCGCGCTGTGAACACCGCTTTGACATTGCTGGATTAAGGGCTGTAATTTTACTGATGGTTATTTTCAGGATTCCAGCCTTCAGACATGCATGATAGTTGAACCTTAAAACCAGATTAACGCTGCCGCACGGCCGACAGGAGCAGCTTAAGGAAGAGGGGGATCAAAGACTGGCGCCATTTTTAAAGATTTTTAATCTCCTTTAATAATCCCCATTTTTTTCATCAGGAAAGAAGCATTCAGCTTTTGACTAATACCGTCCTTCAGCTTATAATCAAACACGAGTTGGTCTTTATTAAGTTCCACTTCAAAGCACTGGTTTTTTACCTTACCGGGATGTGTATTTTCAAGTTCCCCGATTTTAAGATCATGTGTGGCAATAATCACTATGGCATTCAGGCTTATTAGTTTTTCGAGAAACCCGAGTGATCCTGCCTGTTTGTCGCGGGTATTCGTGCCACGGAGAATTTCATCAAGCACTACAAGTGTTTTGGGCTGGGATTGTATCTGCTCAATAATCTCCCTCAGGCGTACCAGCTCTGCGTAAAAATAGGATGCATTTTCCACCAGCGAATCCTGAATTTTGATGCTGGACATAATATTGCATGGTGTATACTTCATTTCCCGGGCACACACGGGAGCGCCATTCATGGCCAACAGTAAGTTAACCGAAATGGTGCGCAGAAATGTACTTTTCCCGGCCATATTTGCCCCTGTAATAATGGTGATGGCCGGTCTTCCCTCCAAATGGAAATCATTATCAACCCTGGAATCAGGATGAATTAACGGATGTCCGGCTTCACGGGCATCCACCAGAAAAGATCCATCTATAGCTTCCGGCCAGGCAAATTCATTTTTGTTATTAAAGGCGAAGGTGGCAAAGCTGGTGATCGAATCTGTTTCGGTCAGCGAGGTAAACCAAAGATCAATTTTGTTTTTATGGCTTTTCTTCCATTTTACAAGGCGCAGCAATACCTGTACATCAAAGATAAGCATTGTATTCAGCAAAAAGGAAGCAATAATGTTGTAGCGGATATCGAACTTATTAAGTAATTTAAACAGTTGCCTGAGCGATTTACTCGCGGTTTTATTATTGCTCATTAGCCTTTGTTGTGCATTTTGCAAATAAGCGGATTGAAAATCTTCTTCTTCTATCCGTTGAATAAGTCCGGCATATTTTTCGAAAGTTTTGGTGGTTTTTCCAAGATTGTCATGTGCACTGCCAATTCTTTTCTGATTGGCAAAAATAATGCTGTAGCTCAACAAAACCGGAAACAACAAGGCGGATACCGGGAAAAATCCTGCGATGGTTAAACCAATCCAGCTAATGTTAATAATAGGTATTACATAGCTAAAGAATTGCAGGCGTCCAATGTTTTTTTCTGTTTGCGACAGCCACATTTTTAATCCTTTTATCTCAGTACCGGATTCAGAGATAAACATGCCAAGGGTGCGGTAAGCATGCAAAAAATCAATTTTTCCTGAAAGTTCTTTAATTGATTCCTGCTTTTCTTTTATGATTCTGGTATTTAACTCAGATTGGCAGAGGTTTTTTGCGAAAAGATCGGTGCCTGGTTTTGTTGAGCAGCGATTGAGAAACTGAAAAACTGATCCTTTACCAAAAAGGTCGAAATCTGCAGACAAATGGGGGTTCAGTGCCAGGTATTCTGCTCCGGATGGGCGTCCGGTGTATTTATAGTCCATTATCTCCAGTTCCTCTTCGCATATCTGGCGTTGGTAATGCGTAAATTTTTTCCGGTAGCGGTACTTTATATCATATTTAATGGCCACCAAAAATGCGGCAATACTAACCAAGGCCAGACTAATAAGAAGGAATTTTTGCGGATACTGGAGCATCAAAACTAAAAAAGTACCAAATAGAAGAAATGTAATTAGTCTTGAAGCGTACAGGTAATTGATAATTTTGGTGAGCTTTCCAATTTCTTTATTCAGCCGGGTTCGTTTTTCTTTATAAAAGTCTCTTGCTTCATTCTGCATATATCAACATATTAAATTTGCGCAAATATAGAAATACTGGTAAGAAATAGTGCTTATGTATGGCATTATTGTTTTCATCGATGAATGTCGTGCATCAATACCGTATTTTGGTCTGCTTTTTGCTTATTACTTTCACCAGCAAGTGAACACCTTTTAATTCAAATTTGTTATGAAACTAAAATACTTATATGCATTGCTCATATCTTCATTTTTTATAATTACTGCCTGTGGCCAGGATCTTACCAACCTTGATACAAACGAAAAACCAATGAATAAAGTAGAAAAATCCGAACAGGAATGGCAGAAAGAGTTAGAGCCGGAACAGTATAAAATACTCAGGCAGAAAGGTACCGAACGGGCTTTTACAGGCTTGTACGATAACTTTTATGAGAAAGGAGAATATGCCTGTGCCGGTTGTGGCACTATTTTATTTAATTCCGAATCGAAATTTAAATCTGGATGTGGATGGCCGAGCTTTTCTGATATGACGGAAAATAAAAATATAGATTTTCACCTGGATAAAAGCTTTGGAATGACCCGTACAGAGGTAACTTGTGCCGTTTGCGACGGCCATCTGGGGCACGTTTTTAATGATGGCCCGCCACCCACCGGTCTCCGGTACTGCATTAATTCTGCCTCATTGAATTTTATCCCTGAAGAGAAGTAAAAATAAAAGAACGCTGATTTTGAAAGCTGCAATTATTAACCAATTTGGTAATCCCGAAGTATTTGAAATAGCAGAAATGCCCATCCCTAAGCCCGGTGACGATCAGTTACTGGTGGAAGTACATGCCTCGTCTGTTAATCCTATTGACTGGAAAACCAGGCTTGGAAATCTTAAATATATTTTAGGCTCAGGCTTTCCTATCGTACTTGGATATGATGTTGCCGGAAAAGTTGAGAAAACCGGTAAAAATGTAACCGGATTTAAACCCGGTGATTTGGTTTACGGACGATTGGATAAAAAATTTGGTGGCGCACTGGCAGAATATGCCGTAGGCAGCGCCAATGTTTTTGCCCCCATACCCAAAGGGCTTTCCATGGAGAAGGCTGCAGCAATACCCCTTGCTGCGTTAACAGCATTGCAGGGCTTAAGGGATAAAACCCACGTTACACTCGACGATGACGTACTGGTGATTGGAGCTGCCGGTGGGGTAGGGCATTTCGCCCTTCAAATAGCCAAAATAATGGGTGCAAGGGTTACAGCTGTTTGCAGTGCAAGGCATCAAAACATGATAAATATCCTAAAACCAGATCGTTGGATCGATTACCGAACAACAGATTACCTAAGCGAGGGAAAAAAATATGATGTTATTTATGATGCTGTTGGCAAAGAATCGTTTCTTACCTGTCGGCATATTTTAAAACCAGGCGGTACATATATAAATACTTTGCCACGTCCGAAAATTATCTTACACAAATTCCTTTCTGTCTTTACCAGGGGCAAAAAAGTAAAAACGCTCCTGATGAAACCCAGGGCAGATGATCTATTGTGGATCAATGAGAAAATAAAAAGCGGACAATTTCAGGTTTTTATTGACAGCGTATTTACCCTCAATGAAATATCAGCGGCACATGAACGAAGCGAAATGGGGCATGCCGAAGGAAAAATAGTGATCAAAATAAAAGGTTGAATCACTTACTAAAACACCTGTTTGGCTATCTGGCGGATATTCTCCGAAATACCGATGGTATAGTAATGAACAGCAGGTGCGCCCTTTTCAATTAATTCCTTTGACTGCATTACTGACCATTCCACACCAACCTGCCGGGCTTCCTTATTGTTTTTGCACTTGTGCAGCTCTTTTACCAGGTCGTTAGGGATATCGATATGAAATACCTGGGGCAGCAACTTCAAATCATTCAGATAGGTAATGGGTTTCAATCCCGGAATAATTGGAACGGTAATGCCCATTTTCCGGCATTTGTCCACAAAAGAGAAGAATTTTGAGTTATCAAAAAACATCTGTGTCACGATATATTCAGCACCGGCATCTACTTTTTCTTTTAAAAACTGCATGTCAGTTTCCATATTCGGAGACTCAAAATGCTTCTCCGGATATCCTGCTACGCCCACGCAGAAATCAGATTTGAAGGTTTTTTGCAGGTTTTTATCAAGAAATTTTCCCTCATTCATATCCATAATCTGTTGTACCAGTTCAACAGAATTGGCATGGCCGTTTTCTTCTGCAATAAATCTTCGCTGGCCTTTTGAAGGATCACCCCGCAGGGCAAGAATATTGTCGAGTCCCAGGAAGTTCAGGTCAATAAGGGCATCTTCGGTTTCATCTTTTGAAAATCCGCCGCAAATAATATGCGTCACTACCGGAATGTTATACTTATGATTGATGGCTGCAGATATGGCTACTGTTCCGGGGCGTTTTCTGATAACCTTTTTTTGAAGATAGCCATTTTCCATTCTTTCGTAAACCACTTCGCTCTGATGATAGGTAATATTGATGTTGGCCGGATTAAACTCCATTAAAGGATCAATAGCATCATAAAGTTCTGTAATGCTTTTACCTTTTACAGGAGGTAGTAGTTCAAAAGAAAAAAGGGGTGATTTTGCATTTTTAAGAGAATCAATAACCTTCATCTGATATATCTTCTATTTAAATTTATAATTTCTATGGGGAGTCAATTGTAGCAAAAAATGCCAAATATACTATGAATTTTACAAATAAGAAAGCTTAATAATTTAGATTTGATGCAAGCATCCGTTCCACCCATTGCACGTCCCTGTTTTTACGCCGGGCATAATCTTCCACCTGGTCTTTGCCAATTTTATCTACAAAAAAGTACCTTGATTCCGGGTGGGCAAAAATGAGCCCGCTTACGGAAGCTGCAGGATACATGGAGTATGCTGAAGTCAGTGAAATGCCGGTGGCTTTTTCTGCATTTAATAAACCAAACAGGGTTTCTTTCTCAGAATGGTCGGGGCAGGCAGGGTATCCGTGAGCCGGACGAATGCCACGGTATTTTTCAAGCAACAGATCGTTAAGCGACAGCTTTTCATCAGGTGCATAACCCCACAACTCTTTTCGTACTTTCAGATGAATAAGTTCAGTAAAGGCTTCTGCCAGCCGGTCTGCAAGGGCCTTGATCATAATACTGTTATAATCATCATGATTTTGTTCAAATTCTTTTACTTTCTCTTCAATTCCCAGTCCGGCAGTTACTGCAAATGTCCCAACATAATCTGTAATACCGCTCTCTTTAGGCGCTACGAAATCAGAAAGACACAGGTTGGGTTTGCCATTGGTTTTTTCTTCCTGGTTTCTGAGGTTGTGAAAAACTCTAAGAATTTCCTGTGGGTTTTCAGGATTATATATTTCTATATCGTCACCAATGGAGTTCGCAGGAAAAATACCCACCACTCCATTTGCTGTAAGCCAGTGTTCCTGGACGAGCTCGCGAAGCATTTCTTGTGCATCGGCAAATAGTTTTTTGGCTTCTTCACCCATTTTTGGGTCGTCCAGAATTTCGGGAAATTTGCCACGCAATTGCCACACGATAAAAAAGAACATCCAACTGATGTATTCCTCAATTTCCTTGAGGGGATAATTTTTGTAGGATTTAATACCTGTAAAGGAAGGTTTTGTAATTGTGTTTTCGTTCCATTCCGGCTTAAATGAATTTGCACGTGCGGTTTCCAGCGAGACGTATTTTGTTTTGCTCTTTGCTCCGGCATAGGTTTCTCTCAGGTTATGATAATCAAGCTTCACACTTTTAACGTAGTTGTCTCTCTGCGTTTTACTGAGCAGCTGGCTTACTACAGTAACACTTTTTGAGGCATCCTTTACATGAATTACCGGGTGTGTGTATGATGGTTCTATCTTTACAGCTGTATGAATTTTTGATGTAGTGGCTCCGCCTATAAGGAGCGGGATATTAAAATTCTGTCGCTTCATTTCACCGGCTACCTGCACCATTTCCTCCAAAGAGGGAGTAATGAGTCCGCTGAGACCGATCACATCCACTTTTTCCTCAATGGCTTTCTTCAGAATATCTTCTGTGGGCACCATTACACCCATATCAATAATTTCGTAATTGTTGCAGGCCAGTACCACGCCTACGATGTTTTTTCCAATGTCGTGCACATCACCTTTTACGGTAGCTAAAAGAACTTTTCCGGCATTGGAAGCGGCGCCGGATTTCTTTTTTTCCTCCTCAATAAAGGGGAGCAAAACCGCTACAGCTTTTTTCATCACCCTGGCACTCTTTACCACCTGGGGCAAAAACATTTTTCCACTTCCAAACAGGTCTCCCACCACATTCATACCATCCATGAGTGGACCTTCAATAACCTCCAGCGATTGCGGGTATTCTTTCCGCGCTTCCAGCACATCGGGTTCAATAAACTCTACAATTCCTTTTACCAGTGCATGCTTTAATCGTTCCTGAACACTCTGGTTTCGCCATTCATTTGTTTTTACTTCTTTTTTTCCTGAACCTTTTACTTTTTCTGCATAATTGATGAGGTTTTCAGTGGCCTCTGCATTCCGGTTAAAGATTACGTCTTCCACAAGGGTAAGCAATTTTGGCTCTATATCATCATAAACCTGCAGCATGGAGGCATTTACTATACCCATATCCAGCCCGGCTTTAATGGCATGATAGAGAAAAGCTGAATGCATGGCCTCACGTACAACATTGTTTCCACGGAAAGAGAATGAGAGATTACTCACGCCACCGCTGGTTTTGGCGTGCGGTAAATTTGCTTTTATCCATTTTACGGCGTTGATAAAATCTACCGCAAAGTTGTTGTGTTCTTCAATACCCGTTCCAATGGTAAGAATGTTGGGGTCGAAGATGATGTCTTCCGGAGGAAAGTATACCTCTTTGGTGAGAATGTTGTAGGCACGGGAACAAATTTCAATGCGTCTTTCATAAGTGTCGGCCTGGCCTTTTTCATCAAAAGCCATTACCACGGTTGCTGCACCATAACGCCGGATAAGCTGTGCCCTTTCACGAAAAGCTTCTTCACCTTCTTTTAAACTGATGGAATTGACAATGGCTTTTCCCTGCACGCATTTTAAGCCTGCCTCAATTACTTCCCATTTGGAGCTGTCGATCATTAAAGGGAGGCGCGATATATCCGGTTCTGAGGCCATCAGGTTTAAAAAATTAACCATTTCAGCTTTTGAATCGAGCATGGCCTCGTCCAGGTTTACATCGATAATCTGTGCACCTCCTTCTACCTGCTCAAGGGCAACACTTAAGGCTTCTTCGTATTTTTTATCCTGAATCAGGCGTGAAAATTTCTTTGATCCTGTAACATTTGTTCTTTCTCCTACATTTACAAAATTCACACCAGGACTTATGGTCAGAGGCTCCAGTCCGCTAAGCCTGGTTTCGGCTGCTTTTTGTGGTTTCTTTCGTGCGTTTGCTTTTTCTGCATACCTGGCAAAACTACGAATATGCGCTGGTGTGGTGCCGCAGCATCCACCCACAATATTCACAAATTGATGATCTAAGAAGTCCCTGATCTGAGGTGTCATGTCTTCGGGTGATTCATCGTACTCGCCAAACTGGTTTGGCAGGCCGGCATTAGGATACGCGCTTACATAAAAGGGTGCTTTATCTGATAGCTCTTTGAGGTATGGGCGCATTTCAGAAGCGCCCAGGGAGCAGTTTAATCCTATTGATAACAGGTTAATATGCGAAACAGAATTTAAAAAGCCTTCAAGGGTTTGTCCGGAAAGAGTCCGTCCGCTGGCATCGGTGATGGTTCCGGAAACCATTACAGGAATATGCTGTGCCATTTCCTGCAGTACTTCTTCTATCCCGAAAAGGGCGGCTTTGGCATTAAGGGTATCAAAAACAGTTTCCAGTAATAATAAATCTACCCCGGCATTGATAAGTGCACGTGCCTGCTCTTTGTATACATCGCGCAAATAATCAAAATCCACAGCCCGGTATCCGGGTTGGTTTACATCGGGTGAAAGAGAAGCTGTTTTGTTGGTGGGTCCCAGGGCGCCGGCTACATAGCGTGGCTTTTCAGGATTTTGCCTGGTAAATTCGTTTGCTGCTTCACGTGCCAGGTTTGCAGCAGCAGTATTCATTTCTGTTACCAGATCTTCCATGTGGTAATCTGCCATGGAAATACGGTTGGCATTAAAGGTGTTGGTTTCAATAATGTCGGCACCGGCTTCAAGATAGGCTTTGTGTATTTCTGTGATAATCTCAGGACGAGACAGACACAGCAAGTCGTTATTGCCTTTTACATCGTACGGAAAATCAGCGAACCGGGAACCCCGGTATCCTTTTTCATCCAGTTTGTATTGCTGAATCATGGTTCCGGCGGCTCCGTCAAGCACCAATACACGATTTTTGAGTTCTTCCTGTATATCTTTTTTGGTCATCATTTTTCGTTGAAATTACTTATAAATCAATCCCGTAATAAAAATCATACAAAAATAGTCATTAATCACAGGTAGTGCAACAATTGCAGGAGGTTATAGTTATTTATAATGTAAGTATGGGAATTTGTTCCTCATTTTTATTTGCACATACCTGACAGGCCACAAAGCGTTTTGGAGGTAAGGAAATTGATTTCTCAGACCAGGTTGTATTTTTGGGGCACTGTTGAGGTATTTATTTAGATACAGGCTTTATTAATTTTTTTAGTAATAGTTTTTAATATATGAGACATGAATACCCATTAAGCCTTTACACCTCAAATTCAGAATAACTCGCCTTTTTGGGCATACATCATTCTTGCAGTGTTTTACAAGTTTTCAAAATAATTATCCAGAAAAATTAATCTTTGATCCATCCAATCTGTTAAGTATTCTTTTTCCTTCTCAATATCAATATTTGCATCCCATTTTTTATTTTCAATAACGATTATACCGGAACGATTTATCTGTGTGAAGTTTTTTAAAAACAATCTTTTTAAATTTGTATTGGAAAAAATATCATCTCTTAGGAAATGCCATCTGTGTTTTACTTTAACCCTAAAATCATGAGGGTTTGTTTTAAAGAGCCGATCAAATAAATTATTGGAAAGTACAGATGAATATCCTGCATATGTTCCATCCCATAGTAACCCCCAGGTACCATCCAAATCCCACGGAATAATGCTGAACTCATTTTGCATATTCTCCTTGACTAAAAAAGTGTTTTTGCCTGTATTGTCGATTGCTGAAATAACATTCAAAAAAATATAATAATCAATAAAGTTGTTTGCCTTAATGAGTGATTCAATTTGTGAAGTGAATTTTTCATCGCCACCGTTTATAACCAGTTTCCTTAGTTCATTCAAGGGGTTCCAATTAATCATGATACCTGGATCCGGGTATTTTTGTTCCCAGCCATCCCAGTAATCATTAATAGGCGGATAGGTATTGCAATTTTCAAATTGCGTTGCTCCACCTGCCCAGTCTACGGCTTTATATATTACTGCATTCGGGTTACTTACATTTAGAAACTCAGCATTGATTTTTTCACCTAAACAATACAGCCCCTGGTGTTCATTGTTTATAAACAGTTCAACGAATTCAGCATCAATTCCACGATGATTTACATCCATTTTGTTCCATAGTTCAAAAGACGTTTTGTTTCTTAACCTTGCTTTATCCGTCCACATGGCATCTAAAATCCAATCATTATTCTTTTTCATGTCAAAAAATGAATTTGAAACTTCGTTATTTAAATTCATACTGCCTTTTAATGAAAAACCATAAGATTTTTTTTGATAGGATTGGGATGTTTGGCCACGGTACTCTATGCCTGTAAGAAATGAATCTGATACCTTATCTTCTTCAGTATAGTTAACTACAATTCTTGCCAGGGTTTTGGGCTCATCCCTTATTGTATTGGGAGTAATGATTTGAACGATTGGTAAACAAGTAAAAGTCAAAGACAGATGTTGTACGCCATTTTGCTTTTCAATTCTGACCTGATACGCTTTGTTATTTTCAATTTTGCCTAAGTGATTAATACTTCCGTTTTGCAATGTATTATCATTGAAGTAAACTGTTGATTGATTTTGAAATTCGATTAATGGTGAAAAGTTATTAATTGAATCAGCGTTAATAGGATACCTGAGGTTTTTTTCAATATGGTCATAACAGCATTCTTTGCCATTTATTCGTAAAAGTGAGGGGAGTTCCAGGTTGCTGTCGGCTTCTGTATTGTATATGATCTCTTCCTTGTAGCAACATTGTAAAAGAAGCAGGAGCAATATGGCTGAAATTAGTTTTAAAAACTTCATAGTTTCAGCGTATATTTTGTTTTTATAAAAAAGAACGAAAGTGGGTACTTGGTATTTGTCTCCAATTCGTATCCGAATGATACATCAAATTCTCCAATACGGGAGGCAATCTCATCTCCAATAAAAAATCTTACCTTATTCCAGTACGGCTCTATGAATGGCTCCATCAGTCTAAACAATTCAGCCGAAAAATAACTTGTATGAAGTTTGTTAATTTTATATTCTGCTTTCGCCCGGTGGCGTATGTTTGAATGGTGAATATTTGTTTTTAGGTATTCTGAGAATGTGTTCACGTATTCATGCTGGTACCTTAACCTGTAATGGAGGTTGAGGTTTTCCATAATTCTACCCTTATACCGCAAATCAAAATTGTATCTATAGTTGTTTTCTGTTTCTTTCCACCGTTTGGCATTATATGTATACCGCAGATTAGCACCAAGCCTGAAATTTTTATTGATTTTATACTTTCCACCAAGATCAACAATATAATCATCTAACTGTGTAGCAGTTGAATAAAATCTCAGTTGTTGGGCTAATTCAATTTCAAAATCCTTCCCTATGTTTTTTTCAATATTAATTACTCCCCAAACTCCAAAATCCCTTATTACCTTTGTTTGCTGAGCAAATAAAAGGCTGGTTAAAATTAAATTTATTAGAATGATGGTAGTTCTTTTCATGCCAACTGCTGTAAACACTTTTTTAAACGCACCTAAAGCTATTAATGCCAGAATACAGTTCAGTTATCAAAACTCTCAATTTTCATTGGGTTCAGCGAAATCTTATGGCTGTAAACCAATAAAGGTTAAGATAATGTCTCTTCTCCGGAATATTTCAGGATTCTATTATGTATTGCGCAATATAGATAGTTTTATGCATAAAAGCAACAGCAGAGGTGTTTTCTTTATGAATTTACTATACATTTTCTCCGGTAATCCATCGTTGGATCGTAACTACCTGCGGTTAATTTTTTATCCTGAATAAAGGACATCAAGCTGGGTTTAGCCCTACATATGAAAATTATTAACTATCAGCCAATCTATATCAACGCATTATCATAAATGAGGAAGCCCAACTTATACTTTTTTCAAATGGCAGTCATATTCACCTGGACTGTCAAAATCTTTACCTGCGTGTATTGATCAGCGGCAATAACAGGAGTGCTATTAATCCCACCACCAGGTAAATTAAATTGGTAGAAGAGTGGGCTACCAGGGCAAATATTTTTCCATCCACCCGCGGTATACCATAGATAAAAAGGGTTTCGATAACCATAAAATGCCAGGGGCCTATGCCACCCTGCACAGGTGCCAGCATGGCCAGACCGCCCATCAGGAAGGTAACCATGGCTGCATTCAGACCTAAATGTTCTGTGGGTTGGTAGGCAAAAAACACCACATAAAGCATCAGCAGCCACATAAGGAAAATAAAAACGGAATGAAAAACATATAACCCCGGGTTTTTTAGATTTTTCACCGAACGAATGCCACTGATGAAATTTTCCTTCAGCGAATCAATTTTAGCTTTAAAATTTGCACCCGATTTTTTTGCCCATCGCAAATAAATAAAAATTAAAATACCTGCCACGAGGATTACAATGAGGAGGAGTTGTATCGAAAAAAAGCCTCTGATACCTGCAATAAGAGACGGATTTTCTAAGAAAAATGATTGAATAGTTTGAATATTTGTAGCTATAATGACTACAGCAAGCAGCAGTGTCATCAACAAATCAGTCATTCTTTCCACGAAAACGGTTCCCAATAACCGGGTAAAGGGGATGTTCTCATATTTTGAAAGCACAGAAACCCTGGCTATTTCACCTGCACGGGGTATTAAAAGGTTAACAAAATACAAAACAAATACAGCGAGGTATGTATTTATAAACCGTACTTTTTCTCCTGTGCTGTCAATGAGCATCTTCCACCGGGCAGCCCTGCTGGCATGGCTGATTAAACCAAAAATAAACGACAGCAAAATCCATTTATATTCGAGATTCCGGGTAGCTGCCAGTATGGTTTCCACGCTGAGATCCTTGTATACCCACCAGAAGATAAATAATCCAACCGCTAAAAAAACAATAACCTGCAACCCTTTTTTAAGGGAAATATTTTTCTTTGCCACCTGTATTATGCAAGGATTACATTCATTACTTCCCTGTTTCGCTCATTCAAAATATCTTTTGACTCAGGTGTGTAGAGGAATTTTATAGTTTCAGCATGATGTTCCACAATTTTTCCGCGAACCATTTTCAGGGTACTGTTCATCAGATGATTTTCTTCTGTAAAACCTTCACGGAGAATTCCCATGGATGCCGGCAGCCATCGTTGTGGAAACATTTTTTCGTATTTCCGGCCCACGCGGTATTCGTTTACTTCTGATTCAATCAGTTTTAGGGCAGCAGTTTGTCCTTCTTCTGTAACCGGATCAATATTTTCTTCGCGCAACCATCTTTTTACAGCTTCTCTGTTAACCACTACCAGGGCTATGGTATAAGGGTCCTGGTTATTGTAAAGCATGCACTGATCAATATATGACGACTGGTTCACCAGGGCTTCTTCAATGCCTTCGGGGCTGTATTTTTCCCCATCGTCTGCAATTAGCAGGCTCTTAAAACGCCCGAGTACGTATAAAAACCCGTCGTGGTCAACATATCCCATATCTCCTGTGTGTAACCATCCGTTTTTTATTGTATCTGCCGTGGCTGTTTCATTTTTCCAGTAACCCGCCATTACATTTTCACCCTTTACCACAATTTCACCTTTCTCACCAGTGGGTAGGGAATTTCCTTTATCATCACATATTTTTAGTTTCTGATCAGCCACCAGAACGCCAGAGGTACCCATTTTGTGAACTGAAGGACTGTTTGAGCTGATTACCGGCGCTGCTTCTGAGAGGCCATAACCTTGAAACATGGGGATGCCAATGGCATAAAAGAATCGCTGGAGCTCAATATCCAGAAGTGCTCCGCCCCCAACAAAAAATTTCAGACGGCCTCCGAAATTTTCACGTATTTTACTGAATAATATTTTATCATAAAGGGCATATAGCGGTTTGTACAAAAATTTCAGCCCTTTTCCACGGTCATTTCCCAGGCCATTATAATTGTATGCAATGCTTAAGGCATGGCGAAATAACTTTTCTGCTACAGCGCCTCTATCCTGTATGGCTTTTTCAATGTTCTTCCGGAAGTTTTTTGCCAGGGCTGGCACGCTCAGCAAGAATACAGGTTTGGTTTCTTTTATATTTACAGGGATATTTTTAAGGGTTTCCATAGGTGTTTTGCCTACCTGTATGGATGCGATGGCAGCCCCGCATTTTACCAGGGTATAAAGGCCGGTTGTGTGGGCAAATGCATGATCCCAGGGAAGAATGATTAAAGAGACGTACCATTCCGGCACATCAAACAGGGTTAACGATTGCTCTATATTGGCCGTGTAATTTCTGTGGGTTAGGATAATTCCTTTGGGGTCGGCGGTGGTACCTGATGTGTAACAAATATTGGCATAATCTTCTCCTTTTACTGATCGCCAGTGCTTTTCAAATTGTTCCCGGTTTTGCTCAAGGTATTTTTCCCCATTTTTTATAATATCGTCAAACTGGATATTCTTGTCATGCTTTTCTTCTGTTTCATCCAGCAGGATAACTTTTTCGAGATCCTGAAGGTCGTCTTTTACGGTTTTAAGTTTAGCAGCCTGGTTGCCTGAAACAATGATCATCCGGCTGCCACTGTGTTCAAGCCTGAAATATATTTCTGAGGCATCACCAAGTTTTACAGAGAGCGGTACACTTACACCCCCTGCGTACAGGATCCCAAGCTCACCGATCAACCAGCTATTGCGGCCCTCAGAGAGAAGGGCCACACGGTCTCCTTTTTGTAACCCGATGCTTAAGAGGCCTGCAGCGAAGGCATGTACCTTTTGCTGTATCTCGCGGTAGGTTGAAGGTTCATAGCTGGCGCCGGTCTTTTCAAGCATAAGTGTATTGGCACTGTATCTTTCAACACTCTCATGAAAAAGTTCATTTAAGGTCATACTGTTGAATTGTATTTTCGGTTTGACCTGCCAAATTACTATATTTTTTTTATTTTACTTTGCTCAACTTTGTTTCAGGTAATTTATTGTAAATACTCATTCATTGCCTGCAGTAATTTTTCTCGCTTTACAGGCTTGTTTATCACATTCTTACAACCATGCGCATAGCAGTTTGTGATATCCTCCGTCATGGCATTCGCAGTTTGGGCTATAATTGTAACATCAGGATTTATTTTCAGCATGGCATCCGTAACCTCGTACCCGCTCATGCCGGGTAACTGTATGTCCATAAGAATCAAATCATATTTTTTTCCATCACCAAATAATTTCAGTGCTTTTTCACCCGTAATGGAATGATCAATCATTATTTTGCTGGATCTGAGAATTATTTCCAGGTACCGGTAACTAATGGCATCATCTTCTACAATCAAAACCCTTTTTCCTTCCCAGGAGTATTCCTGTACAATTTTTTGTTTAATTTTTACTTCTGAAGAATTTATATGTGTTGCTTTTTGAACAGGGAGAATAAATGTAAATTCTGTACCCTTTCCCAATACAGAATGGACTTGTATATCCCCACCCATTATTGTAATTAGTCCCTTGCTAATCGCCAGGCCTAAACCTGTGCCGCCAAAATTTCTGCTGTTTGATGAATCTACCTGTACAAAGCGCTCAAATACTTCATTTTGTTTTTCTTTGGGGATGCCAATGCCAGTGTCGGAAACAAAAAATTCAACCATACCGGCATTTGTTGCCAGCTTCCTGACACCATAGGCAATGCTGCCTTCCTGTGTGAATTTAATTGCATTGCTTAGCAGGTTTGTCATTACCTGTCGAAGTCGGTCAGGATCAGTTTCAATGATATCATGGTCAGGGTCAAGTTCATAAAATTTATGCAACCGTACTTTTTTTTCCTTTTCAATGATGTTCATCGAGAATACATCATACAGTTCATCCATCATTTTTTTTACAGAAAAAACCTTTTTATTAAATTTCAACTGTCCTGCTTCTATGCGTGAAATATCTATTATATCATTGATCAGAGTAAGCAGGTGCTTGCCACTTGAGCCAATGATATCAACGTACTGATCATGTTCTTCAGGACTTAATGATTTATCCTTTAGTACATTAATGAATCCCAGGATACCATTCATGGGAGTGCGTATTTCGTGGCTCATATTTGCCAGAAAGGCACTTTTTAACCTGTCAGAATCCTCAGCTTTCTTCTTTGATATGTACATTTCCTCAAAAGCTTTCTTCTTTTCGGTAATATCTTCAAAGCTTTCAATACCTCCGGTAATGTTTCCTTCCTTATCTCTTAAATAATCAGTGTTTTTTACGATGTATCGGATTTCACCATTTCTGGTAATGATTTTTGCCTCAATGCCCTGCCGCGGATAAGCTTTCTCGCTATTAAACATAATGCATCCTTCGGTACAGCTTCCGAAGCTAAAGGTAGCGCACTTTTTGCCAATGATTTCATGCGCTTTATACCCGGTAAGTTCTTCTGCGCGGTTATTCCATGTAGTAATTACATGCTTTGTATCTGTGGTGAAGATTGCGCTTGGCGAAATTTTGTATATCTGTTCTGCGTGTTCTTTGGCTTCAAACAAAAGATCTTTCGTGATTTTTCGCTCTGTGATGTTGCGGCTGTTGAGCACTATTCCTTCAATATCCGGATTGTCAAGATGATTGGTGACAATAGATTCAATGTAGATGATATTTCCGGCTTTATCGTACGAACGGTATTCAATCGTTTTAGAAATGCTGAGGTTGTTAATAACTACCTGAAATGCTTCCTGTACCAGTGGAAGGTCTTCAGGATGAATGTTACTGGTTAGATCAACATCTTTCATTTCCTCCACGGTATACCCATTAAAGCGTTGAATGTTTCCCGTAACAAAACTTAATTTACCTTCCCTGTCTATAATTGATATAAGATCTTCTGAGTTCTGCAACAAGGCTCGAAAATGTTCTTCATTTTGTTTGATTTTTTGCTCCAGTCTTCTTTGTTCAGTGACATCGCGTACATTTGATATTATCCGTAATTCTGCATTCTCTGCACAAAACAGTGAGGATGTTATTTCTATGAATTGGATGGGCATGTATGCTGGCGAAACCTGGAAAACTGATGTTTTGGGCTCGCCGGTGGTAAGAAATGACTCCATGCTCTGGAGTAATTTTTCATAATCATGATGGTGTATAAAATCTGAAACGTTTTTTCCTTTAAGCGCTGCTGGATTTGAAGCGCCGGTTAATTTTAACGCTGCTTTGTTGCATTTTTCAATAACCCCTTCTGCTGTAAGGATAAATACAGAATCTGGTGCATGATAAAAATACGTAGAAAATATGGCGTTTAATTCCGTTGGATTGTTATCCTCCTTAGCATCATGGCCATTGAAATTCTTAGGTTTTTGTTCCTGGTAAATGCTCATTTGTTTCCTTTGTTTTAGCTTCCTTTGCAAATCATACGCATAGTATTGCAAAAGGTATTTTTTCTTTGATGAACACTAGGGTTAGATGGGTGAAAACTTCTAATTTCAAGATGATTATCTGAAGTCTCCCAAAGACACGGATCAGTTTATTTTTCATTCCTAAGCCTGTTTTGTCAGGATAAATAGAAGTTCATTGATTTAAAATCCGAACCTCTGTATGCTTTTTAATTGTTGAAAAAGGCACATGCAATACCTGAATAAAATGTATATTTGTTGCATGAATATGTCGTACAGGAAAAAAATTGAACGCAGTTTTTTCCTGAAAGACTTTCAGTAAGCGGGTTTTTTCCCTGATATTGAAGTCAGCAAAACGACTGCCTGAATATTTAAAAGTTGATTTTATGCATGTTAAAAAAAGTACTTTAAAAGACTCAAATGCCGTTAGATGGGGTGTGCTTATCCTGTTAAGCTTTGTAATGGCGGCCAATTATTATTTTTATGATGCGCTATCTCCCCTTAAGAGCACATTGCAGGATCAACTAGGGTTTTCTTCATCCGATTATGGATTTCTTGTTTCTTCTTACTCCATCCCTAATGTTTTTCTCTTAATGGCGGTAATTGGTGGTGTAATCCTGGACCGGCTGGGCATTCGCATAACGGGTACAACTTTTATCGGGCTGATGGCTGCAGGCAGTATAATTACTGCATATGGTTCCAGCGAAATTTTTCTGAACGGCGGTCCTGGGTATGAATTATTTCAACAGGTTTTACCTGCTTACACGCCTGCATTAAAGATGATGACCCTTGGTTTTTTCCTGTTTGGTTTTGGAGCGGAAACAAGCATTGTGGTAATTACAAAAACCCTTGTTAAATGGTTCAAAGGAAAAGAGCTTGCCCTGGCACTGGGGATTAATATTGGTATTGCACGTTTGGGTACAGCTTTGGCTTTCAATATTTCTCCTGCGCTGGTTACTGATGATTTCTGGAATAAACCGATCTGGTTTGCCGCCTCACTTATGGTGATAAGCTTCCTTGGATACCTCATTTACCTTTTGCCTGATATAAAACTCGACCGGCAGGAAAAGCAAGACATCGAATTATTGGGGGAAGACGAAAAGTTTCGCATGAATGACATTGTTAAACTGATAACAAACCGATCGTTTATTTACATAACTTTATTATGTGTTACTTTTTATGCTGCCATTTTTCCCTTTTTAAAATATGCACCTGATTTACTCGAGAATAAGTTTGGATTCACCCCTAAGCTGGCTGGTGACATCACTTCCATACTCCCTTATGGGACCGTTATATTTACACCCTTGTTTGGTTGGTTTGCCGATGTAAAAGGTAAAAGCGCCACGCTTATGATCTACGGATCAGGGCTTTTATTGATTTCTTTTCTTTCCATTGCTTTCACAAATCTCACCCCTTACATCGCTATGTTTGTGTTGGGAATTGCCTTCTCCCTGGTGCCAGCAGCCATGTGGCCTGCAGTATCAAAAATTGTTGAAGAAAACCGCCTCGGAACAGCTTATGGGCTTATGTTTTCCGTGCAAAATTTGGGTATGTGGGCTTTCCCGTTTCTAATAGGAATTGTGCTTGATAAATCCAATCCCGGCATAACGCCCGCAATGATTGAACAGGGTACAGCCAGCTATGACTATACAAATCCTATTTTAATGCTTTCAGGACTCGGTATTGTGGGCTTTATTTTTGCCATCTTATTGCGCCATGATGATAAAACTTCAGGTTACGATCTGGAAAAACCCAATATGGAATTTGTAGAGGCAGATAAGAATCAAAAAACCGGACTTTCTTAAAAACCGGTTTTTTTACCTGAAAATGGATATCCATATTTTACATTATTATTGTTTGTTGCCTGTTAGGACCTACGGAAACAATGGTAACTGGAACTTTTATTTCCTCTTCTATAAACTTTATATAGTCTTTTAAAGCTTTGGGAAGCTCCTGGCTTTTTTCAATCCTGGTGATGTCTTCCTGCCAGCCTTGTAGTTCAGTATACAGGGGAGTTACTTCCTCATTTATATCATAGGGAAATTTATCTGTTTTCTCTCCCTTTACCTCATATGCAGTGCATATCTTCAATGTTTCAAAGCCGCTAAGTACATCGGCTTTCATAAGGAATATCTCTGTCACCCCATTGAGCATAACCGTATATTTAAGGGCGACAAGATCGAGCCATCCACATCGCCGCGGACGGCCTGTGGTAGAGCCAAATTCACAGCCATTTTCTCTAAGCTTATCACCCGTATCATCGTGTAGTTCGGTAGGGAAGGGGCCACTGCCAACCCGGGTGCAATATGCTTTTACAATACCATAAACCTTTCCTATCCGGGCTGGCGCCACACCTAAACCAGTACAAGCACCGGCACAGATGGTGTTTGAGGAGGTGACAAAAGGGTAGGAGCCAAAATCAATATCGAGAAGTGTACCCTGTGCACCTTCTGCAATGGCAGATTGCCCATTGTCCAGACATTCATTAATAAAATGCTCGCTATCAATATGGGAGAAAGATTTTATCGATTCAATTCCTTCCATCCAGGCTTTTTCATCTTCGGTAATATCATACTCAAAATTGTACTGCCTGAGTATTTCATCATGCTTTCCTTTAAGGAAGTTGTATTTGTCGTGGAAAGATTCCTGGGTGATGTCACCTACACGCAGACCGTTTCTGCCTGTTTTATCCATATAGGTAGGCCCTATGCCCTTTAAGGTAGAGCCAATTTTTGTTTTCCCTTTTGCAGATTCTGAGGCAGCATCAAGCATACGGTGTGTAGGCAAAATAAGATGCGCTTTGCGGGATATATAAAGATTTTTTGTAAGGTCGATGCCCAGCTTTTTAATTCCGTCTATTTCTTTTTTAAAAATAATGGGATCAATCACCACACCATTACCAATAATATTGGTTTTATCGCCATGGAAAATGCCCGATGGAATGGTATGAAGAATATGTTTTATGTTGTTAAATTCCAGCGTATGTCCGGCATTCGGACCACCCTGAAAGCGGGCGATAACATTGTATTTTGGCGTAAGAACATCAACAATTTTACCTTTTCCCTCATCTCCCCACTGAAGACCAAGAAGAACATCTATTTTCATGCTTTGGAAAGCTATTATTTAATTAAAAAATCACGGCCAAGTTACGAATTATTTTGTAAGGATGGGTGTGTAAGTTTCCATTAAATTTTAACAAATCATTCCAATACGAAGAATGTATGAACGTCGTTTTATAGTTAAATGAATTTGTAAAACCGAAGAAGGATTATTTAACCGGAAGTTTCTTCGCCGTACCCATAAATATAAAGGGAATGATGACTGGGTTTAAAATTATTTAATTCGCAGGCTGTTTTAATGATTTCCTGTATGCGTGGATCACAAAATTCAATAACGTCACCTGTCTTGATGTCAATCAGATGGTCGTGCTGTATGCATTGATATGCTTTCTCAAACTGAGCGATATTTTTTCCGAATTGATGTTTTACTACCAGGTTACAATCAAGCAACAGTTCAATGGTATTGTAGAGTGTAGCCCTGCTCACCCGGTAATTCTTATTTTTCATGAAAATATACAGAGACTCTATATCAAAGTGGCCTTCACGGGTATATATCTCATCAAGGATAGCATATCGTTCAGGGGTTTTTCTGTGTCCTTTTCTTTCAAGGTATTCTGTAAAAATTTTTTTTACAGTGTCCCTGGTTTCATCATTTGTCATAACTTAGTCTAATTAAAAATAGCAAGACTAAAATATCACTTTTTTTGTGAATTAAAAAACAATAAAAAATATTTTTTACAACATGTGGGTTAAATTTATTCAACACGGTTGACACTGTCCACTCCCTTAACCTTTACAAGGTTCATTATCAGGTTATTAAGATCGGAGGTGTTGTGGACATATAAATCAATGGTGCCGTCAAATATTCCGTCGTGGCCATGCAGATTTATGGTACGCATATTTACATTAAGTTCTTTGGAAATAACCGTAGTGATGTTGTTGTAAACCCCAAACCGATCAATGCCCTGCAGTTGAATACGGACCAGATACGAAAGTATCTTATGGGTTGTCCATTTGGCAGGGACAATTAAATTGCCCTGGCTGGACATGAGTTTGATGGCATTTACACATTTAGATTTATGTATGATTACCCCACCTTCAGGGCTATGATAGCCGATAACATCATCACCGGGGATGGGATTGCAGCATTTGGCAATCAGGTATTCTGAATCGGGGACATCTATGTTTTCGCGCAACAGAAGTGGGGAGGCAACGGCTATTTTGCTCACATTTTCCTTCTCCTCCTCGGTTTTCTCAGGTGTTTCTTTTTTATCATTCCGTCTGCTTAGCTGCAGTTCCCAGTAACGCACCCATTTATTTTTGGTATTTTTCTTAAGAATTTTATTCAGATTTTCCAGCGAAATAATACCGGATCCGATTTTACTGTAAAGTTCATCCTTTGTGTTAACCTCATAGGCAGGCAGGAGCTTTTTGAAAATCCGGGAGCTGGGGTGCAGGTTTAATTGAAGGAGTTTTTGTTCAATTAGCTCTTTTCCTTTTGAGATGCGGTCTTTTGTATCGCCTTTAAAGGCATTTTTAATGCTGGATTTGGCTTTGGCAGTAACTACATATTCCAGCCATTCGCGCTGGGAGTGTTGTTTATCGGAGGTGAGAATTTCCACCTGGTCGCCACTGGAAAGCTTATGGTTTAAGGGTACGAGCTTATTATTCACTTTTGCGCCAATGGCTTTATTGCCTACCTCTGAGTGAATTTCAAAAGCGAAATCGAGGGCAGTGGCATTAAAAGGAAGGGTTTTTATTTGGCCCTTAGGTGTAAAAACCATTATCTCGGAGGTATAGAGATTAAGTTTAAAGTCATCGAGAAATTCGAGCGCATTGCTTTTGGGATCGTCAAGTAAGCTGCGTATTCCTTTAATCCACTTATCCAGTTCCGATTGTTGTGTTGAATTCTCCTTATACTTCCAATGTGCGGCAAATCCCCGTTCTGCAATTTCGTCCATGCGTTTGGTACGGATCTGCACTTCAACCCACTTGCCATTCAGGCCCATAACTGTGGCATGCAGTGCTTCATAGCCGTTGGTTTTAGGTGTGCTTACCCAATCGCGAATGCGGTCGGGCTTGGGCATATAGATATCTGTAATCAGGGAGTAAATATTCCAGCATTGTGTTTTCTCAGGTATATCTTCCAGGGGATCAAAAACAATCCGGATGGCAAACAAATCATAAATCTCTTCAAACGGGATGTTTTTCGTTTGCATTTTGTTCCAGACACTGTAAATGGATTTGGGCCGTCCGGAGATATCATAATTGATATTGAAATTACTTAACTTATCCATAATGGGCAAGCTAAACTGGTTGATAAAATGTTGCCGCCGTTTTTGGTCTTCGGCAATCTTCAGCCTTATTTCATCGTATATTTTTGGATATCTGTATTTCAGGCTAAGGTCTTCCAACTCCGTTTTAATGCCATATAAGCCAAGCCTGTGTGCCAGAGGGGCGTAGAGGTAGATCGTTTCACCACTGATTTTAATTTGCTTGTTTTCCGGCATGGCATCCAGGGTACGCATATTGTGCAGCCGGTCAGCCAGTTTTATAAGAATAACCCTTACATCATCGCTAAGGGTGAGCAACATTTTACGGAAATTTTCGGCTTGCAGAGAAGATTTGTTATCAAAAACGCCTGAGATTTTTGTAAGCCCGTCAATAATATTGGCAATTTTTTCGCCAAAAATCGTTTGAATATCTTCAATGGTATAATCGGTATCTTCCACAACATCATGCATAAGTGCACAGGCAATGGATTTCGCTCCAAGTCCGATTTCTTCTGTAACTATTCTTGCCACAGCCAGCGGATGCATGATGTAAGGATCGCCTGATTTGCGCCGCATGTCCTTATGGGCATCGTTTGCCAGGCGAAATGCTTTTTCAATTAACTTTTGATCTTCTTCATTTTTGCATCGTGTGCAATTGGCCAAAAGGTTCTTGAATTCTTCCCTGATTGTATTTTTTTCCTCCGCTGTAAGCTTCAATTTTTCTAACTTTTTAGTTTTTGTGGAAGCTAATCATTTAGCTTACAATAGGCAAAATTAATGTTTTTAAAAAATAAACCCGTTTAATATTGAATGAATATGCGAAACTAATTTAACTCTTAAAATCAGGGGTAAATTACCGTGATGCTTCCATTCTGTGTAACCTCAGTGCCATCGGCAAGTTGAACGGAAAGAAGATAGAGGTAAACCCCAGCCATGGCTTTCTTTCCAAAAGCGGTTTGCCCGTTCCATCCTTCGGTGTAACTGTTGGTTTGAAACACCATGTTCCCAAAACGGTCGTACACTGAAAAGCTGTATCCTTCAGGAATCACTTCAATTACAGGTTTTACCACATCATTTCGTCCGTCATTGTTTGGCGTAAATGCATTGGGAACAAGAATTTGTGGTACGTAGGTAACACAACTAATATTTGAAATAGATTCTCCCTGCACGCCAAAAGGGTTTGCATTTCCTTCAATAGCCTTTATGTAGTAACAAATTTCAGAGGATATACCTGCCATATCAATTGCCTGCAGGTTATCAGCATATCTGTTTTCAGATGCAGAATTAATCTTCACATCATTGCCATCACTTGTAATCCGGTATATTTCATATGCATCAACTCCACCTAACCAGTTTTGGTAAGTGCTCCACTCAAGCAGACTGTTGTTGCCGGTAGTACTGGTGTTTAATAATATATTTGATGCTGTGTTAGATTCTTTTATTGCCACACCACATGGGTTAAATAAAATAACCCTGTAGTGGTTTACCAAGGCAGTATTCGCCTCTGCATCGGTATAAGTGAAGCCTGAGGTTGAGTTAGAAAGGTTAAACCATTCAACCGTATCCGGTTCAGACATGTTGTTGTTCTCCTTTACCAGCGCAAACTGATTAAATTCTCCTGGAGTAAATGAAAATGACAAAAAGATATTTTCCCCATCCACACTGGCAAAATCTGCATTTATATTCTCCGGGAGCGACTGAGAATTGGTGGTAAAGCAGATTTTATTAGAAAAAGCGTATGATCCGTCATCTCTTAAAGCTTTTATGATATAACAGTATTTCCGGTTGGCTTTAATATGAAATATGGTGGCTTTCTGAAGGCTGTCTGCTGTAGTACCCAGCAGGCGGTAGGTACTGTCGTTTACAGAGGTGATAATTTGGTATTCAGTCAGGTTATTCCCCCATCCAATATAAGGAGACCACTGGAGTGAGATACTTAGGCTGCAAGAATCATATGATCCAGTAAGAAACATGGTGGAATGATACGCTGAATAACCACTAAGGTTATCTGCGGTGTCGCGTGCAGCAACGGCATAGGATTCTGACCCGAGATTTGGTTGAGAAGCAGGATAACTGAAATGGTATTCCATGCCTGGGGAAACATCTGTAGAATCCACCCAGATGTTTTGGTTGTTTATTTTTTTAAAAAGAATGTATCGGGCTACATCATCTGAAGAGCTTGGTATATAAAAAATATTTACAAATCCTGTCGCTGTGTCAACAGATACGATATCAACGACGGGACGTTCCGGACGTATACTATCCCTGCTTATGTCTAAGATATTATTTTTCGCGAATAAATCTGCTGATATGGCCCAGCCATGGGTAAACCATTGGAGGAGAAAAATACACAGTATTTTAAATATCGTATGCATCATTGTTTTTTATATCATTGAGCGCCTCCTGGTATTGAGCCATGATATCCTTAACCAGTTCACCAGCGGGACTAAGCGCACTGATGGTACTGGCTATCTGACCTATTTCAAGTTCTCCCTGATCCATGTCGCCTTCAAACATTCCCTTGCGGGACCGCCCGGAACCCAGTAATTCCGTCAATTCAAGATTAGTAGCGCCACGATCTTCAAATTCCATTACGCGTTTTGCAAAGCTGTTGGTTATCATTCGTGTGGGAGAAACTTTTTTTAATAGTAAACGCGTATCTCCCTCAAATATTTCAATTACTTTATCTTTGAATGCCTGATGGGCAGAAGCTTCGGGTGTGGCTACAAACCGGGAGCCGATCTGTACACCGTCAGCGCCCATGCACATCAGTGCAAGCATTGTTTTTCCACTTCCTATGCCTCCTGCAGCAATAAGAGGTAAATGAATAATCGGTCTGAGCGTTTCCAGCAAGACCATAGTGGTGGTTTCTTCACGTCCATTGTGTCCGCCGGCTTCAAACCCTTCAAAAATAACGGCATCAACTCCTGATTCCTGTGCTTTTAATGCAAATTTTGCATTGGCTACAACATGCAAAACAGTGATGCCTTTTTCTTTTAAAACTGCTGTATATTTTGCCGGATTTCCGGCTGAGGTGATCACAATTTTTACTCCTTTTTCAAGTACTACCTGAATGTTTGCTTCAGAGTGCTTATAAAGTAGCGGTATATTTACTGCAAATGGTTTATCCGTATTTTGTTTCATTTTCTCTATATGCCCGCGCAATACTTCCGGGTACATAGAGCCGGAGCCCAGTGTACCAAGTCCTCCGGCATTACTCACTGCGCTTGCAAGTTTCCATCCGCTGCACCATACCATGCCTGCCTGGATAAGCGGGAATTTAATATTTAATAAACCGGTTAATCTGTTCGCCATTTGTAAGTTAAATTTTCATGATTTAATATCTGTGCGCGCTAATAGATATCCAAAGCTAAATTAGATGCTGCAAGAAACTCCTGTAGTTGACAAGAAGACCATAAATTCAAGGATAGCGTAACAAAAAGTTCCTTTTCTATATGCAACTCCTGAAGAAGCATTCTCATCCACAAAAGTAATCATAATAATTTGTCTTGATATCTGCCGTGTATAACCAATAAAAATAAGCATATACTTGCTTATAAATTATGGCATTGGATATTTAATTTATACTTTTGCTTCCCTAAAAAATAGTACAGAACTATTGAAATTTTCAAGATTACCAGCACGCTTTTTTGCCTGGCGGAGTAAACGAATATCCGACCCGCAATTCATCATACTGCTCAGTATAATCATTGGTATACTGGTGGGGTTTGCTGCAATAATAATAAAAAATCTTGTTCATTTAATTCAGATAGGAATTCAAAAATATACCCCGGAGGAATTTTCATTTCTCTACATTTTATATCCGTCCATTGGTATTTTAATAGTTGTATTTTTTGTAAAATACATAAACCGTAGTCCTGTTCAACATGGCATTCCCAGTGTGTTATACGCCATTGGCAAGAACAATGGCATCATTCGCCGTCATAATCTTTATAGTTCTATTATCACCAGTTCCCTTACGGTTGGGTTTGGGGGGTCGGTAGGACTGGAAGGACCTACTGTTGGAACAGGTGCAGCCATTGGTTCTAACCTTGGCAGGATGCTCAGACTAAGTTATAAGCAGATATTTTTGCTTCTTGGTTGTGCTTCGGCAGGCGCTATGGCAGCGATATTTAAAGCGCCTATTGCTGCCATTGTTTTCGCTTTGGAAGTAATTGTACTGGATTTAACGATGTCAGCCATCGTTCCGCTTCTAATTTCCAGTGCAACGGCTGCACTTACCTCATATTTTTTTTTAGGACAAAATGTATTATATCGTTTGCCGGTAAAAGAGGAATTTAACCTTGATCATTTAATTTTTTATATTATTTTAGGTTTTATCACCGGTTTTGTATCACTGTATTTTACAAGGATATATAAATATTTAACCCGAATTTTTGATGGATTTAAAAATCCTGCCAACCGTTTTTTTACCGGAGCAGTTATTTTGGGATTGTTAATTTTTCTCTTCCCATCACTTTATGGGGAAGGTTATGAAGTAATTAACAGGGTTTTGAGCGGTGATTTTACGTATTTGTATGAAAATACCATTTACGAACAGCTAAATCCAAGTATTTTTATCACCATTTTATTAATGGTTTTGCTTATCATATTTAAGGCTTTTGCAACTACCATCACTTTTAAAATTGGTGGCGTAGGGGGTATTTTTGCACCAACATTGTTCCTGGGTGCCAATACAGGTTTGCTTTTTGCTTTTATAATGCATAACACAGGTACAAATATTTCCATGTCTAATTTTGCCCTGGTGGGTATGGCCGGAGCAATATCAGGGGTAATTCATGCACCCCTGACAGCCATATTCTTAATTGCAGAGATTACCGGTGGATATCAGCTTTTTATGCCACTCATGATTGTGGCTACCATATCTTATGCCACTGTTCGGTTTTTTGAGAAAAATTCCGTGTATACCTTTCAGTTGGCAAAACGTGGTGAACTGATTACGCACCATAAAGATAGAGCTGTGCTCATGCGGTTGCAAATTCACACGCTTATTGAAACGGATTTTAAAGTCATTCATCCGGAAGATACACTTGGGGATTTGGTAAAAGTCATTACCCATGCACACCGTAATATTTTTCCTGTTGTAGATGAAGAAAATAATTTTAAAGGCATCGTTAAGATGGATGATATCCGTACCATTATGTTTAATCATGAAGCATATAATACTACTTTTGTGCATGAATTGATGATAACTCCTCAATTTACCATTGAAAAAGATGAATCAATGGAAGAGGTTGCACGTAAATTTCAGGTAAGTGGCAGGTATAATATTGCTGTTCTGGATGGCGGAAAATATAAGGGTTTCATTTCACGCGCCCGGCTATTCAGTGCTTATCGCAGGTTGCTGAAGGAATTTTCAGAGGAGTAATACCAGATAAAAATATTAATAAAAAAATCAGGTTTATAACATTGCTGTATGCAAAAATCACGAATCTTCAGCAGGTTTATGGTATGGAAAACACGCCATATCAGCAATCGCAAATTTATTATTTTACTAAGCTTCATTATTGGATTACTCGGAGGCCTGGCCGCTGTATTACTCAAAAATATTGTTCATTTTACAGGTGAAATTCTCACCAACCGGATTGCGGTAAGCTCTGTAAACCTGCTTTATTTCGCTTTTCCTTTAATTGGTATTCTGCTATCAGTAATTTTTGTGAAATATTTTGTTAAAGACAACATTGGGCATGGTGTGAGCCGTATTTTATTTGCCATATCCAGGAAAAACGGGATACTAAAACCCCACAATACTTATTCCTCTATGATAGCCAGTACCTTTACCGTAGGGTTTGGCGGTTCAGTTGGACTGGAAGCACCCATTGTTCTTACGGGATCTTCTATTGGTTCATACCTGGCGCAATTGCTTCGGATGAATTATAAGGCAACCATACTTCTTATTGGTTGTGGGGCTGCAGGAGCCATAGCCGGAATTTTTAAAGCACCCATTGCCGCCATTATTTTTGCCCTGGAGGTTCTGATGCTTGATCTTACAATGTCTTCCATTATACCATTGTTAATATCGGCCGTAACAGGGGCCACCGTGGCCAATTTTCTGCTGGGAAAAAGTGTAGTTTTTAACTTTTCGGTTCAGGATCCATTTTCCTTGCAGAGCATTCCTTTTTATGTTGTGTTGGGGATAATTTGTGGGTTGGTTTCTTTTGTTTTCACCAGAGGAACAAATATTGTTGAATCACGGTTGGGTAAGATTATAAACCCATACCAAAAGGTGCTGATTGGTGGCGTATTGCTGGGTTTGCTCATTTTTATTTTTCCTCCCCTCTATGGTGAGGGTTATGCTACCCTTCGTAGCCTGCTGGGAGGAGATGTTTCTGAAATCACAAATCATAGTTTATTTTATGGTATTAGGGATCAGCACTGGTTTTTATTAGGATTTCTTTTTCTCGTATTGATTTTTAAGATTGTTGCCAGTTCATTAACCACCGGCTCAGGTGGGGTAGGAGGAATTTTTGCTCCGGCTTTGTTCATGGGTGGGATTACAGGTTTTATTGTGTCAAGGGCGATTAATGCCATAACTTTTATTAATTTATCGGAACGAAATTTCGCGCTTGTGGGCATGGCCGGAATTATGGCTGGTGTTATGCATGCTCCATTGACGGCCATCTTCCTTATCGCAGAAATCACAGGCGGATACGGCCTATTTATACCTCTCATTATTACTTCCACAATAGCCTACCTTACCATTATGTATTTTGAGCCCCACTCAATTTACACACACAGGCTTGCTGAGCGGGGGGAACTTATTACCCATCATAAAGACAAGGCGGTGCTTACTCTTCTCAGAACCAGTAATGTAATAGAGAAAGATCTGAAAACCATTCACGCTGATTCTACCCTTGGGGATCTGGTAAAAGTGATCTCACGTTCCCGAAGGAACATTTTTCCAGTAATTAATGAAAACAAGGAATTGCTGGGAATAGTGTTGCTGGATGATATCCGCGACATTATTTTTAATGGAGAGCTTTATCATACCACATTGGTCAGCAGCCTGATGATATCACCTCCGGCCATTGTAAAGCATAATGAACCTATGGAAAGTGTGATGCAGAAATTTGAAGAAACAAATGCATGGAACCTGCCGGTAACCGAAAATGGCAAATATGTTGGCTTTATTTCAAAATCCAAGATATTTAATGCCTATCGAAAAATGCTCGTGCAGTTTTCAGATGAATGACCAGATTACTATCCCTGCTTGTATCTGAAGCAACCGGTGGTATGATCATTCACCAGTCCGGCTGCCTGCATAAATGCATAACAAATGGTTGAGCCAACAAATTTAAAACCTTTCTGCTTTAAATCTTTACTCATTTTGTCGGAAATACTGCTTGTTGCGGGCACTTCCTGCAAACTGTGCCATTTATTAATGATGGGTTCACCCTGAACAAATGACCATATGTAAGTGGAGAATGATTCATATTTTGCTTGTATCTCCTTATACTGTCTGGCATTGTGAATGGTCGCCTGAATTTTTAACCGGTTTCTTATAATTCCTGAATCCTGAAGCAGTGTATTTACCTTGTTACTGTTATATAAGGCGATTTTTTCAGGATCAAAATTGTCAAATGCTTTTCTGAAGTTTTCTCTTTTATGTAAAATTGTTTTCCAGCTTAATCCGGCCTGAAAAGCATCTAACACAAAATATTCAAATAATTTTTGGTCATCCTTAACTGGAACGCCCCATTCAGCATCATGATATTGGATCATTTTTTCATCGTTTCCGGTCCATTCACAACGTTTAATATCATTCATGATTTATTTTATAAAGACGTGATAGAAAAATCCCTGACCAGCCAAAACAATTCATCTTCCGATAAGAAGCAACAGGCAGGTAATTCATCATTTTTTAAATAATATTTTTGGCGTTCATTCATTTTAGTTTTCACATTTAAGTGCAGTAGCAGATACGGGTATTGCCGGATTTTTACAACCCATAATTTTACAATCTTTTATCCATTTCCAATACCAATAGCTAAATTTTTTTATTGTTTTACAAATTTTCCAGCGTAACGCATTTCTCCGTTAAAGAGCGTATAAAAATATAAGCCATATTCAAAGCGCGCCAAATCTACTGCAATTGAAAAATCTTCTTTGGCAGGATAGAAGCTTTTTTCCAGAACCCTCTTACCGCTGGCATCAGTGATGTGTAATACTGTTTTTTTGTTGGGCAGAGTCATTTCAAAATTGATTACCTCACGTGCCGGATTTGGGAAAACAAACAAATATTGCCTGTTTGCGAGCGATTCTTCAATGTCAACCGTAAATCCACTGAGGCAAAGGGAATCATTTGAAGTGTCGCCATCATTGTCGATGCCCTCAAGATAAGCACATAACTTATAATCATCATCCTGTGGAACCCAACGGTCTGTAAAGGTAAACTGAAAATCTTCGCCTGGTTGAATGCTGTGCTCAATCAATTGTTTGCTAATGATCATTCCATCATTAATATTATAAACAGCACGGAAATTACCGAGGGCTATATTACCATTATTACGGATTTTTAGTGTGATGGGCACAGGAACTCCGCTGCCCAGCGGAATTTCAGTACCCGGACTGATAATCCCGGTTAAAGCACCATCGAAATAAGCATTCTCAACCCTTATCCATTGGCGTACAGGGTTTGCAGCCATAAAAAGTTCATTTCCTGGTTGTATGGCTTCAATAAGGATGTTACCTGTATCTGTTGGGCTTAATATATCGGCATTTAGTTCACCGGGACCTGATATTAATTCAAATGATACAGGTAAACCAGAAGAGGCTATTGCTTCCAGGGTAATCCCATTTCCTTCAACATACATCAGGGGTGCTTTGGTGAAAGTAATCTCCTGCGGTGCTTTTTCTATTTCAAATGTAATTTCAATAATTTCCGCAGCCTTATAATTATCATTCCCGGGTTGTGCCAATTGAAATATGGCTGTACCTGTACCGGTGAGGGTTACAAGATTCTGCTCAGAAAGTGCTACCGGACCGGAAATATGGTTAACCTCAACCGGTAGGCCCGAGCTGGCATTTGCCTGTATATTGAATGGCGCATCCCCCCATGTTTTATCAGCCACACCCAGGTAATTTATGGTTTGACCTGCCTTTTCAATAACGATGGATTTTTGTACGGGCTCAGCAGCCAGGTATTCGTTATTCCCGTCCTGAGTTGCGCTAACAACTACAATGCCTGCCCCAAGGCTATAAATGGTATCGTTCTCTATTACGCCCGGCCCGGATACAAGTGTGTAAACAACAGGTAGTCCTGAGGTGGCGGTTGCATTCAATTTTTTAC
>Ga0207419_1000451_pt1 | contig 35771 bp, 32 predicted proteins | sample ElkSloMetagenome_4_FD_184723 | JGI IMG/M metagenome (GOLD analysis project Ga0207419, IMG submission 184723) | Hot spring microbial communities from Elkhorn Slough, Monterey Bay, USA - MD2A (version 2) | ecosystem: Environmental > Aquatic > Marine > Intertidal zone > Estuary: Microbial mat ...
TATCAGTCTTTGATGATCTATTTCCGAAACGAAAATAACTTCATTGTAACCGACTACAAGATCATCCCCGCTCCTACAGTCTCATGCGTGGCCTCGTCGATGAGGATCACGGAGCCGGTGATGCGGTTGCGTTTGTAGCTGTCGAAGAAAAGTGGCTTAGTGGTGCGAATGCTGATTCGACCAATATCGTTCATGCCGATATTCTGTTCGTCTTCCAAACGGTGCAAGGTGTTGATATCGATCTTGTATTTGATATCCTTCACCACGCATCTGGCGTCGGCTGAAGTGTGCTTGATGGCGTATTTCCCTCTAGCTTGCAAGGGTTTATTGCTCATCCAGCAGATCATCAGATCCACATCTTGAGAAACTTCCGGCTGGTTGTTCTCCCTTACGATCATATCGCCGCGACTGATATCAATCTCATCTTCCAAGGTCAGGGTTACCGACATCGGCGCGAAAGCTTCATCTACCGCTCCGTCGAAGGTATCGATGCTTTTGATCGAACTGGTAAAGCCCGAAGGTAAGGCTACCACTTTGTCTCCCGCTTTGAATACCCCTCCGGCAATCCTACCGGCATAGCCGCGGTAATCGTGATATTCTTCTTTTTGCGGACGAACCACATATTGCACGGGGAATCTGCAATCGATGTGATTGTGATCGCTGCCGATGTGAATGGTTTCCAAAAGGTACAGCAAAGTGCTTCCTTTATACCAGCTCATATTCTCCGAGCGATTCACCACATTATCGCCTTTCAAGGCTGAGATCGGAATAAAGTGCACGTCCCTTACATCCAGTTTGGAGGCAAAAGCTTCAGTTTCCTTTTTGATCTTTTCAAAAACCGCCTCGTCATAATCGACCAGGTCCATTTTGTTGATGCAGAATACCACGTGGGGAATTCCAAGCAGGGAAGCAATGAAAGTGTGACGATAGGTCTGCTCGCTGATCCCCTTTCTGGCATCGATCAAGATGATGGAAAGGTTAGAAGTGGAGGCACCGGTTACCATGTTTCGGGTGTACTGAATGTGTCCCGGCGTATCGGCAATGATGAACTTTCGTTTAGGCGTAGCGAAGTAACGGTAGGCCACATCTATGGTGATGCCCTGCTCTCTTTCAGAACGCAAGCCGTCGGTAAGTAAAGCCAAATTCACATGCTCTTCGCCTTTTTTCTTGCTGCTTTGCTCAATGGCTTCGTACTGATCTTCAAAGATCGACTTGCTATCGTATAGCAGTCGGCCGATCAGGGTACTTTTCCCATCATCTACACTTCCCGCGGTGGAGAATCGCAGGAGTTCCATATCTAAATAAGTGTTTGCTTCTGACATTGTATGCGTGCTATGCTTTTAAAAATATCCTTGTTTCTTTCGGTCTTCCATGGCCGCTTCAGATCGTTTGTCGTCTGATCGGGTGCCTCTCTCAGTGGTTCGGGTGGCGGCTACTTCTTCAATGATCAATTCCAGACTATCGGCATCTGATGCTACCGCTCCGGTGCAGGTCATATCGCCAATGGTTCTGAACCTTACCGTCATGGTCTTATTCTCTTCTTCAGCTTTTTGTTCGATAAAGTCGCTGGTCGACATGATCACGCCGTCTCTCACGAATACTTCTCTTTGGTGAGCGAAGTAGAGTGGTGGCAATTCGATTCCTTCAGCAAGCACGTATTGCCACACATCCATTTCAGTCCAATTCGAGATGGGGAAAATCCTGAAATTCTCTCCAAAATGCTTCATGCCGTTGAAGAGGTTCCACAATTCCGGGCGTTGGTTCTTGGGATCCCATTGTCCGAATTCGTCGCGATGCGAAAAGAAACGCTCTTTCGCTCGGGCCTTTTCTTCATCTCGTCGCGCACCGCCGATGGCCGCGTCGAATTTATGTTCTTCAATGGCATCCAATAGGGTGGTGGTTTGCAGTCCGTTTCTACTGGCATTGAATCCTTTTTCCTCGGTGACTCTTCCTTGATCGATAGAGTCCTGCACGGAGGCTACGATCAAATTGGCACCGATCTTTTCAATGAACTTATCGCGAAAAGCGATGGTTTCCGGGAAGTTATGTCCGGTATCTACGTGCATCAAGGGAAAAGGAATGTTGGCCGGGTAAAATGCTTTGCGGGCAATGTGGGCACAGACAATCGAATCCTTTCCTCCTGAAAAAAGTAATACCGGATTCTCGAATTGCGAAGCGACTTCGCGCATCACGAACATGGCTTCGGATTCTAATTCTTTTAAATGGGTGAGATTATATGCTTGCATAGCTATTTGCTGATCTTGCTTAATAGTTGTTCGTATAGTTCTTCGGCACAATCGGCCACTGTTTTTCCTTCGGTCTTGATTACCATTGCTGCTTCTGGCGCTTCAAAAGGCGCCGAAATGCCGGTGAAGTCTTTGATCTCTCCTTTTCTGGCCTTTTTATAGAGTCCTTTGGGATCTCTTTGCTCGCAGACCGCTAATGGGGTGTCGATAAAGACTTCCATAAAATCTTCTTCGCCAATAATTTCCTTCGCCTGCTGGCGGATGGCTTTAGTAGGGCTTACAAAACAATTGATGGTGATGATGCCGCAATTCAGAAATAGCTTGGAGATCTCAGCGATCCGCCGAATATTCTCTGTCCGATCTTCATCTGAAAATCCAAGATTCTTATTGATACCCGAGCGGATATTATCGCCGTCTAACAATTCGGTAAGGTGGCCTGCATCGTGCAGCATTCGCTCCAATGCTTTAGCAATGGTGGTTTTGCCTGAACCACTTAAGCCGGTCATCCAGAGTACCACTGAACGCTGTTTTAAGAGCGCTTCTTTCTCTGATCGAGATAAGATCTCATCGAAAACCGAATATATATTGCTACCCTCGTCTTTCATTCGAGGAGCAAAAGTAGCTATTTGAAGAGGTTTATCTTGGTATTTCTTCGGCCAATTTGTGTGCTTTAGGCTATCTTTGGGCCTTCGCGATATGAAAATAAAGAACTTTAATATTGAATCTCCCCCTGTTGATCAATTAGGCTTGGTCGAAAGAGCTAATCGATTCAAAACCAGAAGCATCAAGAAAGAGGCTAAGATCCAGGCCTTGAAAATGGCACTGAACATGATCGACCTCACCACTTTGGAAGGACGTGATACCGAAGGCAAAGTGCGGCAAATGTGCCAGAAGGCCATGAAACCGGATCTCGAAATGGATGTACCTACGGTAGCTGCGGTGTGCGTTTATCCATCTTTAGTGGCGGTGGCGAAAAAGACCGTAAAGGATAGTGGAGTTAAAGTAGCTTCAGTAGCAACGGCCTTTCCGAGCGGACAATCAGATCAAAAACTCAAGATCCAGGAAACCAAATACGCCGTGAACGAAGGCGCGGATGAGATCGATATGGTGATCTCTAGAGGCAAATTCCATCAAGGAGAATATAATTATGTATTCGATGAGATTGCCGCGGTAAAAGAAGCCTGTGGCAAGGCGCGTCTAAAGGTGATCCTGGAAACCGGGGAATTGGGAACCGCGGATCAAGTCCGCCGAGCCAGTGATCTCGCACTCTATGCGGGAGCAGATTTTATCAAAACTTCCACCGGAAAGATCAGTCCGGCTGCCACCATGCCCACCACCCTGCTTATGTTGGAAGCCATTCGTGATTTCTATATGAAGACCGGAGAGCAAAGGGGCATGAAACCCGCCGGAGGCATTTCCGATGCGAAAACCGCTATTCAGTATCTGGTGATGCTGCATGAGACTCTGGGAAGCCAATGGATGAACAATCAGTGGTTTCGTTTTGGTGCCAGCAGATTGGCCAATGAGATTTTGCTTCAACTTAAAAAGCAAGCCACCGGATATTATCAATCTTCAGATTATTTCTCAAAGGATTAGGGCATGAAAAAAAGCAATTCATTTTCATTGAAATTTCAGGACGACTGGCAGTATGCTCCGGCACCGGAGAGTTCGGATCATGTAGAGATCAAGTCGCAATACGAGCTTTTTATCGACGGGGCTTTTGTAAAGCCTGAATCCGGAAAGTATTTCGACACCAGCAATCCGGCCAACGGAAAAAAGCTAGCCAAGGTGGCTGAGGCCAACGAAAAGGATATCGATAAAGCAGTGAAAGCCGCTAGAAAAGCCTTCAAGGGTTGGTCCGCTATGCCGGCTGCAGAAAGAGGAAAGTACATCTTTCGCATAGCCCGCATGATCCAAGAGAGAGCCAGGGAATTCTCAGTGATCGAATCCATGGATGGCGGTAAATCCATTCGAGAGTCGAGAGACATCGACATTCCATTGGCCGCCGCGCACTTTTTCTACCACGGAGGTTGGGCAGATAAACTGGACTATGCTTTTCCCGGACAAAAAGCGGAACCGATAGGGGTAGCCGCACAGATCATTCCCTGGAACTTCCCACTTTTAATGGCTGCTTGGAAAATTGCTCCGGCACTCGCCTGTGGCAACTGTGTGGTGCTTAAGCCTGCAGAAACTACTCCCCTTACTGCCTTAAAACTAGCCGAGATCATCCAGGATGCCGGTTTACCTAAAGGAGTGGTGAATATTGTGACCGGTGCAGGAAAGACCGGCGCGGCTTTGGTAGATCATCAAGACATTGATAAGATCGCCTTTACCGGCTCAACCGAAGTGGGTAAAATCATTCGCAAAGCAGTAGCCGGAACGAATAAACGACTAACCCTTGAATTGGGCGGTAAGGCGGCCAATATCATTTTTGAAGATGCGCCGATAGATCAAGCAGTGGAGGGTATCGTCAACGGGATCTTCTTTAATCAAGGTCATGTCTGCTGCGCCGGCTCGCGTTTATTGGTGCAGGAATCGGTCTTAGAAGAAGTGGTTTCCAAATTGAAGACGAGAATGCAAAGTCTGCTGGTGGGCGATCCGCTGGATAAGAATACCGACATCGGGGCCATCAATTCAAAAGATCAGTTGAAGAAGATCGAAGAATATATCGAGATCGGTAAAGCAGAGGGATTAGAAATGTTCCAGTCGGGACAGCAAGTCCCAAAAGCAGGCTATTTCTGCAGGCCTACCCTTTTCTTGAATGTAGCCCAGTCTTCTCGCTTGGCCAAAGAAGAGATCTTCGGACCAGTGCTGGCGGTGTCTTCGTTCAGAACGGTAGATGAGGCCATTGAAAAAGCCAATAATACCGAATACGGTTTATCGGCCGGAGTATGGACCGACAAAGGATCAAAGGCCTTTAATATGAGTTCTCGCTTGAATGCGGGAGTGGTTTGGGCCAATACGTTCAATAAGTTCGACCCTGCTTCTCCCTTCGGTGGATACAAAGAGAGCGGCTTTGGCAGAGAGGGAGGAGTGCACGGACTAAAGGCCTACGTAAAACTGAAAAAAGCATAAGATGAGCGATCGAGTGGAGGTTTTAAAGACCTATAAATTATACATTGGCGGCAAATTCAGTCGCACCGAATCCGGGCGTTATTTCAAAGGCCTGGACGCCAAAGGCAATCAGCTGGCAAACCTTTGTCGCGCTTCCCGCAAGGACTTACGAAATGCGGTAAGGGCAGCCGAAAAAGCACAATCGGGATGGTGGGAACGTTCCGATTTCAATCGCGGTCAGATTCTTTACCGCATGGCGGAAAATCTGGAAAGTCGCAAAGCTGAATTTTCAGACCTTTTGCAGAAAGAAAGTGGTTTAACAGCTGCAGGGTCAAAGAAGTCTGTAGATCAAGCCATCGATGATCTGGTCTATTTTGCCGGTTGGTGTGACAAATACCAGGCCGTTTTCAGCAGTGTAAATCCGGTAGCCAGCGCGCATTTTAATTTTTCTATCCTAGAACCCATGGGGGTGGTGTCGGCAATTTGCGAGGAGGAGATCGGTTTCAATGAAATGGTGATCCTGATCGCTTCAACGATCACTGCCGGCAATGCACTGGTAGTATTGGCGCCCAAGCAAATATCGGTGGTGGCACAGAGCTTTGCTGAGGTGCTGCATCATTCTGATTTACCCGGTGGCGTTGTCAATATACTGAGTGGTTTCGCAGATGAATTGCTCGAGCACATGGCCGGACATATGGAAATAAGATCCATGGCTTATTTGGCCAAGCAAGCCGACCCTAAGCTAAAAGCCAAGGTTCAGGAATTGGGCTCAGAAAATATGAAGCGCTTGTCTTTCTGGACGGGCGATTTCGCCGATCAGAAACGCGGTCCCTTTGTCATTGAAGAATTCATGGAAGTGAAAACCACCTGGCATCCCATTGAACAGATTGGCGGAGCAGCGGCTTCGTATTGATTTTCCCGCTATGCTCAGTCTACCCATTATCATTATTCTTTTCACGATTCTCTTTTTGCTTGCAGCTCTCTACTTTGAGTTCTTCAAACCAGCGGTGGTATTCTTTATTGCCATTTTGGTATTTGTGATTGCCGGTATTCTGAGTCCGAAAGAAGCCTTAAGTGGATTTGCCAATGAGCAGCTGGCCGTGATCGTCTTGCTATTGATCATCAGCGATATTTTTAGAAAATCTTCGGTGATCGATGTGCTCTTCAATCGCTTGTTTTCCAAAAGTAGCAACACTTCTTCTTTCAGTTTTCGCATGATGAGCATGGTGGCAGGCTTATCTGCTTTTTTCAATAATACGCCCTTGGTAGCCATGATGATGCCCTACGTAAACCGATGGGCGGGAAAACATGGGGTTGCCAGTTCCAAGTTGTTGATCCCTCTTTCTTATGCAGCCATTTTAGGGGGATGTGTGACCTTGATCGGAACCAGTACCAACTTGATCGTGAACGGTTTTGCCGTCGATGCAGGCTACCCTGCTTTGTCAATCTTTGATTTTACTGCGGTCGGTTTGCCGATGCTGATCATTGGGGTAGTTTTTCTCCTCTTGTTCGGCAGCCGATTATTGCCTGATAACAAGTTGAAGCTTGAGGCCATGGCAGAAGACGACCGCAAATATTTCATTGAGGCCATGATCAAGGCCGATTCCAAACTGATCGACAAGACGGTTGAAAAGGCAGGTTTGAGAAGTTTGAAAGGACTTTATTTGGTTGAGATCGTGCGCAAGGATCAGCGTCTTACTCCGGTATCACCGGATGAACGATTGCAGGAAGATGATGCCCTGGTATTTGCAGGAGAGACCAATGCGGTAGAAGAGATTTCTAAAAAGAGGCTGGGGCTAACCCTTCCTAAGAAGGTTGAACGGATGTTGGATGAGCGATCCTCAGTCAATGAGATCGTCATATCTTACAATTCGCCTTTGATCGGGGAGAAGGTGATGGACACTGATTTTCGAGCCAGATTTGATGCAGCCATCGTGGCCATTCATCGAAATGGAGAACGATTGAAAGGCAAGATCGGCGATCAGGAACTGTTGGCCGGAGACGTATTGCTCGTCTTCAGTGGAAATGATTTTATCAGTCGCTCCAAAAACAGCCGTTCCTTCTACATCCTTACCCATACCCAAGAAGCAGAAAATGTGAACGTAAGGAAGGTAGGGATCGTATTTACGGCTTTAATTACGGCTATTTTACTTTCCGCATTCAGCAGTATTCCTTTGATTGCCGGCTTATCAGTGGTGCTCCTGATAGCCATTATAATGGATATTGTACCTCTGGATCAGATCCGCAGAGGGTTAGACTTTGACCTGATCTTATTGATTGCTTTCGGACTGGCCTTTGGAAAAGCCATGATCAATTCCGGAGCATCCATCTATTTGGCGGAACTCATCCTTGAGTGGCACAGTTTGATGAGTCCGCCGATTTTGCTAATGTGTATCTTTTTGGCCACCAATCTATTGGCGGCTTACATCACCAACAAAGCCGCAGTAGCGATCTTATTCCCCATTTCATTAGCAGTCGCCTTAGCGGCTGGCTATGACCCCATTCCTTTCATTTTGATCGTTTCCTTTGGGGCAGCAGCCAATTTTATTACCCCTCTGGGTTACCAAACAAATTTGATGGTTTATGGACCAGGAGGATATACCTTCAAAGATTATTTAAGAGTAGGTTTGCCCCTCACCATTTTATACATGCTAGGGGCTGCTTTGATCTTAACCTATGTATATGACCTTTAAAAATAGACACATTGACGAACGCTGAAGCAATCAAATGGCTGAAAGAACTGGCCTACATTTCATTAGAAGCGGGCGAAGAGATTCTTAAGGTGTATGATTCCGACTTCGCCGTGGAAAGCAAAGAAGATCGATCACCACTAACCCTGGCCGATCAGAAAGCGCACCAAGCGATCGCTGCAAATCTAGAAAACGGGCCTTACCCCATTTTAAGTGAAGAAGGCAAAGAAATTCTCTACGAAGACCGCAAAGATTGGGCGCGTTTTTGGATGGTAGATCCACTCGATGGCACCAAAGAGTTCGTGAAGCGCAATGGAGAGTTTACCGTGAACATTGCGCTGATCGAAAATGGAGAATCCATCCTTGGCGTAATTTACGTGCCGGTAAAAGGCATATGCTATTTCGGTGCCAGAGGGCTTGGAGCCTTTAAGATCTTGGACTTGCCCGGATTATCAGAAGCAGATTTTGAATCCGCCTTGAGCGAGAAGAATAAGCTGCCAAAAAAATTAGAAAGACCTTTCACCATTGTAGGAAGTCGCTCCCACATGTCTGACGAGACCCTAGAGTTCATGGAAGCCAAGAAGCAAGATCATCCGGATCTTGAAGTGATGTCGGTAGGAAGCTCATTAAAATTATGCATGGTAGCAGAAGGCTTGGCCGATGCCTACCCCAGGTTTGCCCCAACCATGGAATGGGATACGGCAGCCGGACAAGCGATCGTGGAAGCTGCCGGTGGAAAAGTGATCGACTGGGAAAGCAAGTCGAAGATGCGATACAATCGCGAAGTATTAAGAAACAATTGGTTTTTGGCTCAGGCTTGAAAAACCTAATTTTGTCACAAATAGCATTGAATGAGTAAAGTAGCCTTAATCACCGGAGTAACCGGTCAGGATGGCGCCTATCTGGCGGAATTTTTATTGTCGAAGGAATACGAGGTCCACGGCATCAAGAGAAGAAGTTCACTGTTCAATACAGATCGGATCGATCACCTGTACCAGGATCCACATGAAAAGGGAGTGAAGTTCAAATTGCACTATGGCGATATGACGGATTCCTCAAACCTCACCCGGATCATCCAAGAAGTGCAGCCGGACGAGATCTATAATCTTGCAGCTCAATCGCATGTGAAAGTTTCTTTTGAAACTCCTGAGTATACCGCGAATTCAGACGCCATGGGAACCTTGAGGATCCTTGAAGCCATCCGCATCTTAGGTTTGGAAAAGAAGACCAGATTTTACCAGGCCTCCACCTCAGAGCTATACGGAAAAGTCCAGGAAATCCCTCAAAAAGAAACTACTCCCTTTTATCCAAGATCTCCTTACGGAGTGGCTAAACTGTATGCTTTTTGGATCGTTAAGAATTATCGTGAGGCCTATAACATGTACGCATGCAACGGCATACTTTTCAATCATGAAAGTCCGTTGAGAGGAGAAACTTTTGTCACGAGAAAGATCACCAGAGCTGCTGCTCGAATCAAATTGGGACTTCAAGAAACTGTTTATCTTGGAAACCTAGACGCAAAAAGAGACTGGGGTCATGCCCGTGATTACGTAGAAGGCATGTGGCTCATGTTGCAACAAGATCAGGCAGATGATTTCGTGCTGGCCACCGGAAAGACCATCGAAGTAAGAGAATTTGTGACCAAAGCGTTTGCTGAACTGGATATTGAAGTGGAATGGAAAGGGAATGGCGTGGATGAGATCGGGGTGAACAAAGCCAATGGCAAAGAGATCGTAAAAGTGGATCCCAAATACTTCAGACCTACAGAGGTTGATCTTTTGATCGGAGACCCCAGTAAAGCAAAAAAAGAATTGGGCTGGGAGGCTACCTTCGGGGTGGATGAATTGGTGAAAGACATGGTGCAAGCCGATCTGGCACTTTTTAAAAGAGACAAGTATTTATTGGAAGGCGGACATAAAGTCTATCAGTTCCATGAATAAGTCAGCCAAGATTTATGTAGCCGGCCACCGAGGAATGGTAGGATCGGCAATTGTAAGAAAACTGGAGGAGGAAGGATACCGAAACCTGCTAAGTCGAAGTTCGAAAGAACTCGATCTCAGGAATCAACAAGCTGTGGCCGACTTTTTTGCCGAAGAAAAACCGGAATACGTCTTCTTAGCGGCTGCCAAAGTAGGTGGGATCAATGCCAACAACGTCTACCGGGCAGATTTCCTCTACGACAACCTGATGATCGAATCCAACATCATTCACCAATCCCATCTGAAGGGTGTGAAGAAATTACTGTTTTTAGGTTCTTCGTGTATCTATCCTAAATTGGCTCCTCAGCCACTTAAAGAAGAATATCTGCTCACGGATTCCTTGGAATACACCAACGAACCTTATGCCATTGCGAAAATAGCAGGCATCAAACTCTGTGAAAATTACCGCAAGCAATACGGGTCTAACTTTATCTCAGCCATGCCGACCAATTTGTATGGACCTAACGACAATTACGATCTGCAAAATTCACACGTCTTGCCGGCCCTTTTGAGAAAATTTCACGAGGCCAAAACGGAAGGCAAGGCGGCAGTTGAGGTCTGGGGAAGCGGCACTCCGAAAAGAGAATTCTTACACGTAGACGATCTGGCGGAAGCCTGCTTGCATCTGATGGAGAATTATGAGGGAGAAGAATGGTTCAATATTGGCACCGGGGAAGACATATCCATAAAAGACCTGGCCTTAATGATCAAAGATGTAGTAGGCTTTGAAGGAGATCTGAAATTCGATTCCTCAAAGCCCGATGGCACTCCCAGAAAATTAATGGACGTGAGCAAGATCAATGCTACAGGGTGGAAACATCAGATCGAGCTCAGAAAGGGGATTGAATCGGTGTATGCCGACGTAAAAGAATTCGAATTTGTTCGGGCGTAACGATCACCTCTTACGGCTGATCAGTTCAGTCGTGATTCTTTTTGCAAGTTTCGGGTCAAAAGGGCAAAACCAGCAAATCCCTCTGAACTATACTTTTCGCATGCAGCTTGAAAAGTCGATGCTAGAAGCGGATCAAGCCATTCACTCGAGCTTTTTGCCGCTCTTTCAAAACGATCTCTCTAATCAACAGATCAAGATCGATTCAGTCGTACCTATTTTCGATCTTTCAAAACGAAGCGATCTGCCGGGCTGGCAGCGTAAATTCTTTCACGAGCACCTGTTCATTTTGGATAGTGCGAACTATCAGCTGAGCCTGGATCCGCTATATCATTTCGAATTCTCCAGCGACCCAGAATCCGAGGAGACCATTTACAAGAACATGCGAGGTTTCATGCTCAGGCTACAATTGGGTGATAAAGTAGCGGTGGGCAGTGCCTTTCGCGAAAATCAAGCGCGTTTGCCGGATTACATAGCCAATCGGATTGAATCAACAGACGTGGCTTATGGCCAAGGAAGAGTGAAGCGATTGGGACCGGCCAATTACGACTTTGCCATGTCTTCGGCTTATTTGTCCTATCAACCCATCAAGCAATTGAACCTTAGTCTGGGTCATGGGAAGCACTTCATAGGACAAGGTTATCGTTCTCATTTGCTTTCAGACCTGGCCTTCAATTATCCCTATCTTCGGATCAATTCAAGCTGGTTTAAAGGAAGGTTGAACTACCAGAACCTTTACGCTTTGTTTCAGGATCTCGATCGGATCGGTTCTGAGAACCAGTCGGAAGAACTGTTTGAACGCAAGTTCTCTGCCGCCCATTATCTGAGTGTGGCCATTGGAAAGGATTTTACCATCGGCTTCTTTGAAAATCACGTTTATCCCCTGATCGACAGCAGCGGTCGCAGAGAGGTGAATGCCGGGGCCTACCTGCCGGTCATCTTATTGAATTCATTCACCAAGGCTAACGACCAGGCTTTAGCAAGTCGGCTGGGCATTGACCTTAAATATACTCCGGGAAAGAGAAGCCTGATCTACGCACAGCTGAGTAGTCACGATCTGGAAGAGGGCTTGCTATCCTATCAATTCGGGGCAAAATATCATTTGGCAAGTCATTTTAGGCTTGGGGCTGAGTACAATCAAAGCTCGGCCATCGAAGCTGATGTAGCGTTTACCAGCGGTAATGTGACCCTTGTCGACGAGGTCAGTGTAAATCGCTACTTGCATTACAATGAAAGCCTTACGGTACCCTACCATGCGTTGGATTATCGGGAATTGATCCTCAGTGCGGAATACCAGAAGGCTCGGCAAGTTTACGAACTCAGGTCCAACCTCTTTTTCGGAGATGTGGAACAGACTTTCTACATGGCTCAGGCCTCTTACTTGGTCAACCCTAAAATGAACTCGGCCATCTACCTTAACCTCACGTATCGGGAACTTGCCGGCATGGACGACAGGCTTTGGATCTCTTTTGGTTGGAGAACACATTTACAGAACCTCTACTTCAACTACTAAGATTATATTTGTAACAGCTTCGTAGCCTATGATAGTTGCTCTCGCCATATTGATCTCTTTCTTTATTGTGCTCTTTACCACTCCCGCTTTTATTCGAGTGGCTGAGGTGAAGAATCTATTCGATGAGCCGAATGAAAGCAGGAAGCTACACCGGCAACGAACCCCTTCCATGGGAGGGATCATGATTTTTGCCGGCACCCTTTTCTCCTTCCTGATCTGTTTTCCCTCAGAAGACATTGGCTACATCAAATTTTTGATTCCCAGTATTCTGGTAATGTTCTTTATTGGAATCAAAGACGACATCATTGGTACTGCAGCGGTCAAGAAACTGATCGGCCATTTGTTGGTGGCCTTTATCATGGTGCTGATGGCAGAAATCCGAATCACCAGTCTTTACGGGATCTTCGAGATTCGTGAAATCCCAGACTGGGCCAGCATTTCCCTATCGATCTTTACCTACGTGGTGATCATCAATGCCTTTAACCTGATCGACGGAGTGGATGGTTTGGCCGGGGGAGTAGGCTGTATTGCTGCGGTGGCTTTTGGCGTTTGGTTCCTTTTGGCAGATAGCACCGTTGATGCCATTATTGCTTTCTCACTGGCCGGGGCCTTGCTGGGGTTTCTTCGCTATAACTTCTATCCTGCCAATATTTTTATGGGCGACTCGGGAAGTTTAACTGTGGGTTTGATTCTTTGCGTGCTGGCCATTCGAATGATCGAGTTTGACCCTATGGCTGTTCCTTCTGAAATGAGGGCCATTTCAAAACCAATATTTGCCATGACCGTGCTTTCCTATCCTTTACTGGATACCTTGAGGATCTTCCTGGTAAGAATGGCAAGAGGAACCTCACCCTTTGCCGCCGATAAAAATCACATCCATCATCGCTTGTTGAGATTCGGACTCAACCACGCTCAGGCAGTGGGCATCATTTACCTTTTTAATGTGGGCTTGATCCTATTTGCAGTATTGTATACCGATATCAATGCGAATTTCAAATTCCTTTTACTTGCTGCCCTGGTTTTGTTAGTGGTAGGCGGATTATTCTTGATCCCTTTACCCAAAGACTCGTCAGCCAAAAGCAAGACTTAGTGAGAAAGTGGCTAAGTGCAGGATTTTCCTTGATGATCGCCTTTTCAGTAGTGGGTCAGTCTACCTTCACCCATGAGATGAGCCCAAAGCAAGGGTTTAAGGATTCAAGAGTTGAACTGGGAGAAGATAGTTTGTTATACCCCGCACTTCTCAATTTTAAGAATTCCAGATCCCGCAGCAGTTTTCATCCCCTGTTTGAATACCTCTACGCTAGTGATAATCAGGCAGGGAATTTACAACGCGCAGGAATCGGTACGCAGTTCATTTATCGCTCTAAACGCATTGATGCTGGCTTTTCCTTCATGTATAGCAGAGGAGAATACATGCGTTATCGAAGTGATCTCATTCGCCAAAATGACGCAATTCCAGCCTTTGGTAGCTTTACGGGAGAAGAGGTGTTCGAAAGTCGTTATTGGGATGCACATCTAACCTACAAGCCGGCAGATTTCTTTGAAGCTGAAGTAGGTTACGGCAGGAAATTCATTGGTCACGGGCACCGCTCCTTATTGAATTCTGATTTCACTGCTCCATACCCTTATCTCAAATTGCAAACCTCGTTCTGGAAACTGACTTACAGCAATCTCTTTGCGGCTCAATCGAGCGGTTTTGGATTGGCCGATGGGCTGGGAAGAAACGATCAGAAATTTACTGCCACCCATTTTCTGGAACTGAAGTTGTTCGATAAACTAAGTGTGGGTGTCTTTGAGACGGTAGTTTGGCAAGCGGATGAAGGCAACTTCTTTAGAGGCGTTGATCCAAATTACCTCAATCCGGTTATTTTTTATCGCCCGGTTGAGTTTTCGGTGGGTTCTTCAGACAATGTGCTCATTGGCTTGAACGTGGCCTTCGACTTCAACGAAAACCATCAATTTTACGCGCAAGCGCTGCTGGATGAGTTCTTACTCGCAGAGATCAGGGCGGATGTCAGTCAACAGCTTAATCCCGATGAAGATATTCGCTCAGGCTGGTGGGGCAATAAATACGGTTTGCAATTTGGATGGAAAATGCAAGATCTGTTTGGTAAAGAAGGGTTCAATGCCCGACTTGAATATAATTTAGTTCGGCCCTATACCTACGCCCATAGCAATGCCACCCAAGCCTATTCCCATTTGGCCTTGCCCCTTGCCCATCCCCTGGGGGCAAACTTTCAAGAGGCGATCATTCAATTGAGCTATCGGAAGCGGAATTGGCGCTGGCATGCCCAATATAATAATGCACTGCAAGGAAGGTCAGCGGGAGTTTCCAATCTAGGCGAGAATATTGAACGCTCCAATTCGACTCGCAGTAAGGAGTACGAAAATTTTATCGGGCAGGGAGTTTCTGCGCGTACGCAGTATTTTGAGACCTATATCAGCAGAAGATTCCAAAAGCTGTGGGGAGCAGAGCTGTCGCTGGGATATGTGTGGCGACAACAAGACCTTGCTGAAGAGGTATCTCTTAACAATATGGTCTACTTTGGAATACGGACCAATCTGATCCGCCAAACATTTGATTTCTGATTTTAAATAATGGCTTTATGCTTAATTTTGCAGTCGAATTTTATTCGGATGGAAGCGCAGTCAGAAGCCACATATACCCCAATTTCATTGGTGTTAAATAAACTGAAAGATTACTCTCTTTTTTTTAAGATGAGACTTACTTTCTTAGTGGTGATCTCTGCCGCCCTAGGCTACATCATCGCTGCAGAAAAGATCATCTGGGGAGAATTGCTCTTACTTTCTTTGGGCGGCTTTCTGGTTACGGGATCCTCCAACGGATTCAATCAGATCTGGGAGAAGAACCTGGATGCCTTGATGAATCGCACCAATAACAGACCATTGGTAACCGGCAGAATGCAAAAGCTTGAGGCATTGATCCTGGCCATCGTGTCAGGGGCGCTGGGTATATCAATCATTTGGTTGGCTCTGAATCCACTGGCTGGAGTCTTGGCCCTTTTGTCGCTCTTTACTTATGTATTCATCTATACCCCGATGAAGCAACATACGCCTTGGGCGGTATTTGTGGGGGCTTTTCCCGGAGCAATCCCGCCCATGTTGGGGTGGGTAGCTGCCACCGGACATTTTGGTTTGGAACCGGGTCTTTTGTTTGCCATTCAGTTCATATGGCAGTTTCCTCATTTTTGGGCAATTGCCTGGAAGGCGAACGACGATTATGCCAAAGCAGGTTTTCATTTACTTCCTTCCAAAAATGGAAAAGACCTTAGTTCTGCCTTTTTGATCCTGCTCTACACGCTTTTTCTCTTGCTGGTGAGCCTTTTGCCGGTTTTTTTCGGCCTTGTTGGTTGGATCGCGGCAGTCATTTTTGTCATTTCGGGAATTATGATGATCATTCCTGCCATTCGCTTGTTTAAGGATCGAAGTGATAAGGCAGCCACCAAACTCATGTTCGCTTCTTTCATTTACATACCATTAATTCTACTTGCCTGGTATATCGATAAACTATGAGTACATCCACAGAAAACATCAGCATAGAAGACCTCCCTGAAAAGGATTTTCAAGAAGCCAAGCGAAAAAAGGTAGCCAAGCCATTACTTTGGATAAGCATGATTAGCATCGTGATGTTGTTTGCCGGTCTCACTTCGGCAGTGATCGTGTCCAAAGGCGATGGGAATTGGATTTCCTTTGATTTACCCGACGTCTTTTTGTATAGCACCATTGTTTTGGTTTTAAGCAGCTTGAGCTTGATGGTGGCCCATTGGGGAGCAAAGCATAACCAACAACCGATCGTGAAATCCGGTTTAAGTGTCACTTTGGCCCTAGGCATTTCCTTTATCATCATGCAGGTTGAAGGATACAATGCCTTGGTAGATAAGGGAATATTTTTCACCGGGGTAGGGCAAACGGCTTCCGGTTCTTATTTATACATCATTTCGGCTTTACATATCGCCCACTTATTAGGGGGTATGATTGGCCTGATCATCACCCTGATTAATGGGTTTAAAGGAAAGTACGAGCCGAAAAATTTGTTAGGTTTGCAGCTGTGTTCCATCTATTGGCATTTTATGGATGTCTTGTGGATCTACCTATATATTTTCTTTACGCTAATTATTTAACTATCAAAAATGGCTGGCATTTCTCCTTCAGTAGATAAAAACAACTTATGGGGTGGTGGCTTTTCACCGTTCAATTTAAGTTACGGAAAGATCATGATGTGGTTTTTCCTGGTTTCTGATGCCTTCACTTTTTCCGCCTTATTGATCTCATACGGCTTCATGCGTCACCGCTTTGAAGAAGTGTGGCCGGTGGCTGAAGAGGTATTTACGCATTTTCCTTTCTTACATGGTGATCATCCTCTACTTTACGTTGCGCTGATGACCTTTATTTTGATCATGAGTTCGGTGACCATGGTATTGGCGGTGGAGTCAGGTCATAGAATGAATAAAAAAGGAGTAGTGCTCTGGATGGCCTTAACCATCGTGGGGGGATTGATTTTCGTGGGCTCACAAGCCTGGGAATGGTATCACTTCATCCACGGTACAGAATTGGGCGCTTTACAATTAGCCGATGGCACAATTGTACAGTGGGTTGATTCTGCCAAGAATGCCTTCTTGTTCCCTAATGGCACAACCGTCTCGGGAGCTGAAGCGGCCGCGATGATTCAAAGTGGCACTGAAATTTACGGGGCTAATCTCACGGTGAATGAATATGGCGTGCCCTTGTTTGGTGACTTCTTTTTCTTCATTACCGGATTTCACGGAACTCACGTCTTCTCAGGAGTAGTCTTGAATTTCATCATCTTCGTGAACGTCTTGCAAGGCACCTATGAAAAAAGAGGGCATTACGAAATGGTTGAAAAGGTAGGTCTCTACTGGCACTTCGTAGATTTGGTATGGGTCTTCGTATTCACCTTCTTCTACCTCATATAATTATCACTTTTATTTTCGGATAAAGAATATCTTCAACAATGGATTTTGACAGAACAGCAGAATATGCCCAGCACCACGGTGAGGAAGAGGGCAAGAAAATGAGAAAGACCATTTGGGTCATCTTTTGGGTCTTGCTTGCGGTTACTTCTGTGGAAGTAGGCCTTGGGCTGGTATGGAAATCATGGGGTTTGAACTGGGACTTCGTAAAAACTACCTTTATTGTACTCACTTTGGTAAAGGCGTATTACATCGTGGCCTATTACATGCACTTGAAGCACGAATTCAAAAACTTTATTTACGCAGTAGCGTTGCCTTACATTGTCTTGGTGGCTTACTTGATCGTAATGGCTTTAACTGAGGCTATTTACGTGCAAGGAGAAGACATGATCATGTAGTATGAGCAACACAAATCGAGTAAAGAAAGTAGGGTTCCTGGTAGCCATCCTGCTTCTTCCATCTTTATTTTATTTATTCCTCTATACCGGGGCGAATAATTTCCGCACTTTACCCATTTTTGGTCCTAAGGTCTACGATCCATCGCAGGCTGAAGACACGCTTTATCACCGCATCCCAAGTTTCGAGCTTACCAATCAAAATGGGGAGCAATTCAGCAGCGAGCAGTTGGAGGGGAAGATCTACGTGGCCGACTTCTTTTTTGTAAGTTGTCCTACCATCTGTCCGAAAATGACTACCCACATGCTCGAATTGCAAAAGCACTTTTACGATATACCGAACTTTCATTTGGTATCCTTTACCGTAAATCCAGCACATGACACGGTTGAAGTGTTGCGCGAGTATGCTGATGACGTTAGGGCCAGGGATTCTGTTTGGGATTTTCTCACCGGGGATAAAGAAAAGATCTACCAACTGGGTTACGATGGCTACATGATCAATGCCATGGAAGACGAGCAAGCGCCCGGGGGATTTTTGCACTCCAATTGGCTGGTGCTGGTAGATAAGCAAGGCCGTATTCGCGGATATTTTGATGGGACCAGTACTTCGGAAACCAACGATTTGATGGACGCCATCGAAATTCTTTTCAAAGAAGAGTTTGTAACCCTTAAAGATTAAAGACCTTATGGGCTTAGCACGTCTCAATAGCAAGCGGTTGATCATAGCGGTTTCTTTATTGATTCCCGCAGTCGTTGCCGTCTTATTTTTCTTACCCAAGGACTTTCAAGTGGGGGAGTGGGTCTATTTTCTTCCGGCGGCAAATGCGGTGATCAACGGGCTCACTTCAATCGTGCTGATTTTGGCCTATGCGGCGATCAGAAAGCAAGATCGAGAAACTCACAAAAAATTAATGTTGGGCGCATTGGGGCTATCGGTGCTCTTCTTACTTTCTTACGTGACCTACCACAGTCTAACCGAATCCACTTCTTTTGGCGGAGAAGGGTGGATCCGGTCAGTTTATTACTTCATTTTGATTTCTCATATCCTTTTAGCCATCGTGATCGTGCCACTTGTCTTGATCACATTTTCCAGAGCGCTGGCTCAAAAATTCGATAAGCATAAGAAGATCGCCAGGATCACTTTGCCCTTGTGGTTATATGTGACTTTAACCGGAGTGGTCGTCTACCTGATGATTTCCCCCTATTATTAAACAAATTTGGCCTTTGCTTTGTATCTTTGTTGATATGAAAAAGGTGGCTTATTTATTTTTATTTGGTTTGTTTTTAATCATTGGTGCAGAGGCAGTTGATGCTCAGTGCGCAATGTGTAAAGCAACCCTTGAGTCCAACATGCAGTCCGGTGAGGATGCGGTCGGTAAAGGAATAAATGAAGGTATCGTGTATATCATGTTCGTGCCTTATATTTTGATGGCTACGGTGGGCTTTGTAATGTACCGTCATTACAAGAAAACCAAGTCGATCGAGGTACGCTAGTTCTTTATCAATTATATTATCGAGAAAGGTGGAGGGACAGGCCCTGAGAAACCTTGGCAACCCAGTCTGGAGAAGAGGGTGCCAAATCCTGATCCGCCGGCTGGCAGATGAAGATAAGACAAAAGTATATAAGCCCTTTTGACGAAGTCTGAGGGCTTTTTTAGTATATGGAATTGAATGAAAAAGATTAAAGAAATATTAGAAGAGCGAATTCTGGTCCTCGACGGTGCAATGGGCACCATGATCCAGCAATATAAGTTGAAGGAGGAAGACTTCCGCACGGAGAAGCTCAAGGATCATTCACACAATCTGCAAGGAAATAATGATCTGCTTTCGATCAGCCGACCCGACATTATAAAAGCCGTGCATCAGGCTTACTTTGAAGCGGGAGCCGACATTGTAGAGACCAACACCTTTTCATCCACTTCCATTGCCCAGGCCGATTATGGCTTGGAGGATTGGGTGTATGAACTCAATTACCAATCGGCAAAGATCGCTAAAGAGGTGGCAGAAGAATTTAGCCGGGCCAATCCTGAAAAACCAAGATTCGTAGCCGGATCCATCGGTCCTACGAACCGCACGGCATCCCTTTCACCGGATGTGAACCGACCTGAATATCGAAACACAAGTTTTGATGAGTTGAAGTCGGCCTACTACGATCAAGTAAAGGCGCTTGCTGAGGGTGGCGTAGACATCATGCTAGTAGAAACCGTATTTGATACCCTCAACTGTAAAGCAGCTCTTTTCGCCATTTCAGAATATTACGAGGATGCGAATATCGAGCTTCCGATCATGGTTTCCGGAACCATTACTGATGCCAGCGGGAGAACTTTGTCTGGCCAAACTGCAGAAGCTTTTTTGATCTCGATCAGTCACCTGCCTCTTTTGAGTGTGGGCTTTAATTGTGCGCTGGGAGCAAAAGAATTGCGGCCTTATTTGGAGGTGCTTTCAGAGCAGACCGATTTCTTCGTTTCCGCACATCCCAATGCCGGTCTACCCAATGCCTTCGGAGAATACGATCAGACTGCCGGCGAGATGGGGGGATTTATTGAAGATTTCATCAAAAGTGGTTTCATCAACATCATTGGAGGCTGCTGCGGAACCACGCCGGAGCACATTAGTGAAATTGCCAAACTGGCGGCACAGCATCCGCCAAGAAAAGCGGCTAAACCATCTGACCTAACAAAATACAGTGGATTGGAACCCTTGGTGATCCGTGAGAATACCAACTTTGTAAATGTAGGCGAGCGGACCAACGTAACCGGTTCAGCGCGATTCAAGCGACTGATCAAGGAGGATAATTTTGAAGAGGCCTTAAGCGTAGCCCTTCAGCAAGTAGAAGGAGGAGCCCAGATCATTGATGTGAACATGGATGAGGGGATGTTGGATTCAGAAGAAGCCATGGTTACCTTCCTTAATCTTATTGCCTCAGAGCCCGACATATCCAGGGTGCCCATCATGATCGACTCATCGAAATGGTCAGTGATCGAGGCCGGTTTGAAATGCGTACAAGGGAAGTCTATCGTCAATTCGATCAGTTTAAAGGAAGGAGAAGAAACCTTTCTTCATCAAGCGAAACTAATTCGCAGGTATGGAGCTGCCGTGATCGTAATGGCTTTTGATGAAAAGGGCCAGGCAGACAACTATCAGCGTCGCATTGAGATCTGCAAAAGAGCATACACCCTGCTTACCGAGCAAGTCGACTTTCCACCGCAAGACATCATTTTTGACCCGAACATCCTCACCGTAGGTACCGGAATAGAAGAACACGACAATTATGCCGTTGACTTTATCGAGGCCACTTCATGGATCAAAAAGAACCTCCCCCACGCTCTGGTGAGCGGTGGAGTGAGTAATGTGTCTTTCTCCTTCAGAGGCAATAATGTAGTGAGAGAAGCCATGAATTCTGCATTCCTTTACCATGCGATCAAAGCGGGGCTTGATATGGGAATTGTCAATGCAGGCATGATCGAGGTCTATGACGACATCCCAAAGGAACTCCTAGAACGCATAGAAGACGTATTGTTGAATCGTAGAGACGATGCTACCGAGCGCCTAACTGATTTTGCAGAGACCGTGAAATCCGACGGTAAAAAGCAGGTGAAAGATGAAAGTTGGCGAGAAGGTGATGTACAGTCGCGGCTGAGTCATGCGCTTGTGAAAGGGATCGTTGAGTTTATCGAAGGAGACACCGAAGAAGCCAGGCAGCAATACGACAAACCACTGCAGGTGATCGAAGGGCCACTCATGGATGGCATGAACGTAGTTGGAGACTTGTTTGGTTCCGGTAAAATGTTTCTTCCACAAGTGGTAAAGAGTGCCAGGGTAATGAAAAAGGCGGTAGCCTATCTTTTACCCTACATCGAAGAAGAAAAGAAGCTTTCCGGAGACACCGCAAAGAATGCGGGTAAGATCCTGATGGCCACTGTAAAAGGTGACGTGCATGATATCGGAAAAAACATCGTATCAGTGGTCTTGGCTTGCAACAACTACGAGGTGATCGACATGGGGGTGATGGTGCCGGCAGACAAGATCCTCAAAGAAGCGATAGAGAAAGAAGTAGACATGATCGGACTCAGCGGATTGATCACCCCGTCCCTAGACGAGATGGTCCACGTGGCTGCAGAGATGAAAAGACAGGATTTTAACATTCCCCTTTTGATCGGGGGTGCTACGACTTCCAAAGCGCATACCGCAGTGAAGATCGCTCCCGAATATGAATTCCCCGTGGTTCATGTGTTAGACGCATCCAGATCCGTGCCGGTAGCCGGTAATCTCCTGACTAAAGATCCCGAAGTCAAAAAGCGCTTTTTTGAGGAAGTGAAAACCAGTTATCAGCGCATGAGGGAGCAGCACGCCTCCAGAAAGCAAACCAAAAAAACCATCGATCTTGAATTAGCAAGGAAAAATAAGCTCGAGGCAAAATGGGACCAATTGCAATTTAAAAAGCCTACCTTCTTAGGTAGAAAGGTCTTGCCCGATTTTAATTTGGCAGAACTCAGAACCTATATCGACTGGACCCCATTCTTCAGCACCTGGCAGCTGGCCGGCAAGTTTCCCGCCATTCTGGAAGACGAGGTGGTAGGTGAAGAGGCCAGCCGACTATATAAAGACGCCAATAAGATGCTCGATACCTTAATTCGAGAAAAGTGGTTAACTGCGAGGGGGGTCTTAGGGTTTTGGCCTGCTCAAGCGCAAGGTGACGATATCATTCTGTTCAAAAATGATCAACGCGAGGAGCAATTGGAATGTCTGCATCAACTTCGTCAGCAGGGAAAGAAGGCAGAAGGCGTAGCAAATCTGTGCCTGGCTGATTTTGTGGCCAATGGTGACGGGCAGGCTGATTATGTGGGTGGATTTGCGGTGACAGCCGGTCTGGGGATCGAGAAGAAATTAAAGGAATTTGAAGCAGAACACGATGACTACAACAGCATCCTGCTAAAGGCCCTGGCGGATCGCTTGGCTGAAGCTTTTGCTGAACGACTGCACCAATTGGTGCGCATTGACTTCTGGGGATATGCAGAGGAGGAAGGGCTCGACAATGATGCCCTGATCAAAGAGAAATACCAGGGAATTCGTCCGGCTCCAGGTTATCCGGCTTGTCCTGACCATACCGAGAAGGATACCCTTTTTAAATTGTTAGAGGCCGAAGAGATCGGTCTAAGCCTAACTGAAAGTTATGCCATGTATCCGGCCGCATCAGTAAGTGGTCTATATTTTATGCATCCGCATGCCAAGTATTTTGGCCTGGGTAAGATCGAGAAAGATCAATTGAAAGATTATGCAGCAAGAAAGGAAATGACTGAAGCCGAAATGGAGAAATGGTTAAGACCGGTGTTGAACGAGTAGCTTCTTTTAGAAGCTTCCCCTGCTTAGCGTGAGTACACCTCGTTTGAAATGGTCTTTATTGTCGGCATTGATCTTGATCACATAGAAGTAAGGTCCTTCGGGAGCAAGTGAGCCATCTCGCGTTCTGCCGTCCCAATAGCCGTAAACGTCGTTCCACTGGTGGATCAACTGATTCTTGCGATCAAAAATTTGCACTTCGATCGCATCTACCTTCAAAGTGTTTAGGTCGACCTGGAAAATATCGTTTACTCCATCACCATTGGGCGTAAATACATTGTCCGGTTCGTAGGCTTCGATCAAACTGGCAGTCTCGTCTTCCTCTTCTTTCATCAGGGGATCGATGGCCTGATCTTCATCCGAATCTATCTGGGTTTCCGTAGTGACAGTATTTTTAGAAGGGCCTGTCGATCTAGTTGAAGAATTTGTAGCTGCAGCTTCTGGTTCAGCGACTGGGGTCTTCATTTCCGTGTCCGATCCGGTGCTGCTTAGCTGACTTTGATCAGATTGTTGTTCGTCAGTCTGAAGCTTCGACCCCTCTTCAGCTAGCGGGTTATTTTTAGCCTTGATCTCATCCTGCAATAGAGGTGTAGACTCCTCGACCTTGGCCGCATTTTCAGAATTAGCCTTAGACTCTTCAAGGCGCTTACTTTCTTCAGCTGCGACCTCAGTTTGCTCCGAGCGCTCTGTCTGTTCCTGATTTGCTGCTTTTGATTGCTCAATGCCCTTTTTGGGGATAAGCGGCTCTTGACCACTTCCTTCTTCAGCCACATCAGCTTCTATTGTTTTAGAGTCTTCTTGCGGAAGCGTAGGGTCAATTTCTTGCTTAGTTTCTGTAGGATTTGGTTTGCGATCTGCTTTGCTTTCAAAGAAATAATAGCCGGTGACCGCAATCACACTTATTGCTCCACCTACAACTAAAGTGGTAAGCATGCTGCTGCCTGCTTTTGCAGAAGAGGTTGCTGTTTTGGCAGCCACTTCTGAAAGTCCGCTCGAAGGGATTTCTGCCTGAATTTTGTCCCACAAGTGATTGCCGGGATCAACTTCGAAAGTATCGAAGCGATCTTTAAATAATTTTTCTATGTTTTGACCTTCCTTCACTTGGTTTAGCGTTCTATTTCGGCTATTTTTTTCATCAACAATGCTCTGGCTCTGGAATATTGGGATTTAGAAGTATTTTCGGAGATGTCCAACTCTTCGGCAATTTCTTTATGCGCGTATCCTTCGATCGCGTACAAATTGAATACCGTTCTGTAACCTACCGGGAGTGTTTGAATCAACTCCAAGAGATCTTGAGCTTGCAGGGCATCTAAGATTAACTCATCCTTTTGCAGTTTATAGTCTACATCGTCGATGTTTACGTTAAACCGTTCGGCTTTGTTGCTCCTCAAATGATCGAGAGCGGTATTCACCATGATCCTTCTAATCCAACCTTCCAATGAACCTTTACCGGAAAAGGAATCCAACTTCTTGAATACCTTGATAAATCCGTTTTGTACAATATCCTGAGCCTCTTCGTAACGATCGGCATATCGCATGCATACCCCTGTCATGACACGCTTATAGCGCTCATAGAGGTAACGCTGTGCCACAGCATCATTCGCTGAGCATCTTTGTAGCATTTCCTCTTCATCCATGTGTTCTTCAGCCTTGCTCAAGCAGTACAGTTAATCAGATGCAGAAGCGTGACCATTGGTTGCATCTTGATGAAAAAATAATCGTTAAAAATAGCCTTATTATACGGATGGAATTTCTCTAGGCTTTTTCAAGCGTGAAAGAAAATACCGATCCTTCGCCGACTTTGCTTCGCACATTAATGGTCTGCTGGTGGGCCTCCATGATGTGTTTCACGATGGCCAGCCCAAGACCGGAGCCTCCCTCATTTCTAGACCTTCCTTTGTCAACTCGGTAAAATCTTTCGAAAAGTCGGGGCAGGTGCTCAGAAGCAATTCCTCTACCATTGTCGGCCACTTCCACCAAAATATTTTCTCCAAGATCAAAAAACTTGATGGTGGTTCTCCCTTCATTTTTTCCGTAATGGATTGAATTGACGATAAGGTTGGTCAAGACTTGCGTGATTTTAGCCGGGTCAGCCTTCACGAAGAGATTTTTTAGATCGGAGTGGATTCGCACGCTGATCTCCTTTTTCTTGGACCTGTATTCCAATGATTCGATCACTTCCTTTCCCAAAGCGAGCAGGTCAAAACGCTTGATGTCAAGTTGCATGCGGTTAGACTCGAGCCGAGAGATCTCATCCAGATCGTCTACCATTTCGATCATACGATTGATACTTTTTTCAGCCTTGAGCAAAAAGTTCCGGTTGATCTTTTTGTCTTCCAACCCTCCCTCTAACAAGGTAAGAATGTATCCCTGTATGCTAAAGATGGGGGTTTTTAGCTCATGGGATACATTGCCGAGGAACTCTCGGCGAAATTTTTCTTGATCGGTGAGTCGTTCGATCTCTTTCCGGTTGCGCTGATCCCAGTCGATCACTTCTTGTCTGATCCGACCAAAGACGTCTTCTCCCAGATCTACTTTTATCGGACCTCTTTTCAGGCCCACTTTGAGGTTGTGAATGGTCTTGTAGATCAGACGAAATTTCCGATCAATAAATTGACGTATTCCCCAAAGAAATATGGCGTAGCAGATCAAGAAGGAAAGCAAGAAGATGATAACCACTTGCTGCCAGGAAATTTGATGGTTGATCATCCATAGTAGGCTACTACTTAATACACTAATCAGTGCAGCCACTAATAAAGACAATCTGAATGCCAACTGTTTAGGCGTGAGATTGCGCATCCTTAAAACTAAGGGTTTTCTCTTAGCGCTCAGCAGGCTAGGCTTCAAACTTATAGCCAACTCCTTTTACCGTTTTTATAAAGTTGTCGCCCAATTTTTCTCTGAGCTTCCGAATATGGACATCGATGGTTCGGTCACCTACTACCACTTCTCCTCCCCAAATGTTGTTCATGATTACTTCTCTGGTGTATACGCGGCCGGGTTTGCTCATCAGCAAGGATAGCAGTTCAAATTCCTTTTTAGGTAAATTGATGTCGACTCCTTCCTTTTTGATCAGGTACCTTTCACGATCAATTGAAATACCTCCCACTTCAATCTCTTCTTCCACTTTTGCGTTCCCACCTTTTCTTCTCAGGATGGCTTTTACTTTACTGACTAGTACTCTAGGCTTTACTGGTTTAGTGATGTAGTCGTCTGCGCCTGCATCAAAGCCGGCAATTTGCGAATAATCTTCCCCTCTGGCGGTGAGAAAGGCAATGAGGGTATCCTTCAGGGCAGGCAGGTTGCGCATTTGATAACAGGTTTCCATACCATCCATTTCAGGCATCATCACATCCAGAATGATCAGGTCGGGATTCTCCCTTTTAGCGATTTTGATGGCATCTTTTCCGTTGTCGGCAGTGCTTACCTCATAGCCTTCCTTTTTTAAGTTGTAGCCCACGATCTCTAGAATGTCGGCTTCATCGTCGACCAGAAGGATTTTTTCTTTTTTCATCTAATAAAGAAACGATTTGATGCGAAGTTAAAAGGAGAGGCCCGTCCAAGTGTTAATACAAGGTTAATAAAATTTTAATTTGAAAAAGTCAGGAGCTCTTGACAACTTAATTCTAAGGATATCAATAGTTGTCAAGCCCAATTAACAATGCCTTAATGTTTCCATAAATATTATATAACTCTTAAAATAAACAGGGCTAACAATGCAGTGGCACATTTGCGGCAAATAAAAACTAACTGAAACATATTTTATTGAACATGAAAAATTTAAAATTTACAACCAAATTATTGATGGGAGCGGCCATTGCTTGTGCAATGTCACTTTCATTTACCGCCTGTAGTGATGATGACGATGACGATCCAGCACCACCTCCTCCTCAAAGCAGTGGATGTCCAGCCGGAGCACCAACTCTAGATGTGAACTTAGACATTTCAGCAGATAGAACCTGGTCTAATGACACCATTTACATCTTGAGATCAAGAGTTAAAGTGAGACCTAACGTCACACTTACTATTGAGCCAGGAACTGTGATCAAAGCAGCGGAAGGTCAGGGTAACGCTGCCGTGGTATTGATCGTGATGAGAGACGCACAATTAATTGCAGACGGAACTGCAAATGAGCCTATCATCTTTACCTCTATTAGAGATTGTATCCAGCCAGGTCAAGTTGCTTCACCAAACCTTCCAAATGATCTCCAAGGTCAGTGGGGTGGTCTTGCCATCTTAGGAAACGCGGTAATTTCTTCGGGAAATGCTGGTCCAGGATTCGATATTGATAATATCGAAGGAATTCCTACTTCTGATTCAGATGGAATCTATGGAGGAAATGACAATAACGATAATTCTGGAATTTTGAGATACGTGTCTCTTCGTCATGGAGGAACTGAAATCAATCCTGGAGATGAATTGAATGGTATTTCTTTTGGTGGTGTAGGTGCAGGTACAATCGTGGAAAACATCGAAATCGTCGGAAATGCGGATGATGGAGTAGAATTCTACGGAGGTAATGTAAACGTGACTAATCTGATTGTTTGGAATAACGGGGATGATGCCATTGACACTGATCAAGATTACACTGGTACTATCGATAATGGTTTCGTAGTAGGTCCTGAAGGCTCTCCTTTTGAATTAGATGGTCCAGAAGGAGGCACTGCTTCTGGTAACAATCACACCATCAGAAACATTACTGTAGTAGCAGTAAGACCTGACGGCACTGCTGCTGGTGATTTGTTAAACTTTGATAGTAACACCAATATCTCAATGGACAACATCTATTGGGCCGTGGTTGACCCTAGTCAAAAATTAGGTAAAGACAATACTACCTCATCCGTGGCAACTTTCTCTAATTTTACGGTAAATGTTGACCCAGCAAATATTGGCACTTATTTACCAACCGGTGCTGATCCAAAAGTAACTGCAGCAACATCTGCGGGTACCACTTCTCCAACCAATGCTTCAGTTTTCGACAACTGGTCTTGGGCTGGAACTACCAACAACCTTGGTAGTCTTTAGTTACGACTATAAATAGAATTATTGGATAGGCTCACACTTTTCAGTGTGGGTCTATTCATTTTAATCCTTCTTGAATAGCCAATTAAATGAAAACGTTTTTACTCAGCTTTAGTATTTTTTTCTCCTATGCACTTTTCGCGCAATATGGTACCATTAGAGGAACTGTAATAGATGATGAGACTGGAGAAACTATCATAGGAGCCAATGTAGCTATACTAGACCCTTTGAAGGGGACTTCTACAGACTTAGATGGTCAGTTCTCTTTATCTGTCTCACCTGGGACTTATCAGATAAGAGTTTCCTTTATTTCTTATGCCAACATTACGATAGATGAGGTTGTAGTGACGGCTGGTGAAGTAACTAGTCTCGGCACGATCCGCATGACGGTCGGGTCATTGGAACTAGATGAGGTAGTAGTAACAGCCACTGCGACAAGACGATCTGAAGCGGCATTGAATACTATGAAAAAGAAATCTGCTTCCATGATGGATGGAATTTCAGCGCAGAAAATGGCGTTAACCGGAGATGGTACTGCAGTAGAAGCCGCTAAACGGGTTACTGGGGTAACTATTGAAGGAGGCAAATATATCTATGTTAGAGGTCTTGGAGACCGCTATTCTAAGGTGATGTTAAATCAAATGAATATCCCAGGACTAGACCCCGATAAGAACAGTTTACAAATGGACATTTTCCCCACAAATTTGATTGACAATATTGTGGTTTCAAAAAACTTTACGGCGGAATCACCTGCCGACTTCACCGGCGGATTGGTTAATGTGGAAACAAAAGCATTTCCAGACGAAAAGATCATGACGGCCTCCGTAGGGGTCTCTTTCAATCCTAGTATGCACTTTAATCAGGAAAATCTTACTGCGGATAATAGCAGCACAGATTGGCTTGGTTTCGACGACGGTCTACGGGAATTGCCGGATGAAATAAGAAACGGGGAGGTACCTTCAATTTTTAATGGAGAAGATCAAGCTGTAAATCAGTTTACCCGATCATTCAACCCAAACTTGAACGCCTATGAACAGACTAGTTTCATGGACTACTCAGCAAGTTTTACTATGGGCAACCAGATCGATCTATATGAAGATAAGCTTGGATATATCTTTTCGCTTTCATACAAAAGCCAGGCCCGTTATTATGATGATGTAACCTATGGAGAATACCAGCGACAAATTGAAACAGACCAGAATGAGTTGATCTATTCAGATCTACAAGAAGGTCGTTTTGGTCAGCAAAATAATCTTTTAGGCGTCCTGACAGGCATCGCTTATAAGACGAAGTTTTCAAAATTTCGTGTAATGGTAATGCATCTTCAAAGTGCCGAGCATAGGGCAGGTGAGTTTAGCATCGACCAAAATACCGAGGCTGTAGGTCGTTCCGGCTACACTGGCTTTGCAGATAATATTGAATTCAACGAGCGTGGCTTAACTAACTTACTTTTAAATGGAACACACATTTTTGATAGCAAAGGCTGGGAGATCGATTGGAGATTGTCGCCTACCTTATCCACCGCAAGGGATCCCGATGTAAGAAGTACAGCCTATACTTATGCGGTTGATACCTCTTTTCAAACAGGGAATGCAGGAGTTCCTGCCAGAATATGGAGAGAGTTAGAAGAGCAAAGTTTTACTGGGCGAGTTGATCTTATTAAATCTCATCAATTCAATGGAGAAGACGCTAAATTCAAGTTTGGATTCATGAATACATATAAGGAGCGGGATTATGCGATCTACGAGACAACAGTGCGTTTTGTTGGCGGCCAAAGCTGGAGTACCTATAACCCTGATGAGGTGCTTGATCCGGCGAACGTGTATCCCAACCGCCCCAATAGCTCTTATATAAGGTCTAATGTGAATTTTCCTAACCCTAACGCCTATCAAGCAAACTCTAACAATATAGCTGCCTATATTTCTGAAGAGTTCAATATTAGCCCTAATTTGAAGTCGATCCTGGGTGTGCGCCTTGAGAACTTCGTTATGCGTCACACTGGTAGAGATATTGATGGGGCGAATACAGGCGGGATCCAGGGGAATGTTTTAGATGATGAAATTGTTCTTGAAGGAACAGATTTATTCCCATCGATAAATTTCATTTACACTTTGGCCGAAGAACAAAATCTTCGTTTTGGATTCACTAGAACAATTGCTAGACCTTCTTTTAAGGAACTGTCATTTGCCCAGATCGTTGACCCTATCACCAACAGAACATTTAATGGGGCCTTATTCGAATATCCGGGAGATTGGGATGGCAACTTGGTTGCAACTTATGTGAATAACATCGACGTGCGGTGGGAGTTGTTTATGGATAGAGGGCAAATATACTCTGTGAGTGCCTTCTACAAGCAATTTGAAGATCCGATCGAATTAGTTCGAATTCCGCTGAATCGCACAGGATTTGAGTATCAGCCTAGAAACGTAGGTCAAGGGGAGGTGTTTGGAGCTGAGTTTGAAGCCACCAGAAGTCTGGATATTTTAAGCGATAAGCTGGATAAGTTTAGTTTGAGTGGGAATTTAACCCTAGTAAGGTCTAGAATCGATATGACCGATGCGGAATTCAATGCAAGAGAGACTAACAAACGAGACGGAGAGACCATAGAAAATGAAAGGGAAATGGCAGGTCAGGCCCCATACGTAATTAATCTCGGAGTAACCTACAACGATTTGGAAAAGGGGATTAGAGCCGGATTGTTTTATAATGTGAAAGGGCCAACCCTATTGATCGTAGGAACGGGCTTTGTTCCTGATATTTATCAAGAACCGTTTCATAATCTAAACTTAGGTTTTTCTAAAACTCTTGGTAAAGAAAGTAAGACTACCCTCGACTTTAATGTAGATAATATTCTTAACGATGTAAGGGAATCCTTCTTTCAGTCATTTGAAGCAGAGGAACAGATTTTTACCCAGTTTAGTCCTGGGATAGCATTTAGCCTTGGAGTAAGCTATACTTTCTAAGGTTAGCTAAAAAAATTAACCCCTGCATCGAAATTTCGATGCAGGGGTTACCTAACTAACTGAAACATATTGATTAAGCAATCAATATTTCTTGTCGGAGATTAAATTTCCTTCGGCATCCCACATCTTCCAGTGCCCAACCTTCTCTCCGCGTTCATATAACATTTGATAGCGTTGATTCCCCTGGTCGTCCCAAAGCTTCCAATCCCCATCTTTATTTCCAAGATAATAGCTTATTTCAGCAATTACCTCACCTTTCTGATTCCAACGGATCCATTTCCCGTGCTTTTCCCCATTCTTATAATTACCAACTTCTTGCTTTGCACCGTTTCTGTAAAAAAAGTCTGCCACGCCGTTTAAAACCCCATTTTCTAAACTATAGATCGCTGATTTATTACCGTCCTCGTAGAAAGTGGTGTATCTTTTATCAATTTCAGCGTCGTTTATGCTGTAGATATGGCCATTTTTGAAGACCAACTCTTCTTGCGCGTTTAAGATCGCGGCAGAGCAAAAAAGCAATGCAGTAACGATCATTTTTACTCGTCCCATAATAATACTCTTATACATATATAACACAAAGGTAAGAAAAAATTAACATAGAGATAACATTGGAATTCTGGGGCAAAAAAAATCCCCTGCTGAAAGGCACAGAGGAGGAAGAGTAAATGTAATTAGATGGTTATCTCGACCTCAACTGAAGCTGAAGCTTTGAATTTAGAGATTGAGGGTCGATCAGGATTTCTTTTTTCTCAAAAGAGATCAACTCCAACTCTATTTTTTGGGCTTTAAGCGGCACATTCTCGATCACAAAGTTGCCATCGAAATCGGTGTAGCTATCCTGATCGATAGCGTTCAGATGCACTTTTACCCCTGCCAAAGGCTCACCACTTTGGTCGAGCACTTTTCCTTTTAATTGGGTGGTTTTAAGGTTGCCACCTCCAGCCGTGGCGGATAAAGCCAGTCCGAAAAATAAAGCGAGCGCTAAAAGGTTCTTTTTCATATCGACGCAAAAGTATAGTGATCGAGTAAGCTGTAGTTTAGAATTAGTTTACCAATGCGTTAACTTCATGTTAAGTGGTGTAAAATTTGGCTCTACAAAGCCGCCCAACATTCAGTAAATTCGCAATCCAAACAAAAATTTCAAATGAAACGATTTGCCTTATTCATAACCAGCCTGGCCTTGCTGGCAGCCTGTGATCAACCCGAGCCTAATGCGATCGAATCGGATGGCCAATCAGCACAAATCAGCGATACTATGAGCATTAAACTTAGTGACCCCCACTCGTATTCCAAGCCGGCAGAAGCAGTAGTGAAGCACCTTAGTTGGGAAGCCACCATTGACTTTGGCCAGAAGGTCATCCAAGCTACCGCCACTTATGCCATCGAAAACAAAAGCAAAGGCACAGAAATTATTTTTGATACCAAGGCGTTGTCAATCAAAGAGGTTAAGGTCGACGGAATTGCCGTAGAGCACGACTTGGCGCAAGCGGACTCGATCTTAGGCGCAGCCCTCACTATCCCAATCCAAGAAAATAGTCAGCAAGTCGCCATATCCTACACCACTTCACCATCAGCAGAGGCCTTGCAGTTTTTAGACCCCGAGCAAACCACCGGCAAGAAAAGTCCTTTTCTTTTTACCCAGTCTCAAGCGATCATGGCCAGAAGTTGGATCCCATCGCAAGACAGTCCGGGTATTCGATTTACTTATGATGCGGAAGTCACCGTGCCCAAGGGAATGCTGGCGGTGATGAGCGCAGAAAATCCCACCAAGAAAAACGAAAGCGGAGTCTATCGTTTCAAGATGGAACAAGCGGTTCCTTCTTATCTGGTGGCCTTAGCTGTGGGTGATCTTGTATACGAACCAATCGGAAGTGAAACCGGGGTTTACGCCGAACCCGAAGTGATTGATGCGGCAGTTTATGAATTTGCCGACATGCAAGATATGGTAGACACAGCCGAAGCTTTGTACGGTCCGTATCGGTGGGGTAAATACGATGTCATTGTGCTTCCCCCTTCTTTTCCCTTCGGAGGGATGGAGAACCCTCGACTAACCTTCGCTACGCCCACCATCATCGCCGGAGATCGTTCGCTCACAGCCTTGATCGCCCATGAACTCGCCCATTCCTGGTCGGGTAATTTGGTGACCAACGTAAATTGGGAAGACATCTGGCTGAATGAAGGGTTTACCGTCTATTTTGAAAATCGGATCATGGAAGAGATCTACGGACTTGATTTTGCGAACATGCTGGCCATCCTCTCTTATCAAGATCTACAAGAAGAAGTGGAAGATTTTATGGCCAACGGCAGGGCAGCCGATACCCGCTTAAAAGTCAACTTGGAAGGAAGAAATCCCGACGACGGACTTTCTTCGGTGCCTTACGACAAAGGCTTCTACCTTTTGAAATTGATCGAGCAGACCGTAGGAAGAGAAAGATGGGATGCCTTCCTTAAGCAGTACTTTGATGAATTTGCTTTCCAGGTGATGAATACCAAGACCTTCCTAAGCTATTTGGACCAGAACCTTCTTGCAGAAAACGAAGCCTGGAAATCCAAGGTACAAGTAGAGAAATGGGTTTACGGTGAAGGTATCCCTTCGAGTATTCCAGTGCCTGAATCCAATAAATTTGAAGCCGTAGATGAGCAGCTTGCCCGCTTGAGAAAAGGCGAGCCTTCAGCCAAGCTGGAGGTTGGAAGTTGGAGCACGCCACAGTGGTTGCATTTCATCCGTTCGCTAGAAGACAAGCTGAATGTTGAGCAGCTGAAAAGCTTAGACCAAGCCTTCAATTTTACCGCGAATGGGAATCGTGAGATTCAGGCTGCCTGGTTTACCAAAGTGATTCCCCTTAATTATGATGCGGCTGATCAGGAAGCCGAACGATTTTTAACTGTGGTGGGCAGAAGAAAATTCCTCACCCCCATTTATAAGGCCTATCTGCAATCAGATTTTGGCAGAGAAAGGGCTTTAGCAATCTATGAGAAAGCGAGACCAAATTATCATTCGGTGTCGAGAGAAACGATCGACGGGATATTGAAATACGAATTATAAAAAGAACCTAGAACCTAGAGTCTAGAATCTAGATTCTAAGTTCTAGGCTCTAAAGAGCCATGGCCGGTAAACAAAAACTTCAGCATTTTGCCGAAATGAAGGAATTTCCTCACGTCTTTGAACCAAAGCTGGAGGAGGTTTTTAGAACAGACTATAAGTTAAAAGGGAAATGGAGGTCTGACTTCTTCAAGAATGACCATCCCTTGATCTTAGAATTAGCCTGTGGCAAAGGAGAGTATAGTCATGGCATGGCTAAGATCTATCCCGAGCGCAACTTCATTGGGGTAGACATCAAAGGCGCCCGCATGTGGAAGGGTGCTAAAGATTCACATGAAGAGGGCCTGAAGAATATTGCCTTCCTGAGAACGCGAATCGAGTTTATTGAAGGTTGTTTTGGGAAGAGTGAAGTCGACGAGATCTGGATCACCTTCCCCGATCCCCAACCTAAAGACCGACAAGAGAAAAAGCGCTTGACCGGACCGCTTTTCATTGATCGGTATCGTAAGTTCTTAAAACCAGGGGGAGTGATCAATTTGAAGACCGACAATGCCTTTTTTTATACATATACCCTCGAGCAGATCGCAGCGCACGGCTATAAATTAGAGGAAGCTACAGAGGCAGTCTACGGAGATTTTTTAAAGACACAGGAGCCAAAATTGCAGGCTGCCTTGCAGATCCGTACCCATTATGAGCGTCTTTTTTCAGCGAAGGGCCATGCTATTCATTACTTGAGATTCAAACTTGACTAAATGGATAAAAAGCTATCAGAAAAAAATCGTGATTTTTTTGAAATGGTGTACCAAGTCGTCAAATTGATACCGGAAGGAAGGGTAAGTACCTACGGAGCCATTGCCAATTATCTGGGTGCCAAAAGCGGGGCACGCATGGTAGGCTGGGCCATGAATGCAGCCCATTCCAGGCCTCAGGTACCGGCACATAGGGTGGTTAATCGCAGTGGCTTACTTACCGGGAAACATCATTTTCCAGCCGATAAGCCCATGCAAGAACAATTGGAGGCTGAGGGTGTAGAGGTAACAGACGATCAAGTGATCGATTTTGAGAAAAAATATTGGGATCCCACCCTAGAGATCGAAGACCTTACCCATTGATCTAATGATTAATTTTGCCTGCCATGTCAATAAGTGAAGCGAAAATAAAAGAAGCCTTGTCGTTCGTGATCGAACCCGATCTGAAGAAAGACGTGGTGAGTTTGGATCTCGTATCGAATATTCAGTTCGACGAGCAGAAGGTGTCCTTTGACCTTAAGATTTCCAATCCAGCGATGCACAACCGCAAGCGGATTGAAGAAGCGTGCGAGCATCAGCTTCGCCGTTTTCTGGGAAAAGATATCGAGGTTCATGCCAATGTCAGTGCTATGGGCAAAGCCCACGAACGCGAGCCCGAGCATCGAACCATTCTAAAAGGAGTAAAGCAGGTCATTGCAGTAGCTTCCGGAAAGGGCGGAGTAGGGAAGTCGACAGTTGCCGCGAATCTAGCCGTTGGCCTGGCCAAGCAGGGTCTTAAAGTTGGTATGGTTGATGCCGATATCTATGGTCCTTCCGTGCCGGCCATGTTCGATGTGGCCAATGAGAAACCTCAAACTGAAGAGATCGACGGTAAAGAATACATCAAGCCCATAGAAAGTCACGGGGTCAAAATGCTTTCTATCGGATTTTTTGCCA
>Ga0207419_1000453_pt1 | contig 35629 bp, 24 predicted proteins | sample ElkSloMetagenome_4_FD_184723 | JGI IMG/M metagenome (GOLD analysis project Ga0207419, IMG submission 184723) | Hot spring microbial communities from Elkhorn Slough, Monterey Bay, USA - MD2A (version 2) | ecosystem: Environmental > Aquatic > Marine > Intertidal zone > Estuary: Microbial mat ...
GGCCAGTCCCAGTCCAGCGCTTCCAGGCTGGCCATCAGATCGTCGGCCTCCAGCGAGTCCGCGTCCAGCACATGACAGGCCAGATCCTCCAGGTGGTCGAGCAGGGCCTGCCCTGCGCCCAACGCCATCGCCAGGGGCTGCGACTCGGTCAGGGGCGCGACCATAACCAGCGGGAAATAGCGCCCGACGCGGTCGACGCTGGGCACCATGACGCCGATCTGCGCCACCCCGGCCACGCCGGCGCCCAGGGCGAAGCGCCAAACCGGGCTGGTGAGGTAGATATCAAGCCACTCGTCCTCCCCCAGGTCCTCGCGCACGGCCGCCATCAGGGCGCCCAGCCAGCCGTCCCAGGCGGTGGCCAGGGCGGGCGTCATCCCGCGACGCACGAAATCACCGTGCGACGGCAGCTTGCCATAGAAGCCCAGCCCCTGCATTCACAGGTCCCCTGGACACCGGAACGCTCGCAGCTCCGGCAGGTTGAACGGATTGGACACGCTGCCGGCGCGGATCTCGAAGATGGCCGAGCGTGGGCCGGACGAAAACACGGCCTGGAACCGGTCGCCCGTGCCGCCCTGCAGCCGCCGCGCCTGATCCAGCAGGCGGAAGAACCCCCACGGCCCGTCGAACGAAACCATGGACTGCACGCCGGGCAGATTGGGCTGGAAGGCGATGCGGTTGCGCGGGGTCGAGCCCGGCCATTGCATCCGCTGCGTCGACACCGGGCCGTGGGCATAGCCGACCGTTTGCCCGTCGATCTCCAGGATCACCTGGTTGGCGCTGTTGTCCAGCGACACCGGCGTCACCTCGAAGGACACCGAAAGCTGCGACCCGCCGGAGGGGAAGAAGGCATCGCGGATGGCGGCGGCCCGCTCGAACTGCGCCAGCGTGGCGCGCGACAGGCCCAGGTCGATGCCGGCGTTGCGGCGACTGCGCCACGGCTTCGACGACATATCCACGTAGGGCAGCAGGTTCTGTCTGAAGAAACTGTCGATCATGCCGTTCGGCGCGAACAGCCGCGTGAAGTCGGCCAGGGTGACCTCCTGCGACGCACCCGAGGCGAAGGGATAGCGGCCGTGCAGGGCCTCGCGGCACAAGGGCAGGACTTCGGCGCTCCAGCCGCCGCTGAGGGTTTCGCGCGTGCTGCTGACGGCCACCGACTTGCCACCGGAGGCGATCTGTTCCAGCCACCCGGACAGGGGCGCGGGCACCTGTTCGGCCTCGGTCTGCAGGCGGCGGATGGTGTCGACGCCGCCGCCTCCACCGCCCCCGGCAGTCAGCGCGGCCAGATTGCCGCCGCTGTCGGCGACGCGCCGGAGTTCGGTGTAGGCCTGGTCGAGCTCGCGCACCAGGTTGTCCAGCGGCGGTGTTCCGCCATTCAGCGCCAGGACATAGGCGTGCAGGCGCTGGAAGCGGTCGTTGACGAACTGGCCGGGCAACGCGGTCTCTTCGGCGCCGGCCCCACCGCCGCCCAAACCCACGCCCAAACCGCCGCCGCTGCCGAGTCCGGAATCGGAGAAGATGCCGGCCAGACGCTCGACGGTGGACAAGGTGCCCGATCCGAGACCCAGCGCCTGGCTGATCTGGCGCCCCTGGCTGGCCGCCTGCTCGACGGCTTCGGCCTGCTGGCTCGCGGACCCGCCGCCGCCAAGCGAGGCCAGATCGGCGATGCCGCCCTGGCCTTGCTCCTCCGGCCGGGCGAGGCGGGTCTGGTTGGCCACCTCGGTCAGAAGATTGCGCAGCGGCGAGTTGGCACCGGACAGCAGGCTCAGGACCTCGGTCGCCTCGCCGGCGGTGTCGAACGGCACCAGCACGACGTCGGTCAGAATGGAATCCCACGTGGCGACGTAGTCGTCCATGTAGAGCGCCGCCAGATCGCGTTCCAGGCGGCGGATCTGCTGGTCGTCCAGCGTTTCGTTCTCGCCCAGCACCCAGCTTTCGGCGGCCACCTCGCGCGAGACGTCGAGCATCATGGGCAGGAACACCGTGTGGAAACCGGCGTAGGTATAGAAGCCATCCACGCCCTCGTTCAGGTCGGCGCCGGAGCGGCGCGTGAACACCCGTTGCGCCGACGGGCCGGCGGCGTCGGCGATGCGCCATTCCGGCAGCGCCTTGGCCTCGCGGCTGTTGCGGATGAGGGCATAGGCCCGCTCGGCCAGGGGCTGGCGTTTGAGGATGGTGCGCGTGCGCTCCACCAGCGCGCCGTCGAGCGGCATGGCCTTCGGCACGGTGGTCATCAGCGCGGCCACATGGCCGTCGATCTCGTCGCGCATGTCCGCGTTGCGGCGGCCGGGGTAGCGCCGCTGGGTATCCAGGTGGGCCCACTGGCGCACCAGATTCTCGTCGAGTGGCCCCATGGCGCCGACCATGAGGTACAGCTTCAGCAGGTTGTAGAGGGACTCGGTCTCCTGCACCTCCGTCAGCATCTCGCGCAGGCGATAGGTCAGGCGCGGCAGCAGCAGGCTGTTCAGGGCGTTGATGTACGCGGTCCGGGTCTGCTCGGCCAGCTTCTTGCCCTGGTACAGGCCGAAGCCGGACCCGGTCGGGCGCGGGTCGTCGCGGTGGGCGTAGCCGGTCGGCAGGTCGCGCACGGTGGCCAGCGGCGGCAGCACCGGCGGCAGATCCGAGGAATCCACGACCACCGTGTCGCCGTTGCCCGGCAGGATGGCCCTGACCTGCTCCCGGTAGGTGTCGAGGCCGTCCTGGACGCGCGCCATCAGGTCGAGGTTGACGAAGGTGCTCCAGGTCCACAGGCCGACCGCGCCCAGCAACAGCACGGCCGACACCGACAGGGCGGCGATACGGCTCCACTTCTGGCGCTGTTCGGCGCGCCGGTTGCGGCCCACCAGCCCGGCCTCGCGGAACATCACCTCGCGCAGCAGCCGGGTGAGGAAGAAGCTGCGGCCCTGGCCCCGGAAGGCGCCGAACCGCGCCGGCGGCACGCCGAAGCGCCCGGCGAGCCCGGCCATGACGCGGTCGATGGGGGTGCCGTCCTGGGTGCCGCTGGAGAAGTAGACACCCCGCAGCAGCACGGGTTCCTCATAGCGGCTGGCGCGGAAGGCCTCCTCCAGCACCTGCATCACCGGATCGCGCAGCGCCGCCACCTGCAACGGAAAACCGGAGATCAGGCCGGCGCGGGCGTAGTCGTCCTCCTGGTGCAGGCGGTTCAGGCGCCGCTCTTCCAGGCGTTCCAGCAGCAGGTCGAATTCGTCCGGGAACAGGTCCAGCGGGTCGGTGCCCTGTCCCGGCTTGCCGGTCTCGGCCGGGAAGGTCATGCCCCACACCTGGGCGCGTTCCTCGCGCCGCAGGTCGGCGAAGTATTCCATGAAGCCGGCCACCAGGTCGGACTTGGTCAGCATGACGTAGACCGGCAGGCGCAGCCCGAGGCGGTCATAGAGCTCGGATATGCGCTTGCGGATGGCCAGGGCGTGGGCGCGCCGCTCGGCCTCCGAGACGGTCATGATGTCGGCCAGGCTGATGGCCACGATCAGGCCGTTCACCGGCTGGCGCGGCCGCGCCTTGCGCAGGATGCCCAGGAACCCGTCCCAGGCGGCGGCGTCGACGGCGGTGTCGGAATCCTGCGTCGTGTAGCGCCCGGCGGTGTCGAGCAGCACCGCCTCGTCCGTGAACCACCAGTCGCAGTTGCGGGTGCCGCCGGCGCCCGAGACCTTGGCCTTGCCCGGCTCATCGCCCAGCGGGAAGCCCAGGCCGGAGTTCATCAGCGCCGTCGTCTTGCCCGAGCCCGGCGGGCCGATGATCATGTACCAGGGCAGCTCGTACAGATAGGCGCGTCCGCTCTTGCCGTCCTTGCGGCGCAGGCGCTGCAGCTCGCCCAGGGCGGTTTGCAGGCCCTTGCGCAGGGCCTCGACCTCCGGACCCGCGTCGGCCGAGGCGCCGGCGTTCTCGGTCATTCCCTCGACCAGCGTCTCCTGGCGCTTGCGACGGCGCAGCACGCCGACCAGCACGAAGGCGGCCCAGATCACCAGCAGCACCAAGGCCGCCAGCAGGCGGGCGGCGACGCCGTCGAACGGCCGCAGCGAGCCGATGGCGATCAACGGTCCGACGAACCAGATCAGCACGATGAGGAACAGCATTCCGATCAGGCCGATGAACCAGCCTCGCGTCAGGATGGAGAGGATCTTGCTCACGGTCGGCATCCGTTCGTCTGCGGGGGGCCATCGGGGCGCGCGCGATCAAGCCCGCGCGCGCTCATGGCCTCAGGGACCTTCCTTGATCAGGAGAATGTCGGTGCGGCGGTTGGCCTCGCGGCCTTCCTTTGTGTCGTTGGATTCGATCGGCTCGGTGGCGGCCTTGGCCTCGACGGTGATGCGGTCCGGATTGTCCAGCAGCGGCGCGACCACATCGCGCGCGGCCTCGGCCCGGGCCAGCGAGAGATCATAGTTCGACGGGAACCGCACCGTGCGGATGGGAATGGAATCGGTGTGGCCCTGGATGATCACCTTGCCCGGTTCGTCATTCAGCGCCGTGCCGACACGGTCCAGCACGGGCAGGAATTTCTCGCTGACCTCGGCCGAGCCGGAGGCGAACATGCCGGTGGCGCGCAGGCGCACGGTGATGACGCGGGCGTCCTCCAGCACGGTCACAAGATTTTCCTTGATCTCCGGCTCCAGGAACCCGCGCACGCGCTCGACCTGGGTGACCACCTCCTCCGGCGGCGGGGGCGGTGGGGGCGGCGGCACGGTTTCCTGCTCGATGACGATGGCGCCGCTGGGCGGCAGGCCGGCGAACGCCCGGTAGAGGTCGTCGCTGCGGACGTTCAGCCACCAGGAAAAGGCCAGGAAGATCAGAACCAGCAGGGCCGCCGTGGCGCTGGCGATGACCCATACCGGGATCAGCGACGCCACCGGGCGGTGGCCGGCGTCCACCCCGCGCCAGTGTGGCGACAGCTCCTCGGGCGGCTCGCCCCGGATATCGAGCAGCAGGCGGTACAGGCCATCACGCTTCTGCCGGTGCTGGCTGCGGCCCCGGTCGAGTACCCGCAACTCGCCCTCGAAGCCCAGCGACAGGCACAGATAGATCAGCTCCAGCACCCGGCCGTTGCGGCCCGGGTTCTCGCTCATGCGGTCGAGCAGGCTGTAGAACCGCTTGCCGCCGTAAGCCTCGTTATGGAAGCACAGGGTCATGCCCTCGCGCGACCAGATCGAGCCGCTGCCCCACGGGGTGTTCAGCACGACATCGTCCATGGTGGCCGACAGCACATAGTGCGCGGTGCGGTGCTGGTCCTCGGGCAGGTCGGTTTTCTTGAGCCGGCGGTTGAAGGCCTCGAACTCCTCCAGCACGCGGTCGCGCAGGGCGTCGGGGTCGCGGTGCGTGCCACCCAGGCGCAGGCGGGCGATGAGACTGAGCAGGGGCGCGGCGGCGGCGACGACGGGATTGTGGCGCGAACGTTCGGCCAGGCCGGCAGCGATGTCGGCGATGGGCGCGGCGGACCCGGTCTGGCGGGCCGAGGACGGGGTCGGCCCGCGCCGGGGCGGGGGCTCGCTCTCGTCGTCGTCCTCGAACGGCGACGGGCCGGACGGCGGCGGCTGGGTCGGCGGTTGGGTCGAGCGCCGGGCGCCACCACCACCGCCACCACTGCCACCACCGGCGCCCCCACGACCGTCGGGCGCCCGGCGGCCCGGAGACGGACGGATCACCGTGCGCTCGACATCGCCCGGTTCGCTGAACGGATCCCTGTTGTCGTCGTCGGCCATCCCTGTCTGTCCTCATCCCCTGCCTTGCCCACGGCCGTCGCGCCCAACGCTGGCCCGCGTCATTGCCGGATCGCCCACAACTCCATCTCGATCCCCGGATAGTCGCCGCCGACATGGATGCCGATGCCCCCCGACGTCGCCAGCCGGCGCCAGAACTCGCCGCTCTTGTCCAACTCGAAATAGACGAAGTCGGCATGATAGGGGATCTGGCGCGGCGCCACGGCCAGCGGATTTGCATCCACCCCCGGCAACGCCGAGTTGACGAGCTGGCGGATATCCTCGACCGGACCGATCTTGACCTGGTGCGGGAAATGCCGGCGCAGCACCTCGGGCGAGACGTCGGCCTTGACCGCCAGCACGAACACCGCCTGATTGAGCAGGCTGCGGTCGTTGATGGCCGAGACCAGCACCCCGGAGCGGGTGGCGCGCAGTTCCAACTGAATCGCGGTCTGTTCGAGCACCGCGCTGAGCGAGTGGCGCAGGTCGGCGATCACCGGCTCGAAGGTCTCGCGCAACGCCTCGTGCCGGTAGGGCGGGAAGCGCGCCGGCCGTCGCGACTGCGCGGCGAAGGTGGACAACTCCCCGGCCATCTCCAGGCACAGCGCGTAGAACCGTTCCGGGTGGACGTCGCCGCTGGTGGCCCAGTGGGTCAGCAGCGGCTCGTAGCGGTTGGTCGCCTGCAACAGCAGGAAATCGGAGATCTCGGCCACGCCCTTGGTGCCCGATTGCGACAGCCGTGCGGCCAGCGCCTCGCCGCGATGGTGCAGCAGCCCCTGCAGCTCCGTCATCACGGCGAACAGCGGCCGCGCCGCCCGGCACACCAGCGCCGAGGGGATGTACTCGCTTTCCAGCTTGACGCGGCCGTTGGCGTCGACCCCGGACACGCGGGCCAGGCCAAGGCTGGCGTAGCCGGCGCGGTCCTCGCCTTCCAGGCGAAAGCGCAGGCGCTGGCGGCCCACCTGCACGGTGGCGGTCACGTCGGAGCCGGCGATATCGTCCACCGCCTCGTAGTCGGCGGCCATGAACCGCGCCGTGGCCTCGCCGCGCGCGTCCATCGCCATTTCCGACAGGCCCGGCCGGCGCAAGGGCAGGGTGAGGAACACCTCGGCCCCGCGCGCCTTGTCGGTCAGTTCCAGCGGCGGCGGCGTGTCCGTCTCCTCCGGGATGGAGAACGGCGTGCCGTCGGGCATGACGCCCCGGCACTCGATCACCGCGAAGCGGCCGGTCTCCAGCAGTTCGGCGTCCACCGACAAGGCGGTGATGCCCCAGGGGGCCGGCATCATGTCGGCGGTGCGGTCGCGCACCAGGGCCTCGACGTAGCGATCCGCTTGCTGGAAGTGCTGGGCCCGCAGGAACATCCCCTCGGACCAAACCACCCTGTTACGCCAGCCCATGCCGCCCCCCGGTTGTCACCGCTCGGGTCTCCACCCTCGACTTGCCGCGTTCGCCGCGTGTGCGCTCCATGCCCGACCTCACCCGGCGTCGCCGGCGGCCACGGGCGCCGCGACGGCCCGCGCGGTCAGCGGCGGCCGCATCGACAGCGACACGCCGCGCGGCCCCAAGTCCACGTCGATGAAGTTCTGGGCATGGGGCTGCAGGGTCGCCACCGACCGCCAGTTGACGGTGTCGAGGTCACGATAGGCGGCGACGATGCCGACGTGGGTTTCGCCCTGGTTGGCCGTGCGTTGGATCGACACCCCCTGGCCCGGACGCACGGTCACCTGCTGGTGGGCGACCAGTTCCTGGCCCAGCGTCGCCTCGGGCTGTTCCGTGACCTGGAAGAAATCGGCCTGCTGCATCGCCGTCGCCGCGCGCAGCCAGTAGACATGCACCTGCACCGGCGCCGGCTGGCCGGCCGGGCTCATGTTGATCATGGGGCCGGCGTTGATGCCCAGGTTGACAAGGGTCGGTGGCGGCGGCGGTTCCGGCGTGCACGCCCCCAGAGCCAACCCCATGGTCAGTGTCGTGGCCAGCCCCAGCATCCCAAAGCCCCGCCGGCTCATGGCCTGTCTCGCCCGGCGGGCCGCACTGTCGATCGCCTTCATCGCCTTGTCTCCCTGCCTGTGCCATGGCCGCCGGTGCCGGCGCCCCGGAATGCGTGACCGGAATCCTAACGCCCAGGGGCGGCTCCGGCTACACGTCTTTGCTCAGCCGCTCATAGGCCTTGCGGAACTCGCGCTGGAAACGGCTGTCGTAGTCTTCGGTGGCCTCGTCGGCCAGTTCGCGGAAATGCGCCTCGAACAGTTCCCACAGGCGCGCCTTGCGACCGCCGGACAACAGGCCGCCCAGCCCCTGGCGGGCGGACAGCTTGCCTTCCAGCTGCGCCGGATCGAAGGTCGCCAGCACCGCCTTGATGGCCGCCGCCGACCCGGCCATGGTGGCCAGTTCATGGGTGCGCAGGTCCTTGAACGCCTCCTCGGTGGCGGCCCGGCCGTTCATGTAGGCCGGCCCCGGCGGCGACAGCAGGCGTTCCAGGGCCTCCTCGGCGCTGACCGAGAACTTCAGGGCGTTGTTGCCACGCGCCCGGATCATGGTCTGTTCGGCCCGAATCTCGCTCTTGACCGTAGCCCGCGCCGCCAGCAGGTCGCGCAGCCCGTCGGTCATGGTCATCAGCAAGGCGCCGGCGGTTTCCATCAGCTCTTCCGGCGACAAATCCGCCGGGGCGCGCGCCAAGCCAGCGCCGCGCAGGAAGGCCGCCAGCAACGCGTCGGCGTTCGCGTCGGCGCCGCCGGCCGAGGCCCCAGGAGACGTCACCGGTGACGCCTCGGGGGGCGCCGCGGGCGTCGGCGGGGCCTTTTTGCCCTCGTCGGAGGCCCGGCGCGGCACCCGCGCGACGGGGGTCGGCGCGGTCTCGGGGTCGTCCTGGGCGAAGGGGTTGGTCGGTGGCGCGGCCTCTGGCTCTGGCTCTTCGTCGACGAAGGGGCCGGAGAGCGTCGGCTGCTGATCCTCCTCGCGGTCCGGCGCCGGGAGCGTGTCGTCCTCCGCCTCGACCGCGGGCGGCGGGTCTGGAGGCTCCGGTGCGGCGGCCGCGTCCTGTTGGTCGAGCGGACCGGCCCCCAACAGCTTGTCGAAATCGTCGAGATCATCGAGATCGTCCCCCTGAGAGGGGGGCGGCTCGGTCCGCGCGGGCGGCGGCGGTTCGGATCGCGGCGCGCCCGCGCCTGCGTCCCCGCCCGTGCCCGGTTTCAGAGGGGCATCGCCGAGCAGGTCGTCGAGTTCGCTATCCCAGTCCTTGCCCAGGATCTCCTGGCGCTTCTCGTGCTGCACGCGCGGCGTGCGCATGACATCGTGTTCGGCCGGCGTGTGGTCGGGTGTGGTGGCCGGCGGCCGGGGTCGCGCCTTGGGCCGGATGGGGTCCTCGCTCCAGCTCGCCTGCTGGTCCTCGAACGGCGAGAACCCGGACGCGCCGCGCCGTTCTTCCCGGCGGTCGTCGCCGCCGCCGCCGACCCAGTCGGGGCCGTCGTCGCGCCCCTCGTCGTGCTGCGGCGCGCTGCCGGCGCCATAGTACGTGCGGTCCTCGAAGGCATTCCAAGGCTGGGCGTCGCGGGCGTAGTCGTCGATGTCCTCCCGCTCGGTGTCGTCCTCGATGCGGGCGAGGATCTCGTAGTCGCCCAGGCGCAGGCAATCGCCCGGATTGAGCGCGACGGTCTGGCCGCGTCCGACCGGGGCCGTGGCCGTGTTGATGAACACGCCGTTGGTGCTGGTGTCGGTGAGCACGAAGGCCTCGCCGGTCCAGGCGATCTCGCAGTGCTGTTTGGACATCAGCCGTTCCGGGTCGGCCAGGACCCAGTCGTTGTCGGGTCCCCGGCCGATGGTCATGCGGCCTTCGTGCAGCATGATAGACGCGCCGGCGGGCGTGCCGCCGGGCGCGGCCGTGGACAGGGTCAGGGTCAGTCGCGCGGCCATGCGGGTCGCCTCGCGTTACGCGGGTGAAGAGTCAAGAGCGCCGGTGCCACCTTGGGCGATGTTCCGCCCCTGGTCCAGGAACCGGACGAGGCGTTTCGGCGCCGTCACGGGATCGGTGCGGAAAGTGGCCAACACCAGCGTATTGCCGACCATCAGCGGCGCCAGCGCGTCGTCCGGGGGCACGGCCTGCACCTCGGGCGGGCTATCCGGCGGAGTCAGACTGCCCCCGCTGAAGGCGGCCGCCAGCGCGGCCAGCACCGCCGGCCGGTCAGGATCGCACGCCTGCGCGGCCCGGTAGCACACCAGCCGACGCTCTTCCACCGGCTTGTAGACCCACGCCTCGGCGGCCTCCAGACAGGCCATCTGGTTTGGCCGCGCCGGTTTCGGATCGGCGGCGATGTCGGCGCGGGCGGCGAGGCAGGCCCACCAGACCGCCTCCCGCTTGGGCAGGGCGAAGGCCAGCAGGCGCATGGCCTCGAGGCCACGGTCCGCCTTCGCCAGACGCTCGATCACGGTTTCCGGCGGCATGTCGGCGAACGCCTCGTGGTCTTCGCCAAGGATGTCCTCGGCCGTGTCGGGCGACAGCCCGAGGTCGGCCACGCGGGTCGCCTTGATCTTCTTCCAGCGCGGCGTCTGCGCCGTGTCAGCCCCGGGTTCGCGGGCCATCACCTGTCCTCATGTTGTGGCCACGATCAGTTGATCTTCACGATGCCGCCCTGGAGGGTAAGTATCCCCGAGCCTTTGACGGTCGTCATCGCGCCCTCCAGTGTGGCTGTGGCATCGCCTTTGATCTGAACCTGCGGTGACTTGATCGTGATTTTCGCCGGTTCAAGCTTGATCGAACTGGCCCCCACCTTCAGTTCGATCGACTGCATCGCCGTGTGTTCGACCTTGCCCAATTTCACGTTGGTGGTCTGGTTGCCCTGGCTGACGATGAGCGTCTCGTTGCCCTGGCCGATGGTGACCTTGCGGTTGCCTTGCTTGATGTCGATCGTCTCGTTGCCGGTCTTGACCGTCTCGGTGCGGTGGCGCTCGATCTCGATGGTCTGGTCGTTGCCGACTTCCAGCGAGTCGTCGTTCTCGACCACCCGGTCCATGTCCTTCTCGGCGTGAACGTAGACCTGCTCCTCGCCCATTTTGTCTTCGAAGCGCAGTTCGTTGAAGTTCGAGCCGCCGCCGCCCTTCGAGCTGCGGGTCTTCACACCGCTTTGCGTCTTGTTGCCGGGCAGGGCGTAGGGGACCGTGTTCTGGGCGTTGTAGACATAGCCGGTGATGATCGGCCGGTCGGCGTCGCCTTCCAGGAAGTCGACGATCACCTCCATGCCGATGCGCGGGATGAAGATGCCGCCCCAGCCCCGGCCGGCCCAGGGCTGTGACACCCGGATCCAGCACGAGCTTTTCTCGTCCTTCTTGCCCTCGCGGTCCCAGTGGAACTGCACCTTCACACGGCCGTACTCGTCCGTGTAGATCTCCTCGCCCGACGGCCCCACCACCACGGCCGTCTGCGGGCCGGCGACCACCGGCTTGTGACGCGGGCGGTCGGGACGGAACACCGTCTCGGCCGGCAGGCAGGTGAACGTGTTCTGATAGACGGGCGGATCGGCCTCGCCGGAGACCTGGGTGTAGTCGTGCGACAGATGGCGGACCCGCGTCAGGGCGTGTTCGGTGCCCGCCTCGCCGTCCACCTCGTGGTCGTCCAGCGTGAACCGCGCCCCGGCATAGAAGCCCGGACAGTCGCTGTCGCCCTCGGTCAGGGCGTAGTCGCGTTCGCCCATCTCCATGCGCTTGCGGGTCAGGTCGTTGCCGCGCCCGGTGTCCAGATAGCGCCCGGGGTAGTCGTAGACCTCCCAGCCGCTTTGCGCGCCGACCTTCTTGACCGTGTCGGTCGTGGTGGTCAGGTCGGCGGTCGGCTTTTCGAAGTCGTAGTCCTGCTGGGTAAAGGTGCCGGTGATGACCTGGTCGGCCGGCTGCCAGCGGGTGATGATGTCGGTCAGGGTCTTCTGCGCGCGGAACGGCACCTTGTCGTCGAAGGTTTCGCCGTAGCCCGATGGCGAATCGGCGACGATCAGGGTGTGCTCGCCCTCCTCGTGCTTGAAGTAGTAGTAGAAGCCTTCCTCGGCGAACAGACGCGCGACGAAATCGTAGTCGGTTTCGCGGTACTGCACGCAATAGACCCGCTTGGGGGGCGTCCCTTTCACGCCGCCGAAATCATAGGCCGTGAAACCGTAGTCCTGAAAGATCTCCTCGGCGATCTCGATCACATCGCGATCCTGGAAGATGCGACAGTCCGACGTCTTCGTCAGGAACCACAGCCAAGGTCTAATCTCGCAGTTATAGTAGCGGTAATTGCGGGTGAACATGGGGCCGCGCCCGAACCGGGTCACGAGACCGCAGAAATGGCGCGGCTCTTCCGCCTCGGGCCGCTGCACAATGCCGGTGATACACTGGCCCAGCAGATCCTCGGCCTTCAGGTCCAGGGACGCGGAGACCATCTCGAACCGGAAGCTGAACAGCTCGGAAACCGCTTCCTCGCCCTCCAGACGTGTCAGGATCAACTCGCTCTGACCCAGCGGCGTGCGCAGGCGCAGATACCGTTCGCCTTCCTCGATCCGGAAGCCTTCGCTCATTCGCAGTCCCTTGGCGCGCCTGAGAAACCGTAGGGAGAAGCCTTAGGAAGAAACCGTAGGGTCCGGCCCGACGATGGCACACCGCGCCACCGCCGAAAGCCGAACCAAACCCCGGTCAGCCGCCCTTGGTGGTCGCCAGGTCGTAGTGCGCCGACGCCGGCGTGCCCTTGCCGGCCTCGTCGTAGGCGATGTGCTTGAACTCGACCTTGGTGAAGTTGATCGAGATCGACTCGTCGGGACGCTCGCCGCCGGTGCTCATGCTGTAGGCGCTGACCAGCGCGTTGGTCAGCTTGTACTCGGCGTAGGTGCGGCCCGGCTTGCCGGTGGACACCAAGTGGATGGTGCAATCCTTGCCGTCGTGGCTGGTGCAGGCTTCCTGGAACAGCGCCACCGACGCCTCGTCCATCAGCTTGGTCAGCGAGATTTCAGAGACCGAGGGCTCCGAGGCCTCGCGGTTCTGGGTCGAGCCCACCGGGGTGCTGATCGCCCGGCCCACGCCCCACTGCATACTGGAGATGTCAAGCCAGCCCTTGTGCTCTTCGTGGGTCGCGTTGCCCTTGATGCTGCCGTATTTCACGTAAATGGCCATGGCCCTGTCCCTCGTTTTCAGTTGATCCGGTCCTGTCCTCAACGCTTAGGGGGGTACGCTTACCGTTGTAAACCCGGGGGGAAGCACGCCCACGGTCCGAGTCCCTTACCCGGCCGGGGCACCACCCACCGCGCTCCGGTCGGCCTCCGCCATGCCGGGGTCGGCTGGCGTGGCGTCCGGTCTCGTGAGCGCGTCGACACCCTCGACCTCACAGTCGATGCGCGCATCGGCGCCGGCCTTGAGCGCGGCGCGGCGCACGACCTGACCCGCCGCCATGCATGAGAGAATGCGAGCCGACAGGTCGGGCAGGATGGAACGCGTGATGATGCGGTCGATGACGCGCGCGCCCGATTCCACCTCGGTCGCGCGTTCCGCGATCAGGTCGATCACGGCGTCCTCGATCTCGAGATCGGCCTTGTAGGCCTCGGCCACGCGCGTCTTCACGCGGCCGAGCTGCAGGCGCACGATGCCCTTGATGATGTCCGGTGGCAGCGGGAAGAACGGCACCACCGCCAAGCGGCCCAGGAAGGCCGGCTTGAAGACCTTGAGCAGTTCCGGCCGCAGCGCCTCGTACAGCCCCTCGGCGTCCGGCATGGTCTCGGGGTCGGAACACAGGGCGTGGATGGTGTCGGTGCCGGCGTTCGACGTCATGATAATGACGGTGTTCTTGAAGTCGATGTCGCGACCCTCGCCGTCCTTCAACATGCCCTTGTCGAAGACCTGATAGAAGATGTCCTGAACGCCGGGGTGCGCCTTTTCCACCTCGTCGAGCAGCACCACCGAGTACGGCTTGCGCCGCACGGCCTCGGTCAACACGCCGCCCTCGCCGTAGCCGACATAGCCCGGCGGCGAGCCCATCAGGAGCGAGACCTTGTGCTCCTCCTTGAACTCGGACATGTTGATGACGGTCATGTTCTGCTCGCCACCATAGAGAAGGTCGGCCAGCGTCAGCGCCGTTTCCGTCTTGCCGACGCCGCTGGTGCCCACCAGCATGAACACGGCCAGCGGCTTGCGCGGATCGGACAGGCGCGCGCGGCCCGACATGACGGTCTCCGCCACCACCTCCAGGGCGTAGTCCTGCCCCAGGATGCGCTCGCCCATCTTCTCCTTCAGCGAGAGGATGGTGTTGATCTCGTTGGAGACCATGCGGCCGACCGGAATGCCGGTCCAGTTGGCCACCACGGCGGCCACGGCCTGACCGTCGACCACGGCCTGAAGCAGCGGGTCCTCACCCTGGAGCTCGCGCAACGCCGTCACCTTGGCGTCCAGGTCGGTGCGCAGGGCGGCGACCTCGGCGTCCGTCAGCGGCTCCGCCGCCTCGGCCTCGTCCAGGCCGTTAAGCGGGCCGGCCTCCGTGCCCGGCGCGGCCCCGGCGCCGGCCGTGGCCCGTTTGGTGGCGGCGGCCGTCTCCAGCTTGGTCCGCAGGTCGCGGATGGCCCCGACCAGCTCAAGTTCCTGGGTCCATCGGGCCTCCAGCGCCTCCAGCTCCGCCGCGCGGGCCTCGCGGTCCGCCCGCATGTCTGCGGCATCGACGCCGCGCGCGGCATCGACCTGGGCCTCGCGTTCGGCGATGCCGATGGCCGTGTCCAGGTGCTCAATGGAGCGGCGCAGGTCTTCCACCTGCGACGGCGTGGCGTGCTGGCTGAGCGCCACCCGGGCGCAGGCGGTGTCCAGCAGGCTGACCGACTTGTCGGGAAGCTGGCGGCCGGTGATGTAGCGATGCGACAGGCGCACCGACTCGACCACCGCCTCGTCGAGAATGCGCACCCCGTGGTGCTGTTCCAGCGTCGACACCAGGCCGCGCATCATCTGCACCGCGACCTTTTCCGTCGGCTCCTCGACCTTCACGACCTGGAAGCGTCGGGCGAGCGCCGCGTCGCGCTCGAAGTACTTCTTGTACTCGGCCCAGGTGGTGGCGGCGATGGTGCGCAATTCGCCGCGCGCCAGCGCCGGCTTCAGCAGGTTGGCGGCGTCGCCCTGGCCGGCCTGGCCACCGGCGCCGATCAGCGTGTGCGCCTCGTCGATGAACAGGATGATCGGCTGGGTGGAGGCCTTCACCTCCTCGATCACCGACTTCAGCCGGTTCTCGAACTCGCCGCGCATTCCGGCGCCGGCCTGCAACAGGCCGAGGTCGAGCGTACGGATGACGCACGGCTTGATGGACGGCGGCACGTCGCCGGCGGCGACCCGGAGCGCGAAGCCCTCGACCACGGCGGTCTTCCCGACGCCGGCCTCGCCGGTCATGATCGGGTTGTTCTGGCGGCGGCGGGTGAGGATATCGATGATCTGGCGGATTTCCTGGTCGCGGCCCAGTACCGGGTCGATGGCCCCGTCACGGGCGCGTTGCGTCAGGTCGATGGTGAACTGGTCGAGCGCGCCGCCCTTCTTCGCCGCGCCGCCGGCGGTGCCGTCCCCGGCGGTCACGGCGCCGCCGCCGGCCCCGGCGCCCTGGCCCTCGGGCGAGTCCGCCGTCAGGTCGGGGAGCGTGTTGGTCAGCGCCTCCACCGAAATCTGCGCCAGCGCCGGCGCCGACTGCAGCACGGTGGCCGCCAGCGTCTCGCGCGACAGGATGGCCAGCAGGACGTGTCCGGTCCGAATGCGATCCGATCCGTACTTCAGCGAGGCTAGGTTCCAGGCATCGCGCGCGGCCTCGATAATCTGCGGTGACAGCCCAGGCGTGCGGGCATTGCCGGTCTTCAACGAATCGAGCGCCCGCGTCAGGGTGGCGGCGACCTGCCCCTGGTCGATCCCCTCGGAGCGCAGGATCAGGGGGACATCGCCCTCTGTCTCCTCGACCATGCGCAGGAGCCAGTGTTCGAGTTCGGCGTTGAAGTGGGTGCGTGAGACCGCCGTGGCGACACCGCCTTCAAGGGTCCGCCGAGCCATTGGCGACAGGCGTCCCAGCAAGGACCCGATATCGACACCCGCCATGTCGCACCCCCTTCAAAAAATCCCTCAGGTTCATCGCGCCCTACGTCGAACGCGATGCCCGCCATCGTGTCCGCCATGGTTTCGGTCGCGGCCGCCGAAGACGCCCCCGAGCGTCAGCGGCATCCGTCATGGCGATGACCGACCGTGGCCGTTTGGTATCGCATCGGAATGGTGAGATGAATTCGCGGAAAAGGCAAGGCTGGACCGGTGACAGTTGGACAGTCGGCTGGGGGAATACAAACCTATGAACGATTTTCGAGGGGCTTGCTCGGTGGAAGGTTGCCTCGACTCCGCCGGCCCCCGCCCCCCTTGCGGGCACGAGGATCCGGCCGTAACGGAGCGGGAGGACCGCCCGGTGCGCTCGGCACCCCGGGTTCAGGCCCGCCGGAGCGCCGCGGTTGCTTGGATTTGATGCGATGCCCTTGGCAGCCTCCCGATGACACAGTAGTCTTTCATCCCAGTAAGCCGCTCACCAATAGTCGGGGCGACACATCAATAAGGGGGACGGCGGTCTGATGGTCGAGCGCGTGCTTGATGTCGATGCCATGCTGGCGCCGATCGAGGGGGACAGTCCCGTCGGCGTCAACCTGCGGGACGACACGTCGGGGTCCTCGCCCCTGTTCACCCTCAGTGACCTGCGTCGCACGGCCGCCGCCGCCGAGCGCTCCATGGTCATGGACGAGGACGCAGGCATCCCCGAACAGTGGGGCGAGATCCTCGATAAGGCGCCAGAGGTGCTGGCCACCCGCTCCAAGGACCTGCGCGTGGCCTGCTGGCTGATCGAGGCGGCGGCGCGCTATCACGGCTTCGCCGGCCTGCGCGACGGGTTCGATTTGGTCGCCGGTCTGGTCGAACAGTACTGGGATGACCTCTATCCCCCGATCGAGGATTCGATCGAGGACAAGACCGACCCCATCGCCGGCCTCAACGGAGTCGGCGGCGACGGGGCCCTGATCGCGCCCATCCGCCTGATGCCCCTGACCGAGGGCATGAGTGGTTCCTTCGGTCTATGGCAGTTCGAGCAGGCCAACGAACTGCGCAAGCTGAACGATCCCGAAAAGGTTCAGGCGCGGGTCAACGCCGGGACCATCAGCTATGAGCAGTTCGGGCAGGCGGTGCTTGAGACGCCCAATACCTTTTATGCGGCCCTGGCCGCCACCGTGCAGCAGACCCGCGACAGCTTCGCCCGCCTGGACGCGGTGATGACCGAGAAGTGCGGGGCCGACGCACCGCCGTCGTCCAACATCTCCCGCACGCTGGAGGAAGTGGCCGACGCGCTCGGTGTCATCATGCGCACCTGGAACAAGGGTCCGCCGCCCGGCGAAGAGACCGGCGCCGAGGAAGCTGCGGACGTCGCGTCCGGCGCGGACGGTGCCGCGGCGGCCGGCGGCGGTGGGGGCGGCGGCGCGGCCGGCCCGATCAAGGACCGCGAACAGGCCTTCGGCCAGATGCTGCGAATCGCCGAGTTCTTCCGCCGCACCGAGCCGCAATCGGTGATTCCCCAGACGCTGGAGGATCTGGTGCGGCGCGGCCGGCTGCCCCTCGACAAGCTGCTGGAGGAACTGATCCCCGACGCCGACGCGCGCAAAACGTTCTTCGTCCGGGCCGGCGTTACGCCCCCGGCCGACGGCGACGGCGACGGCGGTTCGTGGTGACCTGGCGTCCGGCGATGGCGACACGCCGGTCCGGAGGGAACACAGCGCGCCAACCGGCGGCCCGACGGTTGAGCGCCGAAGAACACAAAGACTCGGGCGCCCATCAACAATGACGAGAGTTTGTTGCCAGACGGGAGACGATCATGGCCGAGAGCGTTCACAGCAAACTGTCCCGCGTGCGAAAGCCACGTGTGCACATCAAGTACGATGTCGAAACCGAAGGCGCCGTCGTCGAGCGGGAGCTGCCCTTCGTGGTGGGCGTCCTGGGCTCGTTCTCGGGCGATCCGACCTCGCCGTTGCCGCCGTTGCGCGACCGCAAGTTCGTCACCATCGACCGTGACAACTTCGATCAGGTCATGCAGCGGATGACTCCGGGCCTGAACATGAAGGTCAAGAACACCCTGAAGGGCGACGACAGCGAAATGGCCGTCAACCTGACCTTCAAGGGCATCGAGGATTTCGACCCCGGCCGCGTCACCGAGCAGGTGCCGGCGCTCAAGTCGCTGATGGAAACCCGCAACAAGCTGCGCGACCTGATGTCCAAGGCCGACCGCTCGGAGGACCTGGAGGCGCTGCTGGAAAAGGTCCTTCAGAACAAGGATGACCTTGAGGCGCTGAAACAGGCGCTTGGCGTCGACGAAGGCGCCGGCGACGATGCGACGCAGCCCGCCGATGGAGGGGACAAGGCATGAGCGACGAAGCCCAGAAGGCCCAAGAGTCGGCCGCCGAAACCACGGTCGCCGAAGGCCCCAGCCTGCTGGATCAGGCCATTGCCGCCACCAAGCAGACTGAACCGGATCGCGCCCAGGAACTGATCAAGACCCTGACCGAACAGGCGATGAAGGGCACCATTACCTTCTCGCGCAACCTGACGCAGACGTTCAACCAGGCCATCGCCGAGATCGACAGGCAGCTTTCCGTGCAGTTGGCGGAGATCATGCACCACGAAAAGTTCCGTCAGTTGGAGGGAACGTGGCGTGGTCTGCACTATCTGGTGATGAACACCGAGACGTCGGCCAACCTCAAGCTTCGCGTTCTCAATGCCACCAAACGCGAGCTGCACAAGGATCTGACGCGGGCCGTCGAGTTCGACCAGTCCGGCCTGTTCAAGAAGATCTATGAGAACGAGTTCGGCACGCCCGGCGGCGAGCCTTACGGGGCCATGATCGGCGACTTCGAGTTCTCCAACCACCCCGAGGACATCGAACTGCTGTCCGGCATGTCCAACGTGGCGGCGGCGGCCTTCGCGCCGTTCATCTCGGCGGCCTCGCCGCAGCTGTTCGGCCTGCAGGACTTCACCGACCTGTCCAAGCCGCGCGACCTGGAAAAAATCTTCGACACCGCCGAATACGGCAAGTGGCGCGGCTTCCGCGACAGCGAGGACAGCCGCTTTGTCACCCTGACCATGCCGCGCGTGCTGGCCCGCCTGCCGTACGGCGAGGCCACCAAGACGATCGAGGAGTTCGCCTACGAAGAGGCCCCGGCCAATCCCGACGGCACGCCCAAGCGCATGGACCACGAGCACTACTGCTGGATGAACGCGGCCTACGCCATGGGCGCGCGCCTGACCGACGCCTTCGCCAAGTACGGCTGGTGCACGGCCATTCGCGGCGCCGAGGGCGGCGGCAAGATCGAGGGCCTGCCCACCCACAACTTCATCAGCGACGACGGCGACACCGACACCCAGTGCCCGACCGAGATCGGTATCACCGATCGGCGCGAGGCGGAGCTGTCCAAGCTGGGCTTCCTGCCGGTGTGCCACTACAAGAACACCGACTACGCGGTCTTCTTCGGCGCCCAGACGACGCAGAAGCCGAAGAAGTACGACCGGCCGGAGGCCACGGCCAACGCCGCCATCTCGGCGCGTCTGCCGTACATCATGGCCACCTCGCGGTTCTCGCACTACCTGAAGGTCATGGCCCGCGACAAGATCGGGTCCTTCATGGAGGCGCCGGACGTCGAGGCCTGGTTGAACCGCTGGATCATGAACTACGTCAACTCCAAGGAGGGCGCGGCCCAGGAAATGCGGGCCTCGTATCCGCTGCGCGAGGCCGAGGTGCAGGTGCGCGAGATTCCGGGGCAGCCGGGCTCGTACAACGCCATCGCCTACCTGCGGCCGTGGCTGCAGATGGAGGAGTTGACCACTTCCATGCGGCTGGTGGCGCGCATTCCGAAACAGGCATAATCGGGCCACGGGGGCTGGCGTGCGGCATTCCGACGGTGCGTTCGATCCAGATGCGACCGTCATCGCGCGACCAGCCCGGCCGCGTCCCGATCCCCGTGTGCGGGCCGGCCTCGCCGGCTCGCGCTGGCGGGCCGCCGGAGACGGCGCGCTCGACCGCATCGTCGCACTGGAGCGCTGGGATCTCGCCCTGCTCGCCTGGATGGGCACGGACCGCGCTACGGCCCTGACCCGGGAGCAGATCCTGGGCGCTCTCGACCGCGATATCGCCGCGCTCGACCGTCTGCTGTCGGCGCAGGCGGACGCCATCCTGCACCATCCGCGTTTTCAGCGCCTGGAAGCCTCCTGGCGGGGCCTGCGCTACCTTGTCGACTCGACCGAGGGCGACGAGCTGGTGCACATCCGGGTGCTGGACCTGAGCTGGTCCGACCTGTGCCGCGACCTGGAACGGGCGCTGGAGTTCGATCAAAGCCAGATGTTCCAGAAGATCTACGAGGAGGAGTTCGGCACCCCCGGCGGCCAGCCCTTCAGCCTGTTGCTGGGCGACTACGCGGTCCAGCACAAGCTCGGCCCCGGCCACCCCACCGATGACATCGCCGGCCTGATGGGCATGTCCGGCGTCTGCGCGGCGGCCTTCGCCCCCATGGTCGTTGGCTGCACGCCCGCCCTGCTGGGGCTCGATTCATTCGGCGAACTGACGGCGCCGATCCGCCTGGCCGGCCTGTTCAACGGCCCCGAGTTCGATCGCTGGCGCGGCCTGCGCAAGGCCGACGACAGCCGCTTCCTGGCCATCGCCCTGCCCACCGTCCTCATCCGCGACCGCCACGACGACGACGGCAGCGGCCGCCAGCCGTTCCGCTACGCCGAGGACGTCTCGGCCCCCGACGCCTCCGCCTGGCTGTGGGCGTCGTCCGTGTACGCGTTCGGCCGGGTGGCGGTGCGCGCCTTCATTGACTGCCGCTGGTTCGCCAACATCCGCGGCGCCCGCCGCGACGAGGCCGGCGGCGGCCTGGTCGAGGATCTGCCGGCGCCCGACTTCGGCACCGACCGGCCGGGCGTCGCCACGCGCGGCCCGGTGGCGGTCGCCATGCCCGAGGTCCGCGAAAGCGAGTTGAGCGAAGTCGGCTTGATGCCGTTGGCCGCCCACCAACACACCCCGTTCGCGGTGTTCCGCTCGGTCGGCTCGGTGCAGGCGCCGCAGCACTACGACCGGCCCGAAGCCACGGTGAACGCCCGCCTGTCGGCCATGCTGCATTATATCCTGTGCATTTCGCGCTTCGCCCACCTGATCAAGGTGATGGCCCGCGACAAGACGGGCTCCTTCGCCAGTCCCGGCGAGTGCGAGCACTTCCTGCACACGCGCCTGATGCAGTATGTGCAGGGGCGCGCCAATGCCACCTACGAGGAAAAGGCGCGCCGGCCGCTGCGCGAGGCCTCGGTCCAGGTCCGGGAACTGCCGGGCCGGCCGGGCACCTATTCCTGCGTCTGCCACGTCGTCCCTCACTTCCAGATCGATCAGGTCTTCAGCACCCTGAGGCTGGAACTGGACACCACGCCGTTGCGGGCGGGACACTGACCGTCCCCGCGCGCCGGCGGCGCCCTGTTGCCCTCGCCCCGTTGCCCCTGGAGGACTCACCATGACCGACAGTTCAGCGACCGCCCTGTTCCAAGCCGGCGACCTCGACGGGGCCATCGCCGCCCTGACGGCCGAGGTCAAGGCCCAGCCGAAGGACGTGCAGGCGCGCGGCCGGCTGGCCGAGATGCTCTGCTTTCAGGGCGACATCGAACGCGCCGACAAGATGATGGAGGTGATGGCGCTGCAGGACGAGGAGCACTCGGCCGGCATCGGCGTCTTCCGCCGCGTCCTGCGCGGCGCCATCCAGCGCGAGCAGGTGTTCCGCGAGGGCCGCGCGCCCGATTTCGTCGGCCCCCCCGACGATTGCCTGCAGGCCCACCTGAAGGCGCTGGCCGCCCTGCGCGCCGGCGACATGGACGGCGTGCGCGCCCTGCTGGCCGAGGCCGAGGAGGCCCGCCGGCCGGCCGCCGGTAAGCGCGAGGACACGCCGTTCGACGACGTCCGCGACCTGGACGACCTGACCGGGGGTGTGCTGGAGGTGATCGCCGCCTCCGGCTCGTACTACTGGATCGCCTTCGACACCGTGGTCGCGCTGGAGTTCCACGCGCCGGAGCGGCCGCGCGACCTGATCTGGCGCCGCGCCTCGATCGAGGTCTCGGACGGTCCGGAGGGCGAGGTGTTCATCCCCGCGCTGTACGTGCCGCCGCCGGGCGCCACGCCGCGCACCGACCACCTGCTGGGCCGCGTCACCGAGTGGCTCGGCGACGACGAGAGCGGGCCGGTGTTCGGGCTGGGCCAACGCTGCTGGCTGCTGGGCGACCAGGACATGCCGATCATGGATCTGACCAGCCTGACCATGGACGCGCCGCGTTCGGTCGCCCCGGTGGAGGAGGGGGCCTGAGCCGATGGCCACGGGCGCGCTCAAACAGCCGCCGCTGCCCTCGGTCCTGGACCGTGTGCACGACGGCGACGACGACGGGCTCGACGGGCGGGGCGCCTCTGTCTCGCGCCACCTGGAGGCCCTGCGCCGCGCGGTGCGGCGCGATCTTGAGGTTCTGCTCAACACCCGCCATCGCTGTCTGTCGCCGCCGGCGGACCTGGACGAGTTGCGCCAATCGGTGGTCAACTACGGCATCCCCGACTTCAGCGGCGAGGACATGTCGGCGCCCGAACACCGCGAGGCGCTGCGCAAGGCGGTCGAGGAGGCCATTCGCCGCTACGAGCCGCGCTTTCTGCAAGTGACGGTCTCGCTGGCCGGGGACGACGACGAGCCCCTGGACCGCAGCCTGTGTTTCCGTATCCAGGCGCTGATGCGGGCCTATCCGTCGCCGGAGCCGGTGATCTTCGACAGCGTGCTCGATCCCGTCACGCGCGGCCTGGAGGTACGCAACGCCGACCATGGTTGATGACCTTCTGCCCCATTACCAGGCCGAGCTGACGGCCATCCGCCGCCTGGCCGGCGGGTTCGCGGCCCGCCATCCGAAAGCCGCCGGACGCCTGCGCCTGTCGGAGACGGTGGCCGAGGACCCGCACGTCGCCCGCCTGATCGAAAGCTTCGCCTTCCTGACCGGGCGCATCCGGCTGAAGCTTGAGGATTCGTTCCCCGAGCTGACGGACGCCCTGCTGGGGGTGTTGTATCCGCACTATCTGGCGCCGGTGCCGTCGATGGCCGTGGTCTCCATGGCCTGCCAGCCGGACCTGGACGGATCCTACGCCGTGCCGCGCGGCACCGAGATCGACACCAGCGCGGCGCACGGCGAGACCTGCCGCTTCCGCACCGGCTTCGACACTGTGCTGTGGCCGGTGACGCTGGAACAGGCCTCGCTCACCGGTCGCCCCTTTCAGGCCCCCAACAACCCGCGCGCCGCCAACGCGACCGCCTGCCTGCGCCTGACGTTCCGCTGTATGCAGGCGGAAAAGACCTTCTCGGAGCTGGGCGTCGACCGCCTGCGCCTGTTCCTGGCCGGGGAGTCGCACGAGGCGTTCTCGTTGTACGAACTGCTGGCCAACGAGGTGCTGTCGGTCGCCCTGGCCGACACGCCCGAGGACCGGTCGCCGGTGATCCTGGGACCGGAGGCGATCCAGCCGGTGGGGTTCGAGGAGGACGAGGGCCTGCTGCCGTGGTCGGCGCGGTCGGCTCCCGGCTACCGGCTGCTGACCGAGTTCTTCGCTTTCCCCGAGAAGTTCCTGTTCTTCGATATCCGAGGGCTGGACGCCAAGACCCTGCTGGAGGCCGGCAACCGTCTGGAGGTCTTCGTCTACCTGAACCGGGGCTTCAGCGAACTGGAGCGCAGTGTGTCGGCGGGCAGCTTCGCCCTCGGGTGCACGCCGATCGTCAACATGCTGCGCCAACGCGCCGAGCCCATCGCCGTCACGCAGAACGTGCCTGAGTATCGTGTCATTCCGGATGTGCGCCGCCCTCAGGGGCTGGAGGTCTATCAGGTGCTGCGGGTCACGGCCACGTCCCCCACCGACGAGACGGTCGAGGTGCAGCCGTTTTACGGCATGACCCACGGCCGGGGCGGGGACGAGGACGCACGGCCCTGGTACTGGATGGCCGACCGCCGCGCCGGGGTGACCGACGACGGCGGCACCGAGGTCTATCTCGGCCTGGTGGACATGGATTTCGAACGCGCCGGCCGAGACGGCTGGGTGCTGTCGGTCGAGACGCTGTGCATCAACCGCGACCTGCCCAACGCCCTGCCGTTCGGCGGCGGCAACCCCCGGCTCGGGCTGGTGCAGGCGACCGCCGCCATCACCGGCGTCACCGCCCTGACGGCGCCGACCCGGACCCTGCGGCCGTCCGGTGGACCGGGCGGCCGCTGGCGGCTGGTCTCGCACCTGGCCCTCAACCACCTGTCGCTGTCCGGCGGCGACGAGGCGGTGCGGGCGCTGCGCGAGATCCTGGCCCTGTACGACATCCGGGGCACCGCCGAGACCCGCGCCCTGATCGACAGCATCGTCGGGGTGAAGGCCTCCTCCGGCGTGGCGCGCACGGCGGCGCAAGTCGGCGCGGCGGTGGCGCGCGGTGTCGACGTCGCGCTGGAACTGGACGAGAACGCCACCCCGACGGCGGGCACCATGCTGTTCGTCAACGTGCTCAACCGCTTCCTGGGGCTGTACTGCTCCATCAATTCCTTCACCCGGCTGTCGGTGTCGGTGCGCGGGCGCCCCGGCCTGTTGTGCCGCTTTCCGGCGCGGGCCGGCACGCGGGTGATGCTGTGACGGACGGGCGGGACAGCGACGGCGGCGACGGTGTGATCGACCGCTTGCGGGCCGAGCCGCACCGCTTCACCTTCCAGCAGGCGGTGCGGCTGTGGCAGCGCGAGGGCCGCCGCACCGGCAACGGCCGCCCGGTGGGCTACGACCATGCGCCGGCTGACCTGGCGGTGCGCCTGACCTCGCACCAGGCGCTGGGGTTTCAGCCGGGGCAGGTGGCGGCGCCCCGCCGGCGTGACGGCGACGACGACCCCCGGCCGCTGGTGGCGGCGACGTTCCTGGGGTTGACCGGCCCCAACGGCGCCCTGCCGCAGCACTACACCGAGACGGTGATGCAGCGCACCCGCGAGCGCGACCCGGCGCTGCGGGACTTCTTCGACATCTTCAATCACCGCCTGCTGTCGCTGTTCTGGCGCGCCGGGGCCAAGTACCGCCTGGACCAGTCCTATGAACTGATCGAGCACGGCGCCACCGACCCGGTGACGCAGGCGTTGCTGTCGCTGGTCGGGCTCGGCCTGCCGGGGCTGCGCGACCGCCTGCCCGTCAGCGACGAGACCATCCTCTATTACGGCGGACTGTTCAGCCACCGGCCGCCGACGGCGGTGGGCCTGGAGCAGGCCCTGGGCGATCTGTTCGGCCGACCGGTCCATGTCGAGCAGTTCCATGGCCGCTGGTTGACCCTGCCGCCGGAGGAACAAAGCCGCGTGGGCGCGCCGGAGGGCTCCCGCCTGGGTGTCGACACCGTGGCCGGCGCCCGCGTCTGGGACGTCCAGGGCAGTCTGCGCCTGCGCGTCGGGCCGCTGTCGTGGGAGGGCTTCCGCCGCTTCCAGCCGGACGGCGCCGACCTGCAGCGGCTGGCGGCGGTCACCCGGCTGTACGTCGGGCCGGAGTTCTGCTTCGACGTGCAGGTGGTGCTGGCCCGCGAGGAGGTGCCGCAGCTGCGGATGCCCACGGGCAGCGGCGAAGGCCCCCGCCTGGGCTGGAACACCTGGCTGGTGTCGGACCCGCCGCGCCAGGACGTCGGCGACGCCGTGTTCATGGTGCGGGACGTGTGACGGCGCCAGGCGCCGTTCGCCTGTCTCGTTCGCTTGACAACCGGGCGAGAGCGTGGTTGACACGCCATGTTGCACCCACGATAATGCGCGGCTATGAATGACGCAATCTCAAGGACTTAGCCGGTTGGTGGCACGAGATTGGCGCACCGAACCCGATCTTGACGGATCCTCAACGCAACGGGCTACGGTCCGTGGCGCGTTTTGGTGTTTCCGCCGTCCGTCATTCGCCCTTCATCTGTTGTCTTGGGGAGGCCGCTCATGCGGATCGTTCTGATCCAGCCCAACTATCACTCCGGCGGCGCCGAGGTCGCGGGCAACTGGTCGCCCGCCTGGGTCGCCTATCTGGCCGGATACCTGAAGGCGAAGGGCGGCTACACCGACATCCGCTTCATCGACGCCATGACCGACGACATGTCGGAAGACCAGCTGCGCGCCGCGCTGGCCGATGAAAAACCGGACATCGTCGGCACCACGGCCAACACCCCGGCCATCTACAAGGCCGAACGGGTGCTGGAGATCGCCCGCGAGATGTTCCCGAACGCGGTCACCGTGCTGGGCGGCATCCACGGCACGTTCATGTACCAGCAGGTGCTGCGCGAGGCGCCGTGGATCGACGCCATCGTGCGCGGCGAGGGCGAGGAAGTGTTCCTGAACCTGGTGCGCTCGGTCGACCAGGGCCAGTGGCCGGACGCGCGCGGTCAGGTCAAGGGCATCGCCTACGGCGAGGGCGAGAAGGTGATCGCCACCCAGGCCGAGGCGCCGATCCGCGACGTCGACGACATCGTCGCCGACTGGGGCGTGCTGGACTGGAAGAAGTACATCTACATCCCCACCGGCACCCGCGTCGCCACGCCGAACATGGCGCGCGGCTGCCCGTTCACCTGCTCCTTCTGCTCGCAGTGGAAGTTCTGGCGCGACTACCGCGTGCGCGACCCCAAGAAGGTCGTCGACGAGATCGAGACCCTGGTGAAGGAGTACAAGGTCGGCTTCTTCATCCTCGCCGACGAGGAACCGACCATCAACAAGAAGGCCTTCATCGCCTTCTGCGAGGAACTGAAGGCCCGCAAGCTGGACGTTCTGTGGGGCATTAATACCCGCGTGACCGACGTCTTGCGCGACGAGGACCTGCTGCCGTTCTACCGCTCCTGCGGGCTGGTGCACATCTCGCTGGGCACCGAGGCGGCGGCGCAGCTCAACCTCGACCTGTTCCACAAGGAAACCACGGTCGCCGACAACAAGCGCGCCATCGACCTGTTGCGCCAGAACGGCATCGTCACCGAGGCCCAGTTCATCGTCGGCCTGGAGAACGAGACGGTCGAGACCATCGAGGAAACGTTCCAGCTGTGCATGGACTGGAACCCGGACATGGCCAACTGGTCCATGTTCACGCCGTGGCCGTTCTCCGACCTGTACCGCGAGATGGGCGACCAGGTGGAGGTGCACGACTTCTCGCAGTACAACTTCGTCACGCCGATCATGAAGCCCAAGGCCATGGAGCGCGGCGAGCTGCTGGACGCGGTCATGTCCTGCTACCGGCGCTTCTATTCCAAGAAGGCGATCTTCAGCTATCCGTGGGTGCCGGGCGACAAGGTGCGCCGCAAGTACCTGCAGGGCTGTCTGAAGGCCTATTTGCGGTCGGCCATGAAGCGCCAGTTCTACAACCTGGGCAAGGTCGGCTACTGGGGGCCGCACACCATCAAGAAGGTGAAGTTCGCCTTCGATCGCTCGCGCAAGCTGGAGCAGACCCCGGACGAGGCGGCGACGGCGGACTGGAAGTCGGCCTCCAAGCGCAAGCAGGAGGAGATCGACGCCGGCATCCGCGCCTACAAGGAGGCCGGGCAGCCGCTCGACGCCACCCAGAACCAGAAGGCGGCGAGCGCCAAGGTCATGGCCTGCGGCGGCGGCGACGAGCAGATGAGCGAGCACGCCATGCTGTCGGCCATGGGCGGCTGCGGCAGCGGCACCGACCAGCAGCTGTCGGAGCACGAAATGGAACGGGCCATGAAGCCGTGCGCCAAGGGCGAGGAACCGCCCCTGGAAGAGGCCGACGCGCGGCGGTAGGCGTCGCCGCATCCGTTCCAACGATCACAACCGCCCCGCCATCTCCCGATGGCGGGGCGGTTGGCGTTTCGGCGGGCGGCAGGCAAACGCAAATTGACAAAGTTGACGAGGTTGACGACATTGACGGAAGCGCCCATCTTTTGCTGTGCAGTTGGAACGATCCCCGCCGATACGTCGATCAGGAGGGGCCATGGCCTCCGCACCTAAGAAACGCAACGACACCTCTGAACGCATCCCCACCGCCGCTCAGGAACGTCTGGACGCCCAGATGGAGCGCGAATGGAGCGCGATGATTGAGGGGGATCGTGAGGATACGCGGGCGCTCATAGACAGCACGCCATCCCAGGCAGGTCGTTTCGGCACGCTTGAGCGCGACGCGTTGGTCGCACGGTTGCGCGCCAAGGGTCGCGATGCCGCCGACACCATGCTCTCGGAAACGACCTACCTGTCGGGCGAGGACTTCGCCGCCCGCATCGGCCTGACGCGGCAGGCGCTCGACAAGCGCCGCAAGGCCGGGACTGTGTTGGGTCTCCAGGGCGAGAAGCGCGGTGTTCGGTATCCGGTATGGCAACTGGAGAACTCCGAGGGACAGCCGGTGTATGTGTTGCCGGCGCTAAAGGAGACTCTGCCGGCGTTGCTGGAGAGTCTCGGCGGGCCATGGTCGGTTCACACGTTTCTGACGACGTCCTGGCCGCAGGTCGGTGGTCGCACCGGTCTGGACTTGCTCCGGGAAGGCGCCGGCGCCGAAGCGCTGGAACTGGCCCGATCAACGCGATATGGTGGCGGACCCTGATCGCCGATCCGCACGAGGATTTCCTGGGGCCGCGATACCTTGCCACCGCCAGCGATCTGCTCGACGCCTACGGCGTGGTCATTGGGCCGGATGACTGACCATCAGGAGCCTGTTCGAGACCTGGGTTCCCATCACCGCTCGTTCTCAAGCCCAAGCTCCTTCCACATCCAGCGGAAATCGTAGGGCTGTTGTCCTTGAGACGCGGCGCGCCGTTGCTCGCCGTTTTCCAGGTGTTTCAACCAGTCGATGACGGTCTTGCGGTCGTCTTTCGCGCTCGCAGCCTGGCGCGGCGTTTTGTCGTCGAGAGCCGGAATGGGCTCATCCAAAAGCTGGTGATAGTAGTCGTCGAAATACTGATTGAGGAGTTGCTCCTGGACCTCCGGCGGGATGTCTTCCGCCCCGGACGCGGGCCGATCCGGGCGGTTTTCCAGCGTCTGCTGGATGTCCTCGTGCGTCATCAAAGGCGTGCCGACCATGGTCTTCAGGTGGGCCGCCAGAAGATCGCGCCCCTTTTCCGCGCGCTCCCGGGAGTTGGTGTTGAGGATCAGCGTCCCATTCTCGATATCCAGGGTCCCCAGGCAGGTGCGGCCCGATGCGTCCGAGCTGTGCAGAATGATGCCATCGTCCCCGTCATCGGGGTCGCGTTTCGCCATCCGTTGCGTCGGGGAACCGGGACCGGTCCAGGACCAGCTCACCGTGTCCGGTTCGATCCGGTCGATCTCCGCAATGCCATCAATCACCTGGGCCACGTCGGTTTCGTCGCCGTGTATGGGGAAGCGAACGGTGGAGAAAACAATATCGTCACCGTCCGTGTTGACCGCGTGTGGTGGCGGTCCAAGGACCCGACCCAGGTTTTCCGTGAGCCACAACCGCGTGAAAACGATCGTACCCGTGATGCCGAGGACGGCGTCTCTGAGATCAGCGTCACTCAGGAGGGGAGGCTCCTCCGTCTGTTCGGTTTCGGTTTCGGCTTCGCCGTCCGGGTGATCGGCAATCTCCTCCATGACCCGTTCAAGGGAGTCAAGAAAGCGATCTCCTGCCTCGCGGGAGAACACGAGCAATCCGCCGGCAAGATAGTGCTTCCCGTTGACGAGAAGGACCCTGGCACCAATCCGGTCCCAAAGGGCGGCGGTTTCCGAGCCCCTTTTTTCGTGCACGGTGATCGGGTCGCCGCCCCGAACCATGTCGCGGAGCGTCACGGTTTTTCCCCGGTCGAGATCAACGACCTCATAAAGAGACATCGTCGAGTCCCGCAGGGCTTCGAGATAGCGACGGCCGTGGACCTTTTCGCGCCAACCGCGTCGTTTCAGATAGTCGTCAATGATGGTGCGGCCGTCGTCATCAATCGGGGTCGAAAACAAGTCCTCGACAATCACACTGTAAAGCGATTGAAACGCCGGCCCGAGAAGTTCGACCAGCTCCTCATCATCAAGGTCGTAGTCTTCGAGAACGTCATCAAGGTGATTGGCGAATATGTTTTCCAGCAGCGGAACCCACTCGTCCTTGCGGGACCACGCCAAGAGATTCTGAATGGCCTGATCGGCCCCGGGAGGTCGCATGTGGCACCATCCGTAAGGTTGCGGTCTGTCCGTGGGGCGGCATTCTATCGGTCACGTGGGAAAAGGCAAAACCCACTGAACGGGATGGCACGTCGCAGGTTGGGTCTTACCCCGGCCGGGCGGCTCCGCCGGCCGCAGCCCCCCGAAGCTCACATCCACCTCACGCGTGCCCGCCCTCGCTGGACAGCAGCGCCGGGTCGATGCCCATGCGGGCCATGGCCAGATCGTATTTGGCGTCCAGGTCGGGGGCGAACACCAACTCGGGGTCGGCGTCCACCGTCAGCCACACGTTGCGGCGCAGTTCGTCGTCGAGCTGCCCCGGGCTCCAGCCGGCGTAGCCCAGAGCCATCAGCGTCCGGCTCGGCCCGGTGCCGACGGCGATGTCGCGCAGCACCTCCAGTGTCGCCGTCAGCGCCACGGCCTCGTCGACCACCAGCGTGCCCTCGTGGATGTAGTCCGCCGTGTGCAGAACAAAACCGCGCTGGCTTTCCACGGGGCCGCCGAACTGCACCTGGATCTGCTGGCAGCGCGGCGTGGCGGGGATATTGAGCTGTTCCAGCAGGTCGACGAAGCTGAAATCCGGGATGGCGCGGTTGACCACCAGGCCCATGGCGCCCTCGGACGTGTGGGCGCAAATGTAGATGACCGACCGCACGAAGCGCGGATCGCTCATGGCCGGCATGGCCACCAGGCACTTGCCGGTCAGGTAGCCGTCCGGCGCGCCGACGCTGGCGAACGTCTCCACCATGGATTTCCGCCTCCCTTCGGATCCGCGATCCCTCCTTTGGATTCGAACACGTCCGACAGGCCATGCCAAGCGGAACCGTGTCCGCCGTACCGTCCTTTGCCGTCCTTTCGCGGGCGGCACGTGTCCCCTTGCGCCTGTGGGGGCCTTTTCCGATATGCTGGGCACGGTTTGATCGGTCGGCCAGGACAGGAGGGCACCCGGTGAGGGCAAGGGCCAACGGCGGCGCGCGCATGGCGTCATGGAGTCTGATCTGGGTCCTGGCGGTGGTGGTGTGGTCGTTGGCGCTGGCAAGCGCGCCGCCGGCCCGGGCCGACCTGCCGGCCTGGACACCGCCCGGCACCGGCGCCTGGGTGGAAACACCCGAGGGGCGCGTGCGCCTGATCGCCGCCCGCCGCGCGCTGGATGGCGACTCGGCCGTGCGGCTGGGCCTGGAATTCGAACCGGTCGAGGGCTGGAAGGTCTATTGGCGCTCGCCCGGCGACGCTGGCTATCCGCCCTCCATCGACTGGACCGGCAGCGAGAACCTGGCCGAGGCTCGCCTGTTGTGGCCGGCACCGGAACGGTTCTCCGTGATCGGCATCGAGACCATCGGCTACGCTGGCGACGTCATCTATCCCGTCCACGCCACGGTGACCGATCCGGGCGAAAGCCTGCGTCTGCGGGCCAGCGTGGACTACCTGACCTGCCACGAGATCTGTGTGCCGCGCACGGTGGCGCTGTCGCTCGACCTGCCGGCCGGGCCGGGCGGCGCCTCGGCCCATGCGCAGGCGATCAACCGGGCCGAGTCGGCGGTGCCGGGCGACGGCGCCGCGCACGGCATGGCGCTGGAACAGGCGGTGGTCGAGGACGACGGCGCCGTGCTGCGGGTGGCGGTGCGGGCCGATCCGCCCCTGGCCGAACCCGACCTGTTCGTCGAGGGGCCGGAGGGCGCTTGGTTCTCGGCGCCCGAGGTGGCAGGTGACGACGCCGGCCTGACGGTGCTGTGGAGCCGCGCCGGCGGCATCGAGGACCTGCGCGGCGTGCCGCTGACCCTGACCGTGGTGGACGGCGCGCGCGGCCTGGAGGCCGAGGTCACCCCGGCGGCGGCGGTGGGACCCTCGCCCCTCGCGCCGGCCTCTGCGGCGGCGGGCGCGAGCAGCCTCGGCACGCTGCTGACCATGCTCGGGCTGGCCCTGGCCGGCGGCCTGATCCTGAACCTGATGCCCTGCGTCCTGCCCGTGCTGTCGCTGAAGGTGCTGGGCGCCATGGGCCACGGCGGCGCCAGCCCGGCCCACGCGCGGGCCAGTTTCCTGATGAGCGCGGCCGGGATCATCGCCTCGTTCCTGCTGCTGGGCGGCGCGGCCATCGCCGTCAAGGCCGCCGGCATGGCCGTGGGCTGGGGCATCCAGTTCCAGCACCCGCTGTTCCTGGTGGCCATGGTGGTGCTGTTGACCCTGTTCGCCGCCAACCTGTGGGGCCTGTTCGAGATCGGATTGCCGGGCTGGCTGGCCGACGCGGGCGGCGGGCGCGGCGAGTCCGACCACGGCTCGCTGTGGGGCGCGTTCGGCACCGGCGCCTTCGCCACCCTGCTGGCGACGCCGTGCTCGGCGCCGTTCCTGGGGACGGCGGTGGGATTCGCCCTGGCGCGGGGGTGGAGCGAGATCGCGCTGATCTTCCTGGCTTTGGGCGTGGGCATGGCGCTGCCCTATCTGCTGGTGGCCGCGCGTCCGGGCCTGGCCACCCGGCTGCCCCGGCCCGGGCGCTGGATGAACCGCATGAAGGTCGTGCTGGGCGTGGCGCTGGCCGGAACGGCGGTGTGGCTGCTGACCGTGCTGGCGGCGCAGGTGCCGCCGCTGGCCGCCGCCCTGGTGGGCGGGCTGATGGTGCTGATGGTGCTGGTGGTGGCGATCCCCGCCCGCCGCCTGCCGGGCCGCGCCGTGCTGGCCGGCGTGGCGGCGGTGGCGGCGCTGGCCCTGCCGGCCTGGGCGGACAGGGTGCCCGGCGGCGCGACCGATGACGGCGCGCAAGGGTCCCCCCTCACGGGCGACTGGCGGCCGCTTGACCCGGCCGCCATCCCGGCCCTGGTGGCCGAGGGACGCACGGTGTTCGTCGACGTCACCGCCGACTGGTGCGTGACCTGTCTGGTCAACAAGCGCGTCGTGCTGGACCGCCCGCCCGTGGCCGAGCGTCTGGCGGCCCCGGACACGGTGCTGATGCGCGGCGACTGGACCCGCCCCGACGACGCCATCACGGCCTACCTGGCCAGCTTCGGCCGCTACGGCATTCCCTTCAACGCGGTCTACGGGCCGGCGGCGCCGGACGGCGTTCCCCTGCCGGAGCTGTTGACCAGTGGCGCGGTGCTGGAGGCCATCGAGACGGCGACGGCCACCACCACCCGTGCCGCGTCACCCGGATCGTGACATCCCGAGGGGCCGTCGCGGTCCGATCCCCAACAACACCGTCACGGAAACGACCAGGAGAGAGAGCCATGCCCACCATCCAGGCCGGTGACCGCATTCCTGACGTCACCCTGTTCATGCTGACCGACGAGGGCATCCGCCCGGTCACAACCGAAGAGCTGTTCGGTGGCAAGACCGTGGTGCTGTTCTCGGTGCCCGGGCCGTTCACGCCGACCTGTTCCGAGCAGCACCTGCCAGGATACATCCGCCACATCGACAGCTTCGCCGACAAGGGCGTGGACGCCGTGGCCTGTGTTTCGGTCAGTGATCCGTTCGTCATGGCCGCTTGGGGCAAGGTCAGCGGCGCAGACGACCGGGTGCTGATGATCTCGGACGGCAACGGCGCCCTGGCCGCCGCCACCGGCACCGAGCTCGACGCCTCGGCCATGGGCCTGGGCACGCGCTCGCAGCGCTACGCCATGGTGGTCCGCAACGGCCTGGTCGAACACCTGTTCCTGGAGGGCGGCCCGCAACTGGAGGTCTCCAGCGCCGAGAACGTCCTGTCGCATCTTTAGGGCGAGATACGAAGTACGGAAGGGCCTTGCCGAACGTCTCGGAGATCCAAACGGCCAACGCTTCAAGGGTCCAGGCGCAGACTCCTTCGGTGTCCGGGTCCGGGCCTTGACGGACGACATCCAGGAGCTTGGCCTGCTCCTCTTCGGCCAGAAACGGGGCGCGCCTCGGCGCCGCCCGGTCCCGCAAGCCTTCAACCCCTTCCGCATTGTAGCGGATCACCGCATCGCGGAGCGCTTGACGTTCAAGGCCGGCCAAACGAGTCATCCTCATCGCCGGCCGGTATTACTCTGCATCAGTGTATCGTGCCTGTCTCAAGCCGATGCCACGGCATCCCAGAACGACGACTTCCGCCCGTGCTCCCGGCGCAGGCGTGCCTGATAATCCGCGTGAGGCTCCAACGCGCCGAAGTCTTCGATCCGCGTCGCCAGGCCGGCGCAGTCCATCAGGTGGCGGGCAGCATGGCGGTAGCGGCTGCTTCGGGCGCGCACCAACGAGAAGTCGATCATGGCGCGCAACAAGACGGTCGCCGCCAGGGGATACTTCTCCGCCAGCGCCTCGGCGGCCGGCGTCAGAAGGCCATAGTGGTTGCCATCCAGATCAGACGCCCTCGCCAGCACAAGCCGCGCGGCCCGATCCAGTGCCGGCCATTCGAGCAGGAACCAAAGAGCCTGATGCGCGTTGTCTACGCCCTCCGCGTGTGTCAACGCCCGCTCCTCCGCCTCCAGATCCTCGAAGTCTGGCAGCTTGGAGAGGTACGTGCGCAAGTGGTCCGGCGACAAGTCCTGTTCAAAGACCGACCACCGCGCTCCTTGCGCCTCGTTTAAGCGCCCCAGCGCTTCCAGGGCGGCGATCCGAGCATCAGCGAAGTCGAAGTCCGGCAGCCACCAGTGGTGTCGGGGTGCATCCGCCTCGTCCAGAACCCGCAGGGCCTCGTCGGCGCGCCCGGCCGCGACCAGACGCTGGGCAATCTCGGCCGCGGTTTTCGGAGCCTTGCGGAACTCAGGTGGGTGCTGAGCGATGAATGCATCGACATCACCCTGGACGTCTGCGATGTCCTGCAAGGCGTGGCGAACCGTGCTCTGGCGGGACCTCTCTTCCACCTCGTCAGCATATGTGGGACCAAAGGAGCCGCCACCCACGACTTTTCGTTGATTGTCGGGCGATCTCTTCACCGGCGTATTCGACAGGATCACAATTCGCACCTTTAGGTGCTCCAAGCCCTTCGCCCCGAGGGCCGGGGCCAGGATGCTGATCAGGCGGTCGGTCAGGCCGTAGTCGTTGCTGACCAGGGCATCGTAGGTCCGGTCGGCTAGAGCAACCGGCTCCGCCCCCGCCGCCGTGGCGAGCCTGCCGAGATCCTCGCAGGCGGTTCGGAATACATCCGCGATCACCCCGCTGCTGTCGTCGCACCGCGCATAGACCGCGTTGCCCAGTTCGACGAACCGCCATAACAGGTCCACTGCGGCGCCCGGATCGCCTTCCCCTACTTTGTTGACAATGGCCTTCCGCTGGAGTTCCAGATCGGAGGCGAACGTACGGCTCTCTGACCATTCGATGAACCGGGACCCCCGCTTGATCTCGCCCAGGCGCTTGCGCACCTCGTGGGCAACCTCACGCGGCCCTTGGGCGTCTGCCAGAGCAAGGCGCAGCCGCCGTTTCGCCGCCGCGTTGCCGGCGGTCACCTCCAGCAGCAGCTCGGCCAGCCGCTCGGCGCCAAGGGCTTGCAGGTTCTTGGCACTGAGGGTCTTCTTGGATGGCATAGTCGCTCAGCAGCCAATACGACCATTGATCCTCAGCGGAGACTGCCACGCCCGCACCGGCAGATGCCAGAAGGAAGAGGATCATGAGGCCAAAGAGGCCGTACCCCGTGTCCCAGGATCAGGTCATCATCCGCCGCGAGGGCAATCAAGCTATCATTGCATGATGAGTGATACCAACGGACCGAAGTCATGACTCGTCGCCATTCGCCGGGCGCAGCGCCGACGCGGGAGATCCCTCGGCTCGCCCCCGGCGACGCTTCGCGTCGCCGAGATCATAGAAGCGCGACCATCGTCCCGATGGTC
>Ga0207419_1000454_pt1 | contig 35580 bp, 27 predicted proteins | sample ElkSloMetagenome_4_FD_184723 | JGI IMG/M metagenome (GOLD analysis project Ga0207419, IMG submission 184723) | Hot spring microbial communities from Elkhorn Slough, Monterey Bay, USA - MD2A (version 2) | ecosystem: Environmental > Aquatic > Marine > Intertidal zone > Estuary: Microbial mat ...
CCAGCAAGCTCGATTGTGACGCCTGCGCTCTCAAGCCACGCTGTTGCCCGACCCAGCCAGCGCGCAAGATACTGCGTTCAGTCCACGAGGGCGCCCGGCAGTCCACGAGGGCGCCCGGGATCTCGCCCGCGATATCGCCGCCACCGACGCCTATCTCGTCTCGCGCCGCCAGCGCAAGAAGGTCGAAATGCTGTTCGCGCACCTCAAGCGCATCCTCAGAATGGATCGCCTGTGCCTGCGAGGTCCAAACGGCGCAAGGGACGAGTCCCTCCTCGCAGCCACCGCCCAAAACCTCCGGAAAATGGCCAAGCTGATCCCCATGCCAGCCACCACAGCCCCCGCATAAGCGGGGGCGAAGCCTCAGCGCGAGGATCAGGCTCGCGCCAGCGCCGATCTCAGAGGCGGGTTTTTCAACATAATCCACCCATTTTCCGTCATTCCGCAAGGCTTGGCACTCGCCCGAAAGCGGACTGGCAGCTTTATCTTGGGCAGGGCAAAAACAGGGGCTCCGGCCATATCCTAGGTACTGCCGCATGCAATACTCGCTGTGAGATAGAAGGGTCGGGAGGGGGTGGACGAACCCCGTTAACCACTTAAAGCATTGTATTTAAACGATAAAATGCGTTGGCGGAGACGGAGGTCGCCAAGCTCAATCGTCAAGCTATTGAAATATATGACAGTTCTTGCGAGGAAGGCATTTGCGCACCCCCATCAATACCCCGACTTTCTTGCCTGATTCTTCCCACTCTTTTTGCACAGCCAAGCGGCAGCTTCGCGCCCCGTTGCGGCCTCCGCCAAGAACACAAGCTTGTGCCGGAACCTGCGATTGGTTGAGTCTGGACCGGCAAGCTGAATTCCGGAATGCAGTTCATGATTTTCGAAGATTCAAGGAATCGGCGAACGGGAACCGAATGGCTCTGGTTGCTTGAGACAACCGCTCGATCGCCGGATCAAAGCGTAAAGCGAATGCCGGAGAGGATTCGCGACCGTTCCGAATACTGCCCGAATATCCCGCTCGACGAACCGTAGAAGATGTCGCCGGCAAGGAAGATCGAGAAACGGTCGTCGATCCTGCGCGATAGTTCCAGGCGCACGAGGCCATCTGAATCGGTCACGGAATTCAGCCACTCGGCCCGCAGCGCGTGCAGGTCGTCGTCGAAGTCCTTCTGGATACGCAGGGTCGAGATCACATCGGTGCGGGGGCGGACGAGCTGCCTGTCGGACGATACGTGATCTACGATCAGCTGGACGTTGACATAGGTGTCGAGCGGCCCCGAAAAATCGGCACCTATTGCACCGACTATGCGATCGACCTCAGTGGCTTCGTTTCCAAGGCTGCCCGCGACCACGAAGCGGGCATCGGGCGTCCAGGCTGCTTCCAGCCTGCCTACGACACCCCCGAACTGACGCACGAATTCCAGTCCGATCGTGTGCCTGCGCGGATGACGAAGCTCGATCCGCTGGCCATCGAACACGGGCACCCCGTCCTGGTCTATTCCGCGCACGAACGAGGCACGCAGGTCCGTCGCATCGAGCCGGTAGGAAATGCGCGCGCCAAGGGTCGCGTCGTCGATCAGATCGCCGCGGTCCTCCCGCCTGATGGGCGGCAAGGGACCGGACGGTTCCAGCCCCGCAAGAAAGCGCGGTGCCTGCGGGAAGAAGGCGGCGCCGGGCTCTGCAAGCTGGTTCGCGGTCGGATCGGGCGCGAACACGAGGTCGAAATCGACCCTGCCCACGATCGCCCGCATTCGCGCCGCCCATATGGCGATGCGATCGGGGCGGGGATTGCGGGCCAGCCCTTCGGTCAGACGCGCCGGGCTGACCGTATCTACCACCCTTGCGCCATCGATCGATCCCCATGCGATCTCCTGCTTGCCGAGCGTGAATTCGAGCGCGCCTGCGGGGATGGAGAGATAGAATTCGTCGATTTCCACGCGCAAATCGTCACCCTTCACCAACGGGGCCGAAATCGGGGAAAAGCCGCTGCGCGATCCGGTTCCCGTGCGTGACCCGGCTGTCTCAAACCGCAGCGACATGACCGCATCGACAGCGGGCCCGACGGAAAGGGTTGCCTCCGGCTCGATCAGCACGGCGGCCCTGGACAGACCGTCCTCGTCCGCGGCCACGATGATTTCGCCATCAACCGTCTGTGCGTTCGCGGCGTTTGCTGCCAATCCCGCCGCCAGCGCACACAGGGCCGGTCGAAGTCTCACGGCATGCGTCCGGAAACACGATCGAGCCGCGCGGGATCGAACAGGTTGTCGTTCGCGTTCGACGCTCTCGCGAGCCCGGAAAGGCTGACCTTGGTCAAGCGCCCGGTTAGATGGTTGGTCACGACGAAGTCGGTCGCCGTCCATGATGCGCCGACCTTGTCGAGCTTGCGGACCGCGATCGTTTTCAGGCGTTTTCCGGCTGGATCGGTGAAGGTGATCCTGCGGGGAAACCAGGTCGCGGGGTCGATCTCGGCGGTAAAGCCGCCATAACCGATCTCGCGCGCGACCCGGGCGTTCCTGGCCTTGCCTTTCAGGATGTATCGCCCGTTGCCGGCGCGCCCCCCGGATGAGAAGTCGTAGTCCGCGAGGCCGAAAATGAAGCTGTCCTTCACGTCGCCAAAGGACAGCTCGGTCCCCATGAAGCTGTCCGCCCGGTCGGACGCGGGCACCCGGCGGGTGCGGCTGGTCGCTGGCAGGTAGAGCCAGGTCTCGTCGGTCTTGCTGGCGGACTTGTGGTCGTAGCTGAGGAAGGATGTCCCCCGGATGCTGGCGGGCTGGTCGAAGGCGAGCAGCAGGCGATGCGTCGCGCCCGTCTCTGTGCGCAGCATCCTGGCCTGCCGCTTTCGCGAGCGGTCCTTGTACTGCATGACGAAAGTGATCGTGCCCTTGCGAGGATCCGCGTTGGGCCGGTCCGCGATCTTCCTAGCAATCTCCTCCCCGGTGAGGTTCCCCTGCGCCGATGCTTCAAGGGAAAGCGATAGGAAGGCCACTGCCGAAAGGGCGATCAGCGCGATCTTATGCATGGGTCGAACTCCATTTGCGTGAGGTGATGGACGCGATCGCCGGAACCAGCACGAGCGCTCCGAACAGGCTGCCCAGCGCGGCAAAGGCGATCAGCAGGCCGAACCATCGCAGCACGGGCGTCTCGCTCAGCGCGACGACCGTGAAGCCCGCCCCGAGGCTGACTGCGCTGAAGAAGCAGGCGCGCATGACGGTCACGTAATTGCCCGAAAGCGCCGCGAGCAGGTCCTCGCCGCGAGCGATCCTGCTCCGCAATTCCTGGACAAGGTGGATGCCGAAATCGACCCCGAGCCCGGCGGCAATCGCAGCGCACATGCTGGTCGCCGGGGCAAGATCGATGCCGGCAACGCCCATTGCGGCATAAAGCAGCGCGATCCCGGACAGCACCGGAAGCATGGCGACCGCTGCCGGGGCAAAGCCGCGCAGCAGCACCCATGTCGCAAGCCAAACCATCAGGACCGCCGTTGCGATGGTGAACACATGGCTGGCCTTGAGCGAGTCCATCCAGCCATCATTGACCGCCATCCGGCCGCTGAGCGAAGCCTCGAGCCCGGTCCGCCTCGACCAGTCGTCAACAATCCTGCCGACCTGTTCGATGACCGGCTTGGTCGACGAATATTCGCCGTTTTCCAGGTAGCTGCGGACCATCGCATAGCGCCTGCCGAAATCGAGCTGCGCGTCGAAATCCTCCGGATCGCCGCTCGCTTCGTAGAGGAACATGTATTGCGCAGGTGCATTCGGGCGCTCGGGCAGCGTGTCCGGAGGGGCAGCGTTCAGCCGCTCGTGCATCAAGCTGATCGCGTCGCCGAAACTCGTGACCTTGCCGATCTGAGGAATGGCGTCGAGCCGCATTTGCAGATCGACGATCGCGCGCACGGCGTCGGCCGTGAGAAGCGCCTCGTCATCGCCGCTGTCGACGACGACATCGAGGATGTTGCCGCCCGAGAAGCGCTCGGCGAGAACATCGTCGGCAACCAGCACGTCGTCGCCGGGGGTGAAGTAATTGCGCCGCTCGTAGTCGAATTCGACCTGCGAGGCGGCAAGAACGGCTCCGCCAACGACCACCGCCGATAGCGCCAGAGCCGCCGCGGGACGCAGCGCGCTCCATTGTGCGATCCGTGCCAGCACCCCGTCGAGGCGCCGGGCACGTGCAACCGAAGGGGACAGGTCGGCCAGCCGCATCTGGATCAGCGGCAGCACGGTCAGGCTCAGCAGGCAGGCGGCCATCACGCCCACCGCGCCGACGAGGCCGAAATCGGCAATCGGCTTCATCGGCGAACCGATCGCAAGGCCAGCAAATCCCAGGGCCGTGGTGACGCTGGTGAGGACGATCGGCAGGGCCACCTTGTCGATGGCTGCCTCCATCGCCCGCGCCCGCGTTTCTTGCGGATCCTGGGCGCGGGCACGCTGGTAGGCGAGTGTCAGGTGAATGCTGTCGGCCACCGCAATCGCCATGACCACGACCGGCAGAGCCGTGGTGATGAGGTAGTATTTCGATCCGAAAAGGCCGATCGCTCCGACCGCGCTAAGGGCCGAGCCGATGACGACCACGATCGGGCCGATGATCGCCTGCACCCGGCGCAGTGCCAGAAGAAGGAACAGGCCGATCACGACGAATGCGGCGGGAAGGAAGATTTTCGTGTCGCCCGCGATGTGCTGGGCAAGCCGCGCGTTCATCGTCGCCACCCCCGACTGGTGCACGCTGACCTCCGGCGGGGCGAGTTCGCGGGCGAGATCGCGCATCGCCAGGGTCACGTCCTCGGCCCGGTTGGGATCGGTCACCGGGACGATCACCATCAGCGCATCCTCGTTCTCGGACACGAGTGTCCGGGCCAAGGCCGGCATCTGCCGATAGAGCGCGAGCGAGGCTTGCGGGTCGATGGCGTCAGGATCGATGATTTCGGGCGCTTCGAGATCGCCCGCCGCCGTTGCCAGGATTGCCTTTTCCGAGCCGATGCTGATGACGCCCGGCTCCACTCCGTCGAGATAGGCGACTTCCTCGGTGAAGCGATCGACCGCGGCCAGCGTTGCCGCGTTGAATGCGCTGGTGCCCTCTTCCTGCGCGAAGACCACGATGGCCGGATCCTCAAGCCCGAAGGTCTCGCGAGCCAGTTCGCGCGCCTGCCAGGCCGGGTGATCGTGGCTGACGAAGGCATCGACGGACGGGTCGCGCTCGAGCCAGGCGATTCCGGAGGCGAAAAGCGCAACCGGCAGCAATCCGACCAGCGCGGTCAGCCAAGGCAGGGCGACGATGAGGCTCGAAAACGTGGGCCATTCGATTTCGGGAAATCCCGCATCCATGATCGCACAGCGCTGGGCATCGAGGCGCGCCTCGTGCGGGCGGTCTGGATTGGTCATGCGAATTTCTCCAAGGCGCTTTTCTTCGGCTCACTTCGAGAGACGCAATCGCACGGCGGATCCGGACAAAATTTTCTTGCCAATCTCCGATTTTCACGACAAGTTTATGCTGCAAAAGGGGAAATTTCCTGATGCTATCTGTCGATGCGATGGCGGCAGGCGGGCTTGAGCATCATGACGAGGGCCGGCGATGACGACCGCGCTATTCTCGACTGGGGAAGGGATCAGGCGATGCTTTGGGACCTGCAACCTGCCGATATCGGAGAGGCCCTGTCGTGCGAGCACGAGGTCCCTGCCGGATCGATCGCCTATGGGCCGGCCGAGCGCGAGCGCGCTGAAACCCTTGTTGCGGAGCATTACGACACGCTGATCGGCATTGCCCGCGCCAAGCGCCGCCGCAACGGGCTGAGCGATACCGTGAGCACTGTCGACCTGCTGCACGAGGCCTATGTCCGGATCGGCGGAGAGGCCCTGTTCGATGACGGCGTGCATTTCATCCGGGCCGTCAACCTGGCGATGCGCCACGTGATCATCGACCATGCCCGGCGCAAGCTCGCTGACAAGCGCGGTGGCGGCGAAAGCGCGGTGACGCTGGACGAGAGGTCGCCGGTCCTGCCGGAGTTCTCCGAAACGCCCGAAGAGCTGGTCGGCATCTCCCAGTTGCTCCGCGCGCTGGAGGCCTTCAATCCGCGCTGGCTCAAGGTGGTGGACGCGCGCTATTTCGGCGGCATGACCGAGGACGAGACCGCCGATGTCCTGGGCGTATCGGCGCGGACCATACGCCGGGACTGGACCGACGCACGGCAATGGCTGGCCGAGCGGATGGGGATGGCCGCGGGCTGAAGCGCAGGCGCCCGGTGCGCCTGCTCGAAGGCGGTCTACCCTCCGCCCGCCTGACGCTTGGCTTCGGCAGCAACCCAGGCTTCGGCGCGGGCGAGCCGCCAGGCATTGGGCATCCCGCGTTCCAGGCCCTCCTTGTTGGCGCGAGCCAGCGCCAGCTGCTTGCGCGCGCCTGCGATGTCCCCGCGCGTTGCCAGCAGGCGGGCACGCGCCAATTCGCCCATCGTCGGTGACAGCGAGTTTTCGGTCGCGACCTCCTCCATGCGGGACACCAGCGCTTCGGCACTCGCCAAATCGCCGGTCGCTACCAATGCCGCGACGTGGGCGCAGGCCCCATTGAGCCAGCTCGGGTTCGTGTCTCCATTGTAGCGGGCGATCATCTCGAGGCCGCTTCGCGTATCCTGCAGGGCGCCGGCGCGATCGGCCCGGGCCAGTTTCGCTTCCCCGCGCAGCATGTGGGCAAAGCCCGTCATCACGTTTTCGCCGATCGCCGCACGCATTTGGCCAAGCACGATGTCGGCCTGCTCCAATGCGGCTTCGGGCCGGTCGGCGAAATAGAGCTCGGCCGCTGCAAGGTTCACTCGCGCGGTGCCGAGATTGGATTGATCCGCCAGCGGGTTCGAAGCCTGCGTACTGACCGCCTCGCGATAGGCGGCGGCTGCGCCGATCCTGTTGCCGACGCCAAGGCGCGCGCTGCCCAGCTGGTTCCACAGGAAACTGCGAATGTGTGGCGTATCCTCGTTCTCGAGGGCCGCTTCCATCACGGTTATCGACCGCTGCGCCGCCTCCTCGGTATTGGTGGCCATTGCAAGGTCGCTCACGACCTGGGCGTGATCGATCGAATTGGCATCGAAATTGGCCGACATCTTGCGATCCAGCGCTTCGAGAATTTCGATCGCCTTGTCGGTCTCGCCGGCGGAATCGTAGGAATTCGCGAGGAAGACCCGCGCCAGGTCGATCAGGCCCTCGGGGCCGTATCCTTCCGTGATCCATGGCTCGAGCACCGCAATCGCGCGCTGGTTGTCGCGGCGCTGGGAAAAGTGCATCCCCACGGCATAGCTGATTGCAGCCGCGGTTCCCGGGGCGATGTCGCGATTGTCGTGCGCCTCGAGCCAGCGCTCCATCAGCACGCGCGATTCGCGTTCCACGTCGGCTTCGCTGGCCGTCAATCGGCGCAGCAGGTCGCCATAGGCATCCTTGGCCTCGTTCAACGCCTGGGCACGGTCGAGGAAGAATTCCGCGCGTTCCAGCTCCATTCGGGCCTGCGCGGCCGAGGCCTCGGCCTCACGGGCATAACCGAGGCTGACGACGGTGCCTCCGACAAGCGCCGCCACGAAGGCCGCAGCCAGCGCGCTTGCCACCGGGGCCCGGCGAACGAATTTTCCGAAGCGATAGGGCCCGCCGCCCTGCCGGGCCGCAACCGGGCGATGTTCGAGGACCGCCGCGATATCGGCTTCGAGCGCCTCTGCGGTGGCATAGCGATCTTCCGGGCGCGCCGCCGTTGCCCGTCTCACGATGGCCAGAAGGTCGGGATCGGCGATCGCGGCGTCATCCGGCATGACATTGCGATCGTCGCCGCGAGCGGGCACGACGCCGGTCAGCAGTTCGTGAACGATGCAGCCAAGCGCGAAAATGTCGGTCTGGACCGTGGGCGGTTCGCCGCGCAGCTGTTCGGGCGCTGCCGTCGCCGCGGTGAAGCTGCCGCTGGGGGCAGCCTCGCCCTCGGCCAGCGATGCGATGCCGAAATCGATCAGGCGAACCGCGCCGCCCGTATCCAGCAGCACGTTCTGGGACTTCAGGTCCCGGTGAAGCACCAGGCGGCCGTGGGCGTGCGACACTGCCGCACAGAGCGCGATGAAAAGTTGCAAGCGGTCCTTGCGCGGCAGGGCCTCAGCCTGCGGCATGATGGGGGCGCCTTCGACAAGCTCCATCGCCATCCACGGCCGGCCATCCTCGTGCGTGCCGCCATCGATGATCCGGGCGATGCCGGGATGGTCCATTTCGGCAAGGCGCTGGCGCTCGGCACCGAAGCGATCCACGCGGACAGGATCGTTGTCGTGGATCAGCTTGAGAGCGACCGCCTGATCGTAGACGCCATCGGCGCGCCTTGCGCGATAGACCTGTCCCATCCCGCCGGACGCGATCGGCGCTTCAACCGCCCAGGGCCCGAGCCGCGCGCCCATGGCGAGCGGCGGCGCCTTGTGAACCGCACCCGCAGATGTTCGCATGAAGGTCCGGCCGCCGCCCGCCGAATTGTCCGATGACGCCATGCGCTGCTCCGTGGTTCGCACGTTGCTGAATGGTGTGACAAATGAGCAAAGAGGTTTCAAGGCAGCAAAGCCTCGGCCGCGCCAGTGAACGCATGGCATAGACGTACTCTGCTTTGGTGATGAGATCGATCGGTCATGGGCTTGCCCGATTGGGGGCGGTGGCCCCATGCCAACGCAACGGTCCCGATCCAGAACAGGCTGCGCCGCCTCAGGTGAGCACTTTGGGGGCGCAACCTGCCGAGCCAGCATAGCTGATCAATGTCCGCTTTTCGAGACCGGGATACTCATGGCAGACGGGCCGCATCCCACCCGCCTCGAGACATTCGACGGCCTGGAGGATGCGTCTGAAAGCGGACTGGCAGCTTATCTTCGGGACAACTCAACCAGAAGCCTCGGCCATATCGTAGGTTCCCCACATGCATGATTTGCTGTGAGATTGAACGGCGGGGCAGGGGATGGACGAACCCCGTTAACCACTTGAGCCATTGATTTACAAAAACAGAATGCGTTGGCGGAGACGGAGACTGCCGAGCTTAAGCGCCAAAGCATTGAAATATATCGAATTCCATGCGGCGAAGGCATTTCCGTACCCCCAGGAATACCCCGACTTTTTTGCCGAATTCTTGTCACTCTTTATGCACAGCCGAGCGGCAGCTTCGCGCCCCATTTCGGACATAGCCGCCGCATTTCAGGCCGCCGCCTAGCGGACATTTTTGAAACCTTGCGAGCAACTCCTTGATGAGAAGGACAAGTTTGACGCTCGCCAATTCCTCAACGACGAAACGACTGGAGGCGACCGATGGGTGGAACCCGTCCACGGGGATCTGGCTTGAGTGACAAATGCCGCAGGCGGCGACCTTCGTCTCGTCCTCTCCTCTGCCACAGGTTCTACAGAGCGCCTTATCGCCTCATGCGGAGACCGAACGCGCCAATGTCGCAGATCTCTGTCGCAAGCTCATGTGCGCTCCTGCCTCCAAGCGATAGGGCATTCCGAGCGAGGGGGAGATAGGTTCCCGCCGTAACCTCCGCGAGGGCCTCGATGTCGGCCGCTGCGCAAGAGCCATCCTCGATACCGGAGGCCACGAGGGCTTGGGCATCGAGCCAGATCTTGCGAGCTCGCGCGACGAAATCCGACCTGACCCTTTCGGGCAAGGCATGAATGCCGAGCTGCGGCATCAAGGGCGGCGCATTGCCTAGCTGCGCCTGGCAGTTCAGGTGATGGATTATGAGCGCCTTGGACAGGCCGTCGCGGCCCCGTTCGTTCGCCATCGCTATGAACCGGTCGAATTGCTCGAATGCGCGCTCATAGGCCTGCATGACCAGCGCGTCCTTGTCCGTGAAATAATGATAGAGCACGCCCTTGGTCATGCCCAGTTCTGCCGCGATAGCGTTGACCGACGTCCCCTCGATGCCATTCAGGTTGAACAGGCGGGAAGCGGTGCCGAGCAATTGCTCTTTCTTCTTTTGTGCAAGATCGTCCTGGTCGAAGGGGTTCGTCTGCATTGAATTGCGCTTCTCGAGCGAGGGCCATTCGGTGAGAGAAGCGGCTCCGCGCGCCGCCATGCCATCCAGAAGGAAAGTGGCAACTGCCTGCGCGAGCCGGCGCCTGTACTCGGGTTTGCCCTGGTGTCCCAGCCATTCGGGTGCGATCCGGCACCAGTCGATCATCCCGAGCAGCAGAAGCGCGACCAGGCCCGCATCGGCCTCGCGCAGAACCCCCTTCGACATTCCGTCCGAGATCGTCTCCTCGATACCCTGCAGCAATCGCGTTTCTTCAGCCAGCAGCGTCGCCTGATCCTCCTCGCTCCCGAGGCTGCCGCGTCTGAGGATGGCAATTGGCTCGTCCCGCTCGACCAGCGTGATCTCGATGAAGCGCTCCAGCACCCTGTCGCTGGGTCCGCCCTCGTTGCATGCCCTCAAGAGATCGCCTTGCATCGCCTTGCAGGCATCCACCATGCAGGCTCGGGCAAGGTCATCCTTGTCCTTGGCGTAATAGTAGAGGGCGTTGCGAGACAGGCCTGCGGTGCGCGCAACGTCGGAGATGTTGAGGCCGCCGACACCGTATCGGTTGATCTGACGGGCCCCCTCGCGAAGCAATGCGCGCCGCCTTTCCAAGGCCTTTGACGGCAATTTCCCGGGGTGTGTGTCGGTAGCGGGCATGGCGCAAGGCTACTTGTTCGCTCGACTGCACGCCAGAGAAAAGGGTCTGGCGGGATCTCTGCATACCATTTTGTCGAAAATGTTGCCCCGGCCGACGCTTGGGTCTATGGCCATACCCAGATGTCGAAAAGACACGAAGCGAGAGAGGGAAATACCAATGAGGTCGAAGGTCGATCGGAGCGCGCGCATGCGCGCAGGACTGCTTGCAGGTGTTGTCGTAAGCGTTCTTGCCCTTCCGGGTGCTGCCAACGCTCAGGAAGGTGATGCGGGGCCGGGGGGTGAAGCGGACGCGGAACCTGTCGATGCGATCATCGTCACGGCGCAGCGCCGCGAACAGCGCACGCTCGATGTCGGCATCAACATTTCCGTAGCCGACGCCGAGGCCTTGCAGGCCCAGCGGATCGACGATGCCGCAGCCCTGCGGTCGATCGCGCCCAATATTTCGATCAAGGAGAACGTTCCGGGCCTCGTGCCGGTCGTGACGATCCGAGGGGTCGGCCTCAATGATTTCAGCGCCACCAACAATCCAAGCGCCGGGATCTATGTAGACGAGGTGTCGCTCAGTTCGCTTGCGCTGATGAACTTCGATTTCTTCGACATAGCCCGCGTCGAGGTCCTCAAGGGCCCCCAGGGAACGCTCTACGGGAGGACGGCAACCGCCGGTGCCATCAATATAATCTCGGCGCGGCCGGACTTTGCAGGCGTATCGGGTTTTATCACCGGAACGCTCGGCAATTTCGATACGCGCGAGATCGAGGGGGCGATCAACCTGCCCGTTTCGGACACCTTGTCGCTGCGCTTTTCAGGCAAGGGGATCTTTCAGGAAGAGGGGTTCTATTTCAACGAGCAGCTCGGCCGCGATATCGGGCGGCGAAATGTCGGCCTCGGCCGCGCGCAGCTTCTCTGGGAGCCGACCGACAGGCTCGAGTTGCTGCTCAAGGCCGAGCTTCAGCACACCCGCTCCGAACTGGGAGGGGCGGAATTCTTCGGCGCCGTGGCCACGCCCCAGACGCCGGCGGGCGTGCCCTGCCCGGGTTCGCCCGAATGCTCGGATTTCCTGGGCTATTTCGATCTTGATGGCGATCCGTTCCGCGGTTCGTACTCCGTCGATCCCGCCTTCGATGCCGATCAGCTCAATCTGACTGCCCGCATCGCGGCCGATCTCGGCTTTGCGACGCTTACCTCGATCACCGGTTTCATCGACTTCGATCGGCAATGGTCCGCCGACACGGATGCCGGCCCTTTCGCGCAGCTCGATTTCGCCAATACCGACAATGTCGAACAATTCTCGCAGGAATTGCAGCTTGCAGGCGAGACGGGGCCGGCCAGCTGGCAGGTGGGCGTCTTCTATTCGAAGGACGACATCCGCTCCACCTTCGCGGGCGATCTCAGCGCATTGCTGAACACGACGACCTTCACCAGTTCTGACCAGGAATCCGAGCAGGCGGCGATCTTCGGACAGGTCGAATGGAGCCTGAGCGAAACCGTTACCGCCATCACCGGGATCAGATACACCGACGAAAGCCGGACGAATGTCGGAGGTACCACCGATCTCGTTTCGCTTGCACCGGCGAGCTTTCTTTCGATGGCTCCATTCGGCAGCGCACCGGTGCCGCTTGCGGTCAGCGATGCGCGGATCGATGACGACTACCTCTCGTGGAAAATCGGGCTCAACTGGCAGCCTAGCCGCGACATGCTCCTCTTCGGCAGCGTTACGCAAAGCTTCAAGAGCGGCGGTTTCTTCGCAGGTGTCGCTACGAATTCGGCTCAGCTTCAGCCATATCTCCCCGAACGCATCATCGCCTATGAGGTCGGTGCGAAGGGCGAATGGCGCGATGCTGGCCTGCGGTATTCGGCAAGCGCGTTCTACTACGATTACAATGATGTGCAGACCTTTATCCGCGAGGATGTCGGCGGCCTGCCGGTGCAGCGACTGGGCAATGTCGACACGGCCGACATCTATGGCTTCGATCTCGAGACGAGCTGGTCGCCACGCTTCTTCGACGGTTTCACGCTCGATGCCAGCATCGGGCTGCTCGACACGCGTCTCGGTGCCTTCGACACCGCTGCCGGGCCGATTCCGGAAGGGAACGAGCTTCCCGATGCACCGACCTTCAGCCTCAACACAGGTGCATCCTACGAATTCGACATCTCGAGCGCGCTTTCGGCCAAGCTCGCCTTCTTCGCGCGATATGAGGGCGATGCATTCAAGGATGCGCTGAACGACCCGATCATCGCAGTCGACGGCTTCTGGTTGCTGGACGCCCGGGCGACCGTTTTCGCGGGCGAGGATTTCGACGTTTCGATCTGGGGGAACAACCTTGCTGACGAGCGCTTCGTCACCCAGGGCGTCAACCAGTTGCCGTTCGGGTTCGGCTTCCGGGTCTTCGGCCCGCCACGCACCTATGGCATCACTCTCACCAAGAGGTTCAACTGATGGCAGGCGGTTCCCCGATGGAAGGTGAGTGTACGCCCGGCTTCGAGCGCCTTCGGGACGCCTTTCGCCGAAACTTCGAGGACCACGCCGAGATCGGCGCGGCAATTGCGCTTATGGTGAACGGCAAGCTGGTCGTCGATCTGTGGGGCGGTCATCGCGATGCCGACCGCGAGCGGCCTTGGCAGGCCGACACGCTCGTCAATGTCTGGTCGACGACCAAAGGCATCACGGCGGCCTGTTTCGCGATCGCCGTCGACAGGGGCCTTTGCCGATATGAAGACGAGGTTGCGCGTTACTGGCCGGAATTCGCGCAGGCCGGAAAACAGCACGTAACCATCGGTCAGCTGCTCTCGCATCAGGCGGGCCTCAGCGCCTTTGCCCGTCCTTATGCGATCGAAGACCTCTGTGACAGCGAAGCGGCGGCCCGCGAACTTGCCGGGCAAGAGCCTTCGTGGGAGCCTGGCTCTGCGGCTGGTTATCATGCGATTTCGGTCGGATTTCTCGCCACGGCCCTGTTCAGGCGGATCGAAGGGCGAAGCATCCGGGATTTCGTCGAAGAAGAACTGGCGAAATTCGACGTGCATATCGGACTGCCGCCCGCCGCGGCCGGGCGCGTCGCTGACCTTACGCCAGCCTCGGGAATGAACTCCCAGGAAAGCCCATCCGAACTGACCGTTCTTCAGGCGCAGACGCTGGGCAACCCCGTTCTCGATCCACAGGTCGCGAACGGCGACGCGTGGCGAAAAGCCAAGATACCGTCTGCGAACGGGCACGCGCATGCGCGCGGCCTCGCCCGCCTGTATGGCAGTCTGATCGGCGATATCGATGGGTCCGGCCCGCTTGTGACTGCCCAGACTCTGGCCGCCGCAACAGCCGTGCGGGCGGAAGGGGAAGACCTGGTCCTGTCCCTCGAAGCGCGCTGGGCAGCCGGCTTTCTGCGCAATTCGCTCGGCCTCTACGGTCCGGGCGAGGGCTCCTTCGGCCATTCGGGTTGGGGCGGGTCCTTCGCCTTTGCAGACCCGGAGCGCGGCCTCGCATTCGCCTATGTGATGAATGCAATGGGCAGCGACCTGGTCGGAGACCCCCGCGCGGTGAACCTTGTCGAAGCCATCTACCAGAGCCTCTGACATGCCGCAGTCGCAAGGTGCTGATCTCGGGGTGCGGGGCGAGTGGACGTGGAACGGAATCCATCGCGATTCGCGCAATTCCGATTTCAGTCCCCACGAGATACAGCCCGACCTGAAAGTCGAGAATGCAGTGCTCGACGGTTCGGCAGTCCTTTTCGGGCCGGCGATCGGACCGGAGCAGAGGCGATACGTGACCACCGGGCAGGGGGGCGGCGCTTCCCATCTTCACTGCTTCTCAGCCAAAGGGGAATTGCTGCACGAGACGTCCGAGGCGAAAGGGCAACCCAGCCCTCGCGTCGTGCCCGACGTGCCGCTGTTCGACAGGGATGGCCGGCTCTTTGTCACCGATGACAGCCATGTCTGGTGCTACGATGCCGATCTCGATCTCGTATGGCGGGCCGAAATCGAAGCTCTTGGTGCGACGCGGCCTTTCATATCGACCATACTGACCGGAAAGGGACGGATCGGCGGCGTCACCATGGACGGGCAGATTGTCCTGCTCGACCGATCTACGGGGCAGCTTGCCACCGACATCGTGCAATTGCCGGTTGGCGAGGCTTTTGCTGCGCCTCCTGCAATGCCGGGCCTGTGGCATGGCGGCCTGATGGACTTATCCCTGTGCGCAGAGATAGAACCGGGTTTCTTCGGGCACGGCTTCGCGGTCACCTGTTCGCCCGCTGTAAACCCCGGCGACGGCAGAATCTTCGTGCCTTTCGCCGATTCCGCGAAAGGCATCTCGCGACTTGCAGCGATCGACGAAGCCGAGAGTTGTGCCGAAATCGCCTGGTTGAGCGAGATTCCCGGGGTTTGTACCTCGAGCCCCGCAATCTCGCCGGACGGACGGAGGGTCTTCACCGTAAACGGCAGGGGCATCATGCACGCCTTCGATTGCGCGAACGGCAGCCTCTTGTGGACACGTGAGGGGTGCGGAATGGCTGCCTCTCCTACCATCGATGACCTCGGAAATGTCTATTCGGCGGGGCGGGATCCGGCCACAGGATCGTCGCAACTGCTTGCAATGGACGGTCGGACCGGGAAGGTAATCTGGCAAAGCGGTTTCGATGAATTGGCCCGCAAACTTCTCCCGCCGCGGCCCGCTCTAGCGGTCTTCCCGGATCCTCACCCGGTCGGGGTGGCGAACAGTGTTCCCACGGTGACGCCGGAGCATGTGCTTCTGGTGGTCAATCTCGGCTACGATTTCGTGCCACCGGGCAGGACAGGCCGACTGAATCAGCCGCACATTCCGGTCTTGCTCGTGCTCGCGCGGTCCACCGGCAAGCTCATCAGCTTCACCCCTTTGCGAGATACGAGCGAGGCCGTGATTGTCGTGGGTGAAGACCGGCGCATTCATGTTTGTCACGCCGCCTTGACGAGTTCCGTTTTCCACTACGGCATCGACCCGCAATTGCCCGAAAGCCATCGCGGTCCGCTCAGGCCCGTCGGAGGATATACGACCCTGTCTTTTTAGCGAGCTGGAGATCGACGAGAAGAGCAGCCAGACCTCGTAAGATAAGAGACCACAATCGGCGCATACCCTCCCAGTTCCGCTTCGCGCCCCATCCAAGACATAGTCATGCGAAATTGCAGTTCCCGAAAGCGGACACTCTCTGAGGCCATCTCCTGCATCTGCCATGCGTTTCAGCATAGCGCCGCAGTTTTCTCGGGCCGCCATTCTTGCAGGGTCAGGCGACCCAATCGCGCTTGCAAAGCGGTCACTTCGGTCCGACCGAGGATGCGGGGAGCCTGTGCGCTCGCCTCGCGCGCGAAGGTCGAGGAAGATTGCGAGACCCACCTACCTTAGCGCCTTCTGAAGACTTGGGGAGCGGGGGTGCGGGCAGTCCCTCGGCTGGAGTGGTACTTCTAGGTGCCTGGTGTCAGGGCAGAGCGTCTCCCGCTCCGCCAGCAGCACGGCTCGCACGCTCCAGACGAGCGAGAGCGCTGCGACATTGAGGATGGCGACAGTCAGCGATCCGCTCGCGAAAGCCGCGTAGACGGTCGCCTGCGCCTTCATCACGGACGCGTTGCTCCATGCGCTGGCTAGCGTCGATCGGGTCCATTGCATGGCCGGTCTCCGGGCAGGGGCGCGCGCCGGTCCATCGCGGCCCGGCGCGCGCTGCGTGCCGTCAGAAGTTGTAGCTCACGCCGACGAGCGCCTGGTGGCGATCCCACGCTCCGCCGTCGCTGCCGAGATCGCTGTAGCGATATTCGACGCGCGCGCTGATCCGGTCGGTGATCGCGCGTTCGATGCCGCCGCCGACGAACCATCCATCGAGATTGTCGTTGACGCGGGCGGAGCCTTCTTCGCCTTCGACAGTCGCCCGAACCCGCGTGTTGGCATACCCGCCGCGCAGGTAGACGAGCGTTTCCTCGGTCACGAGATAGCCCGCACGCGCGCTGACATCGAAGCTGTAGCGCGGATCGAGCGTTACGGCATTGCCGTCCGACTGCGCGCGGATTTCGTCGTCGACCGCCCCGCTGAAGCCTGCCTCCGTGCCGATCACGAAATTCTCGCCGATCCGGTGGTTGTATCCGGCATAGCCTCCGATCACGAGCGCATCGCGCGACGCCTCGGCGTCGAGCGGCAGCGCCTCGGTCGCGGCGTCGGCGACCTCGCCGCGGTTCCAGCCGGCCTGGACGCCGACATAGGGACCATCGAAGGTGTCCGCGTGCGCGGGAAGGGCGATCGATCCGGCAAGCCCGGCAAGGCCTGCGATAAGTGTCTTGAACTGCATGACTGTCTCCTGTTCCTGCCCCGGGGATCGGGGTTGGACGGGGAGATAGGGCGCTTCATTCGATGCGATAATCGTGCCTTTTTGCAAGGCATCCTTCCGCGCAGCGAAACAGTGCGTCAGTTGAGGAACCGGTTCGCTCGCAGCCGCTTCGCCGCGAAATCGACGAACAGACGCACCTTGGCCGAGGCCCTGCGGCCTTCCGGGTGAACGATGTGCACGGGAAAGGGCTCTTCCTCGTAATCCTCGAGGACGCTGGCGAGCCGCCCCTCGGCGAGATCCTGCGCGACCTGGTAGGACAAAACGCGGGTCACGCCCCAACCCGCTCGCGCAGCTTCGATCACGGCCGGGTTCGAATTGCAGAACAGGGCCGGCGAAACGGAGGCGGTCTCGTGGCCCTGCGGGCCGAATTTCCAGTCGGTCAGGCTCGAGGCGCTGGTCGCGGCGATGAACCTGTGCCGCGCGAGGTCGGCGGGGGTTTCGGGCACGCCTGCGCGCTCGAAATAATCGGGCGATCCGCACACGACGCGGCGGACCGAGCCGACCCGGACCGCGCTATGGCTCGAATCCGGCAGGTGACCGATGCGGATGGCTATGTCGATGCCCTCGTCGACAAGGTTGGTGACGCGGTCGAGGAAGAGCAGCCGGGCGTCGACCTCGGGATAGGAATCGAGGAATTCGGTCACCAGCGGAAGGATGTAGATCTGCCCGAACATGACCGACGCGGTAATGGTGAGGCTGCCGGTCGGGCGCGCATAGGACCCTGACGCGGCCGCTTCGGCCTCGTCGATCGCGGCGAGGATCCGCCGGCAGTCCTCGACATAGCGCTCGCCCGTTTCGGTCGGCCTGACCGAGCGGGTGGTGCGGGTGAGAAGGCGCGCGCCGACATGGTCTTCGAGCGAGGCGACGGCGCGGCTTACCGCGGGCGGGCTCATGTTCATCTCGCGTCCCGCGGCGGCGAAGCTACCGCGGTCGGCGATCTTCACGAGCACCCGCATGGCGTGAATCCGGTCCATCGAAGCGGCTCCTGTCTGCTCTGTTGCGCCGGTCGCAGCCTAGCCGATTATTGCGCAAATCGGAATGAACTATTCGGAAAAGACGATCTTCTTTCGCGCTGCGTGGCGGAGCATCTAGCCAATGCCGGGCGAGACAGACCCTTCTCGACGAACCCACCCGGCCGGGCCGAACGGCCCGAAACCTTCCGACGAGCCGGTGTCCCCCCTTGGCCGGCTCGTCGGCTTTCACAAGGCGCGCCACGAAATGGACGAAGTCTTCGCTCCCGACAAAGCATCCCTCTTCCATCCGGGAGAGGTCGCGTTGCAGCGCTCGCTCGGCGTGGCCGGGCGCATGGCGGAGGTCGGCGGACGGATCATCCGCGACGTCCTGCCCGAGCAGCATCGCCGCTTCTACGAGCAACTCCCCTTCATCCTCGCCGCGAGCGTCGACAAGGCGGGCGATGTCTGGCCGACGCTTCTCGAAGGCAGGCCGGGCTTCATCCAGTCCCTGCACGAACGCGAGATCGTCGTCGGAGCCCTGCCGGGCCGGGATGATCCGACCGCCGTGGGAATCCGCGCGAACGGTGCGGTCGGGCTGCTCGGCATCGAACTGGGCTCGCGCCGCCGCAACCGCGCCAATGGGCTAGTCCGGGCGGTGGGGCAGGATTCCTTCTCCCTCCTGGTGAGCCAGAGCTTCGGCAATTGCCCGCAATTCATCAGGCGGCGCGACATCGTGGATGCGAGCGGAGCAAGAAACCCCGTGCGCCCGCGGGCCGTCACCTTCGACCATCTCGCGCCCACGGCTCGCGCCATCATCGAGCGGGCGGACACCTTCTTCGTCGCCTCCTATGCCGAGCGCGGCGGCAGTCGCGAGGTCGACGTCTCGCACCGCGGGGGTCGTCCCGGCTTCGTGCGGGTGGGCGCGGAGGGCATCCTCACCATCCCCGATTTCGCCGGGAACTTCTTCTTCAACACGCTCGGCAATTTCCTCGTCAATCCGCGCGCGGGGCTGCTTTTCGTCGATTTCGAAAGCGGCGACCTGCTACAGCTCGCAGGGACCGCGCGCATAATCACCGACAGCCCCGAGATTGCCGCCTTCAAGGGGGCGCAGCGGCTGTGGACCTTTCACCCGAAGCGCATCGTCCTGCGCCCACAGGCGACCGGCCTGCGCTGGCGGGCGGCCCAAGGCGGCATCTCGCGCAGGACGCTCGCAACCGGGACCTGGGACGAGGCGGCGCGAGGCGCGCGCGGTCAAGGAACTGGCGGCTCCGGTCAAGAAGGTGGCGAAGGCCGCGCCTATACATCCCCGAAAGCTCTCCCCTCTCATGGCCAAGGTGACGATCGATGACTTTCCAGACCCGCATTTCGAGCGCAGCCGAAACCGGCACTGGCAACCGATCATTCGATTTCGACGTCGCCATCATCGGCGCGGGAACGGCCGGCATGGCGGCCACCCGCGAAGCCGCGCGGCACACGGGCCGCATCGCGTTGATCGACGGCGGGCCGCTCGGGACCACCTGCGCGCGGGTCGGCTGCATGCCTTCGAAGCTCCTCATCGCGGCGGCCGAGGCGGCCCATGCGGGCAGGATCTCGGGCGTTTTCGGCGTGCACCACGGCCCAGCCACGATCGACGGGCGCGCGGTCATGCAGCGCGTGCGGAGCGAGCGCGACCGCTTCGTCGGTTTCGTGCGGGAGACCGTGCACGGCTTCGAGAATACCGAGCTGATCCGCGAGAACGCCCGGTTCGAGGACGATTTCACCCTCCGCCTGGAGAGCGGCCGGATGATCACCGCGCGCACGACGATCATCGCCACGGGATCGAGCCCGGTGGTCCCGGCCAACCTGCGCGCAGCGGGCGACCGGCTGATCGGCAACGACGACGTGTTCGAATGGACCGACCTGCCGGGATCGGTCGCCGTCGTCGGCACCGGCGTGATCGGTCTCGAACTCGGCCAGGCGCTGCACCGGCTCGGCGTGCGCGTGCGCCTGTTCGGGCGAGGCCACCGCGCCGGACCGCTGACCGATCCGGCGGTCGCGGGCTACGCCTCGCGCAGTTTCACTTCCGAGATCCCAACGAGCTGGGACGCCGATATCACGGCCTCGCGTGAGGGCGATCAGGTCGTCCTGCGCTGGGGAGGCGGCCAGGAGGAGCGGTTCGATTACGTCATCTCCGCCGCCGGGCGCCGACCCAACCTGCGTTTTCTCGGGCTCGAGAACACCAGCCTCGCGCCCTTCGATACGCCGGTTCCGCCCTACGATCCGCTGTCGGGGAGGACGAAAGCGCCGAACATCTTCATCGCGGGCGACGCGAACGGGGACCTGCCCTTGCTGCACGAAGCGGCGGACGAAGGCCGGCTCGCCGGGGAAAACGCGGCGCGTTATCCCCATGCCTTCCGAAGGGCGCGCCGGACACCGCTCGCGATCGTCTTCACCGATCCGCAGATCGCGCTGGTGGGAGCGTCCCATGCGCAGCTTGCTGCGGACCCGAAGCGCGCATTCACCATCGGCGAAGTGTCCTTCGAGGACCAGGGCCGCGCGCGGGTCATGGGCGTCAACCGGGGCCTGCTGAGGGTCTATGGCGAGCGCGGGACGGGCCGTTTCCTCGGCGCAGAAATGATCGCTCCGGCCGCAGAACACCTCGCCCACCTTCTCGCCTGGGCGATCGAGGCGGGGCTGACCGTGGAGCAGGTCCTGCAGATGCCGTTCTACCACCCGGTTCTGGAAGAAGGCGTGCGGACGGCCTTCCGCGATCTCGCCGCTGCGCTGGAAACGGGGCCGAACCCGGCCATGCGCTGCCTCGAATGCGCAGACGCGGAGTGAACGGCGATGGCTGCGACAAACCAATGGATTTTCTGGATCTGCCTGCTTCTTGCGGTCTGGACCGCGCTCGAGGGAGGCGTGTTCAAGGCTTTTTCGGAATTCATCATGCGTGCACTCGCGCGCCCTGCGCCGGGAGTGGGCATAGCGGCCATGCAGGAAATCAACCGAACGGTTCTGGGCACGCAATTCGTCTTCGCCATCTTTGCGCTTGGTGCCGCCGCACCGCTCTTTGCAATTGCCGCGCTGATGTCCCTGCAGGGCCTCGGGGCGACGTTGATCGGCCTTGCGGCATTGGCCTATGTCGTGTTGGTCCCGGGCATGACGATTTTCGGAAACGTACCGATGAACGATCGGCTCGACCGCCTCGATCCGGCAAGCGCTGAGGCGGCTGTCTATTGGCCGCTTTATCTCCGCCGCTGGACGCGGATGAACCATGCCCGCACGGCAGGATGCATCGTGGCCGCAGCGCTCTATGCGCTTGCGGCTGCGACGCTAGCGGCAAGCGGGACCGTTTGAGATGGGCAGGCGCTATCTAAGGCTTGCCGTCATCGCGCTGCTCGCGGCCTGCGGCTGGGCCCTGCTGGTTTTCGCGACCCTCGACCAAGGCCTGTTCCGCTCGCCCATCGCCAAGCGGGGCGAGCCCGTGCGCTTTCTCGCAGCAGCCTATGATCGGGCGGAAAAGCACAATCGCGGAAATCTCGCCCTCATCCTGATCGAAGACGGACGCGAGGTCGGAAGCTTCGCCCTGAGCGAAGGCGAGCCGGTGGACAGCGACAGCGTGTTCCAGACCGCCTCGCTCGGCAAGTGGCTGACGGCCTGGGGCGTCATGGCGCTGGTCGAGCGAGGCCGGATCGACCTCGACGCCCCGGTCTCGACCTACCTTTCGCGCTGGCGGCTGCCGGACAGCGAATTCGACGAAAGCGGGGTCACCGTGCGCCGCCTGCTCAGCCATACGGCGGGACTGGGCGACGAACTGGGCTATGACGGTTTCGAAAGCGCGCGCGACGTCCAGACGCTCGAGGCCTCGCTCATCCGGGCAGCGGATGCCTCGCCCGGCAAGAGCGGCGAGGTGCGTATCGAAAGCGAGCCCGGCTCTGGCTGGCGGTATTCGGGCGGGGGCTACACCCTGCTTCAGCTGGTCATCGAGGAAGTCTCGGGACAGCCCTTCGCCCGCTACATGGAGGAGACGGTATTCGCCCCGCTCGGCATGAAACGCACGACCTTCGATCACGACCGGGCGCTCTCCTCAGGCCTGGCGCAGAATTTTCGGCCTGATGGAACGACCGAGCCGTTCCGCCGCTACACCGCGCTTGCCGCGAGTTCGCTGTTCACGTCTGCGGGTGACCTTGCCCGGTTTATCGAGGCGCAGGCGCCGGGTGCAGGCGATGCGGTCCTCTCACCGGAAACGCGCCGCCTGATCGCATCGCCCCACGCCTCACGGCTCGGTGCCGACATCTGGGGGCTTGGCGCGATGCTCTACGCTCCGAACGAGGCGGGCGGCTACATCATCGGCCATGACGGCCAGAACGAACCCGCGATCAACGCCGCCGCGCGGATCGACCCTGCAAGCGGAGACGGGATCGTCGTCCTTTCCACTGGCGGCGAGCTGCTCGCGACGGGGATCGCGGGCGAATGGGTGTTCTGGAAGACCGGCAATGTCGACACTCTCGATTTTGCCGCTGCCATTCCCTCGGCTCTGGCGTGGCTGGCGGCGGGATGGGCCGTAATCCTCGCCGCTGCCCTCGCGGCAGCGCTCCGCAGCAGGCGACGCGCGGAGCGAGGACAGGCCCTGCGCCCCCATGCGACTGTGGACTATCCCTGCACGCAATGAACCGCTGAAGATGCGAGCGTTACGCGCGAAGCGAGCTGCCAGCAGCGCCGGGCCGTTCCATGAGGCCCGGCGGCGCCGCCACGGCGTCTTCGCGAAAGGCCCGCGGCGTCTTGCCCGACCATCGCTTGAACGCGCGCGTGAACGAGCTCTGTTCGGCAAAGCCCGTCAGGAAAGCGACTTCGATCAGCGACTGGCGCCCTTCCGCGACCAGCCTCAGGGCGACCTCGCGCCGCGCCTCGTCGACCAGCGACTGGTAGCTGTGGCCGAGCTCCGAAAGGCGGCGCTGGAGCGTGCGGCTTCCGATCCCGAGATGGCGCGCGACCTGTTCGAGCCGGGGCACCCCTTCGCTCAGCGTGTTCGCGACGTGCATCACCACCTCGCGGTCGATCCGGTCTTCCTCGGTGATGCCGAGGCTTTGCTCGAGATGCCGGCGCAGGAAATCCCAGATATGGCGGTCGCCCACGCGGTTGGGCCGATCGAGGTCTTCGCACCGAATCACGATCGCGTCCAAGGCCGCGCCGTGCGTCACGGGACAGCGGAAATGCGCCTCGAGCGGGGCGAGCGAGCCGACCGGCTCGTGCATGAACTGGACCCGCGCGGGCGTGAAGTCGTCCCCGTTCGCATCGCGCCACAGCGCGACGAAAGTGCCGAGCGCGGCTTCGTTCGAAAGCCGCGCGCCTTCGCCTGTGGCCACCCGGCTGTTGGTCCACCAGGCTTGCCCGTCGCGCTCCTCGAAGCCGAACACCGAATAGGCGTTGAACAGCCGCGCATAGCGTTCGAGCCGCTCGATTGAACTGCGCAGGGTCGGGGCAGAGCGCATGGTGAGACCGAGCGTGCCGAAATCCTCGCATCGCATCGAGGCCGAGGTGCGCATGTGAAAGGCGATGTCGGGCCGTTCGCTCGCGGCCAGCGCCGCGAACAGGGCATGGTGCTGTTCGACCATGACCCGTTTGGCAGGATCGGCGAGCGTGTCGCGCAAGAGCCCCACCTGCGCGAGCGCCCGGTCGGCTTCCCGCGGATCGGCCTGCGCGACAGCCTTGGCCGCAAAAAGTGACGATACTTCCACCAGTGCCCCTCGCATCAGCGCCCCGCCTCCTGCGTCATAGCGCGAACGGAAGGTTTTGGCACCCGGCGTCAAGCAAACGGCACGCGGGGACAAGATCGCCGCAGGGCCGGGGCATAGAAAGGTCATCGCCCCCTCGCGGCGGAACCGGCGAACGGACACGAACCGAGGGCGCGAAAGACGCCAAGGAGCAGACCATGAAATGCGATCCGACCACGAAGAGCCACCTCACGGCCGCCCTGCTTTCCGCCGCCGCGACGCTCGGCTTCGCGCTGGCCGTGTCCAGCCCCGCCGAGGCCGAGCCGCGCGCCGCCACCGCCACCCAGCCGCCCGTCGATGACGGCCTTCCGATGCCCGGCTTCGCCATCGAACCGGGCAGCACCGCGCTCGTAATCACCGATCCGCAGAACGACTTCCTCTCCCCCGAGGGCGTCACCTGGGGCGTCGTCGGCGAAAGCATCACCAAGAACCGCACGGTCGAGAACATCGGCGCGCTGTTCGAAACCGCCGAGGCGGTCGGAATGCCGATCTTCGTCTCGCCGCACTATTACTACGAGCACGACCACCGCTGGCATTTCGAGGGCACGCTCGAGACGCTGATGCACGCGCTCGGCATGTTCGACCGGCCCCATGCGCTTACGCTCGACGGCTTCGAGGGATCGGGCGCCGACTGGCTCCAGGCCTACAAGCCGGTGATCGAGAACGGCCGGACGGTCGTGACCAGTCCGCACAAGATCTACGGCCCCGACAGCAACGACCTCGTCCTGCAATTGCGCAAGGCGGGCGTCTCGAAGGTGATCCTCGGCGGAATGTCGTCCAACCTGTGCACCGAAAGCCACATGCGCGCGCTGATCGAGGCGGGCTTCGAGGTGATGGTCGTCACCGATGCCACCGCCGGCGCGATCACAGAACATTACGACGGCTATGCCGCCTCGCTGGTCAATTTCCGGATGATCGCGAGCAAGGTCGACAATGCCGCGAACACGCTGCGCGCGATCCGCACGGCCTACTAATAGGGCAGCACCTTTCCCTCTTCCGGCCGGGCCTGCCCCCCGACCCAACCCCGCCCGGCCGGCCGGACGGCAGCCGATGCCCGATCATCCCCGAACCCGAGGGCGATCGGCTGCCGTCTCATCCAACGTAAGCGAAGGAGAACAGCAATGCCCCACACCCTTTTCGTGCCCCGAACCATCCTCGTCGCCGCCCTGATTGCCGTGGGCTACGCCGCCCCGGCTGTCGCCGAAGATGAATACAATGTCAGCAAGGGCTATACGCTCGACGGTGTCGGCCTCGGCGTTCACGGTGTCGATACCGTGGTGCTCAGCACGGCCAATGCGGTGGCCGAAGGCGCGGCCATGCACACCATCGTCCACGACGGCGTCGCCTATTACTTCGCGAGCGACATCACCGCCGCACGGTTCAGGGCCGATCCCGACCGCTACCTCCCGCAATATGGCGGCTTCTGCGCCTATGCGGTCGCGCTCGGGCGCAAGCTCGACGGCGACCCGCGTTTCGCCGACATCGTCGACGGCAAGCTCTATCTGTTCGTCAATGCGGCGATCTTCGAGAAATATCTCGCAGACAAGACGAACACGCTGCGCAAGGCCGACGCGAAATGGGCCGAGATCAAGCACGTGCCGGTCGACGACCTGGGCTGATCGCAGATGTGCCGGGCCGGGCGAAGGCCCGCTCGGCCCGGCACGCGCTCAATTGTTCCGATAACCGCAACAGTGATTTCCAGAAGGCCAGTATTCTTCTGAAGCCCGAACATACGCATCTTCGGTGTCGAGGCCGGACCCTCCGGCGCTCGCAAACGAAAGGAACCACCATGTCCCGCATTCCCACCCCCGCCACCAAGGCCGATGCCCCCGAAGCCTCGCGCCCGCTGCTCGATGCCGTCGAGACCATGCTCGGCAGCGTCCCGAACATGTTCCGCATCATCGGCAACAGCCCGGCCGCGCTCGAGGGCTATCTCGGCCTCAACGGAGCGCTCGCGAAGGGCAGGCTGCCCGCTGCAATACGTGAGCGGATCGCGCTTGCCGTCGCGCAGCGTAACGACTGCGGCTACTGCCTCGCCGCGCATACCTATCTCGCCGCCAACCTCGCCAAGCTCGATGCCGCCGAGATCGCCGCCAACCGCAAGGGCTTCTCGAACGATGCCAAGGCAGACGCCGCGGTGCGTTTCGCGGCGCAGATCGTCGAGCATCGCGGCGGCGTCCAGGCCGATGCCGTGAAGGCCGTGCGCGATGCCGGCTATACCGATGCCGAGATCGTCGAGATCGTCGCCCACGTCGCGCTCAACACGCTCACCAACTACGTCAACGAAGTGCTGGAAACCGAGATCGACTTCCCCCGGGCCGATCGCCTGGCCGCCTGACGTAGCGCGCGGGCGGATCGCTGCCCCTCTCATCCCGATCCGTCCGCGCCCCCTTTATCCCGCAAAGGATCCCGCCATGTCCCGTCCCCCGTTGCCCCCGTTCAGCTTCGAAACCGCGACCGAGAAGGTCCGCCTCGCCGAGGATGGCTGGAACAGCCGCGATCCCGACAAGGTCGCGCTCACCTATTCGCCCGCCACGCGCTGGCGCAACCGGGTCGAGTTTCCGGTCGGACGCGAGGAAGTCCGCGCCTTCCTGACGCGCAAGTGGGCGCGCGAGCTCGATTACCGGCTGGTCAAGGAGCTCTGGACGTTCGCGGGCAGCCGGATCGCGGTGCGCTACGCCTATGAATACCGCGACGACAGCGGCCAGTGGTTCCGCGCCTATGGCAACGAGAACTGGGAGTTCGACCGTACCGGCCTGATGACCGACCGTCATGCGAGCATCAACGAGAGACCGTTAAGGGAGGCGGAGAGGAAATTCCGCTGGCCGCTCGGAGCCCGCCCGCTCGACCATCCGGGCCTTTCGGAACTGGGCCTCTAGCGGGCCCGCAAGCCGCGCCCCGGCCACCATGCTGCCTCGAGGGGCACACCATCCATGGAAGGAAACACGATGCGCAACGTCTTGAGGATCGATGCCAGCCCGCGGCAGTCCCGCTCGCTCAGCCGGGCGCTTGGCGACACGTTCATCGAAGCCTTGGCCCGGCAAGGCAAGGCGCGGATCGTGCGACGCGACCTTGCATCGACGGAGCTTCGCTTCATCGACGAAGAGTGGATCGCTGCGGCCTTCACTCCCGAGGCCGAACGGACCGCCGGGCAACATTCGGCACTCGCGCTCTCCGACACGCTCATCGACGAGCTGGCAAGCGCCGAGGTGCTGGTGATCGCGACGCCGATGTACAATTACGGCATGCCCGCGGCCCTCAAGGCGTGGGTCGATCAGGTCGTGCGGATCGGAAAGACCTTTACCTTCGACCTTGTGCGCGGCGATTTCCCGCTCGAACCGGTCCTGACGGGCAAGACCCTGGTGCTTCTCACATCCCGCGGCGAGTTCGGGTTCGAGCCGGGCGGCATCCGTCAGGGGCAGGATCACCTCGTTCCCCAGTTCGCCACCATCGCGAAGTACCTCGGAGCCGGCAGGCTCGAGCACGTCGGCATCGAATACCAGGAATTCGGTGGCCAGCGCCACGAAGTCTCCGTTCGATCCGCGCATGAGCACGCGAGAGCGCTTGCCGCTCGCCTAGCCCGCGGACAAAGCGAGGGGCTGGTTCCGACGCGGCATCTCCATCCATCGAAAAACGGTGCGGCCAACACCGCTTCGAGACCGCTTTAACTCTTCGTTGCAAACGCGCGTGCACTCCGCGATGACAATGTTAGTGCGCGAAGCAAAATGTGGCTTCAACGATCGTAGCGCCTTTAAGCTCGTGACCTTCTGTACCCTGCAGCTTGAGCTTGACTCTCGGTGCAGAACATCTCCTCAGCCCTCGTTGCGTTGTAGTATGGCCGTCCTGGCAGATGGTAAAATCCGGAAGCGGAATGGCAGCTTTATCTTCGGCAGCGCAAAAGCAGGGGTTCCGGCCAAATCCTAGGTGCTGCCGCATGCATTATTTACCGTGAGATGGAACGGCGGGGCAGGGGATGGACGAACCCCGTTAACCACTTAATGCATTGAATCTGAACGATAAAATGCGTTGGCGGAGACGGAGACCGCCGAGCTCAAACATCAAACCATTGAAATCTAGAATAGTCTCTGTGGCGAAGGCGACTCCGTACCCCCAAGAATACCCCGACTTTTTTCCGGATTCATGTCTTTCTTTTTGCACAGCCGAGCGACAGCTTCGCGGCCAATTCAGATGCCAGATCGCAATTTGCAAACGCCTGAAAGCGGACCGGCAGCTTGTGGGATTCAGCCAGGTTGGTGCTTTGGCCACTCGCGGGCGCGCATGAAACCGGAACAGTCAATCTCCCGACACGTTCAACCTAAGTCAATCCACAATGCGGGAGGACTATCCCGATAGGATGCCTTCCCGATGCAGCCCAAATCCGCAGTCATTCTCGTCGTGGAAGACGAGGTTCTCATTCGAATGGATGTGGTCGACCACCTTAAGGCCCAAGCTCCGAAAGCGGACATTAGCGCATTCTAGCGAAAGGATCAGCTTTCGGGAACTGTGGGTGATCGGCCAATAAGCGGGATTTGGGGCGCGAAGCAGACGTCATCTCCGGTAGATTGATGAAAATCCGCCAATGATTAGAGTACCCATCTTTGTTCTCGATGGGGCACCATTTTCCCGAACTCCCGGAACTCGTAGGTTTTCGGAAACCGTTGCAGAGAATGAAGCGCTCGGATGTTGAGGTGCGCCCTTTCCCGGCGCTTGCTGCAAGCCATAACGTGCGTGGCGCCTAAAAATCGGATCCGAGAAAACCTAAGTCCTTTTAGACCGGTCGGTTGCGGTTCTAACGAACGCATCAGTTCGGTTCGGCTCACATCGCCGCAACCCTCGCCGGCAAGGCGCGTTCGAACCCATCGAGCTCCAACCGCCACGGATGGTCGGAGGGCAAGATCGGCTCGAGGATCGCCTTCGCCTCGGCGATGAGGGGCGCTGCGTCTTCGTGCTTGCCGCCCTCGATCAGCGCGTAGGCGAGCTGCGCGGTAGCGAGCGCGGTGCGCCAGTTGTCGCCGCCGATCGTCTCGCCACCTAGGCGGCGCGCCGTGCGGGCGGCGGCGACAGCTTCCCCTGGCCTGCCCGCGCGGCGCAGGTGCTCGGCCTGGCGGGTGTAGACCTCAACCATCAGGAAGCTGTCCGTCCCCACCGTTTCCCGGTGCAGCGCGATCGCACGTTCGAACTGATTGCCCGCTTCGTCGAAACGGCGCTGGCCGCTCAGGCTTGAGGCCAGTTCGACCGCGGCATAACGTTCGTAGCTCGGACCAAGAGGCCCTGCCGCAATCGCCTGCGAGACGAGTTTCTCTGCCTCGGCATGGCGCCCCTGAATGTTGTGCGATCGGGCTCGCTCGACATTGCCCCAACGAATGTGGTGCTCGAAACCCTCGCCCTTGGCGATGGCATTGGCGATCGAGATCAGGAACATTTCCTCGCTCGCCCGAAAGTCGCCGAGACCGACAAGAACCTGGCCAAGATAGCGGGGGTTGAGGGGGTCCCTGAAGTCTTCGCCAAACTGATTGACAGCGAAGTCGCGACTTTCCGTGAGCGCGCGTCGTGCCTTTTCGAACTGCCCTGCATCGAACGCGGCGATGCCCAGTTCACGCAGGAAGGCAGCCTTAAAATTGTGATCGGGAAAGACGGCCTGTGCGCGCTTCACCGCCTCTTCGAAAGCGGCGACGGAAGTCCCGAATTTCCCCGTGCGGGACAGGAACAGGCCGAGATCGGCCATGCGGATGATCGAATCGGGATGCTTGGCACCGAGCAGGCGGTCCGAGAGGGCTGCATTAGACGCGAACAGTTCGCCAGCTTCCTCAAAGCGTTCGAGGAAGTCATAGGCATTGGCAAGATCGCCCCGGATCGCGAGCAGGTCCGCGTCCTCGGGCTCGTCTAGGCTCTGCTTGAGCGCGAGCGCCTGCTCCAGTTCCCGCGCCGATCCCTTGTAATCGCGTTCGAGGAACAGCGCCCGGCCCAGCCGCCCGCGCGCCGCCGCACGGATGTCCGGCCGGTCGGCGCCATGCTCCTCTGCAATGGCGACCGCGCGGCGAGCCATCTCCATCAGGTCCTCGCGGCCCGCCATCACCTCGTGCGCGGAGATAATGGCATCGATCGAGGAAATCATCTCGAGCGGTCGGTCAGCCAGATGTTCCTCGCGGATGGCGAGCGCACGCCGGGCGGCGGTCATGGCGTCCTCGTCCCGGCCAAGATCGGCATAGGCGTTGGCGGTGATATCGAGCAGGTCCGCCTGCAACGCTGGCTGGCCCTCAAGCGCGTCGATCCGTTCGAGGCCGCTTTCGAGCAGGGCGAGGGCCGTCACCTCCTTGCCCTGCGCTACGGCAGGCGAGGCCGCGCCGAAGAGACCGCGCAGGAAGCCCGAGACCTCCTCGGCCCGCGCCGCCGCCAGCCGCGCCTCGTCGCGCTCTTCGGCAAGCTCGAAGGTGTAGAAACCGGTGAGGCCGACGATCGCGACGAGGCCGAGCGAGGCGGCGATCAGCGGGCTCGCATTGCGCCGCGCGAACTTGCGCGCGCGATAGGCGAAACTGTCGGCACTTGCCTCGATCGGTTCGAGCGCCAGGTAGCGGCCGAGGTCGTCCGCCAGCGCGCGGGCCGAGGTGTAGCGGCGTTCGGGCTCCTTCTGCAGGCATTTGAGGATGATCGTGTCGAGATCGCCGCGCAGCCTGCGGCCGAGCGCCTGCGGGGATTGCGCGAGCGAGGAAGAGGCGCCCGCGCTCGATGTCGAGGCCTCGGTCGGTCGGGAAACGGCTGTGCTGGGCTTGGTCGGCTCGGTTTCGAGGATTGCACTTTCGATTTCGTGCCGTGAGCCGCCGCGCTCGCCGTATGGGGAACGTCCTCCGGTTAGCAGGCGGTAGAGCAGCACGCCCAGGGCATAGACATCGGTCGCGACCGAAACGGGCTCGCCGCGGACCTGTTCGGGACTTGCATATTCCGGAGTCCAGGCCCGCGCGTGCGGTTCGGTCCTGTCGGTCGGGCGGCTTTCGGTGGTTTCCCCGGGCGCTTGCCCCGCCGCGATCAGCTTGGCGATGCCGAAATCGAGCAGCTTCGGATTGCCGTCGGCATCGACGAGGATGTTCGAAGGCTTGAGATCGCGGTGCACGACAAGGTTGCGGTGCGCGTAATCGACCGCCGAGCAGATCGTGCGCACCAGTTCGATGCGCGCACGGATCCCCAGTCCTTTCTCCTCGCAATAGCGATCGACCGGCAGGCCTTCGACATATTCGATCACGAGGAAGGGCAGGCCCGCTTCGTCCGTGCCCCCGTCGATCAGCGTCGCGATGTGCGGGTGGCGCAGGCGGGCGAGAATCTGGCGCTCGCTTTCGAATCGGACGAGGGCATCGGGCCTGACGAGCTGGGCGGACATGATCTTGAGCGCGGCCGACTGGTTGAATTCGCCGCTGCGCTCGGCCAGGAAGACCGCGCCCATGCCGCCTGAGCCGATGCGCCGCACGACCGTCCAGGCCCCGAGCGTTCTGCCGACCCAGGGATCGAGCTCGTCGATGCTGATCGTCTCGAGCGAGCGCACGACCGGCGCGCCCACCGTTCGATCGGCCTCGGCGTCCGCGTCCAGCAGCGCGCGCAGGGTTGCGGCGAGTTCGGGATGGCGCGCGGCGAAGTCCTCGACGAACGCGGCGCGCTCGGCTCCGTGCAGGTCGATGGCAGCGGCGAAGGCATTCTCTATGCGCGTGTTGTCCTGCATCGCTCCTGTTCCCCCTCGTGGTGGTTGGCCTTGCTTCTCTCAAAGCCGGAAATCGGCTCGGCGATGGTCATGGCCGGTCGCGCTTTCGGTCCCTCGAATTCATTCCTTCGGCCTGAGGCGGTCCTTGAGCCACGCGCGGGCGAACCTCAGGTCGCGCGTCACCGTGCTTGGCGACATGTTCTCGACATGGGCCATTTCCTCCACGGTCAGCCCGCCGAAATATTGCAGCTCGATCAGCCGCGCCTTGCGATCGTCGTAGGCTGCCAGAGCCTCGATTGCCTCGTGGAGCTCGATGAGGGCGGCATCGGTTTCGGGTCCGGCGAACGCTTCGCCCTGCGTCAGCGAAACCACGATCCGGTCTCCGCCACGCTTTTCGGTGGACCGACGCTCGGCATGGTTGATGAGGATGCGCCGCATGAGGCGCGCGGAAAAGGCGAAGAAATGCGCCCGGTCCTGCCAGTCGACCTCGACCTGCACGAGCCTTTCGAACGCCTCGTTGACGAGCGCGGTCGGCTGGAGCGTGTGCGACGGCCGCTCGCCGCGCAGCAGGCGGCGCGAGATGGCGCGCAGCTCGTCGAAGACGAGCGGTGCCATGCGCTCGCCCGCCGCCTCGTCGCCGCGCGACCAGTCGCCCAGCATCTGCGTGATGTCGTTCGGCGATCCCATCGACCGGTTCCATCTGCGGCTACAGCATCTGCACGGTTCTATCAGCACGGCCACCGCTTGGACAGGAATCGAACAAAATTTTCGGGGTCATCGATTTTTTGTGACCATCAGGGCGATCGTTTCCGGCTTTTCCCTGTGAGCGTCCGGTCGGCCCGGTTCGCTAGCGGTTTCGACCAATCGATGAGGAGAAGAACGATGCGACCGAATGCAACAACCGGCAAGGCTGCGGCCCCGCCCGCCTGCATGGACCGCATGGCGCGCCGTGGCGCTGCTTCGGCCGTGCTAGGCGCGATGGCCGTGGCGGCTGCAGCGATCACGATGTTCACTGCTCAGCCGGCGCAGGCCGAAACGGGCAGCTACAAGTTCATCAGCGATGGCACGGTGCGTCAGTTTCAGCGCACCGGCGCCTATCTGAAGGTCTTCGCGAACCGCAAGGTCCACTGGTACCGCCAGGCCAAGGACGGCACGCGCACCGTCTATCGCGAATGCAGCGTTCCGGCCGACCCGATAGGCGCAATCGCGCCGTCGAAGGCGGCCTGCGCACCCTTCAAGCCGGGCACCTACCGTTTCCTGAACAACGGCGTCGCCGTCTGGAGCAGCGGGAACACGCGCATCACGCTGGTGCGGTCGAGCATCGATACCTACGGCTGGACCGGCGGCCCGATCGACGGGGTCTATTCCGAAACCGGACAAAGGAACCCCGAGCTGGTCCGGGAATTCCGCACGCTCGGCAGTGTCAACGAGCATCTCCAGTATCGCTACTACACCCCTTCGGGTGGCTGGACGGAGTGGGGCAGCTACACGCTCATCGGCGACACGACCTACGTCAACGACCGCAACACGCGGCAGTTCACCTTCAGCGAGGATCTGCGGACGGTGACCTGGGCTCCGGGCGACAACTCCGGAAAGCGCTCCTTCAGTCTCTATCTCGTCGATCGCAACCCCGAGATCGGGCAGGCCGAACGGGGCAGCCGACGGACCGTCGGCAGCCGGAGCGAGACGACCGGAAGCGAGGCGAGCGCACGGGAGGCGACCCGGCAGGCGCGCGAGGCGTGCGGCGGCATCCCGCTCACGCTCGGTGGGCAGACGGTCTGCATCGGCGGCTGACGGCGTGGCAGGCACGGCAGGAGGGACAGGACATGGCCCGGAGGATATCCGCTCGATCGGTCGCCGGGCTCGCGCTCTCGCTCGGCCTCGCCGCCGCCCACGGTCCGGGTTCGGCGCGCGGCTGGGTAGACCTTCCGCGTGAACCATGGCGCGGCTGTGAGCAAGCGGTCGCGGCCGCTGCCCTCCCCGAGCGCGTCGAGGAGGCAGGGTCCGCTGCAGCAGCCCCGCGCGACAGGGCCGAACTCCAGACCCGCCAGCGGCGTCTTGCTGCGATTACCGTCGACGAAGCCGAGGTGAGCCCCGAGCGCGAGGCCGTCGATGCGTGCTGGCGACGGCTCGACGGGATCTGGCGCGCCGACGACGTGACGCGGCTCGACATGGCAATCGATGCCGGCGACTGGGGGGCCGACAACCCGGCGCTCGAAGCGCTCGCCCACGGCAATTACACCCGGGCGCGCCATCTCGTGATCGCCGCGCCCGGCGGGGGCGAGGACGCACTCATCGTCTCAGATGCCTTCGACCCCGATCTGGCGGTGCGGTTCGAGGCGGCCGATGCCTTGCTGCTCGACCGGGTGCTCGTGCGTGGGGGAAAGCGCAAGCGTTACGTCGCTGCCGCGCCCGGCAATCCGCTGGGGCGCGAATTGTTCGTCGACGTGACGAGGAGCGGGCTGGTGAGGATCAGCATCGGCTCGCACCAGTTCTACCGCCCGCGCTCCAGTGTCGCGAAAAGCGGACAGGACCTCGCCGCGAGCGATGCCTTCCTCATTTCCTACAATCTGGAAAATCTCGCCGCCAGCAGGCGAGGCTACGACATCATCGAGCAGGACGCGTTCTTCTTCCTCAACAATCCCAAGCAGGACGTCTTCGCGCAGGTCGACCCGCGCCGATACAGCGTCGATGAAAAACGGATCGTGCCGGTAGGCTTCACGCTGGTTCAGGAAGCCGCGCAGGGGATGGTCTATCGCCGCGCGCTCGAGACCACCGAAGAGAGCGTGCAGACCACGCTCGCGAGCGCCTTCGGAGCCAATGTCACGCTTGGCGATGACACGGTGCGCGCGGGATATGCCACGGCGAAGGAGGAAGCGCGCGCCCTTTCGAGCGGCCGCACCGTCGCCCGCGCGACCGCCTATTCGCGGGCCAAGCTCTACGCGCTGCTCGTCGATCACCCCTATATCGTCCTGTCCGATGCCTTCGTGACCGCGATCGAGGACGCGCGCCGGCGCGGCGACAGCGATCCCGGCCTTTACCGGCGGATCGTCGAACGCTTCGGCACGCATTACCCTTACGCTGTGACCTACGGTGCGGCGGCGCGCGTGACGCGTACCCTCGACGAGGAAAGCTTTCTCGAGACCTTCGGCTCGAGCTCGCGATCCGATGTCATGGCGGGTGCGAAACTGTTCGGGGTGGACGGCGAGTTCAGCCTTTCGCGCATGCGCGGCCGGACCACCAGTTCGGCCGGCTCATTCGTGCGCGAAGGCGCGTCCTTCGTCGGCGTGGGCGGAAACGGATCTTGGGACGAGAACGGTTTCGCCCCCGGCCAGACGCCCTATCCGATCCTGCTCGACCTTCGTCCCCTGCATGAATTGCTGAGCCCCATGACCTTTCCCGGCGAGCCCGAGGTCTATGGCCGCGTGCGCGACCGGCTCGAGCAGGAGATCATCCGCTACATCGAAAGTCGCAGCGGCTCCCTGAGCAGCGATCCGTTCCGCCCCCTGCCGCGCGGGATCGAAGGCGATTATCGGCTCTTGGGGGGCAGTGCGGTCAACCGGTTCTGGCCGCTCGAGGGCGGGGCTTTCGAGGTCGCTCGCCTCACGGGCGGGAATCTCGGCGAGAGGTTCGTCTATCGCCGCACCGGGCAGGCGCACGTCTATCGCCGGCAGGGCCAGGCGTCGACCTACACCCACGATCCGCGCGGCGATGCGTTCGCCTTTCGCGGAGCGGACGGAACGCCGATCTACCTCACACGTGTCGCGGACCGGAGCGACCCGACCTGTGCGACCCTGCTTGATCCGGCTCTCGGCAGCGGCGCAATCGTCGGCATGCGCGCGCTCGGCGTCTATTCCGAAAGCGGCCGCTACGAGGCCGATCTGGTGCGGGAATTCAGGACGGTCGGCGCGGAAAGCGAATGGTTGCAATACCGCTTTCGCCGCGGAAGCGGTCCGTGGACTGCGTGGAGCGACTGGGAGGAGGTGACGCCCGGCGCCTACATGCCGCCCGGCGGTTCGCGAGTCTTCACCATCCGCGACGGCGGCGAGACGATCGTGTGGACCGCGCCGGGGACAGCCAAGCCCTCGTTGGTCCTGCGCCGCGTCGCCGACGTGCCTGCGAACTGCGCGCCATGATCCAATGCCAATGCCTGAAGGAGCCAGGACCCATGACCCTTGCCAGATATTTGATCCCCCTTTTCGCCGCGGCG
>Ga0207419_1000455_pt1 | contig 35486 bp, 29 predicted proteins | sample ElkSloMetagenome_4_FD_184723 | JGI IMG/M metagenome (GOLD analysis project Ga0207419, IMG submission 184723) | Hot spring microbial communities from Elkhorn Slough, Monterey Bay, USA - MD2A (version 2) | ecosystem: Environmental > Aquatic > Marine > Intertidal zone > Estuary: Microbial mat ...
GGATCACCACTCCATCTGTGGCGGCTATTGTCATTCTCCTACGCTTGACAGGCATTTTAGAATCCTTAGAATGGTCAGTCTATGACCAGTATATGCGCCTGCGTCCAGTTGAACCTACTGATGAACGTATTGCCATTGTCGGCTTAGATGAAGCGGATATGAAATATATCGGTCAGGGATACGTTCCTGATGGCGTTTATGCAGACTTACTGCGGAAATTAATCGCCATGCAACCGAGGGCAATTGGGTTAGATATTTATCGAGATTTACCCTATGAACCGGGTCACGAAGAATTAGTTGAAATTTTTAAATCGACTCCGAATTTAGTCGGGGTAGAAAAGGTGATTGGGGATCAATTACGCCAACGAGTTTCGCCGCCACCGCAATTGAAAGCAAAAGGACAAACGGGCGCAAATGATCTGATTTTAGATGAAGATAATACTATTCGACGAGCGTTATTAGTACAACGAAATCAAGATGGGCAAACTTATTATAGTTTTCCTTTGTATTTAGCCATGTTGTATCTGCAAGCTGAGGGGATTTCTCCTCAAGTTGTCGAAGGAACAGATAATTGGTGGAAATTTGGTGATGTTCTTTTTAGTCGCTTTCAAACCAATGATGGGGGTTATGTGGGGGCGGATGCGGGAGGATATCAGGTTTTTCTCAACTATCGCGGGCCGATAAGCACATTTGAAACCGTTCCTTATCGTGATATTTTAGAAGGTCAAGTTCCGCCAGATTGGGGACGTGATCGGATTATTTTAATTGGATCAGTTGGTGAAAGTTTTCAAGATTTATTCGTTTCTCCCTATACTTTACTCGCCAATGAACGCATTCCCGGTGTAGAAATTCATGCTAATATTACGAGTCAAATTATCAGTGCGGCTTTAGATGATCGTCCGTTAATTAAAACGGCGTCAGAACTAATTGAATGGCAGTGGATTTTAATTTGGTCAGCAATTGGGGCGAGTTTAACGTGGAAATTGCGTTCAGCCCGCGATGTTAAGCGGTTTTTATTGCGAGAAGTTGGCTTTTTTGTTTTGGCGACAGGGGTTTTATTTCTAACGACTTATCTCGGCTTTCTACAAGGATGGTGGATACCTATCATTCCACCTTTTTTAGCTATGTCAGGTTCGGCGATCGCAATTACGGCTTATGTCGCCCGCAGTGCGGCGGAAATTCGCAAAACATTTGGGCGTTATCTCAGTGATGAAATTGTTTCTACATTATTAGAAAGTCCGACAGGTTTACAGTTAGGGGGAGAACGTCGTCGAATTACGATTTTAACTTCTGATTTAAGAGGGTTTACTGCCCTTTCTGAACGGTTATCTCCTGAAGAAGTGATCAAGGTTCTCAACTTTTATCTGTCAAAAATGGCAGATGTAATTACTCAATACAAGGGAACAATTGATGAATTTATGGGAGATGGTATTTTAGTTTTATTTGGTGCGCCCACTCCCCGCCCAGATGATGCAAAACGAGCGATTGCTTGTGCAGTTTCAATGCAATTGGCAATGGTTGAAGTGAATAAACAAATTGAAGCTTGGGATTTGAATCCGTTAGAAATGGGAATTGGGATTAATACCGGGGAAGTGGTTGTGGGGAATTTAGGTTCAGAAAAACGCTCAAAATATGGAGTTGTTGGAAGTCAAGTTAATCTCACTTATCGGATTGAATCTTATACCACAGGCGGACAAATTATTATCTCAGGAACCACCTTAAAAGAAGCGGGTGAAGATTTGATTGAAATCGAAAATCAGAAGTTAGTTCAACCCAAAGGTGTTAAACGTCCGATTACGATTTATGAAGTTGGGGGAATTCGGGATCAATATAATCTTTTTCTACACAAAGAAGAAGAAATATTTTATTCTTTGTCAGAGTCTATTTTACTCAACTACACGATTTTAGAAGGAAAACACGTCGGTGAAAATTTATTTCCGGGCGTCATTTTAGAACTGTCAAATAAAGGGGCGTTAATTCTCGCGGAAGAAGGAAGTGAGTCTTTACCCACAATGTTAACTAATATTAAACTAAACCTCAAATCAGAATTACCTGAAATGCGCGAAGATATTTATGCTAAAGTGTCAGAAAAACCTGCTGAAAATGAAAAGTTTTATATTCGCTTTACTTCCAAACCCCCCGCAGTTGAAGCCAAACTTGATGAAATTTACAAGTTATGTAGTCAGTAATTAAAAGTTCTACTATTTTTAGAGTAAAATGAAACACAGTCAGTTATTAGGTCATCTAAACATGAAAGCTAGTCATTTTAAAATGATATTCAAATCTATATTAACGCTCTCATTTGCACTAATGATTTTGTTGCTTTATCCGGCAAAAGCCTATGCTTGTGCTTGCTGTGCCTATGCTGGACAATGGTTTAATATAACACAAAATCTTGATTCCTCCGTATTAGAACGATTGAATGGGTTAAAATTTGATCAAACAGCGAATCTTTACACAACTGGGGCAGAATTAGAAGAGACGATTATCGGAATTACTTCTCCCTCAGTATCCTACACTTTATCTCACTCTAAAAACAAAAGAAGTTGGAATTTTCGGTTTATTAATCAACAGGGAAAAACCGTCGGTAATTTGTCTTTCTCATTACCCCAAACCTTCATTTCTTTCGGCACCGATTTATATGACAAACCCACACCAGACAATCGACTCTACAAAGAAGAACGTCTGAGCGGTAGAATCACAGGAAGTGGAATTTTTATCCCCGGAATGACCAGTGATACTCAATACACATTTATTACACAGGGTAAAGACAATACTTTGTGTTCTAGCCCCTCAGAACACTGGATTTTAAAAGTATCTGGCTCCAAAGCCTCCTACTCTTTTTATGGTAAATTTAGACAGTGACACCTATCTACCTCGCCTATATTGCCATGTCGTTTTCGTCGGGTTCAAACTGAAATATGCCGCGCGACTTATTATTGAGGGGTTGACAACCGGGGCGCAATCACTTATAATTAACTTATAGAGTCCGCTTGAAAATACACTTGATTATTTATTCAACGTTTTGAGGTCAAACCCTAAATGAGTCGTCAAAAACCCTTTTCTTACGAAGAATTTAAAGCCATTTATTCGCAAGTTCCGCGACTGGTTGTCGAAGTGGTTGTTCAAACCGAAAATGGAATTGTTCTGACGTTGAGAAAAGATGCGTCTTGGAATAATCTTTGGCATCTTCCGGGGGGAACCGTTTTTTATAAAGAATATATTGAGGAGGCTATTCAACGCATCGCCCGAGAAGAACTCAGTATTGAAGTCACAAAACAAAAATTTATTGATTATCTCGAATATCCCAGTGAAGAACAGGAACGAGGCTTTGGTTGGTCGGTGGGGTTAGCATTTCTCTGTGTTCCTAATTCTCCCCTACCTGAGTATAACCAAGAAGGGGAAAAAATACAAGTTTTTGATCACATTCCCGATAATATTGTTGAGGAACATCAAAGGCTTTTAAAAGGATTGTCAGTGTTTAAATAGACACCCATTATGGCGTATCGGTTGAGAGGTTGGAAAGGTTATCAAAAAATTGGTCAATAATCATCCGGGATTTTTCATCCAGACGATTCCACTCTATATCACCTGTCTCATCAATTAAACTGGTATCAATCTCAACTTCTTGACTTTCTTGGGGGGCGTGAGTAGGTTGATAATCTTTGAAACAGACTTGATAACATAATTCCCAGATATCTAGACTCACTTTTTGGTTGTTATGTTCGAGATCAAGTCGATAGCCTGGATAGGGAGTTTGAGTATTGTGGTAGGTTCCCGTCCAAACTGAATCTTCTAGCTTTTTTCGGATGTTGTCTAGAAGTCGGATTAAGACGGGTTGCATAAGTAATTCTGCCTGTTGCCAAGCCACTTGATCTTTAATCTTGGGTCTCATAAAAAATAAATTATACCTTTTTTCTCTATCTGTCTTAAGTTTATCTTGTTGACTTCCCTTCGATAGAATTCTTCGGAAAATTATAATTTTTAGCGGAACTCTCCCCGAACATCGGGCAATGTTTATTCTTGATTCACTTTGGAGATCATAAATTAAAATCTAATTTTGTTCAAAATGAACTTGAAAGTTGAGCAAAATTTTGCTCTAATTAAATCAGCAGTTATTCTAAAAAATATCAATTTTTACGATTAACCTGACTAAAATCTCTAAAATCTCTTAAGATTTAGAGTGGTCAAATCTTGTTAAACTCAATCTCATTTGATCTCAATTTGAACGCGATCGCGAACCAACTCTTGAAAATGATCATATAAATCTATATGGAGTTAAGTTTATGGGATCAAGTGTTGAAAACCAGCTTGAAAAAGACTGTAATATTTATTGTAAAATAATCAAGTATATTGATATCCTTGTACAACAATCTGAAATGGTTTGAGTCTGATGGAGAAAAATTGTAATTCCCGAGAGTTGTAATACCATCAAGCACGCCGAACTGATTATCCCAGTGAGTTAACTCTGTATTGAGGACGATCCAAAAGGCATGAAAATTTCAGATAATATCTAGAGCGAAGCGCACCAGGAGAACAATGCCACACCTGAATCTAGTTGACAACCATCATCACGGACAAACTGCATCTTCACTTCACTCGACAGCCCATCGAGAAGGAATTGCGATTTCTCCCCTGCCAAACATTAACCTCGATCAGATTAACGATCAACTGGGGGAAGCTGAAGCCCATCAGATCATTGAGTGGGGGGCTGATACCTTTGGGGAAGGTTTGGTGATGAGTACCAGTTTTGGCATTCAGTCCGCCGTCATGCTACATCTCGTTACTCAGATTGTACCAGATATTCCTGTCATTTGGATCGATACAGGCTATTTACCGGGGGAGACTTATGTATTTGCAGAGGAATTAACCAAACGCCTAAAGCTCAATCTCCAAGTCTATCAGTCTACGATCAGTCCAGCCAGAATGGAAGCCTTGTATGGTCGCCTCTGGGAAAAAGAAGATATTGAAGCCTTCAATCGTTATGATTATATCCGCAAAGTGGAACCGATGCAACGGGCTTTGCAAGAACTCAATGCAACGGCTTGGTTAGCCGGACTGCGATCCAACCAAACTGAACACCGCAAAAGCTTACGTCGAGTTGAGAAGCAGTCGAGTCGCTACAAAATTTACCCGATTTTATCATGGAGTGCCAAGGATATCTACAAATATCTCAGTACCCACGATTTACCTTATCATCCTTACTTCGATCTGGGTTATACTACCGTTGGAGATTGGCATTCTAGCCGTCCGATTAGTGCAGCAGATACCAACGAACGAGATACACGCTTCCGAGGCTTGAAGCAAGAATGTGGTTTACATTTACCCAAAACCGAAGAAGAAGCCAGGAGTTTGGACTCCAGTTTATTGTAGTTTACGGGTAGGGGCAATTGATCAATTGCCCTTCGACTAGGAGAGTTCATCACACAAAACCATCGCATGATGACGAATATGATCCTCAATAAACGTCGAAACAAAATAATAACTGTGATCATATCCCTGTTGCATTCGCAGGGTTAAAAGTTGTCCGACTTCCATACAAGATTGTTCAAAAACTTCAGGTAATAATTGTCCTTGGGCGAGATAAGGATCAGCCGTTCCCACATCAATTAAAATCGGATGCTGAAAATCTCCTCGTAACACTAACTGACTGGCATCATAGTCCCGCCATTTTTCGCGATTAGAACCCAGATAGTGACTAAAAGCTTTTTCACCCCAAGGTGATTGTATCGGGGCGGCGATGGGTGCAAAAGCAGAGACTGATTTATAGGTTTGCGGGTTTTTTAACGCACAAACCAGCGCCCCATGTCCCCCCATTGAATGACCAAAAATACTTTGTTTATCAGGGAAAACGGCGAAATTTTTGTTAATCAGTTCGGGAAGTTCCTCAATCACATAACTATACATCTGATAGTGAGCTTTCCAGGGGTCTTCTGTCGCATCAATATAAAATCCTGCGCCTGTTCCGATATCCCAGTCATTATCTTCTCCGGGAGTTCCTGTCTCACGCGGACTGGTATCGGGTACCACTAACATTAAACCATACTTTGCCGCTAACCGTTGAGCGCCCGCTTTAGCCATAAAATTTTCTTCACTACAGGTTAAACCCGAGAGAAAATAAAGCACTGGAACCTGACTTGACTGGGCTTGTGGGGGTTGATAAACCGAAAACCGCATGACACCCTTACAGGCTGAGGAGTGATGGCTGTAATATCCCACAACACCCCCAAAACAAGCACTTTCACGAATTAAGTTTGGGGAAGACATATACAATAAAGTCTAACAAAATTAAGGGTCTAGAGACTATGCGATCGCAAGCTGAGTTGATTTTATTACAATTTTGCCTCCTTCTGGTAAAATTAAACTCAATTCCTTATTCTGGCCATTGTCCACCCCGCTCACAACTCTTTCGATCTTTTAGGTCTTAATTTAGCAGTTGAGATTGACGTAGAAAATTATGAATCGTTTGATTGATTTTTTGTTCTTCAGAAGCGTTAAATTGTCCATGTCCACCCTGGGGAATTGTTAATAATTGGTTGTTCACTTCAGCTTGATCTAAAGCTTGATGCAGTCGCACCGCATGGGAATAGGGAACAACGGTATCGGCATCACCATGAATTGTTAAAATTGGTGGCAGGTTGGGTTGAATATAATTTAGTGGAGAAACTCGATCTGCAATTTCCAATTTATCGGGTTGATTTCCTAACCAGGTAACAGCATATTCTCGGGTATTTGAACCTGTAATTAAATCTTGAACATCAGTAATTCCATACCAATTAATAATGGCTGCGACTTTGAGTGTTTCTTCTCCCGCATTGGGTAAATTCCATTCCGTAGAAGCGGGAATTAGTCCGGTTGTTAAAGCCAGATGACCTCCGGCAGATTCTCCAGCTAAAATAATTTTATCGGGATCAAAATTATATTTTTCTGCGTGACCAATTACCCAACGCAACGCACACAAACAATCTTCAACCGCAGCCGGGGAATGGGCAATATTAGCCAGTCGATATTCTATATTCACAACCGATAACCCCATTTCTAAATAAGGAATGAGTTTCCTCACCTGTAGTCTCTTTTCTCCGTCTATCCATCCTCCCCCATGAATAAAAATAAGAGTTGGGTTGGGTTGAGAGGTTTTGCGTTGATAGAGATCAAGTTTCAGACGATAGCCGTTAACCGTGAGATAGTTAATATTGACGTGAATATTATATTGATTTGAGAGTTTTGTCATTTTTAATGCTGAACCAGGGCGCTTTCCCCAAGCCCGTTCGAGAAAAAGCGTCAAGGCAAGGAGAAAAATCAGAGTAATCGCGATCGCTGTAGATATAGGTTTGAGCATTGATCGTAACGGATCGGTTGTTTTCTATTCAATCAGTTTTTGGGGTTGTCTGGGGTGAGAAATTTGATGAGCGCAGCAACATTCCCAAGATAACGCTAAGATATTTAAGGATCATTTGGTTGTGTTTTCTATGTTCGACTCGGCTAACCTAACGCCTGATCAAACGCATCACTCCCCCAACGGCTATTCGTTTAACTCCGGCACTGAAAATACTATTCGCATTCGAGGGGCGAGACAGCATAACCTGAAAAATGTTGATCTGGAATTGCCTCGTGATCGCTTAATTGTGTTTACGGGAGTGTCGGGTTCGGGTAAGTCTTCTTTGGCGTTTGATACGATTTTTGCTGAAGGTCAACGCCGCTATGTCGAATCTTTGAGTGCTTACGCTCGTCAATTTCTCGGACAGTTGGATAAACCCGATGTTGATGCTATTGAAGGGTTGAGTCCAGCAATTTCTATCGACCAAAAATCAACGTCTCACAATCCCCGATCTACGGTGGGGACAGTCACGGAGATTTATGATTACCTGCGATTGCTGTTTGGACGAGCGGGTGAACCTCATTGTCCGGTCTGCGATCGCAATATTGCCCCCCAAACGATTGATCAAATGTGCGATCGGGTGATGGAACTTCCAGACCGCACTAAATTTCATATTCTCGCCCCCGTTGTCCGGGGAAAAAAGGGGACTCACCGTAAGCTATTTTCGAGTTTGGCCTCCGAAGGATTTGTTCGCGTGAGGGTAAATGGAGAGATTTTTGAACTGTCAGATTTGCCCGACTTAGATAAAAATTATACACACACTATAGAAATCGTTATTGACCGCTTAATTAAAAAGCCCGATATACAGGAGCGTTTAGCCGATTCCCTGAGTACCTGCCTGCGGTATTCACAGGGGATTGGGATTATCGATGTGTTAAATGATACATTGGGAAGGGTATCCGCGTCGCGATCTGATAGTAAGTATAACCCAACTGACGAAAAAATAGCAAGTTCTGAGAACAAAAGTTCTGGGGAAAAAGCCGATAATTCCTATCAGCATCACCCTTTACCAGAAGTGGGAAAAACATCTTTATCGCAACTGATCTTTTCGGAGAATTTCGCCTGTCCCGAACATGGGGCGGTAATGGAAGAACTTTCTCCGCGTCTATTTTCGTTTAACTCTCCCTATGGGGCTTGTCCGAGTTGTCATGGGTTAGGACATCTGCGAACCTTTTCCCCGGCGTTGGTCGTACCCGATCCCGAAGCAGCGCTTTACAGTGCGATCGCCCCGTGGTCGGAAAAAGACGATTCTTATTATTTTTCGTTGCTGTATAGTGTGGGTCAGGCGTTTGGGTTTGATATCAATACTCAGTGGAAACATTTAACCAAACAACAGCAACAAATTGTCTTGTATGGGTCAGAAGAACCGATTTGGATTGAAACCGATTCTCGTTATCGAGAAAAGCGGGGGTATGAGCGTCCGTATCCGGGTGTAATTCCCTTATTACAACGTCAATATGATGATAGTAGTTCGGAGTTACAAAAGCAGAAATTAGAACAATATTTAATCGATCAAGCTTGCGAAACCTGCAAAGGAAAACGACTTAAACCCGAAGCGTTGGCGGTGAGGTTGGGGCAGTCTGGGATTACCGATTTAACAGAAGTTTCGATTCGCGATTGTTTGCAGCGAATTCAACAATTAGACTTAACCGAAAGACAAGCGCAAATTGGGGATTTAGTATTGAGGGAAATACGCGCCCGGTTGCAGTTTTTATTGGATGTCGGGTTAGATTATCTCACCTTATCTCGAACGGCGGCTTCATTGTCGGGAGGAGAAGCCCAACGAATTCGATTAGCGACTCAAATTGGTTCGGGTTTAACGGGGGTTTTGTATGTCTTGGATGAACCGAGTATTGGGTTACATCAACGGGATAATGGCAGGTTATTAAAAACGTTGATGAAATTGCGGGATTTAGGCAATACATTAATTGTAGTTGAGCATGATGAAGAAACCATTCGCACGGCAGATTTTTTAGTCGATATTGGGCCGGGTGCGGGTTTACATGGCGGTGAAATTGTCGCTGTTGGAAATTTTGACAATATTTTATCTAGCAAAACTTCTTTAACGGGCGCTTATTTATCAGGAAAACGTCAAATACAAACTCCCGCAGAACGTCGTCCGGGAAATGGGCGATCATTAGTTCTTAAAGATGCTCACGGCAATAACCTTAAACATCTTGATGTTGAACTGCCTTTAGGAAAGTTGGTTTGTATTACCGGAGTCTCAGGTTCAGGAAAATCAACCTTAATTAACGAGTTACTTTATCCAGCTTTACAACATCATTTTAGTCGTAAAGTTCCCTTCCCCCAACAGTTGAAAACGTTGACAGGGTTAGAGGCGTTAGATAAGGTGATTGTGATTGATCAATCTCCCATTGGTCGGACACCTCGTTCTAATACGGCGACGTATACAGGAGTATTTGATATTATTCGAGCAACCTTTGCAGAAACTATCGAAGCCAAAGCCAGAGGATATAAACCTGGACGTTTTTCTTTTAACGTTAAAGGTGGAAGATGTGAGGCTTGTAATGGACAGGGGGTAAATGTGATTGAGATGAATTTTTTACCCGATGTTTATGTTCAGTGCGAAGTGTGTAAAGGCGCGAGATATAATCGGGAAACGCTACAAGTTAAATATAAAGGTCAGTCTATTGCTGATGTTTTAAACATGACGGTTGAGGAAGCTTTAGGTGTGTTTGAAAATATTCCCAAAGCCGCAACTCGTTTACAAACTTTGATGGATGTGGGGTTGGGTTATGTGAAATTAGGTCAACCTGCACCAACGCTTTCGGGAGGAGAAGCCCAACGGGTAAAATTAGCCTCAGAATTGTCAAAACGGGCGACGGGAAAAACCTTATATTTAATAGATGAACCAACAACGGGATTATCTTTTTATGATGTACATCAACTGTTGAATGTTTTACAACGGTTGGTGGATAAAGGGAATTCAATGATTGTGATTGAACACAATTTAGATGTAATTCGATGTGGGGATTGGATAATTGATTTGGGACCGGAAGGGGGAGATAAAGGTGGGGAAATTGTGGCAGAAGGAACCCCGGAAGCTGTGGCGAAAAATAAGCGATCGCATACCGGACAATATTTAAAACACGTTCTCAAACAATATCCACCTGTTAAAACAGAATGAGGTGCAATTTAGACTAAATTATGAATGATGAATGATGAATTATGAAAAGCGTGAGGATTATGAACAAAACACCCTCTAACCAAAATAACAATTCTGAAGACGAGCTTTTAGCTGAATATTGCTTCGATTATCAAAAAGCAAAATCTAATCGATTTGCTACCCGTAGTCAAGTACAAAAGTTAACGGTTGTCGTTCTAGATGAGGATGTAGCTCCGGTTTTCACGCGCACCTGAAGCGGTTAATCAAGCCCTCAGAGGATTAATTGAATGAGTGCATAATTGAATTCAAATGATAGCCATTCCAGAAGGTCAATCTATTACTCCCGAAGAATACCTCGAATGGGAAGAAAAACAACCCCTTAAATATGAATATCTGGACGGTCAAGTTTTCGCAATGACAGGAGGAAGTATTTCTCACAATGATATTGCGGTTAACTTGACAACAATCTTAAAAAATCATCTGCGTGGCAAAGGATGTAAAGTATCAATGGCAGATGCCAAACTTGGAGTATCTGAAATCGGACCCTTTTATTATCCAGATGTCATGGTCACTTGCGATGAAACAGACCGACGCGCCACCAAGGTTATTTATCATCCTTGCTTAATTGTTGAAGTGTTATCTCCGGGAACAGAAGCGGTAGACCGGGGTAGGAAATTTCAAAACTATCGTCGAATCTCCAGTTTAAAAGAATATGTTCTAATTGAGACAAGGCAGATTTTCGTTGAAGGGTTTCGCCTCAATCAAAATGGAATTTGGGAACTTTATAATTATGGAGAAGGAGACGAAATCAATTTAACTACCGTTGATTTGAGTTTTCCGATTGAGATGCTTTATGAAGATGTCATTTTGGAGGGGGTAGAAGAAAATTAAAACAAATGGATAAGTTAGAATATTATCGGTCTTGTATTCAAACTTTGTTAGAAAAATATAGTGAGTTCAAACATCAAAATGAAAATGTATAAAACCAACTATTTTTTGACTCCATACGAGATCATTATCAATTAATGCGAGTCGGTTGGAAAGGGTTGCAAAGAGTTTACTATACGGTTTTACATTTCGATATCAAAGATGAAAAGATTTGGCTTCAGCACAATGCAACTGATATTGATGTGGGTCAAGAATTAATCGAAATGGGTATTCCTCAAGAAGACATTGTATTGGGTTTACACCCTCCCTACAAACGTCCTTATACCGGATATGGTGTTGCTTAAAAAATAGAATTGAATATTTAATAGTAAATAACGTTAGCCGCCCCCTAAATCCCTGCCCCCTACTGTCCCCTCCTCGCGCGTTCCCTAAGATTGCAAAGTTGCTCCACTTGGGGAGACCCCAAGTGGAGCAACTAACGAACCCTTTAGGGGGTCGCTCGTCAATTCTGGGGGACTTTTAAAGATGGGAGACTTGAAAATTCCAGTTCCTACCAATTTTGGCTTGCTCGGGGGGCAATCTAATGGGAGACTTGAAAAAATTGGGGACTTTGAAGTTCTTGCTCCCCCAAATTTGGGGGCTGGGGGGCGGAAAAAACTTTTGTCTGGCTACCCATATTTCTAAATATTAATTCAATTTACCAACCGCCTTAAATTTAAGCAAATCAACAACCCAAACAATTGACAAAATCTCAACTCTACCGATATAATACTTATACGGTTGAAGCTATAACTCAATACAACTCAAGCCCAAAACCACCTCAGCACAGAACAACAAAAAACCCTAAAATAAATGAACGCGCTTGGCGCGATAAGGGCTAAAAAATAAGAGTAAAGGGCTAAGTGCTAAAGGTCAAAGGAGAATCCTGAAACGCACAACACACGAAAACCAACAACATTGCTGAAGTCGTCGCGCAAATCATTGAGGTTGCGGTAGGCAGAACGGCAGTAATTAGAATTGAGGAACCAGGAGCCGCCCAGCAGCAACACTTTATTACCCATATCCATTAAGTTGACCAAACTATCAACATAGTTTATATAACGATTACTATTAACAGTTTCACCCCAAACGCTACCAACATTAGTTGACGTTCATATAAAACCATTTGCTTTTCTGACCAACGTTTGTATGTCTGTTTTTTTCTTAGCCACTTTAATTCATCGCGTAGTTTTTCTCGCCAATAACGTGATTCAATCATTTTATTTTTTTTATTTACTTTTTATGTCTGATAAACTTTTGAGAAGACTTTCTTGTTAAAATAGAGATTCCCATCTTAGAGTGAAACAATAGCAGGTTCCTCCAAATAGGCGGGAAATCCTGAAAACAATTGATTCAAATATTGATGAACTTGATCGGCTAGTTCCAAATTTAAACGATAGAGTTGATCACCGTCTTCAATGAATAACTTTTCCTGACTGAGAGACTGATAATCAGGAGTTTGTCGAGAAGCTGGATGAATCAAGACAATTTCTGGTTCTTGGGGAATTAAACCCAGCCGAAGCTGATCTTTCAAAATAGACTGAAGGCGAGATTTACAAGAACGTGTATTAATTCCGCGACTTTCTAAGACTTGGATCACCTGCTGAATAGATAACGTTTGTCCCTCCTCAAAGCTATTTAACAACTCTTTCAGTAGAAAATAATCCCGATATTGGTGTCGGGAACGATCCAAAACTTGAGGATATAGAGGTAAAGTGGCTAACCCCATCGCCACCTGCACCTGATCCCATAGCGATCGCGGATCAATACTGCTCTGTTGGCTATCATTTTGGCAGATCACAGCATTAGGTAATTTTTGTCGCAACCAGCGATTTAACCCCGTCCAGACTCCATTTCCGCCCATACAAAGGGCTTGATTAATACCAATACTTGATCGACCTGCTTTAACAATAACGTGATTAAGTTCAGTATTTAACTGATTGATAAACGGCACCAACACCAACCGTTCAAAATCAATAAAATCGAGTTTCCAGTGATAATCCTCAATCTCCAAAGTGTAATATTGCTGTTGGCTTAAAATCACCTTCAGAGACTTCGCCGCAGCCAACAACGCCACCCCCAACGGTTGACTTTGTAGCTGTTGTTGAAGACAATAACGACGGTGTAAGTCTGGATGTCCTGGTTTAGGCCAAATCAAATCCTGATCCGAAAACTGATCCAAAAGAAGCTGTTTTCCTGTCGGAGAATTGAGTAATAACTGACAAATAATATCTAGATCTAACGCATCTCCTCCATAAGCCCAACTGTGACAGATAAAATGATCATGAGTTAAGTCTTCTATCCGATCCGGAAGTTCTACGATCGCAATTTCTGTCGTGGTTGCTCCCGCATCAATCACTAACGCACTCCCAAACGACATCGAAATCATCCCATCAGAATGAAGTTGGCCAAGCAACGTGGCGATCGCATCTTCTAGCCAAAAAATCTGTTGAGAACTTGGGATCAAGTTAGCGCCCAGGATCGCCGTCTCTACATTAAACCGATAGGCTTCTGTCGCCTGAGAGGGAAAACCAACAATAACGCCTGCTAACCCCCGGAGAACCTCATGCAGCGCTAAGGCGTCCAAACCCACCGATCCACAGGTGTACAATTTTGGTAACATCAACCCTTTCAATGACGGTTGAGAAACAGGCGTTAACGTCGAGAGTAACAGTTGTAAAGCCCGTTGAAACTTACCTAAAAAAACCGTTTGATTGTTCGATAACTTGATTAACGGTATGGGAACTTGGCTAACTTCCGAAGCACTATCTTGAGTAATGCGAATATAGGGAATTGCAATATTGAGATAAGGCTTAAAATTTTCTAACTTTTGGCGTAATCCGTTGGGTGTTTCCTGCCAGTCTACTTCACACCTTAAACGAAATGTGACCTGATCAGAACTGTGATTTTCTTGATCGGATGAAAGTATTGTTTTAGCTTTCCAATAAATGGGATAGACTTTCTGACTATTGCGATTTAGTAAACAGGCTGATACTCCGGCTCCGATATCAAGTGCAAGATACCATTGATCATCGGGGTTGATTTGTGCTTCGTGGCTATTGTCAGGTGACGACATAGTTTATTTAGTGTGGCAATTTGCGATTCAAACTCTCAAAATTAAAATCCTCTAAATCAGACTCATTCTCTGAGTGATTGGTTTTTACCTCATCCTCATCGATAGTTGTGAGTATTTCATCAAGGGTCATCTCAGACGCATTCGCTTCAGCAAAGGGATTAATTTCGCTGAGAGAGGTTTGAGACCATAAATCCTCAAAGGTTTCTACTGTTTTAGCAGTTGCGATCGCCCTTGAGGAAGGAGTTGAAGAAGGAGTTGAAGAAGAAGTTTGAGATGTATCTTCAACCGTGGAAAAGTCTGAGTTAGGATCTTCTTCCCCGATAAAAGATTGCTGTTCTAGATTGATTAAATCTTCTTCAAGCAGTTGTCGGATACTTTTACCCACCATCAAATGAGAGTCTAGCGGTTCATCATCTTCTTCTTGAGCGCGAGGTAAAAGATCTTCATGGGGTGAAGCCTGAATATAGCCTTCTTGATCAAGCAATTCGTGAATTGGATTAGGAATATCGGTGGACTGAGTGGGGATTACGGATGACGAGGGTTCGACTGGAGATTCTAATATAGATTCGCTGAGATCAAAGACTCCAAAGACATCGCTGATCTCATGGGGGCGATCTGCGGGAATTTCCAGGGGTGTTGGTTCTGGATGCTCGGAGAGGGGGGAATTTTCCAGTTCAGCTTGAATTGACTCAGTTTTGGCAATTTCTTCATCGCTCTGAGTAGAAGGGGATTCTACTGGTTCGGAGGGGGTGGAAATTTCCAGTTCAGGTGCGACTGATTCTAAGGAAGTGGTTTCGGTTTGGGTGTTGGGCGTGAGGAAAGATTCGGAAGTCTCGGAGAGGGGGGAATTTTCCAGTTCAGCTTGAATTGACTCAGTAGGGAGAGTTTCCTGATCAGTTGCCGTTGCAGTGGGTTCTAAAGGTTCTGAATGGGTGGAAATTTCCAGTTCGGGTGCGACTGATTCTAAGGAAGTGGTTTCGGTTTGAGTGTTGGGCGTGAGGAAAAATTCAGCAGTCTCGGAGGGGGGGGAAATTTCCAGTTCAGCTTGCATCGACTCAGTTTCGGGAGTTCCCTCATCAGTTGCAGTAGAAGTGGGTTCTAAAAGCTCTGTTGGGGGGGAAATTTCTAGTTCTAACTCTTGAGGTTGACTCTCTTGAGGTTGAATAGCAACACCCGGAGTAACTAAAGACTTGAACTGAAAAGAGGGAGGAAGTTCTACCCCTGCATAGGGGAACAATTCCGGCGCTTGTTCCTGGCGAGAAGGATAAATATAGGGTTCTGTTTGGGGAATCACCGTCGGAACAGGGGAGGGCGACGGCGGAGAGGGCTGAGTCGTCTGTTGAGTTGTTTCCGCTTGTTGTCGGTGCTGTCTCAACCCCCGCAATTCTCGAATCAAAATCCGCCGCTCTTGGCGCATTGCCTGAATTTCTGCTTGAATAGTTTCTGTAAACTGAGTCTGTAACCCCTGTAATTCTTCACGAATGATCAACCGTAAAGATTGTTCTAACGATTGCCGTTCGAGATCAGAATAACGCGGTATGATATCAGAATTATCTGTTGGGTGACTTGGCTCTAGGGATTGCAAATAACTTCGCACCTGTTCTAGAACTTGACGCGAGTGCATGATGCTATCCCCCATAACAACCAAAGGCGGCCGAGGATTCGATCTTGTCAAGGCTTCATCGATATTCGAGATCAAAGCTTTTATACGATCAGGCTGAACACTCACGGCGGTCACCTCCCCCTAGAACTGATACCATGATAGGCTAGGGAAAGAGCCTACTCAAGTAGAATAGACTATTATTTTAGACCCTCTCTCAATCCTCGCCTAAGCGCAATTCACAACAGTATGATACCCTCATGCCAGAGTATATGTCCCGCGACACACAATCTGAAATAATTCAGATGATCCTCTCCACATCTTTCTTTGAAGGTTTGCCGACTGAAGCAATAGATAAAGCTACAGCTCATATTGTCGGCCGCCAACATCCTCCCAATCAAGTGATTTTATTGGAAAATGACTGGGGAAGTTCCGTCTATTTTATTCTGGATGGTTGGGTCAAAATTCGCACCTACAATTTGGACGGGAAGGAAGTTACACTCAATATTTTGGGTAAAGGCGAGATCTTTGGCGAGATGGCTGCCTTAGATGAAGTTCCTCGTTCGACTGATGTGATTACCCTCGCACCGACTATGATCGGAAATATGCCCGCCCAGGATTTTGTTGAGTTAATTACCACTGAACCTAAAGCCGGTATTCGACTGGCTCAATTGATGGGAAGACGCCTACGCCAAGTCAACCGACGACTACGCCTGCGAGAGTCTGATAGTACGTCGCGCGTTGCAGATATTTTGCTATTTTTGGCAGAGGGACAGGGTAAAACCACAGAAAATGGTACGCATATCCCTAACCTTCCTCATCGGGAGTTAAGTGGGTTGAGTGGACTCGCACGGGAGACAGTTACCCGAGTTCTTAGTAAACTGGAAAAAAAAGGATTAATTTTTCGCGATAAAGATATTCTCAGAATTCCAGATGTTCATGCTTTAGAGCGAACATTGGTCTAGTGAGAAAGATCCCCCAACTGGTGATCGTGGAGATCCAATTCATCACTTTCGCTCAAGGTTCTACTATTTAATCCTATTCGCTGTTCTGTGTTCTCCTCCCCCCTAAATTTTTTGTGACTAAGACCAAAAAAACTCAAAATTCTTCTCCCTCTGTCTCTCCCCACCCTAATAACTCTCTGGCCTCCGAGTCCTCTCGTTCTCCCCTGCGGATGGTGGAAACTGCATTTTTAGCGAGTACAGCGAGTTTGATTTGGTTTGTTAATTATTATTTTCCAATTGGGCCTGTATTACGAATCTTTTTCCCTTTACCCATTGCTTTACTTTATTTACGGTGGGGAAAACGAGAAGCCTGGATGGGTGCTTTAACTTCTCTACTGTTGTTAACGGTTTTAATGGGGCCGACTCGGAGTATTATCTTTCTTATCCCCTATGGTTGGATGGGGGTGGCGATGGGAGGATTATGGAAGCGGGGGGCGAACTGGTTTGTTTCGATTGGTGTTGGGGCGATTATCGGTTCGATTGGGTTCTTTTTTCGCTATTGGCTATTATCGATTTTACTGGGTCGAGATCTATGGGTTTATGCGACGACTCAAATTACCGAATTAGCGGAATGGATTTTTATCAAGTTAGGAATACTCGCTCAACCTAGTTTAACGCTGGTACAACTTATTGCTGTGGTCATGGTTGTTGTTAATAGTGCGATTTATCTATTTGTGGTTCATTTGGTGGCATTGTTAATCCTTGATCGCCTCAAAAGCCCGATTCCTCGCCCTCCTCATTGGGTACAAGTATTACTCGACTATGAAGGCTAATTGACAACTGTGAGTGTTCGTATCTATACTCAACCCCAATCCGCCAATCAATGGTTACAGCAATATCGAGGATCTCAGCCGATTTTTGCCTGTGTTTTGGGTTTTACAGAAACCGGACTAATTCCCGGTATCTCGGCGGCGGGCGCTACTCCAGAAGATCGAAAATATACTTGTGTTGCGGATGCTGAATTTCTCTACAATGGCCCTCAACTCACTCCTCAATTTCCTTTACCGCCTCTGAGTGCAGGTGCTTCTCCGGTGTTGATTTCACGAACTGTTGTTGATGATCTCCAGATTCCCTTTCATTTATTTAATGCTGGATTACCGATTGTTCCCACTGTTCCTCATATTGATCTCGGGGGAGTTCCAGCAAACTGTCTGAGTTCGGGTCATGCTCTCGATTTGATCACCGTCAAACACCTGTTTGAACAAGGGTTAATTTGGGGTGAACGACTCGCTCGCCAAGCCACAGGACGTTATATTCTAATCGGAGAATGCGTTGTGGGCGGTACAACTACGGCTTTAGCGATTTTACTGGGTTTGGGGTTTGCGGCTCAAAATAAGGTCAATAGTAGCCATCCTGACTGTAATCATACTCAAAAATTGGCGATCGCTATGGCTGGATTACAAGCGGCGAATCTACCCGGGGTTGAGAATGTAGATCCGCTTCAATTAGTTGCGGCGGTCGGTGATCCGATGCAAATTGTTGTGGCGGGAATGACAATCGCGGCGAGTCGCACGGTGGGAGTGCTTCTAGCCGGAGGAACACAAATGCTGGCTGTTTATAGTCTGAGTCAGGCGATCGCAGATTATTTCGAGTTGGACTGGCATCCTCAACAGGTCGTTGTCGGTACAACTCGTTGGGTCGCCGAAGATCCCACTGGAGATACGGTGGGACTTGCTCAAGAAATTGGTGGTGTTCCCCTCCTGGCAACCTCTCTCAACTTTTCAACGTCGCGTTATGCTCAACTTAGAGCCTATGAGCAAGGATATGTCAAAGAAGGAGTGGGGGCTGGTGGATGTGCGATCGCGGCTCATTTACTCGGTTGGAACACTGACCAACTTTTACAAGCTATCGAGGCTTTAGCGGATCAATATCACAAAATTAGAAATTGAAAAATATAGCGCTACGCGAATACATAATTGTTATTTCTAAATCCTAAAACCCCTTCACCGTCTACTGTTCCCTCTCTTGGTGCGCGTTCGTGATTGCAAGGAAACCTCGCGCCTAGTCGCACCGCTGTTCCCTGATCCGCTGTTCCCTGTTCCCTAGCGCTACGCGCTATAGTGACGAATAGGGGCGGGTTTCCCATCACCCTATCACCCTATCACCCTATCTCCGGAGAATTTAATGAGGGGTTCTTTGGGAGAGTAACCGTTCTTCTAAAGCAGCGATACGATTGTAAGCGGCTGTGAGTTGGGCTGTGAGTCTCTGAATTTGAATGTCAGCAGTGATACTGGGTTGTTCTCGATGAATCATCACTGTGCTGGTGACATAATCATCATCGCTTAAAACATCTTTATGTTCTAATCCCGATTCCAGTGAAAGGTGTTGTCGAGTCAATGACTGATTAGGAGAAGGGTCTAGATGAGAGTTGAAATTGTCTGTTTGTCCTACGGGTTGGGATGCGATCGAGTCACTCAGTCGATCATTAACTTGCATCAAGATTTCGTAAAGTCGATCAACTTTGTGATTCAAGGCTCCAACTTGTTGATTGAGGTTGTCCATAAATATTCCTTTGCTCTCTTTATTACTGATTTCTCTCTTTTATCCTAGACAGAGAATGGCTCAACTGGGAAATTACTTATAATTTATTTAACTATTACTATCAAATTTTTATGAGAGAAATTTTAATTTTGGGGTTTTGACTTCGACCAGAATCAAGGCAAATCTGAGTTCTGATTGATGTCGGAGTATTAAGCTGTTTCATTTCTGGCTAGAAAAAAATCAACCCCTATCATTTGGCTATGCCGAACCCCCAAATTCTCAGTTTTTGAGAGATTTGAGTTCAGTCATTTGGATCAAATTTTTGAGTTTTTTCAGAAAAATTTTCTGAGAATTTATTGCTGCTCAATGGACAAAAACAATCCAGATTGGTGAGTGTTCTATTGATTAAAAAATTAATTTTACTCCGGGTTGATGATTAAATTTACTAATTCCGGAATTGTGAAAATGCCGATAAATCATCAGTTTTGATTAAAATTTAATTCAAGATCGACTTAAATTTAACCGCAATAAAAATCTTTAGATCTCTAGCCTTTGGGGGATTAACTTGTCCGGTTTTTAAATTAAATTTTGTGACAATCTGAAACAAAAATCCAATCTTTCTCATAAAAATAGAGTTTAAATTCGTCAAATCTAGGCGGTAAATCAGTGTTTTGTATCAAGGGCAACTGCACCCTTATTTTTAAGTCTTATATCCTCAGTTATGAATCAATATCAGCAAATCTCTTTCTAATCCGGAAACGAATAGATGACTCTTGTAGTCAAAAAGAAATAACCGTTGAGATTGCCAGATTGAGGTTTTTGTGTGTATATTAAGAATTGTAACAAAATGAAAACCAGGGGACTAAACATAGAGTTTTGTGCCTCAGTAGAACCGAGTGGAGGACTTCTCTAAATGAAATCACCGATCCAACAAATTCAACTAGAGACTACATCTCAAATCGAACAATACCTGCGCCAATCCGAAGGGATGTGGCATTCTCAACGACGGTATTACACCCTACCTGACGGAAAAACCCAAGAATGGACGAGCCGTTTGACGGTAAGATTTTTAGAGCAAGGTAGCCCCGAATTGATTAAACTCGCCCAACTGCATCATCTGGGCGATCGCAATATTTTAGTCTGTGGTTCCTATGTAGAATGGGAAAGTACCCAGTCCGCAAGCAATCGCCCCAACTCAGAAGGATCAACAATCTTTGGGGTATTAGGAGACATTCTGTATCGCGATCGCGGTTTTGCAACCAAAGATCCGATCAACGCCAAATATTATCTCCCCAATCCAGACACATTATGCTTGCGAACCGAGTACAATAGTTCTGTATTCGAGGAAGAAATCAAGCATATCGGTACGAAGTACCGCACTCGTCAATCGATTATCAGCCGTGCGGGCGAACAGCAAATGATTGGTCAGTATCTAGAAAAACGAATTCAATAACACTGTGAAGCGACGGAATTTTCTCCTGGGAACAAGTGCGATCACATTAGGAAGTCTCACGATGGGATGTCGTCAGACGACGGCATTAAAAATCGAACTCTTAAAAGGTTCGGTTCCAGTTCAAATGGTGAACAAGTTCCGTCGGGAACTCTCAGCAGATCGTCCGGTGATCGATTTTGTTCCGCAGGCGCAACTCAAAGACTTGTACCAGTTGCTGCAACCAGAGGAGAAAAAATCCAGACCTGAAAATCACTCCTCATCTGATTTGATTATGATTGGGGATTATTGGCTCACTCAAGCCATTCAACAGCAATTAGTCCAACCTCTCGATCCCCAAGTTTGGCAACGCTGGAACCAACTTCCTCCACAATGGCAAGCTTTAGTGACTCGCAACGCTCAAGGGGAGTTAGATCCCCAAGGTCAAGTCTGGGCTGCGCCCTACCGTTGGGGAACGACAGCGATCGCCTATCGTCGAGAACAGTTTGAAACTTTAGGATGGACTCCTCAAGATTGGGGTGATTTGTGGCGAGAAGATATCCGTGATCGGATTTCTGTGCTGGATAATCCTCGGGAAACGATTGGTTTAACGTTAAAAAAACTGGGTTCATCTTACAATATCACCGATCTTGATCTAGTTGTCGATTTAGAAGATCAATTTCGTCAACTCCATCGCAATATCAAGCTTTATGACTCCAATACCTACCTCAAACCCTTAATTACCGGAGATACTTGGTTAGCGGTGGGTTGGTCTACCGATTTTTCGGAAAAATTTCGCCGTCAGCATAATATTGGAGTGGTTATTCCAGCTTCGGGAACGGCATTGTGGGCGGATCTGTGGGTACAACCAACCTCTGAAAAGCCGATCTCTAATCTTCCCTTAGCCCAACAATGGATTGATTTTTGTTGGAAACCGGAAATTGCTACCCAAATGTCAATCTTAACGGGTACAACTTCTCCTATTGTTAATCAATTACAACCCAGCGAGTTACCAGAAACCCTACAAAATAATCCGCTTCTGTTTCCAAAAGCGGAAATTCTAGAGAAAAGTGAATTTTTACTTCCCTTACCCGAATCTACTTTAAAACAATATCAAGCTTTGTGGATAAAAATTCGTACAGAAACAGTCGGGAGTTGAATATAATTTACTTCAGTTAGAAAATCGGATTTCGTTGGATAAAAGCAGTCATTGTCGCCACATCAACCGCAGGAGAAAATAGATTTCCTTGTCCGTATTCACAACCAATGTGCTGAATGAGTTGTTTTTGTTCAACCGTTTCAATCCCTTCAGCAACGACACTAAAGCCTAAACTGTGAGCAAAATGAGCAATCGCCTCGACAAATTTAGAATTAGAATTTGGGGAAGTCATTTGAGCCACAAAAGAGCGATCAATTTTGAGAGTATCAATCGGAAACCGTTGTAAGCGATCCAAAGAAGAGTAACCTGTTCCAAAATCATCAATTAAAATTTGAACTCCCATTTGTCGGAGTTGACTTAGACGTCGGGCTACCCATTCTAAATGTTCAGCAATTGCACTTTCCGTAATTTCTAATCGCAAATTTTTTGGAGATAATTCCGTTTCTTGCAAAATTTGTTGGACTAAGTTGACAATTTTCTTTTGAGAAAACTGTTGTCCAGCGACATTCACACTCACAGAGACATTCAGATCAATCCACCCTTGAATTTGCCACTGTCGGAGTTGTTGACAAGCGGCTCGTAAAACCCATTCTCCGAGAGGAACAATTAATCCCGTTTCTTCAGCAATCGGAATAAATTCACCGGGAGAAATCAACCCTTTTTTGGGATCAGGTAAACGAACTAAAGCTTCAAAACTCTTAATTTTGCCTGTTTTTAAACAAACAATGGGTTGATAGTAAACCTTTAATTGGGAAGATGCGATAGCGGCTCGCAGATCATTTTCTAAACGTAATCGTATCAGCGTATCCATCTGCATTTTGCTGTCAAAAATTGCATATTTTGAGGTGCTATGATGTTTAGCATGATACATGGCGATATCCGCATCTCGAAGAATATCTGTACTATGTTTGTAGGAATGATTGGCTGTATAATAGTGGCTGAATGTAATTCCAATACTCGCCGTAATCGAAACCGTTTGATCTTCGAGAATAAAAGGTTGTTGTAAAATTGTGAGAATCCGTTCAGCCACGATAATACTATCAGAAATCCCTTGAATGGGGTCTAATAAAATGGCAAATTCATCGCCACCCAAACGAGCCAAAGTGTCGTGAACACTAATACATTGTTGGAGTTTCTGTCCGACTCGAATGAGTAATTCATCTCCTGCTAAATGTCCTAAACCATCATTCACTAATTTGAAACGATCTAGATCAATAAATAAAATTGCAAATAGATGCTCAGAATACTGACGAACTTGTTCGAGGGCTAAATGCAATCGATCCATAAAAAAAGCCCGATTGGGTAAACGAGTTAGAGAGTCGTGATAAGCATAATAAAAGAGTTGAGTTTCAACTTGTTTTTGTTCACTCAAATCAGTTTGAGAACCGACCATCCGAATCGGATCACCTATTTCATTCCACAGGGCTTGACCCCGATGTAAAACCCATTTGTATTGACCATCTTTACAACGAATTCGGTATTCGGTACTATAATATTCGGTCTGTTGATCTAAATGATCCCAAATCGCTTTCAGCACCCGTTCTCGATCATGGGGATGAATCTGTTTTTCCCATTCGGCTAGATGGTTTGTCGTTTCACTTTCTTCATAGCCTAACATTTCTTTGGCACGAGGTGAGAAGAAAATTTCATTGGTTTGTACATTCCAATCCCAAATCCCATCGTTGCTTCCTTGTAGGGCTAATTGCCAACGATCTTCACTAATTTTGAGGGCTTGATCGAGTTGTTGTAAACTACTGGTTCGCTGTTCAATTCGTTGTTCTAGTTGTTGATTAATACGTTTGAGTGTGTTCTGAGCATCGCGATCGCAATGATAATCGTCAGATGGAATACTTTGTACAAATTCTGATTCGGGAGTGACAAAGACAATCAACCAGTTTAAACCCCGACCATCATCAAAAGGAAAAATATCGATTAACTGAATTTGATTATCCCAAATCAATTCGAGTTGATAGTCACCTTTAATCTGGGTAAGATCATTAAATTGACTGTAGACACGAGTCATGATTGCTTGAATGAAGCGATCGCCACTTTGGAGAGTATTAAAGCCGATGATAGTTTGATCATCATCAATATTAAACGGCTGAGTTAGCGTTGAACTGGCGACTAATTTTCCAGAAGGTTCAACAATAAAGCAAATCCCTTTATGACCTATATTGAGCGTTTTCAAAAATTGGCTAATATGAGACAGAGACAGATCACATCCCAAAACCCCAAGCAAGTGATTGTTCGCATCATACAAGGGGAGAACCGCCGTTAAACCCAGTTGAACTTGAATCGGGCTAGAATATTGATAAATTGAACTCCAAGCTGCACAATTGGCTTGTTGAGCGCTGAGATACCAAGGACGAGAACGGGGATGATAGTTCGGACATAAACCCATTTGTTCAAAGGTGCTAATTCCCTCTTGATCGAGAGCATAGATGTGTTTATTTGCACCTGTTGTGTCGTTTTTTAGTTCTAGAGTCGGTGTGCGATCACTCAGTAGAGTAATTCCGATATAATTCCCGGTGTTGTCAGCCCAGTTCATCCCGCTAACAGTATCAAAAATTTTGATTTGTTGCCAAAAATATTGTTGTAGACTGTCGATATTTTCAGGATCGATCTGATCCCATTGCATCACGTTGGCATTGATCTGATTAACTTGGTGAGGTGTATTGAGATAGGTTTTGAGGTATGCTGAGATCTGAGCTGCAATTTCACGGCGCAATTGAGCCGCTAAATCGAGAACTGCTCGCTGTGTAGTTGTGAGGGATTGTGATTGCATTGTGTGACCTGATGCAGCTTGACTAAAACAAAGCTCTAAAAAAGACATCGATAGCATTACGAGTCGAACAATGATTCTATGAACCGGAAAGTCAATATTTCCGATATTGACCGCTTTACCTCAAAAGTTAATTGATCGGTAAATTGATCAGTCGATTCATTCAAATCGTAACAAAGCACTACACATTTAGGATCGTTGTTTTCCGGATTTTGAGTTCACGCTGTTGCAGTGGTCGTTTTTATGATTAAAATTCTCCATCTGTCTGATATTCATATGGGTAGTGGGTTCTCCCACGGACGGACTAACCCAGAAACAGGTTTAAATACTCGTTTAGAAGACTTTGTGACGACTTTGGGACGGTGTATTGAGCGGGCGATCGCAGAACCTGTTGATTTGGTCTTGTTTGGGGGAGATGCGTTTCCTGATGCGACTCCACCGCCATTTGTTAAACAGGCTTTTGCGAAAGAATTTCGGCGTTTAGTGGATGCTCAAATTCCAACGGTTTTGCTTGTGGGAAACCATGATCAATATTCTCAAGGACAGGGGGGAGCGAGTTTAGGGATTTATCGAACTTTAGGTGTACCGGGGTTTGTGGTTGGCGATCGCTTTGAAACTCATAAAATTCACACGCAAAATGGGGATGTTCAGGTGATTACACTTCCTTGGTTAACTCGTTCGACTTTGTTGACTCGTCCTGAAACAGAAGGGTTAACATTAAGTGAGGTGAATGATTTATTAATTGCTCGACTGAAAGTAGCGATGGAAGGAGAAATTCGACGTTTAGATCCTCAAATTCCGACGGTGTTATTGGCTCATTTAATGGTTGATAAAGCCAGTTTAGGGGCTGAACGTTTTTTGGCGGTGGGAAAAGGGTTTAATGTTCCTTTATCATTACTTATTCGTCCTTGTTTTGATTATGTGGCGTTGGGTCATGTTCACAAACATCAAAATTTGAATCAGTCTAATGATCCGCCGATTATTTATCCGGGAAGTATCGAACGGGTGGATTTTAGTGAGGAGAAAGAAGAGAAGGGGTTTGTTTTGTTGGAGTTAGAAAAAGATCGAGTTAAGTGGGAGTTTTGTGCTTTACCTGTGCGTTCTTTTTGTACGATTAAAGTTGATGTTTCTGCGGTGGAAGACCCCCAAGAAAAGCTGATCAAAGCGATTGATAAAAAAAAGATTAACGATCAAGTGGTACGTTTAATTTATCAACTGCGTTCAGAACAGATTGATTTGATTGAAAACTCTCGTTTACATGAAGCGTTGAGTGCTGCTCATACTTATAGTATTCAAGCAGAATTGGTGAGTCAACTGGCTCGTCCTCGTATTCCTGAACTTGATCGTCATAGTCTTGATCCGCTTGAAGCTTTAAGAACTTATTTAGGAAGTCGTGAAGATCTCAAAGAAATTGAGCAGGATTTGATCAGCGCCGCTCAAGAGTTGTTAACAGGTACAATAGCCGAATCAGAGGTTTAATTGTTTTTATCTTCTGCACATTTTAATGCCCGCTCTATCGTGTGAATAATATATTGAGCATCGGTTGAATCATATTGAGCATTTTCTTGATGCGTCAAGGATGAATGAACAAACTGTTCTAACTCGACGATAACATTTTCGGCTTGTTCAATATGAGAGAGAATTGAGCAGGAAATACGCGCATCTTCTAGTGCAGATTCTCTCAGTTCTTGTAGATGAAATTTGAGTTGACTGGCAATACTATTGGTTTGATCGCTGACTTTTGAGGTTTCACTCACGAGGCGATTAATTTCAAAGCCGATTTTACTGAGTCCTTGCGGTTTTGGAGAATCATATTGATAGGTAACAACAGCAGCTTGTACGGCGAGATGACGAACTTTTTGGATAATTTCTCCGAGCATTTGAGAGGTTGAATTTATCGCCTCAAGATCCCGAGAGATTGCTTCACTAATTTCAAACAAATGTTCAGTATTACGATAGGTTAAATTTGCACTTAAAAAGATCGAATGAAAAGCTTTATGAGTTTCGGCTAAAATTCGTTCACTAACTCGAACAAAATGCTGATTGAGTTGAAGAATTGATTGAGTATACTGGGTTAACTTCGCTTTTTGCTTGCTATAATCTTCATTATACTGTTGATGAATTAAGCTGTTTTTTTGCTGAAGTGATTCTTGATATTGTTTAACTTTGCTTTTTTCTTCCTCAAACTTTTGACCACATTGATTTAATTTCAAGTTTTGTTGTTGTATTTTATCATAAGAAAAGTTTAAAAGCTGATTTTGAGCAATCAGTAAATTTTGAATATCTACAAGTCGAACCTGTCCAGGTTCCAATTCAATTACCAGAGGTTCATAGATGAGTTGTTTAGGTCGAGTCAATGCTTGGTTAGCAGCGACCAAAATTGTACAGTATTTGGAGAGGATCAGTGGGGGAATTCGGATGACATCTACGAGTAATTGAATCGGTTGACTCAAGTATAAAGTTTTGCGATTTAGATGATTCATTTGTTCCCGAAAGTTAGCCCGAGAAATCATTCCAGTGACCTGATCTTGATCAACAATAATCACCCCAGGTAGTTCTGAATTTTTATGAAATTCTTGGGCAACGACTCGTCCAGGGGTAGTAGAGTCAATCTGAAACGCATAGGAAACAAGGTCTTCAAGGGTAGAATTAAAGGTGATTCGAGGTAAGTTGCTCATTCAACTGAACTTATTTTAGGGATTGTAGGCTGAACCATTTTCTGATATCATACATAATGATTGTGATAATCCTATTCTGTCAAGTCAAAAAAAGAACATCACTACAAAGCTATATATCGACTTCGATCAACCGTTAACATTCTGAGTGGTTGAAGCAGGACAAAGGAGCGTCACTGTATTTTTTTACCTTTGTTTTCTTAACGTCCTTCCTGTCTCGATTTAGATCTGATGTATTTAAAGTTAACATAATATTCAGATTTGTTGAAGGAATAATCAGTCTGTTAATCTGGTAAAATGATAGAGTGCTGTCTTAATAATCGAATTAAAATAGCAATCAATAGACGTAATCCCTTTCAACTCGCTTTGCTGTTGATTTTGATACAAATCTGTGGATAAAGCCCTAGATCAACAACTCGAACAAGAGAGGCTCCTAAATCAAGTTACCAGCCAGATTCGCCAGAGTCTGGAACTATCGGTTATTTTGTCAACAACAGTGAAACAGTTGCAAAAATTTTTGCAGGTTGATCGGTTGTTGATCTATCAGTTTGACTTTCAATGGTCTATTCCTTCTCGGGAATGTAGCCTAGAATCAGGATTGGATATAGAGGAGCAAAATCGCGATACACGACTGCCCCCTCCACTTCCTAAATATTCTAGTCAATCTAAACCGAGTGAAAAGGGTTACAAAGGATGCGTCACCTATGAAGCTCGTTCCTCAGAAAAGATTTTATCTGTCCTTCATTTAAGCGAAACGGATAGCTGTTTTTTTGACACCCCAGAAGCTCAAGCCAAACCTCAAAACAGTCAAACTTCTTTAATTATTCAAGATGTTGATCAAGCCTATGTTGATTTTCCTTGTTTTTTAGAGTTTTTGCATCGGATTCAAGTCCGATCTAAGGTCGTTTTTTCGATAGTCGTACAGGATCAATTATGGGGATTATTGATTGCTCATCAATGTTCTCAAGCCCGTTCGTGGACGGATGACGAAACACAATTTATTGCTAAGGTAACAGAACATTTATCAATCGCCATTTATCAAGCCCAACTCCACACTCAATTACAACAGCAAAAGTACACTTTAGAGCAACGAGTCACAGAACGCACTCAAGCCCTTCACGATGCGCTTTTGGCGGCTCAATCTGCAAACCGGGCGAAAAGTGAATTTTTAGCAACAATGAGCCACGAGTTGCGAACTCCACTCACCTGTGTTATTGGCATTTCCGCAACGCTATTGAGACTCTATTCAGAAGCTGCGGGTATTAAACAACTTCCCAGAAAAAAACAACAAGAATATCTTCATAAAATCCACGATAGCGGAGAACATTTATTAGAGTTAATTAATGATATTCTAGAACTTTCAGAGGTAGAAGCCGGAAAAACAATTTTACAAATTAGTGAGTTTTCCTTAACTAAACTGGCTCAAAAAACCTTATATTCTTTTCGAGAAAGAGCGCAAGAACATAATGTGTTGCTCATCAGTGATATCCAGATAAAATCGGATGAAGATCTGTTTATTGCTGATCAACGTCGCGTTAAACAAATTGTGTCTAATCTTTTGAGTAATGCTATTAAGTTTACCCCAGAAAGTGGACAAGTTACCCTCCGAGTTTGGGTCAATAGAAATACAGCAATTTTTCAAATTCAAGATACCGGAATTGGAATTTCTGAAGAACAACAGCCCTTATTATTTGAAAAGTTTCAACAACTTGATTCATCTTATCGTCGTCAATATGGGGGAACAGGTTTAGGATTAGCTTTGACTAAACAATTAGTTGAACTTCATGGCGGAGCGATTAAATTAACCTCGACTGAAAATGTAGGTTCAATATTCACCGTTCAGATTCCTGCTCAACCCACTCTCTCTCAAAAATCTCAGCAACAAGTCAAAGATTCTGCCTTCAAAACATCTCTACCCACGACCTCCAGAAATAATTCTTTAGGTCGATTTATTTTGATTGAAAATGATGAAGAAATCGCCACACTGATCTGTGAAATTCTGACGGCAGCGGGTTATCAGGTTGTTTGGCTAGTAGAAGGATTAACTGCATTAGGACAAATTAAACTACTACAACCCATAGCGGTTATTGTTGATATGCACTTACCCGGTCAAGATGGCTATGAAATCATTCATCACCTAAAAAATACAAAAGCCACACAACAGATTAAGATTTTAGCCATTACAACTCATCCTGAATCTAGCTTATCTGAAAGTGTTTTAGCCACTGAAGCTGATGACTTTATTACTAAACCAATTCAACCCAATCAGTTACTCAATAAAATCATCAGTTGGAACCTAGATAATTTAAGAGGTTAAATCGTCTACAAAAGCTAATTGTTGACATCTAACCGTGTTTACCTGACGGCGTTAAATCATTCCTTGTACAGCTTTCTGTTGGGTAGTTTTGCCGAGACGGGTTGACTAATAATTTTAGTGGAAAATTGTTCTACAGTCAATAATTGAGAGGTTGAATAGTTTTTATTAGTATGCTTTATTATAAATATTAGCATAAATTATCAAAAAATAATATTAAAATAAATTGATTAAAGTTGTAGGGCTTTAGCCCTTCTTTACTTTGGTGCTGAAGCGCAACAACGACATAACAGGGTGAGAGTATTCATTAACTTATAATGTCAATATCTGTCATTCCGAATTTGAGAAGTAATACGTTACCCTCAAGCCAGGTGCAGGAATATTCAAGTCAAAGCCAAGAAACTGTGGAAATTAAAATTGAAGTAATTGATGAAAAATCTCCCTATTTACAGGATGTTATCAGACTGGGAGATGCTAACAAAAAGACTTTGGGATTTTTTCCTCGTAAAGCTTTTGTTGAGAAGGCACAAAAGGGGAATATATTTGTCGCAATTGATTCACAAGCGGAGTGTATTGGGTATATTTTATATGGATACTCCAAAAGACACAATCGTCATCGCTTAGTTCATTTGTGCGTTGATTCATCACAACGGGGAAAAAGAGTAGCCAGACAGTTGGTTGATTACCTCAAAGAAAAAACTAAAGAATCGAGTGGTATTGGGTTACATTGTCGCGAAGATTTTAATTTAGAAAAAATGTGGTCAAGACTAAATTTTGTTGCTAAACATGAGAAACAGGGAAAAAATAAAGAGGGGAAACTGCTAACCTATTGGTGGTTTGATCACGGCCATACAAATCTATTTTCAAACGCTCCCAATCAAAAACTTGAATCCCGGCTTTGTGTGGTTATTGATACGCAAATCTTCACTGAGATTTATGCCGATAAAGAAACCGATTTTGAAGAATCAAAGTCTTTATGGGCGGATTGGCTAGCAACAGAATTAGAATTATGTATTACCGATGAAATATTTAATACAATAACCCTGCTAAAAAACCAAACAGAAAGGAAGAAAAAGCGTCGATTTGCTCAAGACAGATTTACCTGTTTGTCCGGCGATAAAAATTTAGATCTTATTATTGATTCAGTCAATAGTTTATTGTCAAAAAAAGCGTCAGAAGTCAATGAGTTTGAGCAGCGAAATCTCGCCAGAGCCATTACTTCAAAATCTCAAGTTTTTGTAACTTTACATCCCCAACTCTTAGAACTGAGTAGCGAAATTTATGAACAATTCCGAGTTTCCATCATTCGCCCCAATGTTTTAATTACTCACTTAGATGAATTTCGGAGAAAGCTGGACTATCAGCCCGTTCGTTTGGCGGGGACTACAGGCTTAGAAAAAATACCCGTTCAGAAGGGAACAGAAAATGTTTTAAGTCAATATTTTCAGTGCGAAGAACTGGGAGAAACCAAGATAGAATTTCAACAGCAGCTTTTACGATTTCTAGCAAAATCTGATAAATTTGACTGTTGGCTTGTTCAACAAGGAAAAGGTGAACTCCTGGCTTTGGTTGTGTATGACAAACAAAAACAACATGAACTAGAAATTCCGATGTTGCGGGTTGGAAATCATCCGCTATCGGGAACACTTGCACGCCATTTAATTTTTCAATCTATATTAGGTTCGGCTCGTGAACAACGACAATTTACCCGAATTACCGATTTATATTTAACAGAAACCGTAATGACGGCAATTCAAGAAAATTCTTCCTTTCGACGGGTAAAAAACGGATGGTTAAAAATTAACTTGGCAAGCGTTGAAACCGCATCGGAGTTGTCACAGCATCTCATCACTCTAGGCTCTACTTTCGGAGAAGACTATCAAGTTTGTCTGCAATTTGCAGATGGTCTAAAAGCCGAAAATATTATAACAGACGTGCAAGCATCGGTAGACTTTGAACGCCTGCTTTTTCCCGCCAAAATTCTCGATGCTGAAATTCCAACATTTATCATTCCCATTCAACCCCGATGGGCATCCGATTTATTCGATCAAAATTTGGCAAATCAAACTTTATTAGGAGCCAAAACTGAATTAGCATTTAACTGTGAAGCCGTCTACTATCGCTTCGCAAACAATTCAATAAGATTACAACCACCCTGTCGAATTCTCTGGTATGTAAGCGGAACCCAAAAAGAGGGTAAAGGGAAAGGATTCTACGGAGTAAAATGTGTTCGTGCTTGCGCTTATGTAGATGAGGTGAGCCTTGGAAAGCCCAAAGAACTTTATCAGCGTTTCCAACGCTTGGGAGTTTACAATTTGAGCGATATTGAGCGGGTGAATCAAAACAAGTTCGGTCATATAATGGCGATTCGCTTTAGTGATATAGAGTTATTTGAAAATCCCGTATCCTCGGAGAAAGTTCAGGAGTTTTCCCCGAATAAATTAACTTTTCAATGGCCAGAAAAAATTTCAACAGAATGCTTTGTTAAAGTGTATAATTTAGGAATTCATTCTTCAAACAGAAGTTGAATTGCTATGTTACCAACTATACTTCTACTGTCGATTAAACCCGAATATGCTAAACAAATATTTGAGACACAAACAAAAACAATTGAGTTGCGTAGAGTTCGGACAAGACTCAAGGAGGGAGATATCGTTGTTGTGTATGTTTCATCTCCTAAAAAAGTTTTTGTAGGCTCCTTTGATGTGGAGAGAATTATTGAAATTAAAGCATCCCGTCAAGAACTCAAAAAATTTTGGGATGAATATAAAGACAATCTTGGTATTAGTCGCCAAGAATTTTATAGTTATTATCAAGGAGCATCTATCGTTGTTGGTATCCTAATCAAGAAAATAAAACCCTTTGAAAAGCCTGTAAAATTAGAACGTTTATCCAAAAAATTGTCTGACTTGCGTCCACCCCAAAGTTATCGTTACTTAAATAAAAATGAATATGAAATTATTAAAGCTTTAGGAACAAATTAAACCCGAATACTCTTTCAAAAATCAGGCTGAAATTAACCGATTCTATTGCTGTTGTCGAAAAATATTGGGGATTCATGTTAGTAGAAAAGAAAGCCGAATTTGTTAGATTGTTTCACGAATTTATCAACTCCTATCCCAACACACCTGCGGGGATACGTCATACAACCGCCTACAACGAACAGCGTCAGCAAGGAAAAAGGAATTTTGAGGCGATATCTTCCGACTCTCAGCCAGTTGAAGACCTCACAGAAGCCGTTTTGCTACAACTACTTCCTTACTCAAAAAGTGCGAATAATCTTCAAAGAGGCGCCTGGATACATCACGCACCAGCTATCAAAAAAGATTTAAAAGAATGGTATGAGGGTGCAAAGTGGACAAAGCCGGAAGACTGGGAAAAAGTAGCATCATCGATTTTAAATTTTATTCGTTGCGGCTATCAAAATCCAACTCAATTATCGGCAGCTTGTCAAAAATTCTCTAAAAAACCTTACTCCAAAGGTTTTCAGACGGGAATGCTTACCCCTATTCTGAACGCACTTCGCCCCGATAATTTTCTATTAATTAATAATAAATCCCGGCAAGTTATCAATTATTTCGCCAATACATCTTACAGCACAAAATTAACGGATTATCCGGCCCTAAATCTCGTCGGACACCAATTGATTAAAGAATTGACTCCAGAACTCAATCAACCCGGTATACCTGCCCTGAGAAATGATGACTTGTTTGATATGTTTTCTCACTGGTTGGTTGGCGTGAAAAAATACGAGTTTTCTAAAGAAAAATTAGACCCGGAAGATGAGCCAATTGAAACCATTTTTGAGATTGAAGAAATGAATTTACAACCGGAATATACTTTAACTCAATGCGCCGAAGATACGGGAATAGAAACAGAAACGTTAACGTTTTGGTTGCAGGCACTCAAACGCAAACAACAGCTAATTTTCTCGGGGCCACCCGGTACGGGTAAAACTTATCTTGCGAAGAAATTAGCCAAACATTTAGTCAGTGGCGGGAACGGTTTTATAGATGTTGTTCAGTTTCATCCGGCTTATGCTTACGAAGACTTTGTACAAGGTATCCGCCCGCAAAAAACCGATGGGCAATTAGATTATCCGGTCGTGAATGGAAGATTTCTTGATTTTTGTCAACGGGCTAGAAATTGCGAGGATATTTGTGTTTTAATTATTGATGAAATAAACCGGGGAAATGTGGCTCGTATTTTTGGAGAATTGATGTATTTATTAGAATACCGCAATGAAGAAATGTATTTAACTTCAGGTGAACGATTCGGCATTTCAGAGAATGTACGGATTATCGGTACAATGAATACAGCAGACCGCTCTATTGCCTTGGTAGACCATGCCCTGCGTCGCCGCTTTGCTTTCATTTCTCTATCCCCAAATTACGAAGTTTTGCGGCGTTATCATCGGGGAATTGACTTCTCAGTTGAGGGATTAATTAAAACGTTAAAACAAGTCAATCAGCAGATTGGAAATCCTCATTATGAAATCGGGATTAGCTTCTTTTTACTGCCCGATATAAACCAAGAAATCGAGAGTATTTGGAAGATGGAAATCGAGCCGTATTTGGAGGAGTATTTCTTTGACCAAGCAAGTCTAGTTAATCAATTTCGTTGGGATAAAGTCAAGCAACAGGTGGGACTATGAGTGCAGCATCTATCCAAATTGAGGTTAAATCTCAAGAAAGATTTTACGTCTGTCAGGGTTTATATTTTGATATTGATTTGGTCTTGCAAGATGTAGAAACGGGGGTAACTAAATATGTGTTGGATACTAAGTATAAAGCTCCGAATCTACCCGCATTGAGTGACATTGCTCAGGTGGTTGCTTATGCGGAGGCTCGGGAATGTCAGGAGGCAATTTTGGTGTATCCCACACCTTTAATTGAGCCGTTGGATATTAGAATTTGTCGGGTTATAATTCGCAGTTTAACCTTTTCTTTGGTGGGGAATTTGGAGGAAGCAGGTTATAGATTTTTAGAGGGTTTGCTAGAGATTAGCTTTCAAAAATACAATGGGGAATAGAAGCAATGCGATCACTATCTTGGGGTCAGACATACAATCCATAATGACTGCTTTGTCGTTGCTGAAAATCTCTGGAGTTTGGAACACTCAACCCCGGAAAAATACAGGTGTCAACTGTAAACACCCCGCTCTATATTTGTACTTCTATCTGCTTTAAAATAATATTTTTTTAGATCCAAAGTTCAAACCAAAAGCAATATTAACATTTTCAAGAGCTTCAACTAACCAAAAGACTTTATCTTGAGAAAAGGTCGCATAATGATTGAATAAAACAGAAAAACGTTTTTCTAAATCTCTTTTAACTTTACGACAAATTAAAACCAACTTAAGTAAAGTCCCAGTGACTGAGGTTGCTCCCAAGTTATTGAGTAAATCGACAAAGACAAAGTGATTGGGTTGTTGCGAACTCTCAACCACCATAAAGTTAAATAATTTACGACAGGTTCCCGCGAGTAAAGAATCATTTACTTTTTGGCTATCGTTGTGATTTAAAGTGTCTTGTA
>Ga0207419_1000457_pt1 | contig 35454 bp, 27 predicted proteins | sample ElkSloMetagenome_4_FD_184723 | JGI IMG/M metagenome (GOLD analysis project Ga0207419, IMG submission 184723) | Hot spring microbial communities from Elkhorn Slough, Monterey Bay, USA - MD2A (version 2) | ecosystem: Environmental > Aquatic > Marine > Intertidal zone > Estuary: Microbial mat ...
ACATGTGAAAAATCAAACAAGAAGCCGTGCCCTGGCTGGATATTTTTAGAATGGTGTTCAGCTCAGCGCTTGCCATTTTCCAGGGTATTTTCAGCGGTCAGGGTAATGCAATACTCTTCCCGGTTTTATCAATTTGAGGCCGATGAGCGGATATCAATATCCAGTGATTTTCAAATGCTGCAGGAAAATCTGGAAATGATAAGAAAGGCAATTGAAAGTAAAAAGCCAAATGAAAGGATAAAGGTGGAAATAGAGGTATTTAATCAAAAAATTAACGAATATAATTACATAGTAAAAAAGATAAATGAAACCAATGAAGATCTGAATAAATTCAGATCGAAATACTTAGATGAATGGAACTCAGCCACTAATGATGTTATGAGCAAGCATATAGATTAAATTATATATTTTTAATTAGATGATTAATTACATTAGAGGTAAAAATGAGTAGTTTTTTTAGGAGATATCTTGATTATTTACTAATTTCATACCTTGATAACGCCTACGAATATGGACACGCATTTGACAAAAATACTGGACAACTACAATTTTATCAGAAAGAATGCTAATATTTCCTCTATAGTTGAAATGTTGGAATACAAAGTGGGCTTTCTGCTTCCTGATGATTACAAAGAGTATTTGGCCAATTTTACAGCTTTTGAAGGAAGCATCAATAGCTCTTACATAAAGTTGTGGGATATTGATCAATTATTAGCATTCAATGAAGGCTACGAAATATTCAGGAGTATGCCCAATACTTTTGGCATAGGATCAAACGGTAGCGGTGGTTTGCTAGCTATGGAGCGGGAAGACTCCGGTTTAATAAGCTATGTAAAAACACCCTTTACTTTGCTCAATCCGGAACAAAATGAATACCTGGCCTCCTCGTTTACGGAGTTCATCGAAAAACTGGCCCTGGAAGAAAACATGCTGGTAGTTTCGTTAAAATAGATAACAACGTCGCCTGATAAAAGTCAGGCGACGTTGTTCTACAATCTTCCATCACAATTCTTCTCTACTCATCTCGCAGCACATCAGCAGGATTGGTAGTAGCTGTACGATAAGCGCGCAACCCCACCACCACCAAAGCCAACACAGCTGAAGTAGCCAGTGCAATTACAAAAAACATGGCGGAAATTTCTATTTTAAAAACAAACTCGTTGAGCCATTGCTGCATGAGGAAATAACCAATAGGCGCGGCTACTACAAAAGCCAGCAATACCAGTACTATAAAATCCTTGCTCAATAGTGTAATTATTTGGCTGGTGCGTGCACCCAATACTTTTCTCACACCCACTTCTTTTGTTTTTTGCAGGGCCACGAAGCTGATTAAACCATAGAGCCCACTCAAGTTGATCAGCAGGGCAATAATAGCGAAAATGTTAAATATTTTAGACGTGGTCATTTCTCTTTCATAAAAATCAGCCATACTTTCATCCAGATATGCGTAGTGCATTATATCATCAGGAAATATTTGATCAAATGAGCTTTGGATTTTTTCAATGCTACCCTCAAAATTCTGCAGGTTGATCTTCAAATTGGCTAAATTCAGGAAATCAGATCGATTAATCATCAAGGTAGGCACCATTTCATTTTTTAGCGATCTGGAATGAAAATTTTCAACTACCCCGACAATCGGAATTTCTTTACTAAATATTTTTAACATATTGCCTACAGCTTCTCTGGGGTGGTCAAAGCCAAGTTTTCGTGCCAGCATTTCATTAATGATCACCTCATTCGTGCTATCTGAATCGTGCAGGTTTCTCCCGGCATGCAAATTCAATTCATATACATCTATATAGAATTTGTCCACCAGTTTAATGTCTGCATTTATAAATTCATACGATTCCATATCGGGCAATCCTACATTGTTGATCCATACATGGCCTGAGGTTGGGCTGCTATAGGCAAAGCTTATTTTTTCCACTCCCGGTATTTGTTGCCACTCATGCATAATCACCTGCCGTTGTTCCCGGCTGGTTTGTGGCAAACTTACAGTCACGATATTTTCAGCAGAAAACCCTAAATCCTTGTTTTTGAAATATTTGTTTTGCTGAAATAGTACAATAGTGCTCAAGATCATCAGCTGAGCTATCAAAAACTGGAAAAGCACCATTCCCTTTCTCAATACATTAATGCTACTTCTTTTGCCACCTTTAAAACGAAACATATCTATGGCTGAGGTGGCCGACATAACCAAAGCCGGGTACATACCGGAGAGTAATGTCAGCAAAATTATCAACCCGCCCAAAAATGCAAATACTTTCCATTGTATCAGCGAAAATGTATCGAAAGAAAGGTTGAAGCTACCGGCAAATAGATGAATAAATATTTCAGCGATAATAATTCCGAAAGCTACCGAGACTATAATGATAAACCCGGTTTCACTGAGGAATTGTGCGATTATCTGCCCCCGGCTTGACCCTATTGCTTTTTTAATGCCTACTTCTTTATGACGATTGGCTGCTAAGGCAGTGGCCAGGTTGATGTAATTAATACAGGCTACTATGATAAGGAAAAAAGCGATAGAACCAAAAATATAGAGAGACTTGAGCGGTACCTCCCGGTCAGAAAAATTTGAAAGTTCGGAATTGTGATGAATATCGGATAATGGCTGTAAAATATAGGTGGTTTTGCCATATTTCCAATCAGCAATATTTTGTTTGGCGGCATGCTGTAGTTGCCGGTGCACATCAGCAGTATCTGCTTCAGCATACAGCCTGACCATAAATTGTATATTGGTAGAGAACGAATTCCAGTTATCATCGGCTACATCATCCTTAATCCCTTCATAGGCGCCTAATATGTGAAATCTAAAATCGGTAAGTGCAGAATAATCCTTAAATATGCCTGAAACGATGTATTCGTGTTTTTTATTAAAAATGATGGTTTTACCCATTGCCTCAGCAGGGTCTCCAAAATACTTTTTGGCGTAGCTTTCGCTCAGCACTACATCCGTGGGATCTTGCAAAGGTGTAGCATCTTCAATGAGCCACTCCATACTCAGGATATCAAAGTAAGCTGGTGTAACGAATACCCCGGCTTCACTTTCTTCAAATTTCTCGCGGGAGCCCCCCTTTTCTACCCAAATTAAAAAACTTTCCTGATAGATAGGAGTAACATTTTTTACCTGGCTGATATCATTTTTGAGTACCTGGTACAGCGGGTAGGTGCTTGCCCTTGATACATCATCATTTTCCAGTGATGCAGTTATTACCCGGTAAACGTGCTCACCACCTTTATGGTGATTATCATAGCTAAGTTCTTCATTTATGTATAAATAGATCACTAAGCTACAGGCAATGGCCACCGACAAACTAATAATATTGATTAAAGTGTAAGCTTTATTTTTTAATAAATATCGCAGAGTAAGTATCAAATGATTTTTTAGCATGGTACAAAATTGTTTATAATTTATAGGGCTTGTATAGATTTTCATGCCAAAATTGTAAGTGCCTGTAAATCAGTATTTTATATTAATGGTTTTAGAAAATGTGTATAAAAATTTTACACTGGCTGTTAAAAATTAAACACTTGCGGTAACTTTAAAATAAAAAATGCAAAAGCAGGGCCATATACTAATAGTGGAAGATAATGAAGATTTTTTGCTGGGAATGAAATTATTGCTGAAGCCTTATTTTTTAACTATTCATACCTGCAAATCTCCCGATAGTATTACAAAGTTGATACAGCAAATGCAATTTGATGTTATATTGCTGGACATGAATTTTAACGCAGGCATAAATAGTGGTAACGAGGGTTTATTCTGGATGCAACAAATATTAAAGCAAGACGCTAAAGCTATTGTTGTGCTGATTACTGCTTACGCGGATATAGACCTGGCAGTAAAAGCCATGCAAAAAGGTGCCACCAGTTTTTTACAAAAAGGCACCAGCGAAGAGCAAATCCTGTCTACCATTTTGCAGGCTTACGAAAAAAGGATTTCTCATAATCGAATAGATCAGCTTACGCACAAGCAACAGCACCTTACGCAGCAATTGCAAAATGTATTTTTGCAGGGTAAATCTACAGCGATGCAGCAAGTAATGCGCATGGTAGAAAAAGTGGCCAATACCGAGGCTAATGTATTAATTACCGGAGAAAGTGGGACAGGTAAAAGCTTGATAGCCGAGGTGATTCATCGATTGTCTGATCGCAAACACGATCTTTTAGTTACAGTAGATTTGGCTTCGCTACCTGAAAATCTGCTGGAAAGTGAATTGTTTGGTTATCGAAAAGGTGCTTTTACAGATGCACAACAAGATAAACCCGGTAAAATAGAAATTGCATCCGGGGGCACCTTGTTTTTTGATGAAATTGGCAACATTCCTTTACATTATCAAGCTAAGCTGCTTTCGGTATTACAAAATCGGGAGGTGCTTCCCCTGGGTAGTAATTATCCTATAGCAGTAGATGTAAGGGTGATATCTGCTACCAATAAGTCTTTACAAAATCTACAGGAGGAACGGCTTTTCAGGGAAGACCTACTTTACCGACTCAATACGGTTACCATAGAAATGCCTCCTTTGAGAGATAGACTGGATGATATAGGGCCCATAGCACAACATTACTTGAAGCACTATGCCGATCGGTATCATAAAGATGCATTGCAAATAGATAAGAATGTTTTGCAGAAATTAAAAGAATATGCATGGCCGGGAAATGTACGCGAATTGCAACACGCGATTGAAAAAGCCGTCATTTTGTCCGACAACAACAAACTTAGTGTGCATGACTTTCCGCTAAAAAGCCGCTACAATTCAACAGGTGTAGGATTTGACCTGGCTCAAAATGAGCAAAGATTGATAACCGCGGCGTTAAATAAATGTGAAGGTAACATGAGTAAGGCGGCTCAATTACTGGGTATTACCCGGGCTACCTTGTACAACAAACTGACTAAATATGGTATTGCGAAGATTTAAAGTTAGTATCCTATTACAATTGGTTGCTGTTGCTTGTGTTTCAGCTTTGTTTTTTTACCTGTTTTATTTGCCCGGCCTTATTTTTACCAAAATGCTGCTGGTATTGCTTTGGCTAGGTCTCTTATACTATTTATTTTCCTATATCACGCGTCATCTGCGCGAGTTGAAATTGTTTTTAGCCGCTTTTCAACATCTTGATACCACCATTAAGTTTTCAGAACATCATAAAAATCCTGACTTAGCAGGACTGCATGAAGAGTTTAATCGAATTATATCATCTTTTGCAAAAACGAGGGAAGAGAAGCAAATACAGCAATTGTATTTACAGTCTACGGTAGAAAATGTAAGAGTAGGTGTAGTCGCATTTAATCAGGAAGGAGATATTATTCTTATTAACCAGGCAGCCAAAGATTTAATCGGACTGCCGGTTATCAGAAATATCAAGCAGCTTAGTATGGTGGAAAAAGGGTTAGATACTAAATTATGGAATCTAAAATCGGGTGAGGATACCATGATTAAGCTTTCGGTAGGCAATGACATCGTACCTCTGAGTTTAAGAGCAACCCAATTTTCTTTACAAAATGGTCCTTTGGTTACTTTAATTTCAATGCAAAACATCAAAGCAGAGCTGGCAAATACTGAAATGGATGCCTGGCAAAAATTGATAAAAGTATTGCGACATGAAATCATGAATTCGCTTGGTGCCATAAATTTACTAGCCGGTTCGCTAATTAAATTGCAGAAGCAAAGTAAGATTTACCCGGAAAAGTCACAAGAATTTTCAGAATTGCAGACTGATATTTCTGAAGGGCTCGAAGCCATCCATAAACGCAGTAGCGGACTGATTAACTTTGTGCAAAAATACAGGCAGGTCACAAATATTCCCGCTCCCGAATTCACTACATTTTCATTGCAATCTTTCATGAATAATTTTTATCTACTTGTAAAAGTGGAACTTGAAAATAAGAGGATCGAATTTACCTATACAATTGATCCGCCCGATTTGCGCCTTTATTCTGATGAAAAGCTTTTGGAGCAAGTTATGATTAATTTGGTAAAGAATGCAATTGAGGCAGTTGAAGAAGTAGCCAGAAAGCATATAATGGTGGAGTGGTTAGTAGAAGAGGGTAACATTTATTGTAAAATAACTGACAGTGGAAGCGGGATAGAAAAGGACAATTTGGAACAAATATTCATACCGTATTTCACTACCAAGATTAATGGCTCTGGCATAGGATTATCTATTACAAGGCATATAATGCATCAGCTCACTGGAGATGTTGTAGCTCAAACCTCTCAAAAAAGCACTATTTTTATTTTAAAATTTTAGAAAATTAATTTTTCATGTGACCTATCTTACATGCGTAATGGCATATTTTTCTTGCTTTTTATTTCAGAACAAAATGGTAGTACTTTACACTTATAATTTTTTTTAAATATTAAATGAAATATGAAAAAAGCATTTTTCTCTCTTCTCTCTGTTGCTGTTATTCTTATGTGTTTTATTGCTTGTACCAAAGATGATGTTACACCAAGTTATCTCATGGTAGATGGTGTTAAAAACAGCTTGAATAATGGATATGTATATGATAAAGGCACAGATGCCTCTGCTAGTTATCGAACTTTTGTAGTAGAGTTTCGCAGCGAATCTGAAAATCCGGGGTCGTTTTTTCAGATGGAAATTTATTCGCTTTCAACAGAATCAATTCAGCCCGGCACTTATACTTATTCTAATGCATCGCCTGAAGCTGGTATGGTAAGCTGGGTCTACTCTGGTACTAATTTGGAATATGACGATACCAATAATATTGTTAGGGGCAAACTGGTAAATGAAGATAATCATCAGCAGGTAAGCGGTCAGGTGGTTGTAACCCAAGAGACCAATAATAGAATAGGCTTCACTTTTAATATTAGTTTTACTGATGGCAATGGGCTTAAGAAAACCGTAGACGGGTATTTCGATAAAGCACTGATGGATAAATTTATTGTGAATGGAACACCCTGACAGGGTCGTAGCTTATTATTACATACTTTTTCTGTCGTCAGTATCCACTGAAAATTAAGCAATTATGGTCAAAATAGTCGAAAGTTTAATTTTGGTTAGCATCCGCTGGGCCCAACATTACAAAACTTCAGGTACAACAACTGGAGGTCTAAAAGACTGGAAAAACCAATGATTGTCCCATAAACCAGTTTTAAAAGTAAAGTCCTAATAATCTATATAGCTAAGCATATTTTTTCAGTTATTGATAAAATAGACCCTCGCCCTGATCGATATTTTTCATATAATTTTATAAATAGATGGGGTCTTATCTTTTTTATTTAAAAAATTGCTCATAATTTATTTCATTAAGTGCTTTTATTGAGCAAATTATATTTTTTACCTATCAACTTTACCCTAATTTTTAGTGCGGAAACATAAATACATTTGCCCAATTCAACTTTTAATTTTTTTGCAGAATCAGGAATTAATTGTTTTGGCTATCGAAAGATGATTTAGGGGAGTATACCACCGGTATCAAAAACTATTTCTTGCTATTCTGATAAGCCAAATATTATTGTAACTTTGCTTTAAGTATTAGATTTACAAAACATTAAGACCTTCGGCTCTATGCTCACGGTCATTCATACTTATGAAACCAATTATAGCACCTTCCATCTTAGCAGCTGACTTTGGCAACTTGCAGCGCGATATTGAAATGCTCAACCACAGTGAAGCAGACTGGATCCATTTCGATGTAATGGATGGCAATTTTGTACCTAATATTTCTTTTGGATTTCCAATACTTGAAGTGGTCAATGATCACGCTAAAAAGCCAATAGACGTTCACCTGATGATAGAAAATCCTGAAAAATATATTCAGGATTTTCGAGAGGGTGGTGCCCATAATATAACCATACAATATGAATCTACCAGGCACCTTCACAGCCTGATCTGGCAGATAAAAAATGCCGGCTGCAAGGCAGGTGTAGCCATCAATCCGCACACCAACGTGCAACTACTGGAAGATGTAATTGCCGATTTGGATCTTGTACTGGTGATGTCAGTAAATCCTGGTTTTGGTGGGCAAAGTTTTATTGAAAATACTTACCACAAATTACGACTGTTAAAAGAGCTAATTACGGATGCAGGATCCGATACTTTAATTGAAGTGGATGGAGGCGTAAATATTAAAAATGCAGCAAAAATATTAGAAGCCGGAGCCGATGTATTGGTAGCGGGTAGTTTTGTATTTAAATCCAACGAACCAGAAAATACCATAAGCGATCTGAAAAACGTTATCAATGCCTAATTGCCAATGTCAGATTATCACTTTAATGAAAAACCTCTTTTTCTTCATTTTTTTGCTGATAAGCTTATCGGGGTATAGCCAAACTACCCTGCAAGGCACAATATTAGATGAGGATGGCGATCCGGTGGAAAGTGCTAGTGTGCAGTTATCTGGTTATCAATTGGGTACCAGTACTGATCAGGAGGGTAAATTCAATTTGACATTGCCCGATAAAGATAACTGGTTAATTAGGGTGACCCATATCAATTATCAACCACTCGACACTACCATCAATTTTTCTGTAGTGGCATCCAAGCCAGTTTTTAGATTAAAATATAGCGTTACAACCCTTTCGCAAGTAGAAATAAGAGGTAGTCAAACGCAAGCGGTCGAGGTACAGCCATCTACATTTAAGGTAGATCCTATTGCAGCTAAAGTATTGCCCACACCATTTGGAGAATTTAACATGCTACTTAGCACGCTGCCAGGAGTTGTTAGCAACAATGAGTTGTCATCAGCCTATCAGGTACGTGGGGGCAATTTTGACGAAAACCTGGTATATGTAAATGACATACCGGTCTATCGCCCATTTTTAATTAGGGCCGGGCAACAGGAGGGGCTTAGTTTTGTAAATCCTGATTTAGTATCAGGTATTCAATTCAGCTCGGGCGGATGGCAAGCCAAATACGGTGATAAGCTCTCATCAAACTTGCTGATAGATTATAAGAAGCCTCAAAGTTTTGGCGGGTCTGTTACGCTAGGCTTATTAGGAGGTGCCTTGCATTTAGAAGGAGCTTCATCGGATAAAAAGCTAAGTTATTTATTGGGTATAAGGCACAAGCGCTCACAATATTTACTCAATACATTAGAAACACAAGGTGAATATCTTCCTCAATTTACTGATCTTCAGTCTTTTATAAATTATAAAATCAGTCCCAAGTCAGAATTGGGTGTTTTAATGGCTTATGCCTCTAATCGCTACCTGGTGGTACCAGAAAACCGTGAAACTACTTTTGGTAATTTGCAAGAAGGATTTTTACGTTTGTTTGTTGCTTTTGCCGGCCGGGAGTTGATGGAGTATGATACCTACCAATCGGGGGTAAAATTTACGCAAAGTTTCAATAAAAAATTTAAAAGCCACTTGATAACGTCGGTAATGACCACGAGGGAAAGAGAGTATCAGGATTTGGAGGGGGGGTATCGGCTTTGTGATGTTAATAAGCAAGTAGGCTCACAAGATTTTGACCGGTGCTTGTCTATTAGAGGCATTGGTACAAATTTCACTTACGCCCGCAATCGATTAAATGCTACTGTCATTAATACCGAAAATAGGAATGAACTTAAATTAAACAATAACAATACTCTCGAATTTGGGGTAGGTGCTTTTCACCAGGTAATAGATGATGTTTTTCAAGAGTATTCCTTTTTAGATTCAGCAGATTTTGTGGCGGTAGATTACAACGTAGAGGAGCAACAGCAAATCAATGGCACCCAGGTTTTTGGTTATGTGCAAGATAAAATGGTGATTGATAGCATTCATCATTTAAATGTTGGTATAAGGGTAAATTATTTTGACATTAATCGCCAGTTGCTTTTAAGCCCCCGGTTGCAGTATGCTTTTTTTCCAAAATGGAAGCGAGAAACGGCTTTTAAGCTTTCTTTGGGCTATTATCAGCAGCCACCTTTTTACCGTGAATTTAGAAACTTTCAGGGCCAACTTAACCTGGATTTACTAGCGCAATCATCCATTCATATGATCGCTGGCTTTGAGCATAATCTTGAATTATGGAACCGGCCTTTTAATCTTAGTAGTGAAATTTATTATAAACACCTTTATAATGTGGTTCCCTACGATGTAGACAATGTGCGTATTCGCTACCTGGCTAAGAATAATGCAACAGCATTTGCCACTGGTATTGATTTTCGACTGAGTGGAGAGTTTGTGCCCGGTACCCAATCATGGTTTAGCTTAAGTGTGCTTTCTACCAGAGAAGACGTAGAAAATGACGGGCAAGGATTTATAAGACGACCATCAGATCAAAATATTAATTTAGGCGTATATTTTGAAGATTATTTACCCAACGACCCTACTATGCGTATGAATTTGAACCTGCTGGTGGGTAGTGGTTTGCCTTTTGGCCCTCCTAATAATATTCGTAATCGCAGTGCATTCAGTGGTGAAATTTACCGCAGGGTAGATTTAGGTCTTTCAAAGTTGATAAAATTGGATAAAATGCTGGGACCCGGGAGTAGTTTATGGCTGGGGGTAGAAATATTAAATTTGCTGGGGGCTGATAATGTAATTAGCTACACCTGGATAAAAGATTTCAATGACTTACAATACGGAGTTCCCAATTCTCTTTCGGCAAGATTTTTGAATATTAGAGCTATGGTAAATTATTAGCAGATTATTTGCTAAGTAAGTTTTGCAAAACATTAACTGAAAAAAGTAGGTACATGCTTGCTACATTTACAATCATTAAAAAGAATAAAAAAAATATTGCCATGAAAAAATTTTTACAAATCGGTTTAATAGGCCTACTAGGTGGTGCCATATTATTTGGATGTGCCCGCCGCACCGTTACCCGAGTAGATCCTAATGAAGTTATTGATTTAAGTGGTCGATGGAATGATAGTGATTCCCGCCAAGTAGCCAATAAAATGGTTCAGCAATTTTTAAATAGTCCTCGCTACCAAAACTATAGCAGTAATAACGGAAAAACGCCGGCCATCATCGTTGGATATGTATTGAACAAAACATCAGAGCATATCGATTCTGATAACTACGTGAAGAAATTTGAGATGGAAATTTTTAATTCCGGATTAGCTGATTTAGTTGAGTCAGCTGAATTGAGAGAAAGGGTGAGAGAAGAAAGAGCCGAACAACAAGAATTTTCATCTCCCGAAACCACTGCGCAATGGGGTAGGGAATATGGTGCCGACTTAATGCTTCTAGGCGTTATGACTTCTGAAACAGATGTTTATAATAAGAAGAAGGTGATTAATTATATCACTACCTTATACCTTACCGATATTGAGACCAATAAGCGGGTTTGGTACGGACAGGAAGAAATCAAAAAATACATTACTAATTAAAATCATTTTTAATAGCATTTACAATTCCCTTAAAAGATGGAATTATAAATGCTATTCACCTAATTTATATTGCTCACACAGATGTTCCCAAACTGGTTCTGGATAGTTATATTGCTGTTTTTTAGCTCCTGTGCTTCTTTTTACAAGACGAATCAGCAGTTTAACCGTGCCTTTGAAAATGGAAATATTGAGCAGGCTCAAAAGGTACTGCTTAGCAATGAGAAAGCTGCCAATAGCAAATCCAGATTTTTATATTATGCTAATTTGGGCGTTGTACAGTCCATGTTGGGCAATTTTGGCGAAAGCAATAAAAACCTAGAGAAAGCTTATATCTATGGGGAGGATTACCAAAAGAACTACCTGAATCTGGCCGCTTCTTATTTTACCAATGCTTCTATGCTCGACTACCCTGGTGAAAATCATGAGCATTTGATGGTGTTGTATTATAAAGCGCTCAATTATTTAAAAATACAAAGCTACGACTCTGCTTTGGTTGAGTGTCGACGGTTGAATATTCGATTGCAAGAGTTAAGCACTAAGTATAAATCTGAAAATAAGTACAAGCAAGATGCTTTTATACATAATTTAGTAGGCATTATTTACGAGGCAGATAAAGATTATAATAATGCCTTTATTGCTTATCGCAATGCATACAATATATATCAAGAGCAATACGTGCCAATGTTTGGCTTAACCGCGCCAGAGCAATTAAAAGATGATTTATTGCGTACGGCCTCCATCATGGGTTTTGAAAGTGAGCTGGCAAAATATGAAGAAGAGTTTGGAAAGAAATATGACCCATCGAATAAGAATACTGGACAGCTGGTTTTTTTCTGGCACAACGGATTAGGGCCGGTCAAATCGGAGTATAGTCTCAATTTTGCAGTATTAAGAGGAGAAGGTGGACTTTTTACTTTTAAGAACGATGAAAATGACATTAGCTTTCCTTTTTATTTAGGTGGAGACGAAAATGAAGATGATAGAAAAAAGCTAAGCGATCTTGAATTTTTTAGAGTCGCGTTTCCCAAATACCTGGAGCGGCCTTTGGTTTTCCAAAATGCTCAATTAGAAGTGAATGGTAAAACGTATCCATTATTTAAGGCAGAAGATATTAATGCCATTGCATTTAAATCATTGCGGGAAAGAATGCTGCAAGAATTTAGCAAGTCATTGTTGCGGATGGCATTAAAAAAAGCGACTGAATATGCGGCACGAGAGAAAAGTGATGATTTGGGTACAGCTATTAGTTTACTCAATTTTATAACTGAAAAAGCCGACACACGCAATTGGCAAACCCTGCCTCATGGTATTTATTATAGCAGAGTATTTTTGCCGGAAGGTAATAGTCAAGTAACACTTAATATGAAAGGCAGGCAGGGCAATGAAGAAAAGCAGCAATTTAATGTAGATGTGCAAAAAGGTGAGACGGTAATCCAAAGCTATCATGCATTAGATGCTGGAATACCACGAGGGAGAGAACCTTTAAATATTTTTCAATGATCGTAGATTCTTTAATACTCTTTTGGTAATAATCTGAATCTCAATACCTTCATGATTTTCTATTTCAGCAGCTTTGTACCTTATCTAATAAACTTCCATAAAATTTAATCATTAAATCTGTTAAATTTGATTCTTATTTTATCATAATACGACCAGCATGAAAAAGATTTTACTCATTTTAGCTTTAATAACTATTGGCAGTGCAGCCCGGGCTCAGACACTTGACGAAACCATGACCTGGTTGCAAAACAAAATGGACTTCTATTCCCGATATGTAATCATTGATTCGGTTGGCATGCTTACCGAAATGAGCTACTACATTGATTATCAGGATGATAATGCTTGCAAAGTAAGAATTACAGAAAGTGCAAAAGCGATTGGATCTGCCGGTTATGAGTTTCATTTCAGTGAAATTGATTCTACTAGTATAGAAGTAAAACAAATTACTTCGGTATATCCGTATATCAAAATCCATGATGATGTATTTCTGATTTATCTCAAAACAAAAAGTAAAAATCAAATCATTTACTGTAGCTATAAAGGAGCTTACAACGGCCCTACTTTCGATGACCAATTGATAATTGGTGTCAAAACCCAGGATATGGCTGAAAGAGTAGCCAGAGGGCTGAAGCATGCTGTCAAACTTTGCTCGGTAAAAGATGACCTCTTTTCTCAGCATTAATTTTTTAGTGTAAATATTGTACTCCGCTAGCTACTAATTATCCTTTCATTTTATAAAATTGATTCATCTATATATTTTGTGGATGCAATATTCGTTGCTAATATTGTATTGCGAATTGTTTAAACTTATAATATCTAATGAAAAAAATCATAGTAAGTATTTTTAGTATTTTGGTAATGGCATCTTGTGGCAATAATGCCGAAAAAGGAATTACCATTAGCGGAACTGTTACCAACCCACCGGCAGATGGAGGTGAAATAGAGATAGAAAGATATGCAGATGAAGGTGTAGAGGTTGTTGGTGAATTTAATTTGGAAGGCAATGAGTTCAGTTATCAATCCGATACTTTGCCGGCTGGTTTTTACCGCATCAATTTCTTTGATACCCAGTTTGTACAGGTTATTGTCAATGAAAGTGATATTCAGTTAACAGTAGATGGGAGTTCACCTACCGGTAATGTAGAGATAACAGGTTCGCCAGAAATGGATTTTGTAGAAAAGGTGAAAGGCATTTATAGCGAAATGCAAGAGGAAATTCAGGAAATGTCGACCCAATATGCACAAGCTGAATTGACCAGCGAAAAAGAAGAAGAGCTTTATGGTGAATTAATAGAACTGCAAAGAAAATATGGTGAAAGAATAAAAGCTGAAATTGATAATATTGGAGCGAATATAGCAGCACTAAACGCGGTTAGTTATTTAAATCCGGATGAAGATTTTCAATATATTGAAGGTTTGGCCTCAAAGTTAAAAGAAGCATACCCTGAAAATAAAGATGTAGCTTCATTTGCTAAGCAAGTTGACGATTTGAAAGCATTGTCTCAAGGAGCTGTGGCACCTGATTTTACTTTATCTACTCCTCAAGGCGAGGATGTTTCTTTATCCTCATTTGAAGGAAATTATGTTCTATTAGATTTTTGGGCAGCCTGGTGTAAACCTTGCAGAATGGAAAACCCGAACCTGGTAGAAGCTTACAAGCTATATGAAGACCAGGGATTTGAAATACTGGGAGTCTCTCTAGATCAAAATGACGAGCCGTGGGTAGAAGCGATAGAAAAAGATGAATTGATATGGACACAAGTGAGAGATAAAAATAATGAAGTAGCTCAAACCTATCAAATTCAAGCCATTCCTGCTAATTTTTTACTCAATAAAGAAGGTGAAATTGTAGCTAAGAATTTAAGAGGAAACGCGTTGCGACAAAAACTGGCAGACATTTATAAAAATAATTAACTGAAGCACCCTTGACTTAACGAAATTAAATTTTGGGAGAGGCAAATGAGGGTGTAGGAATTAATTTTTAAGGTGCGAAAATGTAGTTAATTATTTAACAGTAAATGCTTCTCATTAAAAACCCAATCTAATTAACAGATTGGGTTTTTATTTTTATGCATTAAAAGTACAATAGTTTCTTCTTTTTATTATAAACCCTGCTTCTCAACAATTAGTAATCGCTGCAAATATATTTTTCAAACTAAAAACTAACATTTTTTATGGAAACACTCGGCAATGCTACATTCGAAAATTACATTGGGTTAGAGGGTATAAGTGAAATGGCTTTTCAAATGACAGCTCATGTGCTCACATTAGGTTATGCCACCATGCTCGCTGGATTATTTTATTTTATATTAACAATTAAATCAGTTGCTCCTAAATATAGAATTTCATCAGTTTTATCCGTGGTAGTAATGACATCAGCATTTTTACTGCTATTCAAGCAAGCATCAAATTGGGAGAACGCGTTTAATTTTGACCCAACGCTTGGCTTATATTTTTTAGGTGCCGGTAATGATGCAGATTTGTTCAATAATGGATACCGCTACCTTAATTGGCTTATCGACGTACCTATGCTTCTATTCCAAATATTATTCGTGGTAACACTTACCAAAAGTAAATTTTCCAGTATCAGAAATCAATTTTGGTTTTCCGGCGCGTTAATGATTATTACCGGATACATTGGCCAGTATTACGAGGTTACTAATTTAACCGCGTATTTTATTTGGGGAGCCATTTCTACTGCATTTTTCATTCATATTTTAATATTAATGAGAAGAGTAATTAAAGAAGGTAAAGAAGGTATTCCTGAAGGAGCTCAAAAAGCATTGAGTAGCATATGGACGATATTTTTAATCTCATGGTTTTTATATCCAGGTGCGTATCTTATGCCTCATTTACTTGGGTTTTTCAATGAAGCCGGGCTGTATAATGAATCCGGAATAGTAGGTAGACAAATTACTTATACCGTTGCTGATGTTTGTTCTAAAGTAATATATGGTGTATTGCTCACGGTAGTGGCTCAGAAAATAAGTAAGGCTGAAGGTTACAATCCTGATGCAGCAAAAGCATAATGTAAATGAAACGTTAATAATTTAATTGGTTAATTATGAAGGGGAGGTATTAATTTTGCCTCCTTTTTTTGGTTGTATATGAATTTCTAATGATTATAAATTTTAGATTATCAAATTAGCAAGGATGATAAATCAAATGTAATTGTACTATTTAACAAAAGCCTTTAGGTGGGCTGTAATTTAATTTATGAATTGTAGATTCTGGGCTTTCTGATTTTTCAACCACCCCCTACGCCACCTGCGGTGTACTTTCCTCCCTGCTAAATCACGTGTCCGACTACCGGCGAAAGGAGGGGAAGGTCTGCTGAAGGCGGACAGAGGGTGGTTAAAAAGCAAATTATTTTTACGTGATAAATTGTATTTTATTAAGTACACATTTTTTTACTAATTCAGTACTTTTTATACTCTTCCATACCAATTTATATAGAGCCTTTTTTTATTACTGTTCTTTTTTATTCTTTCATTAAAATTTCACCAAATACTAAATCTTGCGCAGCTAAAACAAATAGTGTTGTAGGTAGTCGAGAAGTTTTTGCCAGTAAATTTTGATAATACTCATGATAATCACTTTTGGGTTCGGCCATTCCTAAAAATACTAAATCAGAATTGCGGGAAGATGTATCTATAATTTCCCAAAAACTTCTTCCGTTAGCCACTATAATTTGTTTGTCTAAGTCAATTCTCAAACTTTCTACTACCTGGCTTAAGTTTTTTTCAGCATCTTTTGCAGCAGTATCATTAGGTACCACCATTTTCAGTGTAATGGAAGCACCCCTCCAGTCCAGGCTATTTTGTAGCAGGTAAGCCAATACAATCATTAAACTACCATTGCCTTTCAAACCTCCCCACCATACATCTATTTGTTTAAACTTTCCAAAGCCTCTTTCCTCATCATCTTTTAAGATAATCACGTTTCTTTTAGATTCAAAAAAATGCCTGATCATATCACAGTAATCGATAAGGTGTGACGGCTGTCGGGTATCGCCCAGCAATATAGTATTGGGCACCAAAGCACCTAATCCGTAGGTATCTACCAGCATTTTGCTACCACTAAAAGGATCTTTGGCCGAAGTTACCCTTACCAGGCTGCGCACATCTTTTTGTACCAAAAAATCCCGAATATTTTCTTCCATCGCGTAGCGGCGATTTTGGGTCACCTTATCAGAAGATAGAATGGTGCTGATGGTCATGAGGCCTTTGTTTTGCGACAGTTCGCGAGCAAAGTGGATAAGATGCCATCGCTTGCTTGGGGCACCTGTAAGTACCAGCAAGTGAGGTCTCCAATTTTTTGGATCTGTTACTGTTTTTAATCTTAGCAAGCCTGCCCTTACCAGTTCCATCCACAGCCCTTGTCGCACATCACCCCAGGTAGTTTTCAGGTTTCTTCTTTCAAGCCATAGATACACCCCTGCGACAAAAATTGCCGCGATAACAGTTGCAAACGCGTTGATCAAAAGCATAACTGCTATACAACCAACAGCCCCTAACAATGAAAATATCCAGTGTACTTTAAATTTTGGTCTGAAAGATGGGCTACCGAGAAACCTTTCCAGCCCGGCAGATAAATTCAATACGCCGTAAGTGGTGAGAAAAAACATGGTAAGGATAGGCGCAATTATTTCCAGTTTACCTAACATAACTGCACAAAGAGCGATTACCATAGTAAAATAAGTGCCCATCCGCGGACTATCATCTTCTTTGGTTCCTTTGCCCAGCCATTTGAGCCAGCTGGGAAAAATACCATCGCGCACCAGGGCTTGCAACACACGTGGTGCCCCCAATATACTTCCCATGGCACTGGATAAGGAGGCTCCCCATACACCAATTAATATAGCACCACCCCACCAGGCTATTCTCCTCATAATCAGCGGATCTTCCACCATCGTACTAGCATCGGCCCTATTAGCTAATACTATAGGCAACAACATATACACCACGTAGCCTACTCCTACGGCCATAAAGGTTCCTTTTGGTATAGATTTAGCCGGGTTTTTTAAATCACCGGAAAGACTTACACCAGCCATTATACCTGTAACGGCGGGGAAAAACACGGCAAATACCTGCCAAAAAGGCTCTGATTTACTCTTTGAAACTCCCCACATTTCTATTTCTGTATTTTCCAGCGGATTACCCATTACCAAACTTATGAGTGATATAACAATGGCCGCCATTACAAAATACTGAGACTTAATGGCAACTTTGGCAGAAATCAATGCCAGAGCAGAAATGCCAATAGTCACCACGAAGGCTATTATCTTCAAGTTTAAGGACGGAAAAACTAATGCCACACTTTCAGCAAAACCAATGGTGTACAATGCAATGGAAAAAGTTTGTGCCAGATAAAGTGGGATGCCTACAGCGCCTCCGGATTCAATACCTAATGACCGGCTGATCATATAATAAGCCCCACCCGTACGTATGGTTTTATCGGTAGCAATGCTGGCTACTGATAAGCTGGTGAGAAAAGTAATTGAAGTCGACAAAGTAACAATTATCAGGGTACCAATCAAACCCACGTTGCCTACTACCCAGCCAAACCTCAGGTACATTATTACGCCAAGAATAGTTAATATAGAGGGAGTAAACACGCCGCCGAAAGTACCTAATTTAGAACTTGCTTCTTCTTTGGGATTGCTTTTTAGGTTTTGAATTATCTGGTTAAAATTCCAAATCATGCGCTTCAATTTAAAAAAGTTATTGCGTCAAATATAACTCTATAAAAAAGGAAGATGGGTATTTTTGACTGATTAATAAAAAAATTATTTAAGATTAAGGATTTATGACCTTAAAATTGTTTTGTAAGCCATTTAACAACCATAATTTTAAGTTGATTGAACCAAGCAAGATGCCATAAGAACCGATCATAAATATTGGCGTTGCCATAGTATCAATTTGAAGGATGAAATTATAAGGCAAAATCAAAATACAATAAATTGCCTTAATTAATCTTTTGGTGTCAAGCTTTTACTCCTGATAAAGGGCCGGATGATCAAACGCGTACCTCGATCGTAGGTGAAATAATTCCAAACCCAGTTGAGGAAAACGATTATTTTGCGGCGGAAACCGATGATATAAAGTAAATGTACGAAAAGCCATACATACCAGGCAAAGAACCCACCGAAATTGAGGTTTTTTGGTAAGTTTACCACTGCTTTATTTCTACCAATAGTGGCCATGGTGCCTTTGTCCAGATAATCAAATGGAACCATTTTTTTTCCGCGTGCTAGTTTTTTAAAATTTTTTGCCAGGTGCCTGCCTTGCTGCATGGCTACAGGTGCCAGCATTGGAAGTCCTTTGGGATTTTTTTCACTTTTTTGCGCGGCTATATCACCGATGGCAAATACATTTTTCAGTCCATCTACCTGGTTGTATTCATTTACCAGAATTCTACTTTTTTCTACAGCATCTTCAGGTATACCATCTAATACATTACCTTGCACGCCGGCAGCCCAGATCAATGTGCTGCTTATAATTTCCGTGTCATCATTCATTACCACCTTTTTACCATCAAAGCTGGTTACCATTGTTTTCGTCTTGATATTGACATCAAACTTCCGTAAATATTTAGTTGCCTTTTCTCCGGCAAAATCATTCATGGCAGGCAGCAATCTATCTAAGCCTTCTACCAAATATATGTCCATTTGGTTGAAATCCAGATCGGGATAGTCTTTGGGCAGTACATGGTTCTTTAATTCACCCAATGCACCGGCAAGCTCTACTCCTGTAGGGCCTCCACCTACAATTACAAAAGTTAGTAACCTTTTCAGTTCTTCTTTATCTCTCGTTACTACAGCTTTTTCAAAATTTTGTAAAATCTGACTACGTAAATCCAGCGCTTGTGGCACTTGTTTTAGCGGAAAAGCGTTCTGATAAATGTCTTCATTGCCAAAATAATTTGTTTTGGAACCATTGGCTATCACCAGATAGTCGTAGCTAATTGAGCCAATATTGGTATGGACCACTTGCTCTACCGTATCAATTTTTTCTGCCGTGGCCATTCGAAAATAAAGATGGTGGTTGTTTAATATAATTTTGCGCAAGGGACCTGCAATACTATCCGGTTCCAATCCGGCGGTAGCTACCTGGTACAGCAATGGCTGAAAAGTATGGTAGTTGTGCCGGTCGAGCATTACTACTTGGTAATTTTTTGATTGTAGTTTTTTTGCCATTTCAATACCGGCAAATCCTCCTCCAATAATTACAATTCTTGGTTGCTCGGTTTTAGATATATCTATTTCAGGCGCGGCTATGTTCGCCATTTGTACTTCTGCTATTTCAGTACTATTCATTGTCATTTCTTAATATTTAACTAAGTTGCTTACGAAAATGCATATAAAATTGTTGGCCTACCACTTAAGTATAAATGTAGTATTAATACCTTTAGTACAAGATAATGTTATCAATTCTTCTTGGTAAGTAAACTCGTGGGAACAGGTTGCGGTATTTTAGCATACAGGTCATGCTTAATAGGTGCTGGTTGAGAAGTTTTTGGCAACACGAAAAACTCTTTTTTTAAAGATTTAAACAAATTGAAATTGGGCCAGTAGTTCACTTTTGCAATACCCTTCTCTATGGCTGTATACATTTCTTTACTAAAATTATGACTTCTTTCCGTGCTACTATTAGCCAATATGCCATACGTTACACCATTACTTTTTCTTAAAAACAAGGCGTGAGTTCCTGCTAATGTTCCGGTACGCAGCCAGTCATCATTTTGTCCTACTGCTATCCAGCCCATCGGCATTACGCCGCCCGTTACTTTTGTCATGTCTTTAATTGATTTTTTACTCAACAAATCAGGGCTACTATCGTGCCCGTCAATTGCATTTAACAATTTCATTAAATCTACTATATTGGCCACCCAGCCACCACTAGGCCCTAATAACTCAATTGGAGTGCCACCATAAGGCCTTGGCACCAGCTTTCCGTTGCCGGTAAAGCTGTTTCGCTTGTTATAGTCGTAATAAATTACTTCATTGGGCAATTTATCTTTTTTCATGTTTTTACCCAATTGCATACTTTTAATTTGTAATGGTTTCAATATGGTATTTTGTACATAATGCTCATAAGAGGTGCCAGACACTTTAGCAATTATTTCGCCGAGCATACAGTAGCCAAGATTAAAATAGTGACTTTCTTTACCCGGATAATGCTGCAGGCCTTGTTTTAAGGCAAAAGATACCAGGTTAGTCAAATTGGCATCTACAAAAATGTCATTGCCTTCCGTAACCAGCAAAGGGTTAAACATAGGGTCACCTTTTATTCTCGGATTCCAACCTGCCGAATGAGTAAGCAAATGCCTGACGGTAATGCTCTTTATTCGATCATCATAAATATGGGCATTATAAATGGCCTTATCTAATATGCCGCCTACACCAAATACCTGCTGGTCTAGTGACAAAACATTGGCCTCAATTAACCTAAATATAGCAACAGCAGTAATAAGTTTGGATACACTCGCTATCCTAAATTGATGCTGTGGCATGGTTTTAATATCATTTTTTACATCGGCATAGCCATAACCTTTAGCATATACAAGTTTTCCATCGCGTACTATGGCCATGGAAGCGCCAGTGATTCCATAATGATCCAATAGTCGGTTAACCTCTTTTTCTACTGGAATAAACGTATCGAAATGCCGCTCCTGATTGGATAGTGGCTTGCTAATAATTACCTTATCCCGAATAGTATCATTTTCTGCATTGATACTTGTAGATAAAAACAAAAATAATCCGATTGTTAAAAAATGCCGCACTTCCATTATCAATTAAATCTTCTCCCCTAATAAAATTATAGTAGCGCAAAATTATGCTTGCATACACTAATTAAAAGCAACTTAATGCTACAATTATTACTTTACTTAGATTTCATACTTAATCGTATTCAACTGAAAATGTTACTATTATTAAATGCTATAGTTACACTTTTTAATTATCTGACTTTTGTCATTAACCTTTTTTTATAAATCACTATCTTTCCTGCCTCAAAAATTTGGTTTTATTGGATTATTTATTACAATACTTATGAAGTACTTTTGCTATACCTTGCTGTTATTAATTGCCTCATTTTCAGTAGCTACGGCACAAAACGATTGGGAAAATCCTCAATATATTGGAAAAAATAAATTAAAAGCAAGAGCCACCAGTTACTCCTATTCTGATGTAGCCTCTGCCTTAGCTAATGATAGAAACGCGTCCACACGATTCAAATCATTAAACGGCCAATGGAAATTCAAATACGTTGCCTCTTTAGATGAAAATCAGCAAGATCAAAATTCTTTTTTTTTAAAAGAGACTCTAAATGAAAACTGGGAAGATATAAAGGTGCCTGGTAATTGGGAGTTGCAAGGGTTTGGGATTCCTATTTATACCAACATTATTTATCCTTTTTTACCGGTAAATCCTCCTTTTGTGCCAAATACTGGTAAAGCACCTCATCATAGTAACCAATTGGGCTTGTACAGCAAAACTTTTCAAATACCGGAAGATTGGCAGGATAAGAGAATAATTCTTCATTTTGGTGGCGTTAGTTCTGCTTTTTATCTCTGGATAAACGGAGAATTGACTGGTTACAGTCAGGACAGCCGTCTGCCTGCCGAATTTGACATTACCAACACTGTACAACCCGGGCAGAACAAGCTGGATGTAAAAGTGTACCGATGGAGCGATGGTAGCTATCTGGAAGATCAGGATCACTGGCGGTTGAGTGGTATTCATAGGGAAGTATATCTGGAAGCTATGCCTCCAACTCACATTTACGATTTTTTTGTTAAAACCGAATTAGATGAAAAATATGAAGATGCCGAGCTAAGGGTAATACCTAAATTGCATTTGCACGAAGAAAAAAATAAAGAAGCCTGGCAACTGGAAATGCAGCTTTTTGATCATGCCAAGAATGAAATACTGCCTGAAAAGCAAGTGATGAAGGTAGAGGAACTAATCAAGTCCAAATGGCAACCAAGATTGGGTGGAGCCCAATTACCCGAATTTAATGTGGAGATAAGCAATCCACTAAAGTGGAGTGCTGAATACCCTAATTTATACACCCTGGTGCTCACCCTGAAAGATGAAGCAGGGGAAATAAAGGAAAGCAGGAGTAGTAAGATTGGCTTCAGAGAAGTAACAATAGAAGATGGTGTATTTAAAGTAAATGGACAATTGGTAAAGCTTTATGGTGCCAATCGGCACGATCATGATCCTTCAACTGGTAAAACTGTTGATCGGCAATCGATGATAGAAGACGCCAAATTGATGAAACAATACAACTTCAATGCTGTGCGTACCAGTCACTACCCCAACAATCCTGAATGGTACAACATCTGTGACGAATACGGACTTTATGTTATCGACGAAGCCAATATTGAAACACATGAAACAGGTGGATACCTTTCTGCTCAACCCGAATGGGCGGGTGCTTTTTTAGACAGAGGTATTCGCATGGTGGAAAGAGATAAAAATCACCCCAGCATTATCATGTGGTCGTTGGGTAATGAATCTGGTACCGGTGCCAATCATGCTACTATGGCAGCCTGGATTCATTATTATGATCCAAGTAGACCTGTTCATAACGAGTCGGCGCAAATAAACGGGCAAATAGCAGATGAAGCATATGTAGATGTTTATAGCCGCATGTACACGCCGCTGCCAGAAATGAAACAGCTATTAAAAGAAAAGCCTGACCAGCGGCCTATCATGTATTGCGAGTATGCTCACTCCATGGGCAATTCAACTGGTAACTTATTCGAGTTTTGGGATGTAATCAGATCAGAACCGCAATTTATGGGAGCTTTTATTTGGGATTGGGTAGACCAGGGGCTGGCTCAAGTTACACCAGAAGGAGAAAAGTATTTTGCCTATGGTGGTGACTTTGGCGACTCAATAAATACAGGCAATTTTTGCTTGAATGGGGTAGTATTTCCTGATCGTTCGCCACAACCAGCTTTGTTTGAGTGTAAAAAGGTTTTTCAACCGGTAGAAGTAATAGCCAATGATTTAAATGAAGGAAAAGTTGAAATTCTAAACCGGTATCATTTTACCAATACGAATGAGCTGCAAGGGTATTGGTATTTGTATGAAAACGGGAAGGAAATTAAAGATGGGAAAATAAAAGATTTAGCTATTAAGCCCGGTGAAAGCAAAGTAATACAGTTGCCTTATAAAAAACCTAATTTAAAAGCAGGGGCAGAATATTGGTTGGTGGTAAAATGGGTAATTAAAGAGGATAAAGTATTTGCAGAGGCAGGTCATGAAGTGGCAAGCAATCAATTACCATTACCCTACCAGTCTCCTTTATTGCCCCCGGCCAATATTGGTGAAATGGATGCATTGATAGTTGATGAAACCGCTGACCAGGTTACAGTTGCCGGTACCAGCTTTAGTATAAGCATTAGTAAGCAAACTGCTGCCATTACTTCCTACATTTATGAAAATGAAGAATTGATAAAAATGCCGTTGCAACCAAACTTTTGGCGACCACCTACTGATAATGATGACGGATCTAAAATGCCGGAAAGACAGGGTATTTGGAAAAACGCAGCTGACCCAATTGATGTAACATCTTTCAGCCTACAAACGCCCATTGAGCAAATAGTTATAATGGAAGCATTTACAAGGTTGCCTCAAGTAAACTCAAAGCTAAATTTGGCCTACCAAATCTTTGGCGATGGAAATGTAATGGTAAATTACAACTTCGAACCGGGTAATACCGATTTGCCCAACTTGCCCAGGGTAGGCATGCAAATGGCAATACCAAAAGAATACAATACTGTAGCTTGGTATGGCAGGGGTCCACATGAAAATTATGCAGACCGTAAATTGTCAGCTTATGTATCAAAATATGAGATGTCGTTAGACGAATTTTTTGTTGATTATATTTATCCGCAGGAGTCTGCAAATCGTGAAGAAGTACGTTGGGCAGCCATCTACAATCAAGCAGGTAAAGGATTATTAATAAAAGGGCAACCTCATGTTAACTTTTCAGCCTGGCCATACAGCATGAACAATATAGAGAACGCCACGCATACCCATGAATTAAAGGATGAAAATGATATTACTATCAACATCGATTATATGCAAATGGGGGTAGGTGGTGATGATAGCTGGTCTTTGAATGCTCGACCCCATGAGCCTTACAGGATAAAGCCTGAACCATACAAATACGAGTTTCACCTGGTGCCATTTGCAAACAAAAACAAAATTGAAGATAAAGTGAAACAGAACTATGCAATAAATAGTAAAAACAAATAATGCTTTCCGAATTATATTCGGTTATTAGTGTTGAAGAGAATAAGGGTTCATAATTTTGTAATCTGATATTGTTTTAATTTATCAGAATGCTTTTTTAAAAATAGATCAATGCACGACGAAAATTTATTAGATTCTGTAGAGGAAGCTATTCAAGATATAAAAGAAGGAAAAGTAATAATAGTAGTAGACGATGAAGATCGTGAAAATGAGGGTGACTTCATTTGTGCCGCGGAGGCCGTAACTCCTGAAATTGTAAATTTTATGGCTCGGGAGGGCAGAGGTTTGATATGCGCATCGCTTACTGAAGAGCGATGTGAAGAGTTGGGGTTGGAAATGATGGTGGGAAAAAATACTGCCAAGTATGAAACACCATTTACGGTATCAGTAGATTTTAAAGGAAAATCATCAGGCAGTGGAATCTCCACCGAAGATAGAGCAAAAACCATAAGAGCATTAGCTGCAGACGATACAAAACCTGAAGACCTGGGACGGCCAGGACATATTTTTCCTCTCAAAGCAAAAGCAGGAGGCGTGCTCCGTCGTACCGGCCACACGGAAGCAGCCATAGATTTTGCCCGACTCGCAGGCTTCAAAGCAGCAGGTGTGTTGGTTGAAATACTCAACGAAGATGGTACTATGGCCCGGCTTCCGGATTTACGCAAAGTAGCTGACAAGTTTGGCCTGAAGTTAGTATCTATAAAAGATTTGATCCTGTATAGGTTAAGTAAAGAAAGCCTGATTGAGAAGGAAACAACTGTAAAAATGCCTACTGATTATGGCACATTTAACTTGAATGCCTATAAACAAACCAATACTGGTGAGGTACATCTGGCTTTAGTAAAAGGTGCCTGGCAACAAGATGAACCGGTGCTGGTAAGAGTGCATTCTTCATGTGTTACCGGCGATATTTTTGCTTCCAGGCGTTGTGATTGTGGTTCACAATTGCACGCGGCTATGCAAATGGTTGAAAATGCCGGTAAGGGAGTTGTACTCTACATGAATCAAGAGGGTAGGGGAATAGGTCTCCTCAATAAGCTTAAAGCTTATAAGCTGCAAGAAGAAGGAATGGATACCGTGGAAGCTAATCTTCACCTGGGATTTAAGATGGATCAACGTGATTATGGTGTAGGAGCACAAATTCTCAGGGATCTTGGTGTTTCAAAAATAAAACTCCTCTCAAATAATCCTAAAAAACGGGCAGGTTTAATAGGTTATGGCTTGGAAATTGTAGAGAATGTAGCCATTGAAATACCACCGAACATGTATAACGAGAAATATTTAACCACCAAAAGAGATAAGATGGGCCACACTATTCTCGTTAAGAAATTCGATAATAAAGGAACAGATTAATGAAGAAATTATTAGTAATTATTTTATGTTTTTTGTCGGCAGAAGCTTTTGCCCAATCGTTTCCATCTCAGCTTTGGCATGATGGTAAGTTGGTACTGCTGGATGAAGATACAATAGTAGGTAAAATAAAATATGATTTTGAAAATGACTTAGTGCAAATAAATGTTCGAAATACCATCCAGACATATGCTTCACGCAAAATATTGTATTTCGAGATTTTTGACGAAATGTCAAACAATTATCGTTACTTTTATTCCTTACCTTATGAAATTCAACATCAGTATGAGGTGCCTATAATCTTTGAAGTGCTTTACGAGGGTGAGCTTACTTTACTTGCCCGGGAGGTGATTGTGACCGAAACAGTGCCTCAGTACAATACATTTAATAGGCCGCAGTTTTATAATACCAGGGCCAGGTTAGATTACAAATATTATTTTCTGGATAAGAATGGCACCATTCAGCTTTATTCAATGAAAAAAAGTGATTTACTTAATTATATGAAGAAAAGGTCTTCGCAGGTAAAACAATACATGCGGAAAAACAATTTGAAACATGATCAGCGTGCCGATCTCTTTAGAATAGTGGCTTATTACAATACATTAATTAATCCTTAATAAACTATGGAAAATGAAAAACCACTCATCCTGGTAAGCAATGACGACGGTATTATTTCGAAAGGCATAAGCGTACTGGTAAATTTAATGAGGCAACTTGGAGAGGTGGTTGTAGTAGCGCCTGATAGCCCTCAATCGGGCATGGGGCACGCGATAACGGTTGGCAATATGTTACGCTTATATAATTCCCGAACTTTTGAAGGCATTCAATCATTTGCCTGCTCGGGTACACCTGCAGATTGTATTAAAATTAGTAAAAAATATGCACTTGATCGTCGCAAGCCTGATTTAGTGGTTAGTGGTATTAATCATGGCAGCAATACCTCCATCAGTGTCCTGTATTCCGGCACCATGTCAGCTGCTATTGAAGGCGCCATAGAAGGTTTACCTTCCATTGGTTTTTCTCTTTGCGATTATTCACACGAAGCGGATTTTTCACACGTAGAAAAGTATGTATTGGATATTTGTTCCCAGGTTTTAAAAACGGGTTTACCCAAAGGTGTAGCTTTAAATGTAAATTTCCCCCGTAAAACAAATGAACCTTTAAAAGGCATCAAAATTTGTAGACAGGCTAGAGCCAAGTGGGAGGAAGATTTTGATCGTAGGCACGACCCCAGTGGTGAGCAGTATTTTTGGCTTACTGGAAAATTTATGAATTTCGATAAGGGTGAAGATAACGATGAGTGGGCTATTGCCAACAATTATGTTTCAGTGGTACCTTGTCAATTTGACTTAACAGCTCATCATAGCATAAGTGTGCTCAATGATGAGTGGGATATTGTAGGCAAGAGTGAAACGGCCAATCCTATAAAAACCAATGAATAAAAAAAGTCGGGCTGGTAAACCCGACTTTCACGCTTTATAATTAACACGAAATCACAAAATAATTTCTTCTTCTTTTGATGCTTGATCATGCCTGGAAGGTGGCTTAAGTGCTGACTGTTCAGCCTGTTTCTTCCTTTTGCTTTGATTTATAGATTTGGAATGAAAGTAAGATATTAATTCAAGTAAATTTTCAGCTTGTGATGATAATTCCTCGCTGCTTGTAGCCATTTCTTCCGAAACCGCGGCATTTTGTTGGGTCACCTGGTTAAGCTGTTGAATGGCAGTATTCACTTGGTCAGCACCAGAGTTTTGTTCTATACTGGCTGCACTTATTTCCTGTACCAGTTTGGCTGTTTTTTGAATATCGGGCACAATTTCTTCTAGTAATTTACCAGACTTTTCCGCTATATCCACACTACTTTTCGATATGCCGTCAATCTCATTGGCAGCAGACTGGCTTCTTTCCGCTAGTTTGCGTACTTCAGCAGCTACCACAGCAAAGCCTTTTCCATGCTCTCCTGCTCTTGCAGCTTCTACGGCAGCATTTAAAGCAAGTATATTCGTTTGACGAGCAATTTCACCAATAATGGAGATCTTATCAGCAATACTTTTCATGGAGTCGACAGTTTGGTTTACTGCCTCGCTACCCTCTTCCACATCGTTAGAGGCTTTCAAAGCAATTTTTTCAGTCTGCTGAGCATTGTCCGTGTTTTGCTGAATATTAGCTGCCATTTCTTCCATGCTGCTGCTTACTTCTTCTGCAGAAGAGGCTTGTTCATTGGCACCTTGCGACATTTCTTGTGAAGAGCTGCTCATTTGACCGCTAGCCGTGGAAATATTTTCGGCTCCTTCTATCACACTCACTACTATATTTTTAAGTTTGTGTACCATATCATTCAGTGCCTTTGCCAGTTGACCAACTTCATCTTTTTGATCCACATCAATAGAAGCATCTAAATTACCTGAAGCAATTTCTCTGGCGAAGTTAACGCCTTTTTTTACAGGATTAACAATTAAATTTGTGATAGTAACAGCAGCAATAATACCTAATATAGCTGCAGCTATACCAAAAACAATTATACCTAAGCGAGTACTGCTGGCTGCTGCAATCATGGCCTCATCGGTCATTATATACCGTTTTGAATCCTCTTCCACCTTATTGAAAAGCTTCCCTAATGTTGATAAATGTGTTAGGGTTTTATTATGATAGATATTAGTGGCTTCCTGCATGCCTTTGAGTCTTGATTCGTTCCAGGCAATCATTTCGTCTATAGGTTTCAGTATTTCAAACGTTATAGGCTCGGTTACATTTAAATAATGATTTTTGCCGGCTTGAATGTTGCCGGCATTGAAATGTCTTTCCACTTCGTATACAGATTCATGAAGTTTTTGGTGAGGATCGATTACTGTTTTGAATATTGAATGAAATTCAGGATGCTTTTGTATGAACGCTTCAGTTTCAGCTGAATTTAGCCATTTTCCAAATCGACACATGGTGGGGTCTTTTTGAACTTCAATTTCACTTACTCTTTCAGCCCTCACACACACATCTTTTACCTCATCCATCCATATCAGGTGGTCAATTTTGGCATTGTGTAGCCTATTACTAAGTTTATGGTGTCCCTGCTGAAAAACATTTTGTATCTCTACCGCTGATTGATGCAGAAGCTTGTGAGGTTCTTCCATAGCTTCAATATCTTCAGATAATTCTGGAACAAGATTAATTACATATTTCTTTTCATCACCATAAAACCATTTTCCAAAGGCACATAAATGGTCATTTTTCTGAACGGTGAGCTCATTTACTTCTTCATTGGTTATAAAATTGTTTAAATCAGCAGACCACTGTAAATGTTGCACGTATTTACGCTCTATATCTGCACGTAATTTGTTTCCTTCTATTACCTGGTTAGCATTGTTTAGTACTGAACTCATACCAGTAACTGACCAGAGTATGACAACGATAAGTAAGCCAATAACAGCCCCAAATGCGATGGTCATCTTTTTTGAAAGGTGAAAATCTTTGAATTTCATAGCTAGACTTTAATAAGAATTAAATAATCAATTAAAGTCTAAAGCTACTAACCCATTTTTATTAGAACTAGTTAAAAATTACTAGGATCACAACCTATGTAACTATTCAAATATTTTCAATAAAAATTTTTACCAAAAAGAGTGGTTTACCAAATTCATTTCATTTAAATACCCGTTTTAAGTACTTTAATCAATAGATTTGAAATCGAAAGTATCTAAATATTTTGTAGTAAAATCACCTTTTTTAAAGTTGGGATCGTCCATTAATTTGATATGAAATGGAATGGTGGTCTTTACGCCTTCAATTACAAACTCCTGCAGCGCTCTTTTCATGCGAATAATGGCACTTTCACGAGAATTGGCGGTTACAATAATTTTAGCAATCATAGAGTCGTAGTAAGGAGGTATTACATAGCCATCGTACACATGGCTGTCAATTCTGATGCCTCTACCACCGGGAAAATGTAAAGTAGCAATACGACCAGGACTTGGTCTGAAACCATTTTTCGGGTCCTCTGCATTTATCCTGCATTCAATCGCGTGTTTATTAGGATATAAATTACCACCGTCTATTTTCTCACCGTAAGCAACTTTTATTTGGTCTTTTATTAAATCAGTATCAGTTACTGCTTCAGTTACCGGATGTTCTACTTGTATCCGGGTATTCATCTCCATGAAGTAAAAATTACGATGCTTGTCTACCAAAAATTCTATGGTACCTGCACCTTCGTAATTGATAGCTTTGGCAGCTTTTACCGCTGCATCTCCCATCGCCTCTCTCAGCTCGTCCGTCATAAATGGAGAGGGGGTTTCTTCTACCAATTTTTGATGGCGACGTTGAATAGAGCAATCACGCTCTGAGAGATGTATGGCATTGCCATGTTGATCACCAAGTATTTGTATTTCAATATGTCGTGGTTCTTCAATAAACTTTTCCAGATAAAGGCCATCGTTGCCAAAGGAAGCGCCCGCTTCTTGTTTGGCATCATCCCAGGCTTTTTTAAATTCTTTCTCATTGCGAATCATTCGCATTCCTTTACCTCCACCTCCGGCTGTAGCCTTAAGCATTACCGGATAGCCTATTTCGGAGGCAATTACTTTACCTTCCTGATCATTTTTTATTAAACCGGGTGAACCTGGAATTGTAGGTACTCCCGCTTTTATCATGGTTTCCTTAGCCGTAGCTTTATCACCCATTTGGTTTATTTGATCGGGAGTAGGACCAATGAACTTTACATTGTATTCTTGACATACCCTGGAAAACTCTGCATTTTCAGCCAAAAACCCATAACCGGGATGAATGGCATCGGCATTTGTAATTTCTGCTGCAGATATGATATATGGGATGTTGAGATAGGATTGATTGCTAGGAGGATTGCCTACGCACACGGCTTCATCGGCAAACCGTACATGTAAACTTTCTTTATCAGCTGTTGAATAAATGGCTACCGTTCTGATACCCATTTCTCTACAAGTTCTGATTACCCTAAGCGCAATTTCTCCTCTATTGGCTACTAATATTTTTTTAAACACAACAATTGTTCGTTTTAATAATCAATTAGGCTGGATCTACTAAAAATAATGGCTGATCAAATTCTACCGGAGAAGAATTTTCAACCAGTACTTTCACGATCGTGCCTGAAATTTCAGATTCTATTTCATTAAAAAGTTTCATAGCCTCTACTATGCAAACTGCCTGGCCTTGGCTTACAGCATCACCAACTTTTACAAATGGTTCTGCTTCAGGGTTGGCGGCACGATAAAATGTTCCTACCATTGGTGATTTTATCGTTAGATATTTATTTTCTTCTTTACTTTCAGCGGGTGCAGGTGCTGTGGCTGGTTGGCTAGCACCATTGCTGGCAGGGGGGGCCACTGCAGGGGCGGGTGATGAAGCTACTTCAGTTACCTGAGTAACAGTGGCATGCTTTTTTACTGCTATTTTAAATTCTTCTGTTTCAATATTTACTTCATCCAGACCAGAATTTGAAATAAAATCGATTAGTTCGCGTATTTCTTTTATTTTCATAATTATTTTACTCTTTCGTAATAAGAATTTGTTCGGGTATCTACTTTAATTCGTTCGCCTTCATTAATAAATAAAGGCACTTGTATTTCAGCACCAGTTTCAAGGGTAGCTGGTTTGGTAGTATTGGTGGCGGTATCTCCTTTGATGCCAGGTTCAGTATAAGTAATTTCCAGTTCAACAAATGACGGTAATTCACAATTTAGAGGAGTTTCAGTTTCTGCATGATAGATAATATCCAACTCCTGTCCTTCCTTCATAAATTGAGCACCATTAATCAAGCTTTCCTGAATAGTAATTTGTTCAAATGTATTACTATCCATGAAATGGTATCCTAGATCATCTTTATATAAGAATTGGTGCGGACGTCGTTCAATGCGGGCGGTGGTTACCTTTACGCCAGCATTAAAGGTGTTTTCAATTACTTTACCTGTGGTAAGGCTTTTAAGCTTTGTTCTTACAAAAGCCCCTCCTTTACCAGGTTTTACATGTTGAAATTCTACAATGGCATACAAGTCATTGTTGTATTCGAGGCAAAGTCCATTTCTGAAATCAGCTGTGGTGGCCATATTATTTTATAATATTTTTATTTAGCTACAAAAATAAGGAAAGATATTTATTTTGGGTCATAAGCCCACTTTAAATATATTGATCCCCAGGTAAATCCACCGCCAAAAGCGGCTAAAATTAAATTATCTCCTTTTTTAAGTTGATTTTCATATTCCCATAGAAGCAATGGAATAGTGCCATTGGTAGTATTGCCAAATTTATGGATATTCATCATCACCTTATTATTGCTAATGCCCATGCGTCGTGCAGTAGCATCAATGATTCTTTTATTGGCTTGGTGCGGCACAAGCCAGGAAATTTCTTCAGGAAGCAAATTATTTTTTGCTACAATTTCAGCTGAAACATCTGCCATATTAGTTACAGCAAATTTAAATACTGAAGATCCTTCCTGATATACATAATGCTCTTTACGGGCAACGGTTTCACTGCTGGGAGGCCGACGACTACCACCGGCTTTCATATGCAAAAACTCAGCTCCGGAACCGTCTGCTTTCAAAATAGAGTCCATCACACCTACTTCCTCATGGGTAGCTTCCAGTAATACAGCTCCTGCGCCATCTCCAAACAAAATGCAAGTGGATCGGTCTTCATAATCTACAATTGAGGACATTTTATCAGCACCTACCACTACTACTTTCTTGTATTTTCCTGTTTCTATAAATTGAGAGGCTGTAACCAATGCATATAAAAAACCCGAGCAGGCAGCTTCTAAGTCATACCCAAAAGCATTTTTTGCACCTATAGCATTGGAAATTATATTGGCAGTGGCAGGAAAAAGCATGTCAGGAGTCACTGTGGAAACAATCAAAAGATCAATAGCCATCGGGTCAGTATTTGTTTTTTCCAGTAAGCCTTTTACAGCCTCTATACCCAATACAGATGTTCCTTGATCTTCTCCTTTTAATATATGACGAGTTGTTATTCCGGTGCGAGTTTGTATCCATTCATCATTAGTATCTACTAGTTGCTCCAGTTCCTGATTTGTTAACACATAATCAGGAACATAACCATTGATACCTTTTATCGCGGCTTTTATGTCACCCATCAGTAATTTGTAAGTAATGAAGTGGTAAAGTTATAAAAAAATAATTGGCTAAGACAAAACTGTCAAAGCCAATTACTTAATTAAAATCTTTGGATGTGAAATTTATACGGCTACTTCTTTTTCTATAGTTGCCTTACCTTTGTAATAACCGCACTCAGGACATACTCTATGTCTTAATACTGTGGTGCCACAATTGGAGCATTCCATTACAGTAGGCGATACAGCTTTATAATGCGTTCTTCTTTTATCTCTTCTCGATTTCGATGTTTTTCGCTTAGGATGTGCCATTTTAACTTTAAATATTTATTTTTTTAAATTTTTTAATTTCAACCACCGTGGGTCTATTGCTTCTTCACTATCTGTTGGTTCGCTTTCATTTTCAGAACTATAAATGATTTTACCTAATTCTACGTCATCCAACTCACCTTGAAGGTCAGGATGAATCTTTTTCATCGGTATTGAAAGAGTGATGAATTCGTAGATCCATTGACTTACATTTATGCGTTGCGTATCATGTTCAATCATGTAGATATCTTCATCCAATTCTTTATTCTCACTGCCAAACTTGAGTATTACCTTATTGTGGGTAGCGAATGAATGTATAAAATTATCTAAAGATCTGTCACAAGTTAATTGATAACCACCATTCATTTCAAATACTAATTCTGCAAATGTAGCTTGCTTGGTCAATAATAGATTTACTTGAATGTTTCCATGATTAAGCAAACTGTTGTCAAAAAGCTGAAAGAACGAATCTTTTATCTCATATTGGTACTGATGCTGACCTTCTTTAAGGTGGTAAATATTTATATCAAAACTCTTAATTTCCTTCACAATCAGACCTCCCGAGAAATAGTTTGCAAATTTAGAAAGATAAAATTAAAATAACCAAGTATAATTGGTTTTTTTGGCTTTTTTGATAAGCTAATCGGGGGAAATACACCATATGAAAATGCTCAATAAAAAAGGAGGTGCTATGCCTCCTTTATATTTTATTCATAAGGTACTGAATTGTAAAATTTGAGTTTCTTTTTTCCTTCTGCCGATCTGTAAGATTTTTTGGCTCTACAACCTGATAATAATATAGCTGCTAAAAATAGCAATAGTAAAAACTTTCTGAGCATGATTAAACTTAATTTCGGTTAAAACTTAATATAGTACCTGGCACAACTAATCCAGACTTATTGCTTAATGGCCATGGTTTCAAATAGTTGCCTTCAGGCTTATTGCAAATGTAAGCATCAGATGGTTATGTTAAAGTATAAAGTCAATACAAAGCTTACAATGTAGGCTAAGATACTCATTCGTACATAATTTTCTTATTATTTTATTTTTATTTGTAAGTACCAATTGATAAATACTCTTGGCAGGAAATAGTAGCCAATGTGAAATAAAGAACAAGCCTATGTTTAGTTTATTAATAAAAAAAGAATATCGAAACAAGTACAAGTTCACCAATTTTCTATACAATGAGCTATGGGGATTGTGTGAAAATTATTTTGAGCAGTTGAATGAGCAAAATGAAAATAATACTAAGATTGTAAATGCGATTGTAGCTTGTTACAATACTGTATTATACTGCGGTCGTACAGCAATCGACGACAACACCAAAATCCATTTAGAGTCATTTATTAAAAACCAAACCAAAGGATTTTTTAACGAAGATAAAACATTGCCTGAAATCAAAGAAATATTTTTTCCCTCAAAAGAAAACCCTATTTTGTTGCAACTATTCAATGTATGCGAAAACCAACTGCAAGAACTTCAGGCCGAGGAGCTACACAATAATTTTTCTATATTAAAAGAAAGGTGCGTAAAGATATTCTCTGAAATAGAAGCTTATCAGCTTTCCTGAAATGAAGTTTTGAAAGATTAGTTAATTTTTTTTTTGGAGGAATGGGGGTAAACCATCATGCCAAGTGTAGT
>Ga0207419_1000458_pt1 | contig 35445 bp, 21 predicted proteins | sample ElkSloMetagenome_4_FD_184723 | JGI IMG/M metagenome (GOLD analysis project Ga0207419, IMG submission 184723) | Hot spring microbial communities from Elkhorn Slough, Monterey Bay, USA - MD2A (version 2) | ecosystem: Environmental > Aquatic > Marine > Intertidal zone > Estuary: Microbial mat ...
TAATTAGTTGCCTATTACGTTCACTATCCATTGGAATGTTTACTCCAGCTTACCTACCGGTTCGTTGCCCAGGCTATAATTGATTATTAAAAATTCGGATCGCCGGTTTACCTGGTGCAGGTCATCAGGACAATTTACGCCATCGATACAATCATTGAGTATTTCCCTTTCGCCATAATTTTCGGTTATGATCCGGTATTTACTTATCCCTTTGTTGGCCAGGTACATAATTACTGCATTACTACGGCGTGCCGCCAGCAAGTCGTTGTAGTTTGTATTTCCACGGCTATCTGCATAAGATTTTATTTCCAGGTATATCTCCGGGTACTTTCGCATGGTTTCTACAATTTTATCCAGTTCTATCCGTGCTGAATCTTTCACCGTATACCGGTCGAAATCATACAAGATGTTGTTGATAATTATCTGATTGTCTATGGTAACACCTTCATCGGCCATCAATTGCTTATACGCTTCTTTCCAGTTTAATGCATCTATTTTATTGTCAGTTTTGCTGCGAATAAATATATGATCATCTTTTTTCTCCAGTACATGCCTATTGTTTTCATTTTTAAGTTTGTAAAGATTCGATTGATCTTCTATAAAGAATTGATTGTTACCGCTCAGGTTTTCTACCATTACCACATCTACATTGTTTTTGGCTAACTTTGGCATGTATTTGCCATCTTTCATGTATAACTTTATTAAGCCATCTGCAGATTTTTCGATCTTCGACAGTTGAAAATCTAATAAGCTAGTGCTTCTGTTATTTTTATTGCCAATAATAGTAAGCATATCTTCTTCACCTGCAGAGAATGTAAATATTCCATCTTCACCCGAACTTAGATACTGTTCTTGTTTAAGGGTTTCATTATAAAAATATATATCTACCCCTGGCACTGCTTCTTCGTTAGCTTCCAGCACTATGGCTCTATGCAGGTTAGGGTTGCTATCCTCTCCTTTATCCATTTCCACTTTTATCCTGGCCACTTTAGCATTGCGGTAGAACATAGCATTAATGCTTCTGGTAGCTTTTCTATAACCCTCCTTATCTACAGTAAGCAGGTAATTGTTGTCAAGTGTCACCTCAAATATATCCAGATTATTATCTCTAATTATTTGAATGGGTTGTTGGCTATTTTCATTAACAACTGAGGCATCAAAATCCATCATTCTTTCACCCGATGCTCTATCAAATACATACAAAGTGAAAGTAACATTTTTACCACTTTCTTCATAAGCAGGTATTAAGATTATATTGTTTTTATAGGTTTGTAAATCATCGATATTTCCGGTAATACGGCCTACTTTGTTGCCTTTAAATCCTGCTATCATGAATACATCATCGGCATAGGTAGTGAAAGAAAAATCTCCATTTTGATCGGCTTTGGCGGCCTGATCCGGTAAATACATACTAGATACATTGATAGTGGCATGGCTTAAAGGTTCACCAGTAACACCATCGTAAATGTGCGCCTTAATTACAACCTCAGGTTTTACCGGTTGCATTTCGATACTGGTTTTTATCATATCCGGGCTTTGCAGGCTCACGGCTATCTCTTTACGCTTATCCAGAAATCCCTCCTTGCTTACCAATACCTGGTACACTTCACCAGCCAGTGCTTCAAATTTTAGCAACCCATCTTGCTGTACAAAAGCAACATTTCTGCCGCTGTTCTTTTCTGTTACCACCACCTGAGGGTTTTCTATCACCTCTCCCGTATATTGATTGGAAATAAATCCTGCTACTTGAATGGTATTGGTTGGGTCTTGTGATCCAAAAAGAGGAATTTCAATTACCTGATTAATATCTTCAGAAGTGAGTTGTCCGTTGAAATGGCCGGCTTTATCATTAAAGTTGGCCATAATTACAAAGGGGTCGCCCACTTTCATTTTAAATTCGAAATAACCATATTGATCGGTCGAAACACTTTTGTCATTCCCTACAAAGCTTGAAATATTAACTTCTGCTTGTGGTAGCGCCTGATTGGTAATACCGTCATACACATGACCAACTACAGTATAAGCTGTTTTAAGTCGGTTTAAGGTGATTTTAAATTTATCCGGGTCGGGCTTGTATGGCAAGGTAATAACTGCATCTTCAAAACCATCCTTACAGGCAACAATTTTGTATTCACTATTCGGTTTGGACTCAAAGCTCAAGGTACCATTTTTTTGTACCGCTACTACCGATTGCTGGGTTTTTTGCTCAACGATCTCGATGGCTACATCATCAATCGCTTCGCCGGTTTCGTTATCTGTAATAAATCCTGAAACAGTGCGTCCTTCTTCCGGATCGAATATAGGGATGCGTACAATATTATCCTTATTCTCATTACTAATTTGCCCCGTGTAAATGCCAGTTTTCTCGCCGCTGGTAACCATTGCTATAAAGGCATCTTCCAAGTTAATATTGAATTTAAACATACCATCACTACCAGATACAATGGCTTGGTCGTCGAGCGATAAAGAAGTAATATTTACCTTAGCATTGGCCACGGGCTCGCCAGTGACACCATCATAAACCTGGCCGACTAATTCGGTAAGCGGGCGATAAGGCTCTAAAGGAATTTTCACATGTACTGGCAAAGGCATTTCAGCCGGATTGTATTCAAAGTCGTGAATCTTATTTTTATAACCAGCTTTACTTACGGAAATTTGATAAGTTTTACCTTTTTCTGCTTTAAAAGCTGCAATAGCACCATTAAGATTATTTTCAATTTCTCGAGTGGCTTGCTTTACTAAAACTGAAGCACCATGCACCGGTTTTTGCGTTATTTTATCTACCAGCATAGCCGCTACATTTATAGCTTGATTTTCACCAAGCAACATTAGACGAACTGTTTTTACAGTTTGATTATCTTCAACTTCATCAGTAAAAATTCCGGAAAGGTCTCCATTGGTACCCATTATTATGTAAGCATCGCCGGTTTTTATTTTAAAATTAAAGATACCATTGGCATCACTTACTATTTCCTGATCATCGGACATCAGAGAAGTGATACTGATTTTGGTATCAGGCAGTGGCTCACGAGTAATGCCATTCATGGCAATACCTTTTATCATCCTTTCCTGTACATCAGGTTCCATATAAGCTGTAAAGCCAGCAGGTATTTGGCTATTGGCTGGATAATAAGGAAGCATAACTTTTACCTCCTTATATCCACTTTTTGTAATGCTTATTTTATAAGTATTGTCAGGCAGCATGCTCAATGAAAGCACACCGTCATCGTAATCATAATCTATAGTATTGCCGGTACTCTGGTCAATAATTTCAACAACCGGATCTTTAATCGGCTGTTTTGTGTTTTTATCAACTACAAAGCCGGCCAAATCGTATCGGTCGCTGCGCTTGTACATTGGTAATTGTACAACTTCAAACTGCTCATCTTCCAAAACAGATTCATTTACATATCCGGCAAGATCTTCATGTACAGACATTAAAACAAAGGCATCACTTATTTTTGCTTTAAAGGTAAAGTTGCCATGTTCATCCGAAACTACTTGTTGATCATCTTGCGTTAAAGAAGTTATATCTACTGTGGCGTTGGCTATTGGTGCACCGGAAATACCGGCATATATTCTACCTTTTACAGTAACCACTGGCCTGTGTCGCTTGAAGACGACTTTAAGATCAGGATTAGGATCTACTAATGGATTGTAAGGTAGAATTATTTTTTCTTCTTTATAGCCTGGTTTGCTAAATGTGAGTTGATATACATTGCCTGGTAAAGCTTTGAAATTAAAGCTTCCATTCTTTTGCTCTACCGCCACTGGTTGCTGAGTGGATTTTTCTACAATAGTAATAGACACTTCCTCTACAGGCTCTTCTGTTTCTTCATCTATTACAATACCACTTAAGAGTTTACTTTCACGAGGACCAAATAGCGGTATTCTTATTATTTTTCCAGCATCTTCAGCCATGATCTGGCTGGTATGCATGCCGCTCATTTTACCATAAAAAGCCGCAATTATAAATGGATCTTCACTTTTTACTTTAAAGGTAAAATTACCAAATTGATCAGAAACCAAATTTTGATCTTCAAGTGCCAAACTGGTTATTACAATATCTGATTCAGGCACAGGCTCCCCGGATATGCCTTCATAAACGTGAGCCTTAACAACCAACATGGGTTGATAACGCTCCATTTTTAAATGTGGCTCCCTATCAGGTTTTCCCTGAGGCAAGGTAATGTAATCCACTGCATCTTTGTACCCGGGCCTTTCGGCAATTATCTTATATTCATGCCCTTCTAATCCATCAAATAATAAAACTCCATTGGTAAAATCAGAAGCCACCTCTGCGCCAGTTCGTGTATCTATTACTTTTACTGTAGCATCTGCCACAGGCTTACCGGTTTTGTTGTCGGTAATATAGCCTTTCACCGTATGTTTTTCATCGTTGCCATGAGCAGCAATTTCCAATACATCTTCTGCCCAACTCTCTTCCACCTGACCTGCAAAATAACCAGCTTTAAATTCTGTAGATCCCATGACCATGACCACATCGGCTACCTTAGCCTTAAATTCAAAATTTCCATTTTCATCAGTTACCAAATTAGCATCCTGCATAGTTAAGCCGGTAATATTTACGAGTGCTTGCGGTATACCTTTGCCTGTAGCACCATCATAAAAGTGTGCTTTTACCAGTATTTCCGGTTGATAGGGTTCTAGTAAAATTTTAAAATCATCTGGATTATCCTTTTCTAATTGCCTTGCAGGGAGTGTGTATTCCCCGTTTTTATAGCCAGGTTTTTCTGCTTTAATGGTATAATCACTTCCCGGGTATCCACGAAAACTCACCAGGCCATTATTTATTTCTGCTGGTACTATTTGGCCGGTACTATTTTCTATCACACGTATTTTTACCTTATCGATGGGTTTTTGCGTTTCTTTATCCAATATAAATCCGGCAATCATTCTTTCATCTTCCTGGGCAAATAGGGCTACTTTTATTACCTGATCGGTTTGCTCCAGCGTGATTTTACCCGAATAGTACCCACCCATTTTTTCAAGGCTACCAATTACCATGAATGGTTCCTCTACTTTAGCTTTAAATGTAAATTTTCCTGCTTTATCGCTGATTACATTTTGATCTTCCAAAGCAATGGCAGTAATACTTAGATCAACACTTTCCAGTGGTTTTCCTGATTTACCATCATAGGCAATACCTTGAAGTTCTACCTCTGGTCTATGACGCTGCAACTTTATTTTTAAATCTTCCGGAGCTTTAATCTGCGCCGGATTGTATGGTAAATTTACAGTTGCTTGTTTATAGCCTGATTTTTTTGCTACAATATCATAGGTATCTCCGGGTTTTGCTTCAAACTCAATAAAACCTCCCTTTTGAGTAACATTTATAGAATCACCAGTGGCTTTGTTTAATACAACTACTTCTGCAGCATCTATAGGAGTACCGGTTTCTTTATCCAAAATTAATCCTGCTATTTTTTGTTTTTCATCAGGCCCGGCAATACCTATTCTAATCAATTTATGAATATCTTCTTTATTCACTAAGCCTGTAAATATTCCTGCTTTTTCTTCATGAGTTACCATTACTATAAACTCCTGCGCCTCTTTGATTTCAAAATCAAAATGGCCGTTAGTATTGGTTTTCATTTGCTGGTCTGGCAATAGTAAAGAAATTACCTCTACTTTCGCATTTGCAACTGGCTCGCCGGATTTAAGATCATAAACATAACCACGTGCTTGAGAGCTTGCATCTACAGGTTTTAAAGCTACCGAAACATTACCGAGTTCTTTATTCATTAACCTGTCAAAGGGAACTATTACCGTTTTGTCTTCATAACCTGCATACTTAGCAGTAATTTGATACTCATTGCCAGGCATGGCATCAAAAGAGAAAATACCCTGATTAGAATTAGTTCTGTATTGAGTACCTGTACTGGATTGTGTGATTTTTACCTCCGCCTGGTCAAGCAGTTCACCTGATTTTTCATCAATTACAAAACCTGCCACTAAAAATTCGTCACTCTGATTGTTGATGGCTATTCTTACCGTTTTATAAATTTGTTCGTCGTCAGCAATGGCACTATACATTCCAGCTTTATCTCCTTCAATAGCAGTGGCTAAAAAAGCATCATTCAGTTTAATTTCAAATTTGAAAAAGCCATTGACATCTGATGAAACTACTTGATCTGTGAAGCCAAGCGATAGAATTTCTACCTTGGCATTGGCTACTGGTTTTCGTGTTTTTCCGTCAAACACGTACCCTTGCATGGCTACCAAAGGTTTATCTTCTCTTAACTCTAATTTAAAATTTGTTGGATAGGATTCTTCTCCTGGCAGGTATGATAGTGTAATGGTTTCATCATCGTAGCCAGATTTACGTGCAGTAATTTTATAGTGGGTACCAATGTTGGCATTAAAGTTTACAGCCGCTCCCTTTTGTTCAAATGGCATTTTTTGTCCGGTTTGCTGATCTACGATAAATATTTTAGATCCTTCAACTGGCTGTTGGGTTTGTTTATCCAATACCACGCCATTTACAAACTCTTTATCCTTGCTGCTATAGGCTGCAACTTGTATCACTTTACCTAAATCTGAAGCTAGAATTTCATCATTGTAGGTTCCTAGCTTTTCTCCTTTGGTACCCACCAAAATAACGACATCTCCATGCTTTGATTGAAAGAAGAAATTACCGTATTGATCAGATGTTACCGTTTGATCTTCTGTAAATAGAGAGGTTATTTCAATAGATGCATTTGCTATGGGAGCCCCTGTTACCCCATCAAAAATATGACCCTTGACTGTGAAGTCTACCACTTCCTTTTCCAGGGCAAGTTTAATTTTCTCCTTTATTGGCTTTACTTCCGGATCATAATAGAGCTTATGTATTTTTTGCAAATAGCCTTGCTTGTTGATTGTAATTTGATATTGCTGCCTTGGTTTAACTTCAAAAGCTACAAGCGAGCCATTTAAATCTGCAGTAACTGACCTTCCGGTAGATAACTCTGTGATTTCAGCTGCATAATTAGTAATTTCTTGATTATCAGCTGCGTCGACTACGAAAGCAGTAACGCGATTATTTACAATTTCCTGTGGAGAAAGTAAAATTTCGATAGGCTTATCTACCATGGAGAGTAGCGCCATGTCGTTGTAAATGCCCGAAAGATTTCCTTTACGGGCAGTAAGTAAAAAAACATCCTCTTTTTCAGCTTTAAAAGTTATTTTACCATCATCTCCGGTAGTCAATGACTGATCCTCAAAAGCCAAAGAAGTTACATTTACTTGTGCCCCGACAACTGGTTTTCCGGAATTGGCATCTTTTACAATAGCAACCAACTCCAAACTTGGGGGCTTGGGAGCCACCGGAATTTTAAATCTTAGGGTATCATCTTTTTCAGCCGTACGAAGCAATTCCAAATCGTAGCCGTTCAATTTGGCCTCTATTTTATATTTCTCCTTGTTTTCTCCCCAAAATGAAACGACATTATCCTTAACTTTATAAGGCACATTATCCTTAGTAGCAAGATTTGTAATTTTAATTAAACCTTGATCTAAATCACTTTTATCTCCGGAATAGGTAAATGAATATAAATTGTCCTCGTTTTTTTGTGCTCGGTTAGATGAAAAGAAACCCTCATTTCCTTCTATAATAAAGCCAAAATCATCACGGTTTGAATTGAGTGGAGCACCCATGTTGCGGGTATTTTCTTTATTGGCCAAATCAGTTTGGAAAATATCAAGTCCTCCTATTGCATTTCTACCATTAGAAGAAAAGTAGAGAAAATTATTTTTTGACAAAAACGGGAAAACCTCATTGCCTTCTGTATTTATATTGGCTCCCAGGTTTTCGGGCCTGCTCCAAGCATCGTTGTAACGATAACAAATGTATAAATCCATGCCTCCATAACCACCTGGCATATCAGAAGCAAACACTAAAGTGTCGCCACTATTACTTATGGTAGGATAAGCAAATGAATAATTTAAATCGTTGTAAGGGAATGTAGTTATTTCTCCCCATCCAGCTTTTACTTTACTTGCTGTAAACAATTGTAATCGGCCAATTTTTTCTTTGGTTTTCATGGAGCTACCGGTAAACATCACCTTTTGATCTTCATCAAAAAATGTAAGAGGACCTTTAAGTAAAGTAGCGTCGAAATCAGTAAACTTTTTTAAAGAATTATTGGCAAAATAAAAAAGATTGTAGAGTGGTTCATTATTCCAGGTAATAACATTTTTTACCAAAATATCATGCCTTCTTGAAGACACGAATATTATCCCCTCTTGATAATAGGTAGGTGCAAAATCTGAATTTTCTGAATTTACAGCTAAGGGATTGATGGAAAATTTAGCAGTATCTTGAAAAAACTGCTGCTGTTTTTCCATCGCTTCAATTTTCATAATAGTACGTGAATCACCAGGTTCATCAAGAGCATAAGCCTGATAGTAACTTAATGCTTTGGGTTGGTTGCCTTTAATAGCGTAGGCTTCAGCCAAGTTAAATTTATCAGCTGGTTTGATGATAGATTGATATCGAACCAGTGGTTCCATGTAGGTAATAAAAGAATCAGGCTTGTTGAGTTTGAGATAGCACTGTGCCGCTTTATACTGAACCTTTCTATTTTCAGGATTTTTATCCAATACTCTTTGGTACAGCTTTAAAGCATTGCGATAAGATAAATCTTCAAAAAGCTGGTCCGCCTTTTTTTCGTCACTTACGAATAGCGTGTTAAAAACATTATTTTGAGCTATAGATGGAGTTACCACTAGCAAAAACAATGTTAAAATCAATGATGATCTTATTTGGTTTTTTATTATCATGATAAATAATCAGAACATGTTCATTATCAAAACTTTTGCAAGTTAGAAATAAGAAATATTATATTTTTTACCAGTTTTGTCAAAATACTACATTATTAATAAATTTGATGTTTTTATCAAATAATGCAATTTTTTGTCATTATTATTAAAAACAACTACTATAAACTATATTTACGGGCTTTATAACAAGCTTATAGCAAAGTATTCGACCAATGGGCTATTACTCTAGGTAAAATAAGAATATTTATAGGTGAAAATAGTCATGCACTTATTGGCAAATTAAGTGCAAAACTTAACGGAGGAAATAAATTGATGAGACAAAATACAAATACTTACATGATTATCAGGCTATTCCAAATCCAATTCTTGCCTGTATTTTTTATCATTCGGTTGATTTTTGTTCCAATAATCAAGCTTTAGGCTTTTGTTAAGTTTGGCTTTGGTGGTCATTAATTTCCCTCTAATCATTTGAGAATCCTCCCATCCTTCTATTTGATAAGGAAACTCTGATTGGAAAAAAATCTTCAAGGTCCTTTGCGGTTTTTCATATTCAACTAAATAAATTTTTTGATCATCTTCTGCATCCAATAATGAGGCATTAGCTTTTAACACGGCAAAATCATGGTGCAATAATCGTTGGCTCAATAAACCAGGTATAATTTCAATATTTCCTGTAGGCAAAAGGTTGTAATCTAACCGGATAGTATTCCAAATTTCATCTTCCAATAATTCTTTTTGCAACGAAACTTGGCTTTCAGAACCTTCTGATTCAAAATAAGAAAATAAATATCCTTCATATCTTTCTTTCTCCAAATCGAGTTGGGTAAAAGTGTGGCCGCACCATTCTTGAGAAGTAGCGGTAACTTTGAAGGTATTGGGAAAGTTGCTAACCTCTACCGGCTTAAAGGATGACATCATCATGCTATAAGGATATATTCCAGTGGTGAATTTTTTTGTGAAATTTAGTTTGAGCACATTTACTGCATCATTGCCGGCTTGCTGGGGGTTATCAAGTTTTACATGTTTCTTTTTACTAAAATCCTCCGTCACAAAAATAAGTACTGCATTGCCTTGGTGGATCTCTCCATAGCGAGCTTGCTCAAGTTTATAACTATTTATTTCAGCTTTGCCAGTCCACCAATATTCGGTAAATTCTTCCGAGGGAGTAAATTCAAGATCAGGATTATCATCCCTTTCAGCTACCGTAGTATTGCAGGCAATCAAAAAACAAAAAATAACGTGCGAATAAATCGAGAAGGCTTTCATAATTGGTTGATATAGTTAAATGTTTTCAATGAAGTAAATATAATAAATTACCCATGAATTTACCGAAAAAATTTAGCAAATAAAGAAAGGAAGAATTTTGCTTTTCTACATCGAAGTAAACACCATCCAGAAGCTTAAGCTTCGGGATACTGATTGCAGTCAGCCGGTTTTTATGAAATCTGTACCTCGACTTTTAATGACCCTGATGATTTAATCCAATCTAAATCTAATTATATGCAAAAAAGCCTGGGGATTACCAGGCTTTTGCTCCCCCACCTGGACTCGAACCAGGGACCTACTGATTAACAGTCAGCCGCTCTAACCAACTGAGCTATGGAGGATTATAGTATGTTTTTGAGGGCTTTGCACACCCTCTTTCTGAATTGGACTGCAATATTAGCAGGTGTTTATTAATTATGCAAAATATTTTATGAAAAAATTTTTAGCTACACACATTAAACAAAGCAAGTGCTCATTTACTTTTATAGTACAAATGATTTATTTCGATTTTGTTTTTTCTTATCAACATCCAAATCATTTACATTACGTACAATTAAAGAGTTTTAAATTTATAAAAGAGAGAGAATGAATAAGAAACAATTCTTTTTGGGTATATTATTAGCAGCTTTTTTAGGGGCAGGCATTTCTTTATTTGCTTACACGTCATTCTTTGAGAAAAAAGATGAATTGTCTTTCGAACAAATGCAAAATTTTCAATTTAGTAACAACCTGTCAGCCGATACCGCCTATATTGTGCCTGAAGGTTTAAATTTTATAAGCGCGGCTGATTTGGTTATACCTGCAGTAGTTCACATCAAGTCATCTTATGAGAATGGTAATTCAGGTTTTAAAAACCCATTTGAAGAGTTTTTTGATTTAAATCCACGCGATCGAGGTAGAAGAGGTCAAGGCTTTGGATCAGGGGTTATTATATCACCAGATGGTTATATAGCCACGAATAACCATGTAATTGACAATGCCGATTTGATGGACGTAACGCTCAGTAATGGCAAAAAATATAAAGCAAAATTAGTAGGTACAGACCCAACTACAGATTTAGCACTTATTCAAATAGAAGCTAAAAACCTTCCTTTTGTAAATTTTGGAAATAGCGATAATTTGAAAGTAGGAGAATGGGTATTGGCCGTGGGCAATCCTTTTGCACAAGGAACACCATTTGATCTTACTTCAACTGTAACAGCAGGAATTGTAAGCGCCAAGGGTCGTAGCATAGGAATTTTAAGAGATAGCCTTCGTATCGAATCATTTATTCAAACCGATGCTGCCGTAAATCCCGGAAATAGTGGCGGAGCTCTTGTAAACTTAAAAGGTCAACTTATTGGTATAAATACAGCCATAGCAAGTCCTACAGGCTCATATTCAGGGTATTCTTTTGCGGTACCAGTTTCACTGGTAAGAAAAGTAATGGACGACCTGCTTGAATATGGCATGGTTCAAAGAGCACTGCTAGGGGTTACTATCAGAGATATCACAGCCGATTTTGCAGAAGAAAGAAACATAAAAGAATTTTCAGGTGTATATGTAGATCAACTATCCAGTAATGGTGCAGCTGAAGATGCAGGACTTAATCACGGGGACATAATCATCGCAATAAATGAGAACTTAACTCGTACCGTATCTGAATTACAAGAGCAAATTGCCAGACACCGACCGGGTGACAGAGTAAAAGTAACCTATCTGAGAAATGGCAGTAAAGAGAATACCTACGCTACTCTAATGAGTACCAACGGCAATACCGGAATTATTAAACCTGTTACCAGTCTTTCTTTAGATAATATTGTTTTTGAAAATTTGAAGGAAGAGCAAAAGCAAGAATTATCAATTAAAAATGGTGTGCAAGCCATAGAAGTAAAAGGGGGTATTTGGAAAGAAGTAGGTATCCGGCCCGATTACATAATCACTTCAATAGATAAAATAGAAGTGAATGATGTTAAAAGTCTCAAAAGAATTTTAGATGCTAAAAAGGGTGAGATAATTTTATTACTAGGTATGTATCCTAATGGTGAAAAAGCGTGGTATTCCTTAAAATGGCAATAACTATTAAAAAAATTCCACATTAAGACTTATCGAAAATCGGAATTTTACTTTTCTATTTTGAGAAAAAATCCCGATTTTTTTATTTAAGGCATATAGCGCCTACTTTTACGATGAATATTTTATTAAAATATTACCAATTATTACAAAAGGATTACTAAATTTGGAAATCTTAAAAAAATATAATGCCCTTATTAGAAAATGAGCTATTATATGAGGTTTTGAGTTAGCAACAAATTAAATAAAAAAATGCCTGAGAAAAACATGAAATACTATGCCGTGATGCTTATCGATGACAATGAAATCGATAACCTGATAAATCAAAAAATGATTGAAGCTGCAAGCATCACAGAACACATCTTCACTCACACAGGTGCTCGTAGTGCTATCGAATTTTTAAGAAATATTGAAAAAATCAGCAAAATAGCACAGGAAGTTCTTCCTGATGTCATCTTTTTAGATATTGACATGCCTTTGATGGATGGCTTTCAATTCCTTGATGAGTTTGAAAAACTAAATGAAGATACTAAAAAGAAATGTAAAATTGTAATGTTGACTTCTTCAATCAACCCGCAGGATGTAAATAAATCGAAGAAGTATAGTTACGTGAAAAAATACATTAACAAACCCTTATCTCAGGAAAATCTAGAAAAACTGGATATTTAATTATTACAGGTATAAATTTTATAAAGAAGTTGAGTATTAACTCAACTTCTTTATAAAATCATCATCTAATCTTAATAACATCGTGGGAGCAAAATAGCTCTTATGAGTCTTATCAATTTTATCCACCAAAGATTTAATCTTAGTTTCCTTATTCTTTTTAGTGTCACTAATGGCTATTTTAAGAATTTTTGTCAGTGTTAATATATGCTCACATTGATCTTTACCCAAAAGCCTCAATTGACGTTGTATGCTGTTGATCAATTGGTTAAACAAATCATAATCATTGACTACACAATATTGCAAAGCTAATATCACCTTAATTTCTAATTGTGCATAAGGATATTTTTTAAAGCTCACCTCATTCAATAAATTGTTAAGCCAACGGGCAGCCTCATCATACTTATTTACATAATAACAAGATAATGCTCGGTAAGTAACGTAGGTAATAAACTTAGGAGTATCATTTTTATCACATTCGAAATCATGGAATAGCCCTTCATTTTCTTCATACATCTGCTCAACATTATCCATTCTGATATGTCGCTCAATTTTAGTAACTAAAAACTGAGATGGATAAGTAAATAAACTATAGTTGCTTAATAAAGAACTTGTAGACTCATTTACCTCTTCAAAATAATTTTCTGCCTTTCGGTAAACTTTATAGTGGTTGTAATATTCGAGTTTAAGGAAATCAAATACAATTTGCAAGTGATAATAAATTGAATCAAGATGATATAAGTTAAACACCTTCTGAATATTATTTAGAATATCTTCTATTGGCTCCAATTCTTCCTCATCCATATCTTCTTCCTTTTCTACGAACAATCTATGGAAAATATTAATGCAGCTTTGGTAAACATACAATCTGTGTGACTTGTAAAGACCGCAAACATTATTCATTTCTCTACTTAGCAACTTAAGCTCTAATTTGTCGGTATCATCACCAGTTAAGGTATAATTGCCGTACTTTTTAAAGTATTCTGCCAATAAATCCTCAGCCTTATCTACAGCCAGCATATAAGCTACATGCTTATTGTACAACTGGGAATAATTAAAAAGTTCAGGAGAGTTAATATGCAGCTTTTTTAGTGACTTATACACTACGGTGAGCTCATTAGATAAGTCATAATCCAGCAACTCTTTTTCCAATTTCTTTAAAGTAGCAATCGCGATAGCTGTTTTCTTAGTAAAGATGATTTCATTGATGTTTGCAACTTTCTTAAGAATATCCGTACGTGGATTTTCCATTTGTTGCAGCAGGTATTCTTCTATCTTCTGGTTTAATCTACTGCGCAGCGTGTAATAAGCATTGGTATTTACATCCAACTCTTGCATAATCTTATTATCAGACAAGTGCTTTTCGCGCATTGATTTGAGCAAATACGCTGATTTATCAGCGTTGCTTTCAATCAATGAGTTATAAATAGCATCGAAGTCTACATCCGACAATTGTTTAATAATGTTCTTTAGTTTAGCCATAACTCTCCAGTTTTTTAATGGTTTTTATAAAATATATGGTTAATAATACCTTTTTTTGAAAATTAATTATTTGAAATATTTTGTTAAAGTAGAAAAAAAAATTAATATTTTATAATTTTCCTCACATACTGATACCGCAAGTGACTTGAATCATTCGTACTATTTGATCTAATAGTTAACACTTTTATCCACTTTAATTCAATATGATTACTCATTTCAATTTAAATTAAAAAATCAATATTCCCCATAGATAAAAGTCAAATTACAATTCTGATTAAATCTACAAATATTTAATGTTAAAGGCAATAAATAAGCATTATGGATACTATAAAATACTCATTGTATTTTATAGGTGGAGTTATATTGGCAATATAATTTATCATTTTTTTACCAAATAATCAATAATACCTACTTATTAATCTTGGTTAATTTATATTATCTTGCAGAATTTGGGACTCAACATAAGTGCTTGATTTATACGATTTTATATTATCATGCATATGTAAGTTTTTTTTATAAATAGATTTACGACAAATAACAAAAAATTTCTACTCATTACATTTAAAATCAAGAGCTATTCAAAAAATAATAAATTTACCATTCGCAATAACATTGCTATAGCCTGATATTCAGCTTTTGCCATTCCACTCATTATAAAATCGGTCGAGGAAATCAATCATGAACTGATGTCGCTGAAAAGCCATGTCTTTTGCAGTTGCAGTCACCATTCGCTCTTGCAAATGAAGTAATTTTTCATAAAAATGATTGATAGTTGAAGATTTGGATTTACGATAAGCTTCCGTGGAAGCATGCATCTGCGGCTTTTCATCGGGCAGATATATTAACCTGGCTTTACTACCACCATAGGCAAATGCCCTGGCAATACCTATTGCCCCTATTGCATCCAGGCGATCAGCATCTTGAACAATGGTTGCTTCTAAAGACAACGCCACATCAGGTACTTTCGCTCCTTTAAAAGAAAGGTTGGCAATGCTGTCCAGTACCAATTCAATTTTTTTCGAACTTAAACCAGCTTCAATCAACCACTCATTAGCTTTATGCAAAGCTTTTTCTGGCTTGTTCGTTAGCTTATGGTCAGCAATATCATGTAACAATGCTATATAGTTTACCAATTCTATGTTGGCTTGCTCTACTTTTGCTATTTTGATAGCCAGTTTTTGTACTCTATATATATGCCACCAATCATGACCAGACCCCTCTTGTTCAAATAGTTGTTTTACCTTTTCCGAGATTTTGGCTATTCCTTCCAATTTCAAAATTTAAGCAGGCACTTCTTTTTCTTCTTTCTTTGTTAGCCACAGCTGCTCCATGTCCTCCAGGCTTCTGCCTTTGGTCTCGGGTACAACTTTCCAAACAAATAAAGCAGCAAGTAAGCCCATAATTGCATATAGCCAATAGGCAAACCCATGATTAAAAGTTTCTGTAAGCCATGAATTTTCATTTAGTACCGGAAACGATAGTGAAATCATCCAGTTGGCAATCCATTGAGCGGCAACAGCAATGGACATAGCCCCTCTAATGCTGTTAGGAAATATTTCTGAAAGCATTACCCATGTAACGGGACCCCAAGACATAGCAAAAGCTGCAGTGTAAATCATGATGGAAAGAAAGGCACCTACACCATAATGGTTGCCAAAAAATGAAAAGCCAAGGGTGGTCATGCCTATTGCCATACCCAATGCCCCTATGATCATCAGTGGTTTTCTCCCAAATTTATCTACAGTAAAAATAGCCAATACAGTAAAAGTAAGATTAACAGCATTGACTAATATAACTGGCGCCAGTGAATCTTCCGTTTTTTCTATGCCTAAATTTCTAAATATATCAGAAGAATAATAAAGCACCACGTTGATACCAACAAACTGCTGAAATATGGACAACATTATACCTATAATAATAACTAAGCTTCCATACTTAAGCCACCGCACTCGTTTTTCCTTAAGTGAGTTTTTAATATTTTCTAATACATCTCTGGCTTTATCTTTACTTACTATTTTATTTAATATTGAAAAAGCTTTTTCTTCTTTATTAGCCAACACTAAATATCGGGGACTCTCGGGCACGAAAAGCAATAACACGAAAAACAAACCTGCAGGAATAACTTCAGAACCAAACATGTAACGCCAGCCTAAATCAAAAATCCATTGATCTGTCTGGCCTTTTGCTATTAAATAATTAACAATAGAAACGACAAACATTCCAAAAATGATAGCAAATTGATTCCAGGAAACAAGTTTACCCCTGATATTGGCGGGAGCTATTTCAGCAATATACATAGGTGAAAGCATGGAAGCCAAACCTACTCCAATCCCTCCTATTACCCTGTAGAACATGAAAACACTAATGACTTCACCTCCTAAAAAGTTTAACTTATCGGGCATTGCAGAGCCTAAGGCTGATAAAGTAAATAGAAATGCTGCCAAAAGTAATCCACTTTTCCTGCCCATGGTTTGACTTATATAGCCAGCTATGGCTCCTCCAATCACACAGCCGATTAAAGCACTGGATTTATTGAAACCGTCAATAAAATTAGCCATAGTTTCGGTGAGTTCGTTGGGTTTAGCTAAAATGAACTGGTAAACTAACAGTGCTGAGAACCCTAAAATAATTGCAGAAATGACACCTCCTTTTTTAGTGCCAAACAGCTTAAATAAAAAGCTAAAAATAAGTACCAAGATAATACCTATACTGATGGTAACAGCTAATTTGAATTCGGCGATTACTTTTACCGCCAGCTGCGGATTATCCATTAATGGTAGTATAAAATAATTTCGCAAGGCACTAACTGCACCATTTATCACGGCGGTATCGTAGCCAAAAAGCAAACCACCAAGAGTAGCTACGAGTGTAATGGATGCAATATATACCGCGCTTCCTCCTCTACTTGTTTTTAAATTTGTTGACATGAAATTTTACTAATTTTTGAGTATGATATTTTCCTATCAAATCTACTAAAAAAAGGTAATAGACAAGGAGAAGGAAAATAATTTGTTAGAACAAATTTTCTAATTCCTATTAAAGTGAGAATATATAATACTGCATTGAAGAAGAATGCATATTTTAAAGTAAAATTTAGTTTTTAAAATATGTAAATATTTAATTATTCTGTAACTTTACGGCTCTATATTGAAAACAGCCTATAGAAAATGTATGTAATTTTTCATGTAAATTAACATTATATTTTTCTTGATGTCTTAATTAAAGATTATATTCAATAGAAGTGACAATTATAGAATTTCATATTAAAACCAGCCCCGAACCTTTTTTAGTTTATGTATACTAAAAGGGTATTAATCGATAATCCATAGTTCTTAATCGAATATTTCAGAAATACCTGATAATACTGCGTAAGTTTATAGTATTATTAAATTAATAATAACATGAAAACCAGAGAAAACAATCCCTGCACTGAAGGCTTTATTGCATTATACTATCTGATGATAATAGCAGATGGAGTTATAAGTCCTAAAGAGCTAGACATGGGCAATTTGATGATGAAGCATGAAAATATTGATGAAACATTTTATCATCATAAAATGGAAAGCTTCAGAAATTTAAATAAAAACGAATTACTAAACACCTGCATTCGCAATTTAAAAAATTGCTCTAAAGACGACCAGATCAGAGCCGTTGCCTGGATGTCAAATGTTGCCAACTCTGATGGATTTATGGATCCTAAAGAATGGGCGCTTATCTACAAAATCTATAATAAAGAACTTAAACTTGACCTTAACCAAATTCTTGAAGTGCAAAAAGAATTGCCTAGGTTGTAAATAGCTGCTTTTGATTGGGAATCTGAAGCGTAAAAGTAGTTCCGTTTCCAACTATAGATTGAACATCAATTTTACCCTTTAGCTTATCTACAGCTTCTTTTACAATGTACAGCCCTAATCCAGAACCATTAGTATGGTCATTGGCCCGGTAAAACATTTTAAATATGTTCTTTAGATGACTTTCGTCTATACCTACTCCATTGTCATTAATTGTGATTTTGGCAAATTTATTATCTATGACACCATCTATCTTAATGAATGATTTTTCGCAATATATATTTTGGTAACTCACTGCATTACTTAATAAGTTTCCGAAAATCATTTTTATTCGCTTTTCATCTGAAAAAAATTCCTCTTCGTTTATTTCAATATTAATTTTAATATTGTCAAACCCTTTTACATGTGCTAAACTATTGAAAGTGCTTTTAATAATCTTTGCTAAGTCTACTAAGCCATACTCAAAATCTGTTCTGCTATTACGTGAAAGGTCTAGAATTTCATGAATTGAATTATCGAGACGTACTACAGAATTTTCGATCAATTCCATATACTCGTCTCTATTCTTTTCATTTTTTTCTTTTTTTAGCAAATGCACTAAACCCAGAACTGAGGCTAAAGGTGCTCTCAAATCGTGTGAAGTACGATAAACGAAGTTGTCCATTTCGCTGTTGAGCCTAATAAGTTCTTCATTTTGATTTACGATCTGCTGTTCAGCCTTTTTAGCTTCAGAAATATCGTCGACTATGCCCACTGCATACTTGGGGAAGTTCTTATCGTCACGGATAACCGTCAAATGCACCTTTGCCCAAATAGTTTTTCCACTCTTATGCAAAAACCGTTTTTCAAAAATACCTTCATCGAGCTTGTTAGAAAATATATCTTCCACAATGCGAAGGTCATTTTCGACATCATCCGGATGCGTAATATTTAAATAATGCATCGAGCTCAAAGCTTCAGGTTTATAACCAATTATATCACACATTTTTTGATTAAACATTAGCAATTCACCTTTGGGTGATACCTGAGAAATACCAACTGCAGCTTGTTCAAAAATACTTCTAAATAGTGCCTCGTTATCTCTCAATGCCACTTCAAGCATCTTCTGGCTCGAAATATCTTGAATAACCAGCATTGTACAATTCTCCTTGTCAGACAATCTCCTGCAATTAATTTTTATAAATTTAACATGGTGGTTATTACTAATTAGTCTTATTTCATGTTCCTCATTTAGTTCTCCATCTTTGCAACTTTCATATATTTCGCGGGCAATTTTTCTATCCTCCGGATAAATGAAATTAAAAAAATCTTCGATAGAAACTATTTTACTTTCATCTTCTAACTCAAGCAAAGCAAGTAAATTTTGTGAATATCTAAGGTTTTCTTTATCACCAACAACTTCTACATAGGCCAAGCCAGTCACTTGTTCCATCACCATCAGCTTCTTGTACATAGGGTATATAAGCCGTTTTTTTCTCACATAAAAAAAATCATCGTTAGGTGATGCTTGATATGGCTCTTGCCTATCTAAAAAAATCAAATACTGATCAGTATGGGAGGTGGAAACTACATTTGCTTTATACTGGCCTAATACTGGATGATTGATATTAAATGACTTGCATTCAGTTTCTTGCAAATCTATAAATTTTAACTCCCTGGCTACTAATTCTAATATTTTATCCACAACCAGATTAAATTTTTCTTTAAAAGCTTCATTGGCCTTCAAAATATCAAAATTTTTATTAATTATTAGCGTAGGTTGACTTAAGTAATTAATAAAATTTAAATCTACTGTGGCTTTCAATTTGTTTTTTAATGAATGGTTGGACTTTTGCATTTTTTAATCTTTCTCAACTGACAGCATGTTGCTGTTTGTATTAGTTTACTGTTCTACATCAACTATGTATTCATATAAATAATATATTGCCAAATGACCATGCAATATAATTACAAATTTATTTTATAAAGGAACAGTGTAATATTTTTTAAAAAGACGCTCAAGAAATTCCACTTTTAAACAAAAAAAGCCGGAAATTCCGGCCTTTTAAATAACAAATACAGAGATTTTAAACTTCTGCAGGTTCTGGCGATGCGTACTCTTCTACAGGAATACAGCTACACATTAGATTTCTATCACCATAAGCACTGTCAATCCTGGCTACTGTGGGCCAGAATTTTTTATCTTTCACGAATGGTAAAGGATAAACTGCTTTTTGCCGATTATAAGGGTAATTCCACTCATCTGAAAGAGCCATTTCAGCTGTATGAGGAGCATTTTTTAATACATTGTCCGATTTATCTGCTTTGCCCAACTCAATTTCCTCTATTTCTTTTCTTATGCTAATTAAAGCCTCACAGAATCTATCTAATTCTTCTTTAGTTTCACTTTCTGTAGGCTCTATCATCATTGTACCTGCCACCGGAAACGATACCGTAGGTGCATGAAAGCCGTAATCCATCAATCGCTTAGCAATGTCTTCAACTTCAATCCCCACATTTTTAAAATCCCGGCAGTCAATTATCATTTCATGAGCATTTCTGCCTTTCGCGTTACTATACAATACGGGGAAAAAACCTTTCACTTTTTCACGTATGTAATTAGCATTTAATATGGCATATTTTGTTGCATCTGTTAAACCCTCAGCACCCATCATAGCAATGTAAGCGTAACTAATTGGTAGAATACTGGCACTTCCCCAAGTTGCAGCCGAAACAGCATCTTCATTATTAGTTTTATGCAAAGGATTAACGGGTAAAAAAGGTTTTAAATGACCAGCCACGCAAATTGGCCCCATACCAGGACCACCACCTCCGTGAGGTATACAAAATGTTTTATGTAAATTTAAATGACATACATCTGCACCAATAATAGCTGGATTTGTTAGTCCTACTTGAGCATTCATATTGGCACCGTCCATATACACCTGCCCACCATATTGATGTATTGTTTCACATATAGAAATTATGTCTTCCTCAAAAACTCCATGAGTAGATGGATAAGTTACCATTAGAGCTGCTAAATCATCTTTGTACTGTTCCGATTTAGCTTTTAAATCTTCCAGATCAATATTACCTTGGTCGTCACATTTAACAATCACCACTTTCATGCCTGCCATTACTGCACTTGCAGGATTGGTTCCATGTGCTGAAGAAGGTATTAATGCAACATTTCTATGAGCCTCTCCCCTATTTTGATGATAAGATCTTATAACCATTAGACCGGTAAACTCCCCTTGTGCACCCGAATTTGGCTGAAATGATGTTGCGGCAAATCCTGTTATTTCATTGAGCCAACCTTCTAAAATTCCAATCATATCCTGGTAACCAATAGCTTGATCAAGTGGTGCAAAAGGGTGCATATGGGCTACCTCTGGCCAGCTAACCGGCAACATTTCACTAGTAGCATTTAGCTTCATGGTACACGATCCCAATGATATCATGCTATGAACTAATGAAAGATCCTTATTTTCCAAATTTTTCATGTAGCGTAAAAGCTCATGTTCGGAGTGAAAATTTTGAAATACCGGATGTTGCAAATAGGTGGACGAGCGTATCAATTGCTGAGGAAAGTCCAGTGTTTGCAAAGTAGCTGGCAGTTTTATTTCATTAGTTTTATCAGCTAACTGTATAAATACCTGTATAATATCTTCAATTTCTGGCAGGGTGGTAGTTTCATCTAGAGAGATACCCACCGAACCATCTTCAAAATACCGAAAATTAATTTTAGCGGCTTCGGCAAGTTGTCTTAATGAATGCTGTTTTTCTGTAGTAAGTTTAATTTTTAATGTATCAAAATAATATTGGTTGAGTTGTTCGAAACCTGATTTTGACAATATATCTTGTAATAAATTAGCGAACCCATTTACTCGAGCAGCAATTTTTTTAAGTCCTTCCGGACCATGATAAACTGCATACATACCAGCCATTACCGCCAATAGCACTTGGGCAGTACAAATATTTGAGGTTGCTTTCTCCCGGCGAATATGTTGTTCGCGAGTTTGCAAGGCCATTCGATAAGCTTTTTTGCCAGTTCGATCCACAGATACTCCAATAATCCGCCCGGGTATTTGTCTTTTAAACTCTTCTTTTGTAGCAAAGAAAGCTGCATGAGGGCCTCCATAACCTAAAGGCACTCCAAACCTTTGAGACGTACCTACCGCAACATCAGCTCCCATTTCACCTGGACCTTTTAATAAAGTAAGGCTCAATAAATCTGTAGCCATCACACTAAACACCTGGTTTTCTTTAGCTGCTGCTATCAGGTGAGTAAAGTCTTTTACAGAACCATTGCCATCTGGGTTTTGAACAAATATTCCAAACAAATCTGGTGCTGAAATATCAATTTTTTCTATATCAGTTACTTCCAAAGAAACACCTATTGGCACAGCCCTGGTTTGTAGTACGGCAAGTGTTTGAGGAAATATATTTTTATCTACTACAAAACGATTTGCTTTCTTTTTAGCTCCCTTTCTTAAACTAAACAGCATAGACATTGCTTCAGCTGCCGCTGTTGCTTCATCTAGCAAAGATGCATTGGCAATTTCCATACCTGTAAGCTCTATAACAGTAGTTTGGAAATTAATCAATGCCTCTAACCTCCCCTGGGCAATTTCTGCTTGATAGGGTGTGTATGCTGTATACCAGCCTGGGTTTTCTAAAATATTTCGCTGAATTACAGAAGGCACGATACAGTTATAATAGCCCATGCCTATATAATTTCTAAATAATTTATTTTTTCCCATCAATGACTTAAATTCATTAATGAATTTATATTCGCCTTTTGGTTCAGGCAATTGTAACGATTTTTTCTTTCTGATAGCTTGAGGGATGGTATCATCTATTAATTGATCCAGGCTTTGCAAGCCAAGCATATCTAACATTTCAGCTACCTGAGTTTTACTAGGCCCCAGATGTCTGGAGGCAAATTCTTCCCGTTGTTTTAAATCTATTTGCATTCCAATTTTTGTATTAATCCTTATTTAATAATCTTCAACAAAATTACAATATTATGTAATACCAAATTGTTGTTTCGAATGGAAATAAAGTATTAACCCAAAAATCGAATTTGACTATATTTACAAGATTTTTAGCAAATAATATTTTGAATATTTGTTGTTTCACCTTTTTGTAATCAAAAATATCGAGCACTATGTTTATTAAATATGTTACAATCTTATTTACATTAGTAATCATAAGTACTTCTACAGGCAATGGACAGAAATTAAAGCTAGCCGAAACTTATGCCAATAATATTAATATTGAAGATCTAAAGAAGCATATCGATGTATTAACCCACGACAGTTTGGGAGGAAGAGGCCTCGGAAGTGAAGGCCTAAAAAAAGCGAATTTTTATATAGGCCAAAGCTTTAAAGAATTGCTAATAAAATCATTTTTACCTCATAGTTACAATCAGGAGTTTAAGATAATACAAGAAAGTCAGGGTGAAACCTATTTGAAATTCAACAATAAAAAGTATTACAATTATGATCAATTTGTATATCTAGGCTCGGCTGAGGTTTCGGAGGAAGAGGAAAGTAGCTTAATATACTCTTCAAAATTGCACCAATATAAAGATTCCTCTCTAGCTAATACTTCAGTGGCAGCATTTCCTTCCAAGAGGGTTTATAGTGATTTTCGTACTAATAATTGGCCAGAAGCATTTTTATTGATCAGCATTGGAGGTGAATCGGGTAATTCCATTGCATTCTCAACATTAAAAGAATCCCGCGAAAGGAATTATTATTTTCCCGGAAAAATAAAAGTAGCTAAACAGGAGCAAATTTCCTTTTTGGCTAAGCCCTCATTAGCTGCCAATGCTTTAGGCATACCCCAAAGTAAACTAATGAAATGGAAAAATAATGAGCCTGGTAAGTCTCAATTATCCAAAATGAAGCCCACCAAAATTATTTTTAAGGCAGCACTCAAATACGACACGCTTACAGTGGCCAATGTGTTAGGCTACATTGAGGGTGAAGAAAAGAAAGATGAATTGATAATTATATCAGGTCATTACGACCATCTGGGCAAAAATGATAGTACTTATTTCCCCGGTGCCGATGACAATGCTTCCGGCATCAGTGCCCTATTGGAAATTGCCGAGGCTTTCAAAATAGCAAAAAATGAAGGAAATGGTCCTGCTAGAAGTATCTTGTTTATTGCTTTTACTGGAGAGGAAAAAGGGCTTTTTGGCAGTAGATACTATACGAACAACCCAATTTTTCCTTTGCAGAATACGGTAGCCAATTTAAATATCGATATGATAGGTAGGGTTGATAATTTTCATTCTGGTGAAGAACCTTACATTTACCTGATTGGAGCCGATAAGATTTCTAAAGAATTACATGATCTAAGTGAGTCAGTGAATAAAAAAACACTGCAACTTCAATTGGATTACAAGTACAACGCTGAGGATGATCCCAATCAGTTTTATTACCGTTCAGACCACTATAACTTTGCCAAAAATAAAATTCCGGTCATTTTTTACTTCAATGGTACACATGCCGACTATCATAAAGTAACTGACACAGCAAACAAAATTGAATTTGACCTATTACAGAAGAGAGCTCAGTTAATTTTTTACACGGCCTGGGAGCTAGCTAATAGAGAAAACAGATTGAAAATTGATAACTAACTGATTAAGAAGGCCTTAAAATAAAGAGACTTGAGGTTAATGATAAAATCACTATACCCCAAGCCCTTTGTTCAACCAGCTATGTAAAAAACTTTTATGTAAAAGATGATTCTAAATTAGAAAAATATTTTCACTTTTTCCTAATTTATCAGACAAATAATTTAAATTTTTTTTTAAACTACTGAATATCAGCAGTTTTAAGAAACAAAAAATCATTAAACATAACATGGGTAGTATAATTATAAAAAATGCACAAATTGTAAATGAAGGTAAAATTTCTAACCGCGATCTTTTAATAAAGAATGGCAGGATTGAAAAAATAGCCAATGAATTAAATGAGCATGCCGATAAAGAGATTAATGGATATGGCAAATTGTTGTTGCCCGGGCTAATAGATGATCAGGTACATTTCAGAGAGCCCGGACTTACCCATAAGGCAGACATAGAAACTGAATCAAAAGCGGCGGTAGCAGGCGGAATTACCTCTTACATGGAAATGCCCAATGTAAAACCTCCATCCATTACACAGGAACTATTGGCAAGCAAATATGAAATTGGAGCAAATAAATCTTTAGCCAATTATTCTTTTTACATGGGCACTTCTAACGACAACCTGGAGGAAGTATTAAAAACAGACCCTGAAAACGTATGTGGCATAAAGATATTTATGGGTTCATCTACCGGTAATATGCTGGTGGATGATGAAGGGGTGCTCCAAAAAGTATTTGCAAATGCTCCTACGATTATTGCTACACATTGTGAAGATGAAGCCACTATCAATCAAAATCTAAAGGAATATAAAGATCAATTTGGCGAAGATATCCCTATAGCAAAGCATCCCAAAATACGTAGTCATAAAGCGTGTTATCTTTCTTCTTCCTTTGCTGTAAATCTGGCCAAAAAACACGATACTCGCTTGCATATTTTGCATATTTCTACCGCTGATGAGCTACCACTTTTTGATAACAAGCTACCTTTAGAAAAAAAAAGAATAACATCGGAGGCTTGTATTCATCACTTGTGGTTTAGTGAGGAAGATTATGTAAAGAAAGGAACATTTATAAAGTGGAATCCGGCAGTAAAAACCGCTGGAGATCGAGAGGCAATATGGCAGGCTTTGTTGGAGGATAAAATAGATGTAATAGCCACAGATCATGCACCTCATACACTAGCAGAAAAGCAACAAATTTACACTAAAGCTCCTTCCGGAGGTCCACTCGTTCAGCATAGTTTAGTGGCTATGTTGGAAATGCACAAAAAGGGGAAAATCTCATTGGAAAAAATAGTGGAGAAAATGTCTCACAACCCCGCCATACTTTTCAATATTAAGGAAAGAGGATTTATTAGGGAAGGATATTTTGCTGATCTTGTACTAGTTGATATGAATCGTCCCTGGAGAGTAGAAAAAGAAAACATTCTATACAAATGTGGCTGGTCGCCATTTGAGGGTCAAAACTTTCAATCGGTTGTAACCCATACTTTTGTATCAGGTCATCTTGCTTACGAGGAAGGAAAATTTAATTTAAATCAAATGGGCAAAAGGCTGCAATTTGACAGGAGTTGATCCTAAAAAATAATGATTATTGATTTTGCAAAAATTTATAAATCATCTATCTTTGCACTCCGTTATTTCAAATGGTGATTGTAGTTCAGTTGGTTAGAACGCCTGATTGTGGTTCAGGAGGTCGCGGGTTCGAGTCCCGTCTTTCACCCTTAAAAGCTTTCCTTTGCCGGAAAGCTTTTTTATTTTTTAAATGTTGCGTTTAAACACATTTATGGCAAAAAAAACCATTTAAGCCAAAAAAATAGGCTGCTCCAAAGAACAGCCTCTCTCATAATAGAATATTTGTAATTTCTAAGCTAGTAAAACTAGTATTGTAGGCCTTAAATGCTTTGCTTGTTTAACTATTATTTTTTTTCGATATTAAATAGTGAATCCACAAACTCATTTTTATTAAAGACTTGCAGGTCTTCTACCTTCTCTCCCACCCCTATGTACTTCACCGGAATTTTAAATTCATCACTTATTCCGATCACCACGCCTCCTTTGGCTGTTCCATCTAATTTTGTGATTGCCAATGAAGTTACTTCAGTTGCTTTTGTGAATTCACGGGCTTGAATTACCGCGTTTTGTCCTGTACTACCATCTAAAACAAGTAAAACTTCGTGAGGTGCTTCCGGTATAAACTTTTGCACTACCCTTTTAATTTTAGTGAGTTCATTCATCAGATTTACTCGCGTGTGCAAACGTCCCGCCGTATCTATGATCACAACATCAGCATTGGTATCAACACCAGTTTTAGCGGTATCAAAAGCTACTGAAGCCGGATCTGTATTCATACCATGCGAAACTACCGGTACATCCACTCGCTCGCCCCACAACTTAAGTTGATCTACAGCCGCTGCCCTAAAAGTATCAGCTGCTCCAAGTAACACGCGCTTACCTTTATTTTTAAATTGAGCTGCTAGCTTTCCTATTGTCGTGGTTTTACCTACACCATTTACACCTACTACCAAAATCACGTAGGGCTTTATGCCTTCCGGTATAGTAAAGTCCTTTAGATCTTCTGTTTTATTTTCTGCCAATAATTTAGCTATCTCATCTTTAAGCAGCAGATTTAATTCCTGTAGGTTAAGGTATTTATCTTTGGCGGCTCGCTCCTCTATGCGCTCGATAATTTTAATAGTAGTACTTACACCAACATCGGAAGTAATGAGAATTTCCTCCAATTCATCCAAAAACTCATCATCTACTTTGGCTTTACCCACAGTAGCCCGACTTATTTTACTAAAGAAAGAATCCTTAGTCTTTTCCAGACCTTTATCCAGGGTTTCCTTCTTATCTTTTGAAAAAAAATTTAATATCGCCATGGCATCAATTGGAGTTTATGAAAAACAAAAAAGTCCCTGCAAGGAGGGACCTAATCACTTATAATAATGCACTAAAGCTAATTTATTTTTTAGCCAAAGCATCCTTTACCATATCGGCAGGAACAATTTCTTCTTTAAAAGTGTACGCGCCAGTTTTGGGAGATTTTACTGCTCTTATTACTTTAGCAACACCTTTGTCAGATTTATTTTTTAAGGTCGCAACTACTTTCTTAGCCATAATTCAACTTATTTAATCTCTTTGTGTAAAGTATATTTTCTTAAAATCGGGTTGTATTTCTTCAACTCCATTCTACTAGGAGTATTTTTCCTATTTTTAGTAGTGATATATCTTGAAGTACCAGGTTGTCCTGTACCTTTATGCTCGGTGCATTCCAAGATTACCTGTACTCTATTACCTTTTTTAGCCATTTTAAGTTCCTTTATTTACTACTTATTCAATTATATATTAAGTGTTCCTTTGGCCTTTGCCTCTTTTAATACTGCCGTAATACCATTCTTGTTAATGGTACGTAATGCTTGAGAAGACACCTTTATGGTGATCCACTTATCTTCTTCAGGCAAATAAAACTTCTTCTTGTGCAGGTTTGGATAAAATTTACGCTTGGTTTTGTTATTAGCGTGCGAAACGTTATTCCCTACTCTAGGCCTTTTGCCCGTAACTTGACAAACCTTCGACATATCTATATTATTCTTTATTTTACAAAACAGGAGTGCAAAGATGACTAAAAAGAAAATATATTTCAAGTTTTTTTCTATTAAAATTTTAATTATTAATAAATTTTTTAAATTAAGGATGTTTTCTAAAACCAACTTACGGGTAATTTTACTTCAAGTAAAATGATGATTCAGTTGTAAACTCCACCTTTGTTTCAAATAAAATATTTGCTAATATTAGGGATTCAATTTAACCAAATAAAATTATGAAAAAGTTAGAATTAACCGCTATCGCACTTTTGGTAATATTTTTTTCAAATTGTCAAACCTCTAACCAAAAGGAAGACCAATGGAACACCTTATTTGATGGCACTTCACTTGATGGCTGGCAGGCTGCAGAAAATGAAGGCTCTTTTTATATAGAAGATAGCCTGTTAGTGTGCCATGGACCTCGGGCACATTTATTTTACCAGGGTAACGAAGAAAATTATAAAAATTTTGAATTATCAGCTGATGTGATGACTAAACCGGGCGCTAATTCCGGAATATATTTTCATACTGCTTTTCAGGAAAAGGGGTGGCCGGCAAAAGGTTATGAAGTACAAGTTAACAACAGCCACAAGGGGACACATGAATATAGAGAATTGAAAAAAACCGGCAGCCTCTATGCCGTGCGCAACTTGTACAATACCTTTACCAATGACAATGAATGGTTTAACCTCAAAATAAAGGTAGAAGGAAAAAGAGTGACTGTACAGGTAAACGACCAAATGATGGTTGATTACATTGAACCTGCCAACCCGGTACGGAATGATAATCAGCAAGAAAGAATACTTTCTTCGGGTACATTTGCATTGCAAAGCCACGATCCTGAAAGTAAAGTATATTACAAAAATATAAAAGTGAAAAAATTACCTGATAATACTGATTATGATAATGCGGAGCCTTATCTGGATGAGGAATTGAATAGCGCTATTTCACATTTGCACAACATCGGTTTTCCGTTAATGGATCTGCATGTACATCTTAAAGGTGATCTTACTCTGGAAAAAGCATTGGATCTAAGCCGTAAAAATGGCATCAACTATGGCATAGCTATTAATAGTGGATTAGATTTTCCCATAAATACTGATGAAAAACTTCGCAACCATATACAAGAAAACCTGGAAGACCATCCTGTGTTTAAAGCTATGCAAGCAGAGGGTCGTGAATGGACTGAAATTTTTTCGCCTGAAGCTATTTCTGTCTTTGATTATGTATTTACCGATGCAATGACCTTCAATGATTTACAAGGCAATCGTATGCACCTATGGATGCCTGAAGAAGTGCATATAACGAATAAACAATTATTTATGGATGCACTTACAGATACTATAGTGAATATAATTAAAACAGAGCCAATTGATGTATATGCTAACGCTACTTATTTGCCGGATACACTCGCGAGTGAATATAATGAGCTGTGGACTCAAGAACGCATGGAAAAAATAACGGATGAATTGGCGGCTCACAATGTTGCTTTTGAAATAAGCGCACGATATAAAATACCGAACCCTGCATTTATTAAAATGGCAAAAGCAAAAGGAGTAAAGTTTACTTTTGGCACCAATAATACAGATAGCAATTTGGGTAACCTTGCCTATTGCCTGGAAATGATTGAAGAGTGTAAATTAGTAACGGAAGACATGTTTATTCCGGAAGAAAACAGAGATTTTAGGAAAAAAACAGAGGCAATGGCCACTAAATAAAAATTGAATGTATCAATTGACATTTTTGCTAAAAAGTAACCACATAAAAAGGGTTTCATATTATCTGGCCATAAACTAATAAGTTAATGTGAAAACCTTTTACTGTTTTGGATTTTTAGTTATTAGTAATAATTTTTATTGAATTGACATTCAAGTGCTTATTTAAAAAAGATTTGCTTTTGCATTTACTCAAAAAAGCCCTATTATAGTGCTTAAATTGCGAAATTAATTAATAATAAAATTCCTCAACAAAAATGATTAGAATAGTAGATGTACCAAAAGGTAGAGCCCTTGCAGATTACGAATCTTATGCTAGTCTATATTGGGCAGTTAAAGAATTTAAGACAGAGGCTTCGATATTTGTTCCTAAATTAGAAAAGAGAAAAATTTGGATGATCAATTCCACTGAAACCGGTGGTGGTGTTGCAGAAATGCTTCCCCGGTTGGTGAGTGTAATGAGGCAATTAGGCCTAAATATTGATTGGGCAGTAATGGAAACAGATAAAACCGCCTTTTTTAATTTAACAAAAAAAATACACAATAATATACATGGTAAAGCCGACCCCTATTTTAGTGATGAAGATAGAGAGGTATATGAGCAGGTAAATTTTGAAAATGCCAATGAATTTTTAAAAATGATCGATCCTGATGATTTTGTAGTAATTCATGACCCTCAGCCTATGGGTATGGCCAAGATTTTACGTTCGCATCACCCTAATTTGAAGTTGATCTGGCGCTGTCACATCGGGCTGGACGAGGAAAATGAGCAGACCATGAATGCCTGGAATTTTCTGGGGAAGTATTTTGAGTTTTACGACCATCAGGTTTACTCAGCCCCTGAATACATTCCAAAAAATCTGACTGGTCACGTTTCAGTAGTTCATCCTAGTATTGACCCACTTACTGCAAAAAGCAAAGAGCTCACCACTCATAGGATTAGTGGTATATTGAGCAATGCTGGCTTAATTCCTGATCTACACCCTACAGTTACAGAACCATTTTTGGCCCAGGCGCAAAGACTACAAGCCAATGGTGAATTTGCTTCGCCAATGACGCCCCAGGACATTGGATTACTGTACCGGCCTATTATTACACAAGTTTCCCGGTGGGATAGACTCAAAGGGTTTTTTCCGCTGATAGAGGGTTTTGCCATGATGAAAAAGAAATTGGATGCTTGGAACAATGGACCTGAAAAATTAAAAGAACCGGTAAGAATTAGCAGATTGGTATTGGCAGGTCCTGATCCCGAGGCTGTTAAAGATGATCCGGAAGGACTAGAAGTTTTGAACGAATTGATAGATTATTACTGTAATCTACCAAAGGAAATACAAGATGACATTGCATTGATTGTATTGCCAATGAAATCGACAGAAGAAAATGCACTCATCGTCAATGCAATTCAACGCTGCTCTACCGTAATTGTACAAAACTCGCTACGTGAAGGGTTTGGGCTTACAGCAACAGAGGCCATGTGGAAAATAAAACCAGTAATGGTGTCTAATGCTTGTGGATTGCGACAACAAGTACGCGACCAAATTGACGGTAAAATGATTAGCAATGCCGAAGATCCGGAAATGATTGCCAAAACGCTAATGGAAATGCTTGCAGATCCTAACCAACGAGAAATATGGGCTTCAAATGCTCAGCGACGTGTAATTGACAATTTTCTTATCATGACTCATGTGAAAAACTGGTTGAGCGTATTGGATTCTACGTTAAAAAATACTGCATTAGCTGATTAACTTAATGCAATAAATAAGGAAAATTTATATTAGCAGACACATTTTTATTACAATTTTCGTTATAATCTCAGGTCAGCATAACTCCTGGCCTGTAGACTATAACTCAAAAAAAATGAAACTAAACTGTATTTTTGGATTCCTGATTTTTACATTTGCAGCATGTAGCCCCAAAGTAATTGTACAATCTGACTACGTAAAGCCGGTCGATTTTAAAAACTTTCGCACTTATCGGTTTGATGATAGCAAACCTGCCCCCAATTTTACCTTTAATGAAGCTAATCAGGATCGTGTGCAATTGGCCATTGCAGAACAAATGGAAAAGCGTGATTTTATCCAATCAGAAATTTCTGATCTGGTAATAAAAATTAATGGATCGATTGCTTTTATTCGAGAAACGGGCACTAACAATATGGGGCCGGCTATGTGGGGAAGAGGCTGGTATGATCCTTATTGGATGAATAATAATAGGGCGCCCCGAGACGAGAACCAAAATACAATGATAATTAATGTAATTGATGAATTAGAAAATGAACTTATCTGGCAAGGAGTAGCTACAGGACAGTTTCAACAAAAAAAGAAACATATTGAAATTGTAATTAGAGAGATAGTGCAGGAAATTTTTAATGAATTCCCAAAAAAACCTATCGTGCAGTACGATGATGTAGTACAATGACTTGCTCGTGCACCCAATAATGTAAATAAACCCTACACAAATAATGAAGCGAAGGAATTAGCATTTTATATTACAAATCGCAGCTGTATTTTAGCACCTATATTTAATCGAAATCAGAACAAATACAGACATTATGCGGAAAGTTAGTTTAATTCTATTGACTGCTTTATTTTTAATATCCAGTAGCGTATATGCTCAGGTTGATGATGATATGACAGGAGCATGGTACATGTACTTTTGGAATACTACTATTGGTGAAAGCCCTTTCGGGTTTCAGGGTGATGTACAGTACCGTAATTGGAACATGATTGGTGATCTTGAGCAATTACTTCTTCGCGCAGGCGCTACCTACCAGCCCAAAAATGCTGATATAAAATTCACCCTTGGTTATGCAAGTATAAGCACAGGCGAATTTGGTGATGGAACCGATATTAAATCAGAAAATAGAATATATCAAGAAGCGCTTATTCCTCAAAAAATTGGCAACCGTTTCTATATAACACACAGGTTTCGATACGAACAACGATGGGTAGAAAATCAAGACTTCCGTACACGTTATCGTTATAATTTATTTATAAATGTACCATTGAACAAAAAGGAAATAGAAAGGGGTAGCTTATATTTGGCCTTTTATAATGAATTATTTATGAATGGAGAGCTGAATATAGGAAGCGATCAAAAGGTGCAGTATTTTGACAGAAACAGAACTTACTTTGCTATTGGCTATGGGCTTATTGATAATCTCAACATACAAATGGGGATGATGCGACAAAGTACCGTTAATTGGCAAAAAAATCAAACTCAAATAAGCTTACATCATAAATTTTAAAAATGAGCAATAGCGACCGAATTACATTAGATTTAAATGTTACAGCTCCAGTCTTCAACTTAAAAGACATATACCATCGAAAAATTAATCTGCAAGACTATAAGGGCAAAAAAATTCTAATTGCTTTTTACAGGCATGCCGGATGTCCATTTTGCAATTTAAGGGTGCATACTTTAAAGAAACATTTTAAAGAATTAAAAGAAAAAAATCTGGAAATGATATTCTTTTTTGAATCAAAAGAAAAAGTGTTGCAAGCCAGTATGTTTCATCAAGAAGTTTCTCCCATCCCTCTAATTGCAGATCCGGAAAAAATATGGTACCAAACCTATGGAATTGAGAATTCTACTTTAAAGTCAACGAAAAGCCATCTTACCAATTTTATACAAACCGCTGTAAAAGCCAAATTGAATAAACTTCCTTTGCATATGATGGCTGGTGATGAATCATTTAGCACCATACCAGCGGAATTTCTGTTGGATACTAATTTAATTATCAGAAAAATTCACTACTCCAAAGGTTTGAACGACAGGATTTCAATAGAGCATATTTTTGATTTTGCAGAGCAAGATTAAAAATATGAATTCAATAATATGATGCTACTTACCTAAAAATCTATTAACAGCTTTAGTTTGTAAGCTTGTGTACGCTATTGCAGCTTGCATAAAAAAGGCCGAAGATTAATCTTCGGCCCCCTAATTAAACCAGGGTTAAACCCTAAAACCATAATGCGTTTCAAATGTAATAAATAAATATTTATTTAGCTGTACAAACATCATTTATTTATACAATTATTTTTCATACAATTCCTGATGAATCTCTGTGAGGTGCTCCGGATCAAATTTTATTACTTTTCGATCATAAGTCATAAATCCATTTACTTCTGTTTCTACATCCGTAGTTTGCGTGTACACAGCGGCAGCTAATCCTTTTTTCTTAAGAGGATATAATGATTTTATCAGCTCATCATATTTGTCATGCAGTTTTTTCTTCGAATTCGATGTTTTGTAGTGGCCGGGAGCTCTACTAAAATCTTGTAACCACAAATGATCTTTTACCACTAAAGCCTGGCCGCCAAATTCACCCAAGACTGCAGCTCTATTATCTTCTACTGCTGGCATGGCTGGTCCCGGGTACCGGTGGATATCATTTACATCACCTATATTTCTATCAAACCATCCGCTTGCAGGATTTACTAATCGGGAAGGATCCAATTCTCTTGTCAGGCTGGTAATTTCTTCGGTTTCAAATTGCCCCCAACCTTCATTAAAGGGCACCCACATTACAATACTGGGATGATTGTAAAAGCTGCTTATCAACTCACGGTACTCTTGCTTAAATTGAGCTGCCGATGCAGGGCTTCTCGGGATATCACTGGCTTTTCTATCACCACTTGGCATGTCCTGCCATACCATTATCCCTATTTTATCACACCAATAATAAAAACGCTGAGGCTCAATTTTTACATGTTTTCGCAGCATATTGAATCCCAAATCTTTAGTTACCTGCACATCATATTTCAAGGCCTCATCCGAGGCAGCAGTATACAACCCATCAGGCCACCAGCCTTGGTCCAGAGGTCCTAAATGAAATAGCGGTTCATTATTTAACATTAATCGAAGATGTCCACCATCAGCCTTGGCTACCGAAATTTTGCGCATGCCAAAATAACTTTCTACTTCATCCACCGCTTCACCGGTAGTATCTATCAGGGCCACTTTCAAATCGTACAAAAATGGATCATCTGGTGACCACAGTCTTGCATTTTCAATAGGTATGTAAAAAATTTGTCGATGATTTCCCTTTGCCGCAGCTACTTTTTGATTATCGGCCGTTGCTTCTATTCTTGCCTGGTAATGTGCCGGAGCATTGCTTTTGATCGCAATTTTAACTCGATTATTATCTACCTCAGGGGTAATCTGTAAATCCTCAATATAAAAATCGGGCACCTCTTCAAGCCATACCGTTTGCCATATGCCGGTATTGGCAGTATACCATATGCCTCTCGGGTCATGGGTTTGTTTGCCTACAGGTTGTTTCCCCAGGTCGGTAGGATCCCACACGGAGACTTCAATTTCTTGCTTAGATCCATTTTGTAAAAAAGGGGTAATATCAAATGTAAAAGGAGTATAGCCTCCTTGATGCATGCCCACGTATTGTTGATTTACAAATACATGGGTTTCCCAATCGCTAGCACCAAAGTGAAGAAGCAACCGATTTTCACCATCCAAAATTTGT
>Ga0207419_1000459_pt1 | contig 35434 bp, 35 predicted proteins | sample ElkSloMetagenome_4_FD_184723 | JGI IMG/M metagenome (GOLD analysis project Ga0207419, IMG submission 184723) | Hot spring microbial communities from Elkhorn Slough, Monterey Bay, USA - MD2A (version 2) | ecosystem: Environmental > Aquatic > Marine > Intertidal zone > Estuary: Microbial mat ...
GTAGATGCCGCTACCATGCCTGGCAAGTGAGCTGCTCCACCTGCTCCGGCAATTATTGTCTTAAGCCCTCTATCGCGAGCACTAGTAGCGTATTCGTACAGTCTTTCAGGGGTACGATGAGCAGATACAATTGAAATTTCATAGGATACTACTAGCTGCTCCAATACCTTAGCTGCCTCTGACATTACTGGCATATCAGACTGGCTGCCCATAATTATTCCTACAAGTGGCTTTTTCATGCAATTACTTTTAAGTTTTCTTTTACAAATTTGGCTTTTTCGCGCAGGTTATCCATATTATGATCTATCACGGTGACATGCCCCATTTTCCTGAAGGGTTTGGTTAGTTTTTTACCATACAAATGTACATGAACACCTGCTACAGCCATTACTTTTTCTAACCCATCATACCTGGCAGGCCCGGTGTAGCCATCTTCACCCAATAAATTGACCATGGCTGCCGGTATTTTATTGTCACTAGCTCCTAAAGGTAAATTTAAAATAGACCGTAAATGTTGCTCAAATTGGGAAGTAATATTTGCTTCTATAGTATGATGACCACTATTATGGGTACGAGGTGCAATTTCATTGACCAATATTGTTCCATCTTTTTCTAAAAACATTTCTACGGCTAATAACCCAACCATGCCCAACTTTTCAATTAAATTCACTGCAATTTGCTGGGCTTTATTGGCCAACTCCTCGCTAATAGCAGCCGGAGCAAATAAATATTCTACCAAGTTTGCTTCTGGGTGAAAAACCAACTCCACGACCGGGTAAGTAATTACCTGTCCTTTAAGATTTCGGGCTACAATTACGGAAAGCTCTTTTTCAAAATTAACAAACTTTTCCAATACACCCGGGGCATCAAATGCCTTGGGCAAGTCCGATTCTTTTAATATTTTTTGTACTCCGCGACCATCATAACCCTCAGTGCCCAACTTGTGCATGGCTGGCAAAAAGTTTCTATTCGCAGCCACATCTTCTTTATTTTCAGTCAACAGAAAATCGGCAGTAGGTATTTCATGATTTTTATAAAAGCTTTTTTGCAATCTTTTATCCTTTATCATCGCAATGATATGAGGCTGTGGATACACTTTTACGCCTTCTTCCGACAATTTTTGCAGAGCATCCGTATTTACGTTTTCGATTTCTATCGTGATCAAGTCGCACTTTTTGCCAAAATTATATACCGCCTCAAAGTCTGTTATACTTCCCTGAAAAAATTGTGTAGCTAATTGACTACATGGTGCATTAGGATCGGGATCCTGAATAAAAACATTCAAATTAAGATCTATAGCCGATTGAATAAGCATGCGACCCAGTTGGCCACCACCCAAAACTCCCAGTTTAAAATCAGGATATAGCATGATTTAATAATTTAATTAATAAAAATTTTGAATATTCACATACAAAGCTACGTTAAATTTGTTAACAGAATAAAAAATGGATTTTTTAATTACTTTTTTCAATTATATCGAATAATTTTGGCCATTAAGCGTTTATGATGGTAAATTATTTGGTCTAAGCCATATTCCATAGATTATTTTTCAATAGAATTTATTAAATTATTTTAAATACAAGCTGATTATCAACTTTAAATTACAGTGATAATGAATCAAATGATTAAATTAGATCACATCGACCGTAAAATTTTAACAATTTTACAAGCTAGTGCAAAAATTACCAATGCACAGTTAAGCAAAGAAATAGGTTTGTCTCCTGCGCCCACCCTTGAAAGAGTTAAAAAACTAGAAAATGCTGGTATATTAAAAAGCTACCATGCAAAAGTAGATACTGATAGACTTGGTTTAGGTGTAAGCACATTTGTATTGGTTTCCTTAAAGGGACACAATAAAGACAATATTGATATTTTTCTAGCTGAAATTAATAAAATAGATGAAGTAATTGAGTGTCATCATATAACTGGTTCTGGCGACTTCATTCTTAAAATAATAGCCAAAGACATTGGCTCTTATCAAAAGTTAATGCTCGAAAAAGTAAGTAATATTAACGTGCTGGACAATATGGAATCAATGGTAATATTAAGTACTTTTAAAGACAGTAAAGTGATTCCTATACCAGAATAATCAATATTGAATGGTAATAGAAGAAAAAAATCAGATTCTGGACAATAAGTCAATCCGTCAGAAAATAAAACGAATTGCTTATGAGATCTATGAAAGAAACTTTCAGGAAAATGAGCTTGTACTCGCCGGTGTGGTAGGTACAGGTTACATTTTTGCTGAGCTTTTATATGAACAACTAAATGCTATTTCTCCTTTCAATTTACAACTTGCAAAAATAACTCTAGATAAGCAAGCTCCACTGAGTGGTGAAGTGATCCTGGATGTAGATTTGTCTACCATGCAAAACAAAACAATAATAGTTGTAGATGATGTTTTGTATACTGGCCGCACATTTATGCAGAGCTTAAAGCCTTTTTTAGCTATTGAAATAAAAAGAATACAAACAGCGGTTTTAATAAATAGAAGCCATAAAATGTTTCCCATAGCTGCCGACTATGTAGGTTACGAATTGAGCACTACCGTGAAAGAAACTATAAAAGTTGCTTTTGAAGAAGAAAAATTAGCTGTTTTTTTATATTAATTTTTTTATTCCAACCACTTAATTTTCAGATTGTTAGTAAAAAATAATATTTTACATTGAATTATGAGTATTTAATTATCTAATTACAATACTCATAAGTTAGTAAAAATATACTATATTTGATATACTTTTAATCGAAGTTGCATGCTAAATACCGCTAAAGGAAAGTATTTCACAGTAAAAAAAGCCATCCTAAAAACTGTTTTTTCATAAATTGAAAAAATAATCTTATGCCCAAGACCAGAAAACATAAGAATGTTTCCGAATATTTGGAAATAGCATCTGAACTTGCCAATGTTGGCTTGTGGGATTGGGATATTGCTCAAAATAGTATATTCCTTACCAGGGAATGTAAGCGGATGCTTGGCTATAGAGACAGCGATGAATTGGATATTAAGCATAATTTCCATCTGCTTGTTCACCCTTACGACATTGAAAAAGTAAATAATATTGTAAAAGGAGGCCTGCTTGGCTTATTTGATAAGCAGGAGGTAGAACTTAGGCTTTTTGAAAAGAAAGGAAGCTTTCGCTGGTACCAGGTAAAAGCATCGATAGCCACTGATGATTTTGGTAAAGTAATAAGAGTTACCGGTTCGCTATCGGATATTACCGAAAGAAAAACTACTGAAGATAGCCTTAAAGAAAATGAAGAACGCTATAGAAATTTATTTGAAAACAACCTTATTGGCATCATAAGAATAGACCTGAAAAGTGGAAAAGTAATTGAAGCCAACAATAAAGGATGGAAAACTCTGGAAAGTAATCCGGTGGATTCGTATAATATTTTTGAAAAGCTATTTACTCCCGATGATAAAAAGCAATTTATCAAACTACTTTCCTTGCATGGTTTTATTGAAAAACATGAAGTAAAAGTAGTACGCCATAAAAAAGATGTATGGTACATTATCAATGGCAATTTTATTTCTGAGGATGGCATTTTAGAATTATCGATGCTAGACATTACCCAAAACCAGAACAGCATTGATGAGTTAAAAAAATTAAATAACGAACTAGATAAATTTGTCTATCATTCCTCACACGATTTACGCTCTCCCCTAAAATCATTACTTGGATTGATCAATATTTTACGAAAAGAAATAGATGAAAAAGCTCGTGAAAATTGCATGGAGATGATGGAGAAAAGCATATACCGCTTAGAAAAACTGGTAAACGACTTGCTCATGCTTTCTCGTAACAATAGGATAGAGAACACCTATGAAGAAACAAACCTGGACAATGAAATAAAGGATACGCTAGCGGACTTTTCTCACATGAAAGGTTTTGAAGGAATGAAAATTGATCAAAAAATCAATCAATCAGTGCCCTTTGTAACTGATGTAACACGATTAAAAATAGTTTTGAGCAACTTACTTTCCAACTCCATTAAATATCGAAGCTTTCACAGAGATGAATCATTCATAAAAATTTCGGCAAATGTAAATAAGGATAAGACCCTGCTCAATATTGAAGATAATGGCATTGGGATATCCGAAGCTAAACAAGAAAAAGTTTTTGACATGTTCTACAGAGCTTCAGAAAGTAGCGAAGGCAGTGGTTTGGGTCTATACATTGTGAAAAATGTGGTCGAAAAAATGAAAGGCTCTATTGTCATGCAATCTGAGGAGCAAAAGGGCACCAAATTTTTAATAGAGCTACCCAATCATGTTAACGGCACCACCAATCCTTCCTAAAAGCTTTTAAAATTCTAAAGGCTGCTTGATAAGCTTACAAATTTTATTGTAATTTTACCCTCACTTTTATTTAACTAAAGCGATGAGCAGCAAAAACATGGCAGCAAAAACTACTAAAGAAGAAGCTGAAACCAAAAACCCTCAAAAGCAGAGGCAAATTTTAGCCTTAAGTCTGGTGCTTACTACCATATTAGGCTTTCTTTTTTTCGATGCCAATGTGAGCACTGGGGGCGATGATGCGCTCTATATACAAAGAGCTTATAATTTTATTCACAAGGGAGCGTGGCCGGAATTTCAAGGGCCGCTCTATCCTATCATCCTATCTATTTTCACCTATATATTTGGCATCAATTTATTTGCTCTCAAAGTAATCTCTATATTGGCTACACTAGGTTTCCTTTATTTTTTCTATCAAACATTTAGAGACGTACTGCCAAAATTTTTACTAGTAGGAACACTATTTATTTTTGCAATAAATGCTTCTCTGCTTTATTATGCCAGCCAAACCTATAACGAAGCCTTTTTTCTATTCCTGCAAATGACATTTATTTATCTTTTCAAAATTCAGATTTTAGATGATTGGAGAGATTATCAATGGCAAGATTATAAGAAGTTTATCATTATTGCATTATTTTTAATTCTTTTATTTTTAACTAAAACGGTAGCGATAGCAGCTCTACCTGCTGTTTTATTTTTCTTGGTTTTTTATAAAAAATATAAAGCCGCCATACTTACTTTGGGAGCATTCATATTGTTTTTTCTTGCTTATCAAGCCACTAAACAATTTGTATTTACCTCTGAAGGTTTACAAATGAGCACTCAAGGCAGTTCATTACTATTAAAAAACCCTTACGATCCTTCGCAAGGAAAGGAAGATGTAAGCGGCTTCGTAACCAGATTTTTTACCAATAGTAATCAATATATTTCGCAACAATTTTATAAATTTTTAGGGTTGAGAGCCGATGAATACGTGCTGCCCAACTATACTTTTGTAACTTTTTTTACATTTGTTTTATTCTTTGCAGGATTGTACTTCTTCTATCGTCACAGTCGAACCCAGTTTTTTCTGGGTATGTATTTATTGATAACTTTAGGAGCCACTTTTATCGTACTACAAGCTTTGTGGAATCAGGAACGATTAATAATACCATTTGCCCCCCTTGCAGTGGTATTTTTACTACATACTATTTATGGCTATTTATCTAAATTTAAACTTGGCAATGCCAAAACAATATGCATGATATTAGTGGGAATTTTGCTACTCGCGGGCGCTATAAAAACCTTGGGAAAACTGCCCAACAAAGCAGATCAATTAATGGCATATGTAAATGGCGACCGACTCGAATCATTTACCCCGGACTGGCAACACTATATAGAAATGTGCCAGTATGCTGCAAACAATTTGCCTGAAGGATCTTTAACAGCGGTTCGCAAACCAGGAATTGCTTTTATTTACTCCGGAGGTCACAACTTTTACGGCATATACAGAGTTGAAAGCAATGACCCAGACACACTTTATCAAAAATTGAAAAACGCGGGAGTAACACATGTAGTTGTAGCCAGTTTACGATTGGTACCCGATCGAAATACTGGCAGAGTAATATCGACCATAAGAAAATATTTAGGCCTGGTAAGGCAAAAGTATCCGGAAAAGTTACAAGCAATTCATAAGATAGGAGAAGAAGAGCCCGCGTATTTATTTGAGTTGAAATAAAGAAGAGAGAAAAGTGAATAGCAGAACAGCAGAAATATTAAACCATTTTGAAAAATTAGCCCCTTCCTATAGAAAGTATCGAAAAAGGTTTAATTATTATTGGAGAGATATAATTCATTACTGTAATTATTTTATCCATAACGACCAAAGTGTAATTGAGATAGGTTGTGGCAATGGAGATACCCTTAGCCAATTGAAAGGCAATAAAAAAACTGGTATAGACCTAAGCCCGGCCATGATAAGGGAGGCAAATCAAAAGCACCCTGATTTGGATTTTAGAGTCATGAATGCCGAAAACTTATCCATCGACGAAAAGTATGATGTAATTGTTCTGTCAAATGTAGTTGGATACCTTGACAATGTGCTCAATGTATTAAATTCATTAAGAAAAATTTGTCATGATAATACCAAAATAATTATCAATACCTACAATTACTTCTGGGAGCCTTTCTTAAATTTTGCCGAAATTATCGGTATAAAAAAGAAAAGCCCACGACAAAACTGGTTATCAAAAACCGATATCACCAACCTTTTATTTATTGCCGGCTTTGAATCTTATCGATATACTCGTCGAGTTTTGCTGCCTATGTATATTCCTTTAGTTTCTAGTTTTATCAACAATTTTATCGGCCGGCTACCAATTATCAATAATTTGTGTCTTAACCAATTTGTGTTTGCCCGCTTGCTTGAAAAAGAAGAGAAAAAGCACTATAGCGTAAGCATTGTAATACCCGCTCGAAATGAGCAAGGTAACATAGAAGACGCGATAATAAGGATGCCTGAATTTGGCAGTAGACAAGAAATTATATTTATAGAAGGCGGATCAAAAGATGATACCTGGAAAAGGATACAAGAAATAAAAGAAAAATACAGTGAAAAGGAAATAAGAATTGATCAGCAAAAAGGAAAAGGAAAGGGTGATGCTGTAAGGCTCGGATTTGATATAGCCACGGGTGATATTTTGATGATTTTGGATGCTGACCTTACCGTACCGCCTGAAGACCTTAAGTTATTTTATGAAGCATTGGCTTCTGGCAAAGGTGACTTCATCAACGGCTCCAGGTTAGTATATCCTATGGAGAAAGGAGCTATGCGTTTTTTGAACCAGCTGGGCAATAAATTTTTCAGCATTATGTTTAGTTGGATGCTTGAGCAACCAATTAAAGACACTCTTTGCGGCACTAAGGTTATCTTTAAACAAGACTATTTGAAACTGCTAAAAAACCGATCTTTCTTTGGTGATTTTGACCCGTTTGGAGACTTTGATTTAATATTTGGCGCTTATAAGCTCAATTTAAAAATCATTGATCTACCGATAAGATACCGCGAAAGAGTATATGGAACCACCAATATCTCAAGGTTCAGTCACGGATTTTTATTGTTAAAAATGGTTGCCTACGCGGCACGTAAAATTAAATTTAGATAGGCAGCGCAATTATATCGGTAGTGCCGCGGCTGGGAATCTGTTTTTTAAAATTCGACTTTGTAACCTCTTTATTATTTTGGGCATTGATTAGCTTATATTTTAACGCTGAGAAAAAATCATAATAAAATTGGAATGAAATACCCTTTTCTTCCATAATGTAGAGTCCAATTTCAAATATTATTTTTGGGCGATAAGTTTTGATGGTTTCAATAGCACCGGCCAGTATTTTATGTTCATGTCCATCAGTATCAATTTTAATTAGTTGCAAATTTTTGACTTGGTTCTCCTGGCTAAAGCTATCTAAAGTAGTAGTTCCAATACCTCCGGAAGGTTGTTCCTCTCCCATATGAACAGGGTGTCGATTATCAGCATCTTTTATGGAGTCTATTCGCCAACTGGAATATACTTTTTCCTTATAATCTTTTTGTAGCTGATCAGATAAGAAAGTTTTTATAGTAGTTACTTTTTTTTCCAATTCAGGATTGAGTTGAAGATTGCGCTTCAGTTTTGCAAAAGCATAATCCGTAGGTTCAAAAGCGTAGACTTTTCCCTGATCTCCTAAGCGATCGGCATATTTTAATGACATTAGCCCGAAATTAGCTCCAACATCATATATAGATGCATCATTATCCACAGTTAACAAGGGATTATCAGCAACATGCGATTGAAAATTGCCAAACAAAAACAATGAAAGATCCAGTCCCTCTCTTAAATCTATAGCATAGTTTATTCCTTTGCGCTTTATCTGCCGTTGATCCTGGTGAAAAAACAGCTTTACCATTTTGTAAAGCCAATGAGCAAAAAATATCTTAATTTTAGTTACAGCAATAGTCATTTACAAAACTAATAAAATTTATTTCCTGTTTTTAAGCGGAGCGTTTAGTTTCCTGTTTTTTAAGAATTATATAGCTTCTATAAAAATAAATATAGTCTGCTATAAAAAAGGCACCGAATGCAGTAAAAGCATGCCAAAGAAAATGAGTGCCCATAGCTATGTAATTGGCCAAAAAAGCATCAAGCTCTCTAAAAGCTAAACCAACTGAGAAAAATAAAATGGCCAAATAAACAACACCTGCTTTTTCATAATCGGTTCTTTTTAAAAGAATAATGAGAGGAATAAAAATATTTAATCCCGTAATAAAATAGTTAATATTTATCGATAGAGGTGCCTCAATAAAGCGATTGATCAGAAACTGAAGAATACAAACAGGAATAACAATGCCAAAAATAGCTTTCCACCAATGATCAAAAACTTTGGTCCAGAAGAAAATACCCACGGCCAAAGTAAGAATAGTAATAGGAAGTACATCCATGATTAATAATACTTGTGAGGAGCGAAAGGCATGATACAAGGTGCTACCAATTCCCCCCAATAATAATAATGGAATGCTGAAGGTGAGAAAAGGATAACTTCCGTACTTGCCTTTTAATTTGAAAAACCAATATATTGCCGGCAGCAAGTAAAACAAGGAAGAAAGTGCATTCCAGGGTTCGGCAATGATTGCATCTAAATTGGTTTCAGCGTAAATAGGGCCACCATCTAAAGGCGTATTGGCATTTTGTAATAAACTCATATTTTCCAAGCTCATTTAATCAATGGCAAAATTACTACTTTTTACAATTGTTTTATATGGTAAACTTTTACGCATCACTAGAAAAATTGAGGCATACCCCTAAAAAGTCCCAGTACATGTAATATTTTCATTACTTATTTATTAATTTAATGTTAACAAATTGTTAACTTTGAGATATTGATCGTGTTAAACAAGAAAGAAAGCAGTTTTATCGATGAAAAAAATAATGTTCATATTGTTTACTTCTTTTGCTGTAGTATTTAATACAGCCATGGGGCAGTATGACCATGAGAGGCAATACAACCTCGATCAGATTTTTTTTCATTCAGAGTTTGAGCGCGCCACAGTTATTAACTATCTAGAAGGTAATCATCGCGATCAACTGGACCTGCTTTTGGCAGCTGGTAAAAATATAAACCAACATAAAGTAGAAGAATATAAGCAAGCTTTTGAAGAGTTTATATCAGATTTAAAAGATAAACAAAAACGTTATAAAAAAACACATAAATTTCTTGAATATCTTTTTTTCAAAGTACACAGAAAATTTTTAAAGCACTACCAAAATTACGTAACAGTAGAAAATCTATTTGAAGATAAATATTATGATTGTGTAGTAGGTAGTGGTTTTTACGCCTTGGTACTCCATCGCTTAGGCATAAGTTATCACATTATTGAAACCAACTATCACATGTTTATCATGCTCGAAATTGATGACAAACCTTATTTGTTGGAATCTACAGATCCTATGGATGGATTTGTATATGGATTTGAAAAAGTAATGGAAAGGCTTGATAGAATAAAGCAAAGGGAAAGAACAATAGAAACAGAAAACATGAATACCGCTGTATTTACTTATAAATATGTAATCCATAAAAATATAGACCTGGAAGAATTAGTTGGGCTTCAATATTTTAATTTGGCCACCATTGCCTATAATGAAGCAAATTTTGAGGAAGCGATTAATTGTGTACAAAAGGGAAGGCTTTTTTATGATTCACAAAGAATGAAAGAAATGATGCGCCTCATTGTAAATAATTATCAAAATGTAGCTAAAAATGTAGAATAATAATAATGTCTAATTTAAATTTTATATTGAAAAGGTTGGTTTAAGTAAATCAGCCTTTTTTTGTTTTTATAAAAAAAATAATTACATCCAATCAACACTCCATTTACAAGTAAAAAACATGAATTTCTATTTTTTTGGTTTTAATTGGTGGCCTATTTTTTAAAATGCTGTTTCAAGAATAAATTTCGGCTCATTATTCAACCCGTTCAAATCACTCAAACCGCTGCTCAATTGCTCCAGAGTGCACTTTTTCAATAATTATTTTGTTTTTGTATAAATAAATCATCAGGACCCCAAATTTGAAATTTTATGAAAAAGATTGAAGCAATAATAAGAGCAGAAAAATTTGTACGAGTTAAAAAAGCTTTGGCAAATCAAGGAGTAGATTTTTTTACCTACCAAGTTGTAAAAGGTGTAGGTAATCAAGAATCCGTAGGTGCTAATTATAGAGGCGCCTCTTATAAGATAGATTCATTTGATAGAATTCAGCTATCGATAGTAGTAGGTGAAAATAAAGCTGATAAAATTGTAGATATCATATTAAAGGAAGCCAACACTGGAAATATTGGCGATGGCAAAATATTTATTTCTGAAATTGACACCATGATCAGAATAAGAGATGGTAAAGTAAATGAAAAAGCTGTTGAAGTAGCATTAGTTTAATTTTGAAATTTATAAGTTAAAAAAAGCCTGTAATCATAAAGATGCAGGCTTTTTTAGTTTTTAACCATACCTAATTTTTCTTACTGCTAAATTTTTTTTACTATTTTTGTTTTTTATCACAGTACCAAGCTGGTTCAAAAAATAGCTAATGGCAGAAGAAAAGCGAAAAAAAAGACCAACCTTATTCCAAGCACTGATTCCAATTATTTTTCTGATAATATTTTTATCTGTAAATGTAATACTTGTTTATAAAGATGATGCCTTGTTTGGCCCTAACCAAATAGGACTAATACTATCAGCTGCTGTAGCAGGGTTAGTATGTATGAGCCTTGGCATATCCTGGATCCAAATGGAAAAGAGCATAGTGAGAAGTATAAATGCAGCTATGCCTTCCATGCTTATTCTCCTGCTCATTGGCTCACTAGCGGGCACCTGGATGCTAAGTGGCATAGTACCCGCCATGATCTACTACGGATTACAAATATTGAACCCTACCATATTTTTGATCGCAACTTGCATAGTTTGCGCCATCGTGTCAATAGCTACTGGTAGTTCATGGTCCACGGTAGCTACTGTAGGCATTGCCCTTTTGGGTATAGGCAAGGCACTGGGTATTGCTGATGGTCTAATTGCCGGAGCAATAATTTCAGGTGCCTACTTTGGAGATAAAATGTCGCCATTATCCGATACCACTAACCTGGCCCCGGCAATGGCTGGTACTGACCTCTTTACCCATATTAAATACATGGCGTTTACCACTGTTCCATCATTATTTATTGCCTTAATTATCTATTTAATCATTGGATTAAATTTTGATGCTAGTATAGGCACGAAAAATATTGATCAGGTACTGATTGCGATCGATCAAGTATTTAACATAAATCCAATACTGTTTTTAGTGCCAGCAGTGGTTATTTTTCTTATTATAAAAAAGGTGCCCGCCATACCTGCGCTGTTGATAGGGTCACTATTGGGCGGATTATTTGCCATTATATTTCAAGGGCAAGTAATAAGGCAAGTAGTAGAAGGTGACAATTCTTATATTTATGAATCATTTGTGGCAGTGGTCAATTCACTGATAACTGATGTGGCAATTGCAGCCGATAACGACATGGTGAGCGAACTTTTAGTTACCGGCGGAATGGCCGGGATGCTCAACACCATCTGGCTAATAATTACTGCTATGATTTTTGGTGGCATGATGGAAGCGGGAGGGCTACTTCAAAGAATCACCCAATCTATTATTTATTTGGCAAAATCAACCGGTTCGTTAGTGGCATCTACTGCTGGTACCTGTATATTTTTTAATAGTACTGCTTCAGACCAGTACCTGGCCATCGTTGTTCCTGGCCGTATGTTTGCCAATACTTATCGTAACCGAGGGCTGAAACCGGAAAACTTGAGTAGAACATTAGAAGACTCCGGAACTGTAACATCAGTACTTATACCTTGGAATACATGTGGTGCTACACAAGCATCTGTATTAGGAGTAAGCACTTTCGTGTATGCGCCCTTTTGCTTTTTCAATATTATCAGCCCGTTCATGACCATACTTTTTGCTTATTTGAATATAAAAATAGCTAGATACAAAACAGCGCCTAAACCAGATAACACCGAAGAACATGTTTGAAAAAGACATAAGCAAAGAAGCATTAAATGATCTTCCTCTACAAAGATATGAGGGTAAAATAATAGTGGTTACTGAAATTGATAAAGTAGCTCAGGCTGTGGAAGAAATTAACCGGCATCCGGTAGTTGGATTTGATACAGAAAGACGCCCGTCATTTAATAAAGGTGAATTTCATTCCATTTCATTACTACAAGTTGCAATTCCCGAAAAAGCATTTCTCTTCAGACTAAAATTTACTGGCTTCCCTAAGCTGCTAACTTCTATATTTACCAATTCTAAAATCAAAAAAGTAGGAGTAGGTATTAAGGACGACTTGATATTTTTACAACAAATAGCACCTTTTGAGCCTCATTCGATGATTGATCTAAATGAGATAGCAGCCGATTTAGCAATTAAATGTAGTGGCGCTCGAAAATTGACAGGTTTGATTTTAGGATATCGAATTTCTAAAAATCAACAAATAAGCAACTGGGACTTGCCAAAGCTTTCTGATAAACAATTAAATTATGCAGCACTAGATGCACATATTTGCCTGGCTATTTACCAAAAATTGGCTCATTGGGGCTACCTTTAAAATAAGAAAGGAGGAAAATCTTCCTCCTTTCTTTACCCAATAAATTTTTATTATTCAGACTTAATTTTTATTCTACAATTAAATAATAATTAGTGTTGTCATTGCTAAATAGAAAATTTGCCTGGAGCAAAATTCCCCAAGTATCATTTTCAGTTCCTTGAAAAACCAGTTGGTCTTTTTGATTGAAGATTTTAATATTTTTTGGTTCTTCAATCGCAATTTCGCTTTGATAAGCATTGAACAAATAGTCCTGAATAAGTTTTTGCTCTACTTGATACAAAGATGAAGCATAGGTATACTTCATCACTTTTTCTTCTCTTGCTTCTTTATTCAGATCGGCATTGTTGGCAAATGATTGGGTTGCCAATAACATTACTAATCCAAAAATTGAGTTTTTAACAGCTTTCATTTTGTTGTTGTTTTTTAAATTTGTTGTTTAACCTTTTATTTACTTTTAGTTTTTGCCTCACTTACAGCACAAACACTTGATATTCAAATGCTTAAAAGCTGATTAGGTCAAAAAAATCAATCATTCCTAAATCACACTTGCTGAATGACGAAGCAAAATTAAGAACATTTTTTATTATTATACGGCCCTAACAAAATATTGTTTGGATCAGCAGTTAATTTGCATGTAATACAGAACAAATAAATGGTGTAATTGGAAGGCGTAAGAAAGGGTAAATCTTGAATTTAATTAAAATAAGAGTTTCACATTGATATAATGATATTATACCATGTGAAATTTATACCTCTATTAAGAAATTTGAATTTTTTGTAGAGATTCTACTTTGTAAGAAAAAAATGGAAATGAGATAATAATATAATTATCATATTAAGCATGAGAAACTTCATATTTATCCTCGGCGCTTAATCCAGTTTCTTTCCACTCATCTTCTATCATTTGTGAAATTTTCTCGAAGTTTTGTTGAAAATCTTTTTTATTATTTTTCATTTGTTTTAATGCCACTTGATATTCATTAGCAAAGCCTAAATTAGCATCGTACAGAGGTTGGTTAAAATTTTTCATTGTTTTACAATATTAAGTTCATAAAATAAAGCATCATTTTTTAATTTTTTACATCAATTGGTCAAATTTGATGCCAAAAATAAACAAATACTTCATTATCAGTGTATTAGTTAAAATGTGGCGTTTTGTGCAATAAAGGTAAAGCAACTTGAGGAATAATTTGCTCAAGTTGCCCATTTTTATTCATGAAATGCTACAAATTATTAATTTGTGCCGGCATCATCTCCAACTTCAACATCAATGTTTTCATCAATTTCTTGACCAAATCTTTCAATGTTGGTTTCAGCCTCTTCTAATGCTTGGCTTACATTGGTTTTTAATTCAGCCCACTCTTCTTCAGTAGCATTTTCTATGCTATTCAAATTATTTTGAAGTTCATTTCTTTCTTCTTGTAGATTATTAATCGCTTCACGATAATTTTCTTGTGCTTCACCTTCTGCGTTCTCAATGGCCTGGTTCATTTCGTCTATTTCCTGGTCAAGATCCTGTATGGTTTGATTATAATTGTCTCTCCATTCAGTTCTTTCTGCTTCCCATTCGTTTTCTGTTTCTTGTTGTTGCTGTGGAGTGCAATTAAACATAAGTAAACCAGCAATAATAAATAAAGAAAAATTTTTGATCGTTTTCATAGTTAAAAAATTATTAAATTTTGTAAAAAATTAGTTTTCTAATAATTCGATAACTTGCTCATTGCCATTATGTTTATTCGTGGTTTACTGGTCTTGTGCTACCGGATCAAAACTTTCGAATACAGCTGTAGGTAAACTGTCAGAAACCATAATTTCAGTAATTTGACGCTCTCCTCTATCTCCTGATAACAATATATCTCCGTATTTACGATATTCATTCCAGGGAGTAATAATATTGGCAGTATCTTGACTGGCATCTTTGAAGTAGGCCCACCTTCTAACTAAGTAACTATTTTTATCAGCCCACACATGGTATTTGTTATTTGGGGTAGTGCCTACATTATCAAAGGTAAGCTGAAGTTTGTACGCATCTCCGGCATTTTGAATACTATCCTCACCAACATAAGTGAGTGTTACACCACTATCTTTGAGCTTGTAAGGCATTATCAACCAATAAGCATCATTGTTCCAAAAGTTTTTTGCACGCTCTATATAGAATCGCAAAGAATCGGGTTCAGTAACCTCTTGTCCATCTTTTTGTATTCGACCAGTCAAATCATCAAGATTGATAAGCGCAACAAAATCATTATGTAAAGACTCTATACGAATATCGTTGGTAAATCTATCCCAATAATGCTTGCGTGCACCAAAGAAATTCCAACTTATAAAATGAGTATTATTCCATGCTTCTCTGCCTCCCATTGCTTTCATCACTGAATCAGCTATAGCTATTGCGAAAGAATCCGATTCATCTATGTTGAAACCCTCGGCCGGGGGATTAAAATCATAATTTTTCTCTGTGGTATCTGTACTTGTGCATTGCCAAAAGAAAATTATAACTGCTATAATTACTATAATATTTTTCATGATATTCATTGTTTAAGGATATTTTACAATTTATTCAAATTTACATTTTTTATCTTATCATCTCAAAAATTGAATATTTCACTATTCTCACATTTTATTTAAACATTCTCATGTTGAGACAGTTTTTTCATCATTATGAAATATACTCGGATATTTAGTGATGAAAATGGAGAGAGCTATTTTGAAGATATAAATATAGACTTAAATGATAATGGAGCAGTGGGTTGGCTTTCTGAAAATTATCAAGTCAAAAAAATGCAATTTCGTAAAAATGACTCTGATTACAATTGGGATTTTCATAATGCCCCGGCAAAGCAATTTATTATTTTATTAGACGGCAGCATTGAGATCACCAGCAGCAAAGGTGTGATTAGAAATTTTAAAGCCGGAGATATTTTATTAGTAGAAGACACAATTGGAAAAGGACATAAAACAAGAAATTTAGATAACAAACCCAGACATTCCATTTTTATAAAAATATGAAAAACTTAATCACTGGCTTACACCACGTAACAGCCATGGCCGACAGCTCCCAACAGAATTTAGCATTTTATGCCGGTATACTGGGACTTCGCCTGGTGAAGAAAACAGTGAATTTTGATGCTCCGGAAGTTTATCATTTATATTACGGCGATCAAGAAGGAAGCCCGGGATCTATTTTAACATTTTTCCCTTTTGCTGGATTGAGGAAGGGAGTACATGGTTCAGGACAAATGACAAATACTTCTTTTTCTATACCATCAAATGCGCTTGACTATTGGCAACAACGCCTTCAGAAATTTAACATTAAATACAATCAGCCGGAAGAGAGGTTAGACGGGGAAGTATATATAAAATTTCAGGATTTTGACGGCTTGGGATTAGAATTAGTAGCTAATGATAATGACGGAAGACCAGGTATAGCTGATGGACCTGTGCCGTCTCATTATAGTGTAAGAGGCTTTCACTCAGCTACCTTAAGTGTTAGTGATCTGGATACTACCGGAGAAATTCTTACTACTTTGCTTGATTATAAAATAAATAAGCACAAAAACAACCGTATTCGCTTGAGTCCGATGTCAGTGTCAAGCAAGGGCCAATTTGTAGACCTAATAACGGGCACACAAAGAGGAATGAGTGGAAGCGGCACTGTTCACCATTTGGCTTTTGCTACTGCATCTGATGAAGATCAATTGCAAGTGAGAGAAAGAATAGAAAATAGTGGTTTGCAAATCACGCCAGTATTAGACAGACAATATTTCCACTCGGTTTATTTTAGAGAACCGGGAGGAATTCTCTTTGAAGTAGCTACCAACCCACCGGGATTTTCAATAGATGAGCCGGTTGAATCTATGGGGCAATCGTTGAAACTGCCTGAATGGATAGAACCGCAAAGAAAATCCCTGGAACTGAAACTCGAAGATTTAAACATTGATTTAGCAAAATATAAGGATTAGAAAATGCACTCATTCGATATTATTGAAACAGGAATGCCTATTCATAAAGCTAAAAGGGCGGTAATTGCATTGCATGGCAGAGGGAGTAACGCAAAAAATTTCATTTCGGTAGTAGAAGCTATGGTAGATGAAGAATATTATATAATAGCACCCCAAGCCACCAACAATAGTTGGTATCCTTACAGCTTTTTGGCGCCTGAAAGTGAAAATCAGCCTTGGCTAGATTCAGCCGTTGATGTAGTTCAACAAATAGTGAAAAATACTAAAGATGTTTTACCAGGGCAAAAAATATTCATGGTAGGTTTTTCACAAGGTGCCTGCCTCGCGTTAGAAGCCACCAGCAGAAAAGCTTCATTATTTGGCGGTGTAATAGCTTTTACCGGTGGATTAATAGGAGAAACTATTAACCATAAGAAATACTCAGGAGATTTTGGTGGCTCCAATATTTATCTCAGCAATAGTTTTCACGATCCACACGTGCCACTAAGCCGCTCGCGTGAATCAGTAGATGAATTGGAAAAATTGAATGCTCAGGTCATTTTAGATCTATATGAAGAAAGGCCTCATACGATTTTGAAGGAAGAATTAGAAAAAGTAAAAGACATGTTTTTCTTTTAAAATATGTCTTCCTCCTCTTCTTGCTCGCAGTCAATAGTTGTTTTTAAGCTATAAGAAGGTTTGCTAAACCTGACTTTATTAAATTTTATTTCAGAATCATTATACACCTGCTGCATAAATTGCTCCCATATGGGCAATGCCATTACTGCACCTTGCCCGTAGCGAAAAGATGTAAAACGAATGTATCTATCATCGCCACCAACCCAGGCGCCGGCTACTAACCTTGGGGTAATACCCATAAACCAGCCATCAGCATAATCAGAGGTAGTACCTGTTTTACCAGCCATTTCAACTTTACTTTTTAACTGATCATTGATGCGATAGGCGGTTCCATCTGTCTCATAAATAGTTCCTTTAAGCATTTGCAGCATAGTATAAGCTGTTTCAGCACTTACAGCCTCTTCTTTTTGAGGAACATTTTGCATAAGTATGTTTCCATACTTATCTTCTATTCGGGCAATCACATAAGGTTCGTTCCACACTCCCTGATTAGCAAAGGTAGCATAAGCCCCTACCATTTCGTGTACCGAAACATCACTTGATCCTAAGCTTAATGACATTACCGGGTTTAATTGACTTTTTATTCCCATGCGTCTGGCTGTTTCCACTACATTTTCAGGACCTAATTTATTCATCATCATGGCAGTAATTCTATTCATAGAACGGCGCAAGGCTTCTTTCAATGTTACTAGTTCTCCATTAAATTTATCAGTTGCATTTTGAGGTGTCCAGTAAGGAGGGTCGGCACCTGGCAAATCATACGTAATTGGTGCATCCATTATTTTAAAACAGGGCGAATACCCATTGGCAATGGCAGTAGTATAAACGAACGGTTTAAATGTAGAGCCAGGTTGATTTTTGCCTTGCCGCACGTGGTCATATTTAAAGTAATTATAATCGATACCTCCTACCCATGCTTTGATCTGACCATTGGCAGGATCCATGGCCATAAATCCGGTGTGTAAAAATTTTTTATAATATCGAATAGAATCGAGAGGGCTCATTTTCATATCCTTTTCACCATTCCAGCTAAAAACCTTTTGAGGGCGAGGTAATCGGGCATAAAATGCTACACTATCACTACTAGCGCCATATTTACGTGCCAATTGACGGTAATGGGCTGTTGTTTTCCATATTCTGTCCACATATTCCGGATCTTGCGACCAGGGTTCACGGCCTTTCCATTCAAGATTAAAAGCTTTTTGCAAATATTTCATGTGCGAGCGAACAGCTGCCTCAGCATGTTTTTGCATCCTACTATCGATGGTTGTATATATTCTTAAACCATCCTGATATAGATTAAAATTATTTTGGGCTGCCCAGGCTCTTAAATCAGCCCTAAGCACTCCTTTTAGATAAGCTATTAAATCGTTCTCTCTATCGTGTGGTCTGAAATTTAAGTCCAATCCTTTTTTTAAGCTTTCCTGATAAACCTCTTCCGTTATGTAACCATTAACAAAAAGTTTTCTCAGCACCCAATCCCTGCGATCTTTCGCTCGCTCCGGATGTCTCACCGGATTAAAAAATGAAGGACCATTAAGGACACCTACCAGAAGTGCCGCTTCATGCACCTGTAGTTGAATCGGCTGCTTATTGAAATAAGTCTCTGCTGCTACCTTAATGCCAAAAGTATTGTTGCCAAATGGCATGGTATTAAAATACATGCTGATGATTTCCTTTTTGGTGTAGGCTTCTTCTATTTGTACAGCTACAATCCATTCTTTGGTTTTTATTATCAACAATTTTAAATAGGGAATTTGAGATAAAACGCCCTCGTATTCAGCGCTACGGGTTTCCCACAGCATCTTGGCTAATTGCTGGGTAATGGTACTACCCCCTTGAGGAGCGCGCATAAGAATAGCAGTGCTTACAAATGCCCGGGTCAATCCAATTAAATCTATTCCCGAATGGGTATAAAACCTTCTATCTTCAGTGCCTACCAAGGCATGCACCAGATAGGGCGAAAGCTCATCATAATCTACCGGATTGCGATTTAATTGGTAATACTTATCTAATGTTTTGCCATCGGAACTAATAAGCAATGATGCCAGATCTGGATTAGGATTTTCTAGCGATTCGAGCGAAGGTAGACCACCATAAAGGTTGAAAAGATCAATTTTTACCGACCAATAATAAATAGGAGCCAGCAATACCAGTATTATAAAAAATTTCCAGAAAAAACGAGTAAGCCGGGAAAGCTTATTAAATTTTTGTTTTAATCCCATTTTAACTTAAACCTTATCTACTATTAATTGAATGTAACGGTTGTATACCTGCAAAACATCCTCCACGTAATTCACGGGTTCCTCTCCTCTACAGTAACCCATTTTAACAACAGGATCAGTATAATATTTTGATTTAGACTTCTGTAAAAGGTAATATTCCACATTATCTTCCCAAATATAAGGATTTCGGCCATATTTATCAGCAAGATTCATAGCATCAATTACATGGCCCTGCCCGGCATTGTAAGAGGCCAAAATAAACCTAAGCCTTTCTTGCTCATCAGGCACTTTGGATTTCCAGTAGTTTTGTAGCCACTTCAAATACGCTGTGCCCGCCTTTATGTTATGCTCGGGAATATACAAATTATAGTTGCCAAATGAAGCCGCTGTAGTAGGCACTACTTGCATTAATCCCACTGCACCCATCCAGGATACTTCGTTGAAGTCAAATCTACTTTCTTCATAAACCAATGCGGCCAATAGCTTCCAGTCCCAACCAAGCTTTTCAGCCTCTGCTATTAATAATGCATCGTATTGAGATATTTTATTTCCCTCATTAATTGTTGTGTTTTCACTATCTGCACGGGTATTTATGGTACGGGTATTTACAAAATATTTTCGATAGATGACATTGAAATCTGGCTTTTGCTTTATTTCATACAACCAATTATTAATTGCTTTTAAAAGATCCGGAGAACTTTTTCGTACTGCCCATGCAATTTTCTGAGGCGCACTTATCTCAGTCTTTATATCCAAAATGGGGTAATAAGATTTATTTACGCTGGCAATATCATCATCAGCCACGGTATAATCTATTTCTCCCCGTGCTACTCTTTTTATCAATGCTTCAGTGCCTATTTCACCTGCTTCCTCTATTATATTTATATCACCACTTATCTCGTCAGCTAATTTTTGCATACGCGAAACATAAGAGGAGTTCTTTTTCAAATAAACGGGCTTGTCAACTAATTCAACAGGATTTCTAATTAAATAAGCCTCAATTTGATGCTTGTCCATATATTGCCAGTTTTCGGGTTTTTGTTGCACCAAAACTTGTTTTACAGAATAATGCGGGTTTGTAAATGCTACTTGCTCCTTCCGATCTTTAGTAATGGTAAGTTTATGAGCCACGATATCAGCTTCACCATTATGAAGCATCTGCATGGCTTTGCCAATGTCTTTTTCTATTTCGATATGAAGACCTACATCCAAATACTTTGCAAGCCTATCTAACAGCTCATACTCAAAACCCATGGGTTGACCTTTGTAAATAAAATAACTGGTAGAGCTATTGTTGACCACGGCTATTAAGGTATCGCGATTTTTTACATTCTTGAGGTCAAATTGAACATTGGGTGAGCCATCGCTGCTTTGAATTTTTTGATTTGATTGGCTATTTTTTTGCTGTTGCTTATTGGAACAAGCAGTAACTACAAAATACAGTAAAATTGATATTAAAATGCTTTTCATAATATCCTTAACAGATAATCGATGAAAAAGCTTATTATAAATGAAAAAAATGAGTAGATAAACATATGATTCATCATTCTCTTTTAATTTTAAGATTAGAATTTGAAGTTTATTATGAATTTGAATGAACATCTGTTACCTCTATAGGAATTGTTTTGACAAGCTTTCAAAATGGGGTAACTTAATGCCAACATTTTACCTGTAGGATCGATTGTTATTTTAAACTAAAATATTATCATGTATACCGCTATTTTTATCGTGCTTTTCGGGCTTGGTGCCATTCTATTAATTGGTGGCTTGCGCAACCAAAATAAGGGAAGGATTATCCTTGGAGCTTTTTTAGTCGCTTTCACACCACTTTTTTATTGGTTTATGGATTTTTGGGGTGAGATGCTCTGGTTTCAATCGGTTGGTTTTGGCCAAAGATTTTGGATTGTAGAGCTTTCGCAAATAGCCATGGCAGTAACCAGCTTTTTAATTACCGGCCTGTTAGTTTTATTTATTTTAAAAAATGTACCAGAAAATTTTAACGGAGGAAAATACATTGCTGTTGGTTTAAGTGCTTTCATAGGGGGTGTTTGGGGGTATACCAATTGGGAATTGATATTAAAATATTGGTATGGCACCACTACTGAAGTATTGGATCCTATTCTAGCTAAAAATACGGGTTTCTATTTATTCGATTTACCATTTTACAATTCGATTACCGGAGTATTCACTTCCATATTTATCATAGCACTTATTGCTTCATTATTACCCATTCTCATAAAACCGGGCAAAGAACCCACTTTTAGGCAAGTAGAGGGTTTTGAATTTTTAAGTGCTAAAACTTATCAGCCATTTTATATCAGCTTTGCTTTACTACTTTTAACGCTGGCTTTTTCTCAGTACCTCAACCGGTTTAATCTTATGTATAGTGATTGGGGAGCTGTATCAGGACCTGGTTGGACTGATGTGAACATTCGCCTACCTGCTTATACTATTATGTCAATAGTGATAGCAATTTTTGCTATTGGTACTTTACTGCCGGGGTTTCGTCACTGGTTTAGAAAGTTAATATGGCGTATAAAAATAATGGCTAATCCAGCTCCGCCTTTCGTAATACTTACCATGGCTTTAGTATTGGGTGTCATTTGGTTTTTAGCCTTAATAGCCGCGCCGGGTATTTTTCAAACTTTGGCCGTAGTGCCCAACGAAATTACCTACGAGCGGCCTTATATTGCCAACAATATCGAATTTACCCGCAAAGCTTTTAAACTGGATCAGGTGCAAGAGCGGCAATTCGCTGCTTCAGACACATTTAATCAGCAGATGGTTAAAAACAATCCACAAATTTTTAACAACATACGACTGTGGGATTATCGGGCGCTGGATGAGGTATATAAGCAATTTCAAGAAATACGGCTATATTATGAATTTCATGATGTAGACATTGACCGGTATACTTTTGGCAATCAATACAGGGAAGTAATGATCTCAGCTCGAGAAATGGAAACCAGCAACTTGCCAGCACAAAGTCAAACATTTGTTAACAAAAGATTTAAATACACCCATGGCTTTGGCCTTACCATGGCTACGGTAAATGAATTTACTAATCAGGGACTTCCTAACCTGGTTATTAAGAACATTCCACCGGTAAGTAGTTATCCCGACATAGAAGTAACAGAACCACGCATCTATTATGGTGAATTGACTGATAGTCACGTGGTGGTTAATTCTGAAGAGGAAGAATTTGACTATCCCGAAGGTGATGAAAATAAATATATTCGCTACCCCGGCTCCGGTGGAGTACAAATAAGTAATCTTTGGCGAAAGTTTCTTTTTGGTTACAAGTTTGATGGTACCAAGTTTTTCTTATCTAACTATCCACGCGAAGATAGCCGCATCATGTTTCATCGCAACATTATGGATCGCGTTCGAACTCTTGCTCCTTTCTTAAAATTTGACGACGATCCTTACGTGGTATTGGCTGATGGTGGAATTAAATTTATGGTAGATGCCTATACTACTTCCACCTACTATCCTTATAGCGAACCCTATGATGCAAGAGAAAGACTAGACCAAAGTGGAAGTGGCAGTAGCTTTACTTATAAGGTAACACAACCAAAATTTCAAGGCGATAATTACCTGCGCAATTCTGTAAAAGTGGTGATTGACGCTTTTAATGGAAGTGTTGATTTTTATGTTTTTGAACCTGAAGATCCGCTCATACAAGTGTGGGATAAAATTTTCCCGGGCATGTTTCAAAGTAGGGATCAAATGCCTGAAACCATGGAAAACCATATTCGATATCCGGCCGATATACTATTGACACAGGGCATCATTTATGCTAAATATCATATGACAGACCCTACCGTTTTTTACAATCAGGAAGATGTGTGGATTAGAGCCACTGAAAAATATTATAGTGAGGTACAACCCGTGGAACCTTATTATATAATGTGGGAACCGGAAAATTATGACCAACCGGATTTTATTGTTATGCTGCCTTTCACCCCTAAAAACAGGCAAGTACTTATCGGGTGGATTGCCGGCATGTGTGACCCGGAAAACTATGGCACTTTTATTTCCTATCAGTTTCCTAAAGATAAAAGGGTGCTGGGACCACAACAAGTTGAAACCAAAATTGACCAGGATAGCTTCTTGAGTGGACAGTTAACACTTTGGGACCAAAGAGGCTCAAATGTAATCAGGGGTAATGTACTGGCTATACCGGTTGAAAACACAATTATTTACGTAGAGCCTATCTACTTGCAAGCAGAAACTGCTGCTTATCCCGAATTGCGATTGGTAGCTGTAATGCACAACGACGACCTTAGCTATGCCGAATCTTTTGACGAGGCATTGCAAGGATTGTTTGGCAAGGAAGTACCTATTGCTAAAGAACCTGAATCATCAGATGCTAAAATAGCACCTGTACAGGGAAAGGCGGTTGCAGATCAGGATGTGAAAGCATTAATTAAATCAGCTAACCAGGCATTTGAGGATTATCTGCAGTATACGGGCAAAAAACAATTTCAAAATGCCTCTGAAGCGCTGGACCGGTTAGAAAATACACTTCAGCAACTTTCAAAAGAAGGGCAAAAAACCACGAATTCAATTGATTCTATTCAATAATCGTAAGGTTTTATATCTTAAAAAAATATCCCGGAAATTATTTGTTTCCGGGATATTTTACTTTATTCTATTTAGGACAAAATAAAAATTATTTATCCATTTACCTTTTGATTGTCTTTCTTTTTCGATGAAGGTTTATAAACCAAAATCAAGTATAAGCTGATGCCTATAAGCACCAAAAATCCTACTTCCATATAGGCAAGTAAGTCAGAACTTTTAAATACCCGATTGGAAGAACTTATTAATCTTTTGCCTTCAGTCAATTGTATTTCTGATAGCACATACATGTTGTGCCATATTTTTTCGTAACGATTATTAAATTTAGTATGCCAATCCTCCTGGTTAAGGTTAGAATACTCCTTGAGGTAATGTTTTTCTTTTGCTAATAAAGCATCAATATTTTCCTGTAGCAAATTTAACTGGTTTGATTCCCGTCTGGTAAGCTTGGTAGCGGCAAATTTATTCAAAAGTACTTGCACGGAATCATTGATTTCCTGATGGGCACGAGCAAATTGTTGAGGGTCTTCGCTCCTGAGGTAATCTTTTTTCTGCTCCAGCTGGCGCGAGATTATAAAAAGATAATTTTTTACCACCAATCGATCTTCATAGATGGATGTAAATTTATCTTGTAAAATTGAAAAATAATTTTTATCAATTCTGTGAGTGACGAACAATATTAATGCAAATACACTCAATACCACAATGATTTTTACCTTTTGCATAATTCGGGTCTCCTTATTTTAAATAAGCAATATCAAACTACAAACAATTATTGCGCCAAGCACTCGTATTTATTCAATTTATTTTGATTTTTGAAATTACTGCAATAGGTCTTGTAATGCATCACCCAAGTGTGGATGTTTATATTGGAATCCACTCATCTCAATTTTTTTGCTACTTACTATCTGTCCACCAAGCACAGTTTGAGCCATTTCTCCCAGAGCAAGTTTCAAAGCGAATGCCGGCACAGCAGGCAAAAACATTGGTTTATTGACAGTATTGGCTGCAATTTTTGTAAAGTCTTTATTGGTAACGGGATTGGGGGATACTGCATTATAAATGCCTTCTAGTTTAGTATCTTCAATGGCTCTAATGTACATTTCACAAAGATCATCCAGGTGTATCCAACTCATAAATTGCTTGCCGGAGCCTAAAGGTGCTCCTGCCCCAAGCTTGACAGGTTGCAATATTTTGGGTAATGCACCCCCTTTTTCACTCAGCACGATACCCGTTCTAAATTGCACGCGCCTGATCCCTAATTTATCTATTAGTTGTATTTTGCTTTCCCATTCACGAGTCACATAGGCGAGAAAGTCTTCTCCAGCGTGAGTTTCTTCCGTACAAATTTTATCGCCTGCATCTCCACCGTAATAGCCGGTAGCTGAGCTGGCAATTAATACTTCTACACCATGATTTAGTTGTTGTAATCTTTGATATAAAAGAAATGAAGACTCAGTTCTACTTTTTAAAATTAACTCTTTATAGTCTTCGGTCCACCGGTTGCCCGCGACACTCGCTCCTGCCAAATGCACAATTGCTCTGGCTTTTTCTATTGCACCTTCCTCAACTATCTGCTTTTTGATATCCCACTTATAAGTTTTGATATCCTCTGCGCCGGTTTTATTTCTACTTAAGTGCGCCACTTCATAACCGCGCTGAGATAAAAGTTGAGTAAGTCTTTTACCAATCAACCCTGTGCCACCGGTAATCAATATATGCTTTGCCATTTCCAAAAAAATTTATTCCTTATTTACCTGAGAACTAAAAATGATATTAAATCGCTAAAAAGCTTCTGCTTTATGTTCAAAATGGCCCTTATGAGATCCATCACAAAAAGGCTTGTTAGATGATCTTCCACAGCGACAAAGAAATATATTTTTCTTGCCAGCTATATTATATGGCTTTCCATTTTGGTCGAGAAGCTCAAAATCTCCATCTACTTTTACTGATCCATTGTCAAAAATTGTCAATTTCGCGCTCATAAAAATTAATTTAAGTGTACAATTGATTTACAACCAATCTAACCTATTGAAAGTTTTTGCGATATGTACTTGTTTGGGTATTTCTGTAACGTGAGCTTATCATCAGATTTGATATACCATACCCAATTGATTGTAAAGCGGCGGGTGAAAAGACCTGAAGCGGTTAAAATTTTCATCAAAGAATAGCGAGTAGAAAATTTGGCTATTCTCAGTACTATTTAATTAAGCTTAGCAGATAATCTCCGTAACCACTTTTTTGTAGAGGCTCTGCCAAAGCTTTTAATTGACTTTGACCAATGAAATGCATTCGGTAAGCAATTTCTTCAACACAGCCAATTTTCAATCCTTGCCGTTGTTCAATTACTTTAACAAATTCACCAGCCTGCATCAGCGATTCAAATGTGCCGGTATCTAACCAAGCCGTTCCACGACTCAGGATGCCAACATTTAACTTATTCTTTTGCAGGTAAATTTTATTTACATCCGTAATTTCATATTCGCCTCTTGGGCTTTTCTTCAAGTTTTTTGCTATTTCTACTACTTCATTATCATAAAAATAAAGACCCGGTACAGCATAATTTGATTTAGGATGCTGCGGCTTTTCTTCAATGGAAAGTGCCTTTTGATTTTCGTCAAAATCTACCACGCCATACCGATGAGGATCATGCACGTGATATGCAAATATAACTCCGCCATCAGGGTCGTTATGTGATTGTAAAAGTTTCATTAGCCCGGAGCCATAGAAAATATTATCCCCTAATATTAGGGCAACTTTATCGTTGGCAATAAATTCTTCCCCGATTACGAAAGCCTGAGCAAGTCCTTCAGGGTTTGGTTGCACAGCATAAGAAAATGAACAACCTAAAGATTTTCCATCGCCTAGCAATTTTTCGAAATGGGGTAAGTCGTGAGGGGTAGAGATTATCAAAACTTCCCTGATACCTGCCATCATCAGGATTGATAATGGATAGTAGATCATCGGTTTGTCGTACACAGGCATCAATTGCTTACTTACGGCCAGTGTGAGCGGGTGTAGACGGGTGCCGGAACCACCGGCCAAAATTATTCCTTTCATAGCTTTTGGTTTTTATGATTCGTATTGTTCAAGATAGTATTTTTGATACATGCCTGAAGTCACGTTGTGTAGCCAGTTATCATTGCCCAGGTACCAGTCTACTGTTTTTTCCAGCCCTTCGGCAAACTGTAAAGATGGTTCCCAACCCAGTTCTTTCATTATTTTATTTGCATCTATCGCATATCTTAAATCATGACCGGCTCTATCTTTTACAAATGTTATTAGCTGCTCTGAAGTACCTTCGGCTTTACCTAACTTCTTATCCATTACTTTACAAAGCAGACGAATTAAGTCAATATTACTCCATTCATTAAAGCCACCAATATTGTAGGTTTCCCCAATTTTACCTTTATGATAAACCAAATCAATAGCCCTGGCATGATCAATAACGTATAGCCAATCTCGTACATTTTCACCTTTTCCATAAACAGGAAGCGGCTTATTATTTTTAATATTATTAATACACAAAGGGATCAGCTTTTCCGGAAATTGATTGGGGCCGTAGTTATTAGAGCAGTTTGAAAGTACTATTGGTACTTTATAGGTATTATGATAAGCCCTCACAAAATGATCAGAACTGGCTTTCGCAGCAGAATAGGGCGACTTGGGATCGTATGAAGTTGATTCCAGAAAGTACCCCCCATCATCGAGAGAACCATAAACTTCGTCGGTAGAGATATGATAAAAAAGCTTTCCTTCACAGTCTTCAGCCTTCCAAATAGCTTTAGTAGCATTTAGCAAATTAACGGTACCTACTACATTGGTCATGATAAACTCCATTGGGTTTTTTATGGATCGGTCTACATGCGACTCAGCAGCCAGGTGGATAATACTGTCAAATCTTTCCTTTTCGAATAGCTGAAAAATAAACTTTTCATCGACAATATCGCCTTTAATAAAGGTGTAATTAGGCTCATTTTCAATGTCCTTCAGATTTTCAAGATTTCCAGCATACGTTAAATTATCTAAATTGAATATCTGATAATCAGCATATTTTTTTACAAAAAGCCTAACCACGTGAGAGCCTATAAATCCAGCACCTCCGGTAATCAATATTTTTTTTCGATCACTCATTTGTTACCATCTTTTTTTAGTTTTTCAACAAAATACTCGTAGGTAGGTTTGAGCCCTTCTGCTCTGGAAAATTTTGGTTGCCATCCTAATATTTCTTTGGCTTTGGTAATATCCGGCTTTCTTTGCTTCGGGTCATCGGTAGGTAGATCTTTATAAATTACTTTTTGATCAGTCCCGGTAAGTTTAATAATTTCTTCAGCAAATTCTTTAATGGTTATCTCGTCCGGGTTGCCAATATTTACCGGTAAATGATAGTCACTCATCAAGAGCCTGTAAATACCTTCTACCAGATCATTTACATAACAAAAGGAACGAGTTTGCGAACCATCGCCAAAAACCGTTAGATCCTCGCCTCGCAAGGCCTGACCTATAAAAGCAGGCAAAACCCGTCCATCATTTAATCGCATCCTGGGCCCATAAGTATTGAAAATACGAATGATTCGAGTATCCAAGCCATGAAAGGTATGATAAGCCATAGTCATGGATTCCTGAAAACGCTTAGCCTCATCGTAGACACCCCTTGGTCCTACACAATTTACATTTCCCCAATATTCTTCTTTTTGAGGATGCACCATAGGGTCTCCATAAACTTCTGATGTGGAAGCTACCAAAATTCGTGCTTTTTTATCTTTTGCTAAACCTAATAGGTTATGCGTACCCAAAGAACCAACCTTTAAGGTTTGAATGGGCATTTTTAAGTAATCTATAGGACTTGCTGGAGAAGCGAAATGCAATATATAATGTAATACACCTGGCACATGTACATATTTAGAAACATCGGTATGATAAAATTCAAAATCTGAATTTTTCATTAAATGTACAATGTTATCCATGGAACCGGTAAGTAAATTATCCATACCGATGACTTGAAAACCTTCCGCGATAAATCTGTCACATAGATGGGAGCCTAAAAACCCGGCGGCTCCGGTAATTAAAACTTTTTTCTTGCTCATAATACGTCTTGTCTGCCAATGCTAAAATACTTGAAACCCAGCTTTTTCATCAGATAAGTTTCGTATAGATTTCTTCCGTCAAAGATAACTTTATTTTTCAAAGTAGTGTCAATCTTTTCCCAGGAAGGTGTTCTGAATTCCGGCCATTCGGTCATAATCAACAAAGCATCAGCATTTTTAAGTGCATCGTATTCGTCGCTACATAAGGTAATTTTCTCCCCCATTAGCTTTCTTACATTTTCCATGGCCTCAGGATCGTAAGCTTGCACCTTGGCTCCCATTTTTATGAGTTCCTTAATATTAATTAATGCGGGTGCTTCACGAATGTCATCCGTATAAGGTTTAAAGGCTAATCCCCAAACAGCAATTGTCTTACCTTTCAGGTTACCTTCAAAATAGGTTTTCATACGGTTGAGCAAAATCACTTTCTGCTTTTGATTTATTTCTTCTACCGCATTTAATATTTTAAAATCATAATTTACTTCCTGCGAAGATTTTACCAGCGCTTGTACATCTTTCGGGAAACAGCTTCCGCCGTAGCCGATACCTGCAAATAGAAAACGTTTTCCAATTCGAGAGTCAGTACCAATTCCAATTCTCACCATATCTACATCAGCACCCAGCAGTTCACAAATATTGGCAATTTCGTTCATAAAGGTAATTTTAGTAGCGAGAAATGAATTGGCTGCATATTTGGTCAATTCAGCAGAACGCTCATCCATAAACAAAACAGGATTTCCCTGCCTCACCAATGGACCATATAGCTGATCCATTACTTCTTTGGCTCTTTCTGAAGAGGTTCCGATTACTACACGATCAGGTTTCATAAAGTCTTCTACCGCTACGCCTTCTCTTAAAAATTCGGGGTTAGATACCACATCAAATGCAACCTTCGAATTAGCAGAAATCCGCTCCCGCACCTTTTCAGCTGTGCCTACGGGCACGGTACTTTTATCTACAATTACGGTATAATCTTTCAAAAGTGGGCCCAGATCGTCTGCTACTTTAAGTATATATTTCAAATCAGCAGATCCATCTTCACCCGGAGGTGTGGGTAGTGCTAAAAAAATAATTTTGGCATCAGTTATACCTTCAGCAAGACTTGTTGTAAAACTTAGCCTTCCATGTTTTATATTTCGCTCAAAGAGTGTGTCCAAGCCAGGTTCATAAATTGTCAGCTGGCCATTATTAAGCATATCAATTTTGTTCTTGTCAATATCGACACAGGTTACTTGATTACCTGTTTCGGCAAAACACGTACCGGTTACTAATCCTACATAGCCTGTTCCTACTACTGCAATTTTCATATCGTTTAGTTAGGTTAAAAATTTCGGAGCAAAGTTATATTTAACAGTCTAATAATACTAAAGCATAAATTGTTATTTTACAGTAGCTTACACTTTAATTGGTAGCAACTTCGCTTGCTGATTCAATTTTATTAATTTAAAATAAAAATTAAACTTACATGTGGAATCTAAGGGTATTTTTTTATAATAAGTTATATTTTAAAGTAATTTATAATTATATTTTTCGATTTTGGCACAGTAATGGCTTTTGATGTTATCATAAGGTACTAAAGGAATTTGCAGATGATATTAAAAAATGTTAAAAAACTGATAATTTCATGCATCATATTGAAAATTGAATTGAGCAAATGTGCCGAATTATCATTAATCTTGGGAACTAAATAAGAATTTTAACCATTTTAGAAAATATAATGCAAAAATATTTTCTTTAACAGATGAATAAGAAAACAAGAATTATATTAGCAAATAAATAATTAAATAAATATATTCGTGATATTTTGCATAATATTTGTTTCATATTTAGATTTGAAGTTAGTCTTTAAAAAATGTATAATTTAACCCCGGCAGCAATATGGTATAAACCTCTACGTTAACTAAACAGGTAATTTGAAATGATTAAGAATGAGTTCAGTGATAGACAATTAGTGTCTAAATTTATTGAAGGTAGTGAAGTAGCGTTTGAAGAACTTGTGAACAGACACAAGTCGAAGATTTACACTGCGATCTATTTGATTGTTAAAGACAATTATGTAGCGGAAGATTTATTGCAAGAAACATTTATTAAGGCAATAAATACGATAAAGGGTGGCAGGTACAATGAGGAAGGCAAGTTTTTGCCCTGGATAATGAGAATAGCACATAATCTAGCGATTGATTTTTTCCGGCGGGCCAAAAGATACCCTACCATTGTTATGGAAGATGGAAGCAGTGTTTTTAATACCATGGAATTCAGTGAAGACTCCATCGAGTCTGTGCAAATAAAGAAAGACAGCCATAGTAAGCTGCGAAAACTAATACAAGAACTGCCTGAAGCACAAAGAGAAGTGCTTATCATGAGGCATTACATGCAAATGAGTTTTCAGGAAATTGCAGAGGCAACTGATGTGAGCATCAACACTGCCTTAGGAAGAATGAGATATGCTCTCATCAACCTAAGAAAGAAAATGATGAAAAACAACATTGCCTATGATCAAAACTTTTACCCATGATGATGTGATTAGATTAGCATATCAGGAAACTAACGAAGAAGAAACCAGCGAAATAAAAACGGCACTCTTGTGTGACCCTGGCTTAATGGATTTTTATAGAAGAATCGTTAAATCAAAAACAATGCTGGATGAAAGTAATATTGAACCATCGGAACGCTCCGTTAATAACATATTAAATTATGCCAGAGCTATGAATTGGCAAACGGCGAGTAATTAATTAATATGAAAAAAGCTGAGCGCTTCGCTGCGTTTATACATTACTTCAAAGAAAAGCAACCAAATGCCGAAACAGAGCTAGAATATAGTTCGCCGTTTCAGTTGTTAATTGCTGTAATATTAAGTGCCCAATGTACAGACAAGCGGGTAAACTTAATAACACCTGCACTTTTTAGAGATTTTCCAACACCGGAGATTTTGGCTCAAGCAACCTTTGAAGATGTTTTTCCATACATCCGCAGTTGTTCCTATCCTAACAATAAAACAAAACACTTGATAGGTATGGCCAATATGATTGTGGCTGACTTTAATAGTGAAGTACCGGAAGATTTGATAGATCTGCAGAAATTACCAGGTGTTGGCAGAAAAACAGCCAATGTAGTTGCAAACGTAATATTTCACCAAGCAACCATGCCCGTAGATACTCATGTTTTTCGAGTTGCTAAGAGGCTGGGCCTTGCTATGCAAAAATGCAAAACTCCTTTAGAAGTAGAAAAGCAATTGGTGAGGTATATTCCAAAAGATTATTTGGGCAAAGCTCATCATTGGCTTATATTGCATGGCAGATATGTATGCCTGGCACGTAAACCCAAATGCGAACAATGTCAGCTTAAAGATATTTGTCGCTATTATGAAAAAAATAAAAAGGTTTTAGCCTGAAAATTAAAATATTTCAATTTTCTACAAATTGATTATCCCAACACTTTTGCGGATCATGATTGCTACAATCAATGCCTAAATCATAGCAACTCTAAAGGAAAATAAAATTGAGGGCCAACCGGCATAATTTTCCAGTGAATCCTTGATCAAAACTGCATGGTTAATTAAAATTATATCAGTACCTCCTTCTTTTACAGATAGTATTTCAAATTTTACTATTGAGTTGAATTATTCTAATTCAACTCAATAAATTACTTTCTACCTGTATCCTTGCTATTTGTAAGGGTATGTAAGGTGACCTTTATCATGAAGTCAATTAAGTTGTATTTTTTACAATTTAAATTTTTCTTATTTATTATGTAATAAATTAATACAGTCAAATACTAATAGCATTGAACTAAAAATTAAATACATTAACAATGAAAATATTATTTACATCAATTTTAGCCTGCTTTACTTTTATTCAAATAAACGGCCAAGCCTTGGACAATTCGCTTCTTTGGAAAATAAGTGGCAAAAATTTATCCTCCCCTTCTTACCTTTTTGGTACTATCCACATGATTTGTCCCGACGATTTAGTAATGAAAGATTACTTTCAATCTACTTTATCGGAAACGGATCAAGTAGTATTTGAGCTTGACATGGATAATCCGCAGTTGATGGCGCAAATGCAGCAATTTGGCGTAAACGAGAGCATGAAAAATATAAGTGCTGAAATGACAGATGAGCAGCAAAAAGTGGTGAATAACTTTTTGCAAAAAAATTATGGCCTCAGTTTGCAGCAAATAGGCATTATGAAACCATTTGCCATTATGACTATGGTATTACCAAAATATTTAGATTGTGAGCAACCGGCTGCTTATGAGCAAATATTTGTACAGGAAGCACAAAAAAGCTCAATTGATATATTGGGTATTGAAACAGTGGAGTTTCAAATGGGCATATTGGATGATGCCCCGCTACAAAGGCAAATTGAAATGCTGGTGGAGGCAATAACTGACAGTGTAAAAATGAAAAAGGAGTTTGAGCAAATGGTTGCAGCCTACCAAAAAGAAGATTTAAACGCGCTTTACCAGTTGAGCAAAGAAAATCCACAATATGCAGAATTTGAAGATGCACTTATTAATGATAGGAATGAAAATTGGATAGCACCTATGGAAGGGTTTATGCAAGATAAATCTACTTTTTTCGCAGTAGGAGCATTACATTTGGCTGGGGAACAAGGTGTAATTAAGCTGCTGAGAAATGCCGGTTACACTGTAGAACCCGTCGAGAATTAAGATCTTAACTTTTCTTGCTACCAGCATTAATAATTATATTTGCCGAAATTAGTTGTGTTTTTATGCTGGGAGAAGAAGTTTTGGATTCTATTCAATATGCCATTGCTCAATTCACTGTGATTGAGGCAATGGCTGTTTTTTTTGGTGTGCTTTATATTTTTTTGGCCGCTCGAGAAAATATTTGGTGCTGGGCGGCTGCAATTATCAGCGTAGTACTTTATATTTTCATTTGTCTCAAAGCTCAGCTTTACGCCGAAACAGGTTTACAAATATTTTACCTGATCATGGCCTTCTATGGCTATTTTCAGTGGCGCAAAGGAGATAGCAAAAAACAAGCATTGCCCATTTCTACCTGGCCATGGATCAATCATATGATCATTATTGTTGGCGGTACTGTCTTAGTATATGGGTTGGGTTATTTGTTACAAAACTATACCAAAGCCTTGCTTCCTTATCTTGATTCTTTTACCACCATTTTCAGCATGATCAATACTTATTTAGTAACCCGAAAAAAAATTGAAAACTGGCTTTACTGGATTATAATTGATGGCGCCGCAGTATATTTGTACATTCAGCGAGATTTGTACCTTACCGCGCTGCTTTTCCTTGCTTACACCATTATTGTTATATTTGGTTATTTTCAATGGTTGAAACTTTTCCGTAAGCAGTCATGAAAAAGATAATCGCTATCGTAGGCCCAGAGTCAACCGGTAAAAGTACCCTTTCGAAATCGTTGTCTATAGCGTTTGGGGCTGGCTGGGTACCCGAATATGCACGGCAGTATCTCGAGAAGCTGAATAGGCCATATCAAAAAGAAGACTTACTAGCCATTGCCAAAGGGCAACTGATAATGGAGGATGAGGCATACAAAAAGCATGACCTGGTTTTTTGTGATACAAACCTGCTGGTAATAAAAATATGGAGCGAGTATAAATATGGAGCATGTGATGCATGGATCAGCAAAACTATACAAGAACGAAAATATGACCTTCATTTGCTAACATACATCGATTTACCCTGGCAAGACGATCCCCAAAGAGAGCACCCGCACGCCAGGGAGGAACTTTTCCGAATTTATGAAAATGAACTTAAAAAGTTGAATATAGAATATTCTGTTGTGAAGGGAAAAAATGAAGAGCGATTGAAAAGTGCTTTGGAAGAAGTGAAAAGAAGGATAGTAAGTAAGTAAGTATTTATAATGAATAATGAGTGATCAATATTTAACCATAGTTAAACCATCAGAGGGTCTATATAAAGAAAAAGGCTCTAAGTTTATCGCTTATGCATATCCTGTTCATGATGAAGACGAGGTTAAAGATTATCTAGAATTCTTAAAGAAG
>Ga0207419_1000460_pt1 | contig 35380 bp, 34 predicted proteins | sample ElkSloMetagenome_4_FD_184723 | JGI IMG/M metagenome (GOLD analysis project Ga0207419, IMG submission 184723) | Hot spring microbial communities from Elkhorn Slough, Monterey Bay, USA - MD2A (version 2) | ecosystem: Environmental > Aquatic > Marine > Intertidal zone > Estuary: Microbial mat ...
GGGTCTGTTTGCCAACGCCGATTTCTACCACGCCTCGTCCTACCACTTCCTCGGCATTCCCACTGGCCTGTTCACGCCGATCTTCGTCATGTCGCGCCTCACCGGCTGGGCGGCGCACGTCATGGAGCAGCGCAGCAACAACCGAATCATCCGCCCCAGCGCGGACTACACCGGTCCCGAACCGCGCAAGGCCACGCCTATCGATCAGCGCTGATCGCAACGTCACGGCCGGGGTTGCAGCAGGGGGCGAACGATTAGGAAGCCCCCTCGAATTCCGATGCATCCATGCCGAAAGGCCATGGAGAGCTTCCCCGGCAGCAATCGGCTTCGCGGAGTCCAGGGGGCTTCGCCCTACAGATCCCTGACCAGCGCCACCAGCTCGACCTGGCTCGAGGTCGCTGTTTTCTCGAAGCAGTGCTTGAGATGGGACCGGGCGGTTTCGTAGCGCATTCCCAGCCCTACCGCGGCGCTGCGCAGGTCCAGGGTTTCGGCAAGGGCTTGTGTTAACTCGCCTTCGCGAGGCGTCAGACCGAACAAGGCCATGAGCCGGTCTGCGGATGCCGAGACCTGACGCGGCAAGGGCACCAGCGTTGCCAGATACCCGGCGTCGGCGCACCGGTGGCCTGGAATTGAATGGGGCTGCAGGGGCTCGAGCTGGAGGACCGCGCGTCGGTGATTGCGTGAGCTCGATAACATCAATTCGAAAGCGCCGCCGGCCTGCAGCCTTGCGGTCAGCTGTTCTGCTTCAAGGCGATTATTGATCGATAGCAGGTCATCGGGTCCAAGGCAGATCAAGTCTGATTCCTCGAGCAGTGCTTCGGCCGCCGGATTGGCGAAGCGGACCCGCAGGCGCGAGTCGAGGAGGAAGCGGGGAGTCGCGGCGCCGGAAACCATGGCCTCGAGCTTTTCAACACGACGAGCCTGCTCCATGGCTCGCGCATGGAGCCTGAAAAGCGTCCTGAAGTGCGGTCGCATTCGATCCAGCCCTTGCACGTCCCGATCGTCATAGGGGCCGACATTGCGCGATCGGCTCAGGCTGAGCATGGTGAAACCGCCGTCTTCGAATTGATCACAGAGCAGCCCGATGCTGTGGTCGATGTCGAGGGGGCGGAGCAGGTGTCGGTGATAATCCGTGCGTTCCATTTCTCCAACGGAGGTGTGGAGCCCGTCGTGCGTCACGCCCTCGCGCAGCAGCGCGTTGGCGCCACGTTCTAGCCAGAGATTCCTGAAGTTCGGGTATTTGTGGGCGACGCTCCCAGGGTCTGCACCCACCACGAAGGACAGGGTTTTGGCCCGCGGCCGCTCGTCGTGCAGGGCGCAAGTAATCGAGTCGTAGGCTGCGGCGAGCACTTCGAACTGTCGATAAAAGGCGTTTGCGTCGAAAATCGCCTCGTAGCTTTCGGTCAGCCAGCGATCTGCGTCAAAGGACATGGCGGCCCCCGCCTGTCTGATCTCCCGCCCCGAAAAATAGTGGAATAGGCGGCTGAAGTCCACCTTGCGGCGGCGTCTGCCGTGATCAGCAGGCCTGAACGGAGCCCATGGTCGGCAGATTTGGCCAACATCCTGGGGCTGGCGTCAGCGCGGCTCAGTGATCCTTTTTCTGGCCCTTCCCTCGTGGTTCGAAGGCCGAGCTGCTCCGTCGGGTCATCGCGGCGGTCAGGATCAGGCGGATGGCGTCCTCGAAAGGCATATCGACAGGCTCACACCACTCCTTCGGCACGAAGATCGTGTAGCCCGCGACCTGGTAGCTCAGGGGCAGATAGACCGCCACTTCGCCCTCGCGGCCGATCGGCAGATCATCGAAGTCCTCGCGCGTAATGAACCCCATGATGGCCAGCTTCAGGTCTGGGTGGCGCACCATGACGACCTGGTTGAAGCGCTTCTCGTCGCCGCTGGAGAAGTAGTCGACGAAATCTTTGGTGGCGCGAAAGACGGACTTGACCACCGGCATGCGGTCAAGGATGGCCTCGCCCAGGTCGATCAGCTTGCGGAACAGGTAGACCTGGCTGAGCAGGCCGATCGCCATGACCGCGACCACGCCAATGGCCAGGCCCATGCCGGTGATGTACCAGCTGTCGGGGATGAACCACTGGAGCATGGCGCCGAAGTTGCGCTCGGCAATGCCGGCCAGCCACAGGCAAATGATCAGGGTCAGGGCGATCGGGATGATCGTCGCGAGGCCCTTGAAGAAGAGTCTCAGCGGATGCGACATGAGGCGATTGTCAGAGCTCATCGATCTGGCGCTTGAGCTGCTCGCGCTGATCGGTGACGATGCGCTCGAGCGTTTCGATGCGCTCGCGCAGCTCCTCCTCCAGCTGATCCACGCGGGCGTGATCGGGCGGCGGCGCCTTGCGGCTTTCGAACCAGTACTGAGCGATGCGCACGATGCCGTAAATGGCGGCGATGGCGACGAAGGCGGAGAAGAAGTTCATCGGGTCTCTCCTCGGTGCTGGGTGGAGGGGGCGCCGGGTCTGATCAAGGCAGGTTCTCGGGCAATTCCGGCTCGTCGCGAACGTCGTCGATGTCCGGGTGGGCGGGCGTAAAACGCTCCATCAGGTGACAGAGGCAATCCTGACGAACGATGTCGGCGTCCGTTGTCATCATGGCCGGCATGAGGGGTCGGGCCGTAATGATATCGCGCTCCCGGCGACGAAAGCAGTGGTCCGACAGATCGCCGCCTTCATGGCTTGTTGCCCGCAGCGGGTTCCGATGGCCGTTGAGCAAGCGACCGAGGCGCGTGCCCGGCGGCATTTCGCTGAAGTTCAGGCGATCGAGGTCGGGCGGAAGCCAGAGGTCGCGCGCCCTGCCGTTGAAGCTGAAATCCACGCCGCGCTCGACGGTGACCGTGGCGATCATCCGGTACAGCTCCAGGTCATCGGGGCGGGGCATCGTGTCGGGGAGTGCGCGCAGGTTGAGGACCGAATCCAGATAGGCCAGGGCGTGATCGGCACCGTCTTCTTCTTCGGGCACGCCGCACTCGAGCGTGACCGAGGGGCAGAATCGGCCGAAGGCGATCGACTGCACGCCGGCCGGCTGAGTGAAGTAGATCACCGTGCGCGAGAACAGGGCGGCCAGATGCAGGCGTTGCGCTTCGATCGCATTGACGGCGGCGTAGTGCGGGTTTTCGCCCGTATTGTTGTGGATATCGATGCTGGCGAAGGGTCGAAAGCGCTGCACGTGATCCCGGATCGACCGGTACATCGCGTGGATGGGCGTGGGCACGGTTTCGGACCCGGGCCAGCAGCGGTTGAAGTCCGGCTGTTCGGGCAGATGGCGGACCCCGGCGGCGGCGGCGTCGATGTTGGCGATGAGCAGGATCAGAGATCGCGGCAGCGGGTCGCGCCGATAGCGGCTCCGCAGCAGGCGGCGGACCGCATCCCAGCCCGAGGTCTCGTTGCCGTGCTGAAGCACCGAGACGAACAGGGGACGCGGGACGCGACCCGGCAGGTGAATCAAAGTGGGTCCATCCAGAACCGTATGCAGCTCGGTGGCGTCAAGCTGCAAAAGCCCATCGGGCAGATGATCCAGTATGGCCGCTTGCATTCCTGTCCTTGTCGGTGATTGATGCTGCGTTAGTTCGGATCGGTTGGATAAAGATCCAGAGCGAACGCGCAACGCTATAAGCTACCCGGATTCGGGCCGCGGCGAAAGGGCTCTTCAGCGCGACATTGAACTTGAAAATGAGCGAAGCGGTCCCAATCACCGCGATAGGTCGCGGCGGGCGGCTCGAGATCAGAACGCAGCCGGGAGCCCGTGGCCATTGCTTGCACGAGAACAAAAAACAAGCCAACCGGGAACGGAGTCATGATCGAAGCGAAATCTCTCAGTCGCCACTTCGGCAGCCTTCGGGCCGTCGATGCCCTGTCATTTCAGGTCCAGCCAGGAACCGTTCTCGGCTTCCTCGGGCCGAACGGGGCGGGAAAGTCCACGACCATGAAGATGTTGACCGGGTTTCTGGCTCCGAGCCGCGGCACGGCCACGATCATGGGGCATGACATTCGCGAGGACGGCCTCGCCGCGCGCCAGAAAATGGGCTATCTGCCCGAAGGCGCGCCGCTCTACGGCGAACTCAGCGTCGGTCGATTTCTCAAGTTTGCTGCCGAGGCCCGGGGGTTTCGCGGCGCCGAGGTCGATGCAAGGGTCAACGATGCGATCGAGCGACTGAATCTGGCCGAGGTTTACGGCCAGAGCATCGAGACCCTGTCAAAGGGCTTCAAGCGCCGCGTCGGCCTGGCCCAGGCAATCCTGCACGATCCCCCGGTTCTAATTCTGGATGAGCCGACCGATGGTCTGGATCCGAATCAGAAGCAGCAGGTCCGGCGCCTGATCCGAGACATGTCGCCCGGCAAGATCATTATCGTCTCGACCCACATCCTCGAGGAGGTCGATGCCCTGTGCACGCGGGCGATGATCATTGCTCGCGGCAGGCTGCTTGCCGACGATACGCCCGCCGGCCTGCTCCGAAGCTCGCGCTACTACAACGCGGTCACGCTTGTCCTGGACGAGCTTGAGCAGGCCGCCTCCCGCCTCGGGGAACTGCCCGAAGCCCGCGAGGTAGAAGTGCGGCGCGGGCGTCTGACCGTCTTTCCGTCCAGCGAAGGCAACCTGTTCGAGGCGGTGACGGCAGCGGTCAAGGAAGCCGGCTGGCGGGTCGACCAGATTCAGCTCGAGCCGGGACGGCTCGATGAGGTCTTTCGCACGGTCACTGGCCAGGAGGCAGCGTGATGACCAATCTAACCGTCGTGCTCAAGCGCGAGCTTTCGAGTTATTTCGCCACCCCCGTGGCCTATGTTTTTATCGTCATCTTCTTGCTGATGTCAGCGACCTTCACCTTCTATCTCGGCGGATTCTACGAGCGCGAGATCGCCGATCTCGAGCCTTTCTTCCGCTTCCATCCCTGGCTTTACCTGTTCCTGGTGCCGGCCATCGGCATGCGCCTTTGGGCCGAGGAGAGGAAGTCCGGCACGGTGGAGCTGCTCTTGACGCTGCCGATCACGGCAACGGAAGCAGTACTTGGCAAGTTCCTGGCCGCGTGGCTATTCGTCGGCCTGGCGCTGTTTCTGACCTTTCCGATCTGGATCACGGTCAACGTGCTGGGCGATCCGGACAATGGCGTCATCCTGGCGGCCTACCTGGGAAGCTGGCTGATGGCCGGTGGTTTTCTGGCGATCAGCGCCTGCCTGTCGGCAGCCACCCGGAATCAGGTCGTGGCCTTCATCCTGGCCGTCGTGGTCTGCTTCCTGTTCCTGCTATCCGGCCTGCCGATGGTGCTGGAGCTGTTCCGGGGCTGGTTGCCCCAGGCCATGGTCGATGCGATCGCCAATCTGAGCTTTCTGCTCCACTTCAACTCGATTTCGCGCGGCGTGGTGGATCTGCGCGACCTGCTGTACTTCGCCCTCGTGATCGGCTTCTGGCTGCTGGCCAACCGAATTGTTCTCGAATTGAAAAAGGCGGATTGAGACGATGAAAAACTGGTACTCAACCGGCGCACTCGTGGCCCTGGCCGTGCTGTTTCTGGCCTTGACCATGCTAAGCAGCGTCCTGTTTCAAGGCGCGCGCCTCGACCTGACCGAAAACAGGCTCTACACCCTCTCCGAGGGCACCGTCAATCTGATCGAGTCGATCGAGGAGCCGATCACCCTGCGGTTCTATTTCAGCGAGGATGCCAGCGCCGATTTTCCGATGGTCCGCAACTATGCCCGGCGGGTGCAGGAGCTGCTCGACGAGATGGCGGCCCAGTCCGACGGTCTGCTGGAGATCGAGCGCATCGACCCGGCGCCGTTCTCCGAACAGGAGGATGATGCGGCGCGCTACGGCCTCGAAGGGGTGCCGACGGGGCGCGGTGGCGATAATCTCTATCTGGGTATTGTCGGCACCAACCTGCTCGACGGACTGGAGGTGCTCCCGTTCTTATCGCCGTCGCGCGAACCCTTCCTCGAGTACGAGCTGGCTCGAATGATCTACAGCCTTTCCCAGCCGGACCTGCCGAAGGTCGGGCTGATCTCGGGGGTCCAGATGAGCGGCGGCTTCGACATGCAGACCCGCCAGCCGCGCGAGCCTTGGGCGATCTACGAGCAGATCAACCAGCAGTTCACGATCGAAGACATCGCCCCTTCGGCGACCGAGCTGCCGTCGGATCTGGACGTGCTGGCGCTGGTTCATCCGAAAGAACTCTCCGGCGAACTGATGCGGGCCATCGACGACTTCGTCCTCGACGGCGGCCGACTCCTGGCCTTCGTCGACCCCTACGCCGAGGCCGATCAGGGCGATGATCCGAGCGATCCCATGGCGGCCCTGTCGGCGGAGCGCGACTCCGGCCTCGACGCATTGTTTGCGGCTTGGGGTGTGGAGTACGACCGAACTCGCTTCGTCGCCGATCTGGGACAGGCGCTACAGGTGAGCCTGCAGCAGGGTCGGGCGCCCGTTCGCCACCCGGCAATCATCGGCGTGACGGAAGAGAACTTAAACAGCGACGATGTCGTGACCGGTGAGCTGGAGTCGATCAATCTGGCCAGCGCGGGAGCGATCGCCCTCAGCGATGACAGCCCGCTGAGCCTGCAGCCTCTCATCGAGTCCAGCAGTCAGGCGGGAATGCTCGATGCGGAGCGCCTGCGGTTCCTCGCCGATCCCAGTGAGCTGATCGCGGAAGTAGCGCCGGTTGACGAAGCCCTGGTGCTGGCCGCTCGCCTCTCCGGTTCGGTCGAGACAGCTTTCCCCGCCGCGATCGACGATGGCGAGCCGCGTAGCGGCGAGATCAACGTGATCGTCGTGGCCGATGTCGACCTGCTGACCGACCGATTCTGGGTCCAGCGCCAGCAATTCTTCGGTCAGGCTCTGCTCAATCCCTTTGCCAACAATGGCGACTTCGTGATCAACGCGATCGAGAATCTGCTCGGCAACGCCGATCTGATCAGCGTGCGAAGCCGGGCCACCTCGACCCGGCCCTTCCATCTCGTCGAGGGGCTCCGCCGCGAGGCCGAGCAGAACCTGCGGGCCACCGAGCAGCGTCTCGAGGCCGAGCTGGCGGAGACCGAGGAGCGCCTGAACGAGCTGCAGCAAGCGCGGGGCGACACGGATCTGAGTGTTCTGACCGCCGAACAGGAAGCCGAGATTGACCGCTTCATCGCGCAGCGAATCGATATCCGGCGTCAGCTCAGGCAGGTGCGCCGGGATCTTGATCGGGACATCGAAGCCTTGGGAAGCCGAATCAAGGCCGTCAACATCGCTCTGATGCCGTTTCTCGTCACGCTTTTTGCTCTGTGGATGGCCTATCGGCGTCGGCAGGAGCAGGCGGGCAAGGGAGGTGCTGCATGAAACGATCGGTCTTTCTGAGCCTGGTGGGCGTCACGGTCATCGCCCTCGCTCTGGCTCTCTTTCTGAGCGAGCCCAGAACCGCGGCCGACGGCGATGCGCAAGCCCAGGCACTCGTTCCTGGCCTGAAGGCTGAGGTCAATGACATCGAGGCCCTTGAGATCGCGATCGAAGCAGACCGGTCGATCCGGCTCCAGCGCTCCGAGGATCGATGGCGAGTGGAGAACGCCGACGGCTACGAGGCGGATTTCGAACTCGTCTATCAGCTCCTTCGAGACCTGGCCGCCGGACAGCGCGCTGAGCCTCGAACCTCGAATCCTGAGTGGCACGATCGCCTCGGTGTGGCGACCGCTGGCGCCGGCGAGTCCGACGCGGATCGAAGCGTCGAGGTTGCCTTCCCCGAAACGGCGCTTCCCGCTTTGATCGTTGGTCGGCCAGGGCCTGCAGGCGAATCGCGCTTTGTTCGCCTGGCAGCTGACGATCAGGTCTGGTTGTCCGACCGCGACATCGATATACCGACCGATATCGTCGAGTGGTTGCAGCGATCGATCATGGATATCCCTGCATCAGAGCTCGAAGAAATCACCCTTCGCCACGCCGACGGCGACATCGCCCAGCTCCAGGCCGCCGATGAATCAGGCAGCCAGTGGGTGTTGATGAACGTACCCGACGGGCGGGAGGCGGCGCCGGCCTGGCAGCTGAGCTCAGTCGCCAACGCTCTGACAAGCCTGCGCCTCGACGATGTGCGTCGGCACACGGCCTCGCCCGAGGACGCGAGTGCCGCTCTGTACGTCACGCGCGACGGCCTCAATTTTGTCGCCACGCTCTTTAAGGATGCCGCCGGAAGCTGGGTGAACTTCTCAGTCTCAGCCGAGCTCGGGGCCGCCGCAGAAGGCGAAGAGCTGAGCGACGAAGCGGCATCGGCCAGCGCCGATGCGGCTGCCGTCGATGCGCGACTCTCGCCCTGGGATTTCAAGCTTCCCGAGGCCAAATACGAGCAGATGACGCGGCGCCTGGAGGATCTGCTCGCCGCGGTCGAGGATGATCCCAGCGAGGCCTCAGACAGCTGAACCGACGACAGCTGTAAGACGGATGGGGCCAGTCGCCCGGCCTTCAGCTGGCGGCCTTCAGGGCACCAGCAGGGCGGGCTCGATCTCGGCGAACAGGTCGGCAACATCGTTGAGAAAATCGCTCAGGGCCGAGGATTTTCGCCAGGCCATGACGATAACCCGCTTCGGCCCCCCGGCGGCGAAGGGGCGAGTCACGAGGTTGTCGGTCGGGGCCACGGGCGGTTTGACCGCCAGTGTCGGCATCAGGGTGATGCCCGTGTTGGCGGCCACCATGAGGCGGAGCGTTTCCATGCTTGAGGCGTGGAAATCGATCCGTTCCTGTGCTCCGGCCATCTGACAAACGGCGAGGGCCTGGTCACGGAGGCAGTGCCCGTCCTCGAGAAGCAGCAATTCCTCAGATTCCAGATCGCTCATGCGGATCTCCTTTCGGGCAGCCAGGTGGTGCTGCTCGGGCATGGCGACCACGAAAGCCTCCTCGAACAAGCGCCGAGTGACGAATCCTTCCATGGTGATCGGCAGCGCGAGCAGGCCTGCATCGAGGCGCCCTTCAGAAAGCATGGTCAGAAGATCCTCGGTTTTTTCTTCGAACAAGCGCAGGAGCAGGCGCGGATAGCGGGTTCGAAGCGGGGGGATCACGTGCGGCAGAAAGTAGGGTGCGAGGGTTGGAAAAACGCCCAGGCGAAGTATGCCGCTGTCAGGATCTCGAGCTCGTCGAGCGATCGATCGAATGGCATCGACCTCGCTGAGAATGCCTCGCGCTCGTTCGACCACCTCTTTCCCGGCTCCGGTGAGCATGACCTGGCGCGGGTTGCGTTCGACCAGCTGCACGTCGAGCTCGTCTTCGAGCTTGCGGATCTGCGTGCTGAGGGTGGGTTGGCTGACGTAGCACTGCTCGGCCGCTTTGCTGAAGTGCCTGACATCGGCAAGGGTGACGAGATATTGAAGGGCTCGAAGGTTCAATGGCTAATCCTGCGGAGTCAGGGTGATAAATGGTTGCGAGACGACCTGAAGTCTGAATATAATAGACGCCGTCAATTGATTTCCGATACTACCATAGATTTAACCTATCGCGGTCATAGGAACATTCGATTGAAAGGCGCCCTAGATGGGTCCACCTTAGTTAAAGATTTTGGCGCGGTCGCGCCATTGTTTATTTTCGATGCTTACTCACCCAAGGAGAAATTGCACATGTTGACGATTGGAGACCAGTTTCCAAACTATTCACTCAAGGCCACCGTCGGAAACGAGATCGATAATGGATTTGCCGATATCAGTAATTCAGACTTCAACGGCAAATGGCAGTTGGTCTTTTTCTATCCCAAGGACTTCACGTTTGTTTGTCCGACCGAGATCAAGGCTTATGGCGATTTGAAGGATGAATTCGCCGATCGGGACTGCGAAGTCATGGCCGCCAGCACCGATACGGAGTTCGTCCACCTGGCATGGCGCAACAGCCATGATGACCTGCGCGATCTTCAGATTCCGATGCTCGCAGACGTCAAGCGTGAGCTCAGCTCGGCGCTGGGTATTCTTCATCCGGAAGAGGGTGTTGCAATGCGCGCAACCTATCTCGTTGACCCGCAGGGCGTTATCCGCCACGTGTCTGTGACCGATATGAACGTGGGCCGTAATCCGAAGGAAACGCTGCGCATTCTCGACGCGCTGCAGTCTGACGAACTCTGCCCCTGCAACTGGCAGAAGGGCGACGAGCACCTGCACGCGGCTTGATTCATTCAAGTTAGGCAGGCGCTTTAAGAGATCACTGCATCTCGAAATGGAGGGCCTCGGCAGTTCTGCCCGAGGCCCTTTTTATTTTTGACGCCTGTCCGAGCCGGATCAGGCCCTTCGATTCAGAAACTTCGGCCCAGAAATGTCCAAATTGGATTTTTTCAAACCAGAAACTTCCAGGAGAATTTATGAATATTGACCAACTCAAAAAGACGATTCCCGATTTCGCCAAGGACCTGCGGATCAATCTCGGCAACGTGCTCGACGTCGAGCAGGCCGAGGGCATGACCGCTCAGCAGGTCTGGCTGACCGCGCTGGCGTCGGCCGTGACCTGCAAGAATGAGGCGCTGATCAACGCTGTCGCCGCCGACGCCGCCGAGCACCTCGATGCGGCCGGTCTGGACGCGGCGCGAGCGGCCGCCGCCATCATGGGCATGAACAACATCTACTACCGATTCCTGCATCTGAGTTCGAACGCCGAGTATCAGAAAATGCCGGCGAAGCTTCGAATGACGGTCATCGGCAATCCGGGCATCGACAAGGCGGACTTCGAGCTCGTCTCTCTGGCCGTGTCCGCCATCAACGGCTGCGGCATGTGCGTTGACAGCCACGAGCAGGTCCTCAAAAAGGCCGGCGTGCGCAGCGAGGTTATTCAGCATTCTGTGCGGATCGCCTCAGTGATTCACGCCGTGGCCGGCGTTCTCGATACGCGGGAAATCCCTGCTCTCGACGCTGCAGCCTAAGGCGACGCCGAGCTGTTTACAGCCGCCCGACCTCACGGGCGGCTGTAGCCTGTCCCCTTCGATCAGGGCACGGTAAACTGACGCCGAATCGCAGCCTTTCCCGTCATCGTATCCCGTAGACAATCATGAGCGAAATCCACCCCGAGCGAATCCAGTCCTCCCGGACGCGTATCACCAAGCTGGTATTTCCCCACGACACCAACCCCCTCAAGACGCTTTACGGCGGGACCGCGCTTCACTGGATGGACGAGGTTGCCTTTCTCACCGCCACGCGCTATGCGCGCTGCCAGGTGGTGACCGTCTCCATGGACCGGGTGGATTTCAAGGTGCCGATTCCTGAGGGCGCGATCGTTGAGCTGGTCGGCGAGGTCGAGCGCGTGGGCCGAACATCGATGACGGTTCACGTCCGCATTCTTCTGGAAAACCGCCAAAACTGCGAGCAAAACCTGGCCATCGAGGGCCGTCTTGTCATGGTGGCCGTCGACGACAAGATGGAGCCGATGCCGATACGTTGATCGGCGGTCCATCAGGCGCCCGATATCAGCGCCTAGTCCTTCATCGACCGAGGTTTACCTTGGCAGAGCGCGTTCGATCAGCGCTTTCAGTCCCGTGGTCTGAGGTAAGGATCCAAGTAAAACACCCTGAGTCTGATTGAGCCGGCTGACCGCAAAAGCCTCGGTAATCGGGCTGTTGACCTCAGCCAGGATGGCCCCCTGCATGACCAGCGCGAGGTCCTCCACAATTCGTCTGGCCTGGCCCTCGGCTTCACCTCCCTTTGTCAGCAGGCCGCGGACCCGCTCCAGGCGAGTTTCCATCCCGGGCAGTCCGGCGTGGCAATTCAGCCAGCCCTGGAGCGCTTCGAGGATGCGCGGCTCACGTTTCATGGCACGCAACACATCGAGGCACTGAACGTTGCCCGAACCCTCCCAGATAGCATTGACGGGAGCCTCGCGGAAGAGCCGGGGGAGGATGAACTCTTCGACGTAGCCTGCGCCGCCCATGCACTCCTGGGCTTCGTTGATGACCGCGACAGCCCGCTTGCAGACCCAGTATTTCGCGACCGGCGTCATGACCCGAGCCAGCAGCGATGAAGCCTCATCGCTCGTCGCTTGGTCGAATCGATGGGCCAGGTGGAGGGCAAAGTGCATCATGGCTTCGCTTTCGATGCACAGATCGGCGAGAACGTTGACCATCAGGGGCTGTTGGCTCAGAGGACGGCCGAAGGCGGTGCGCTGACGGCAGTGGTCGAGGGCCTGGGCGACGGCCTGACGCACGAGGGCGGCCGAGCCGATGGCGCAGTCGAGGCGCGTTTCGGCGACCATTCGGATGATCGTCGCGACGCCGCGCCCGGGCTCGCCCAGGCAGCGCGCGTGGGCGTCTTCGTATTCAATCTCCGAGGAGGCGTTCGAGTGGTTGCCGAGCTTGTGCTTCAGCCGTTGAATCCGGATGGCATTGAGGGTTCCGTCTGGTTGAACGCGCGGGACGAGGAAGCAGGTCAGGCCGTCGTCGGTCTGGGCGAGGCTGAGGAAGGCATCGGACATGGGCGCTGAACAGAACCATTTGTGGCCACGCAGGCGGTAGATCTGTCCGGATCCGGGCTCACTCAGCGCCATAGCTCGAGTGGTGTTCGCGCGCACATCCGAGCCCCCCTGCTTCTCGGTCATGGCCATGCCGATCGTCAGCCCCGCTTTGCCTGGTGCGGGAATCAGTCGGGAGTCGTAGCGAGATGCAAGAAGACCCGGGAGCCACTCTGCGGCGACGCCCTCATCGACGCGCAGGGCCGGCACGGCGGCATGGGACATGGTCATCGGGCAGACGGTGCCGGCCTCGAACTGATTGTGCAGATAAAGCAGAACGCTGCGCGCGACGCGCGCTCCCGCGCTGCCGGACCAGGTCAGGCTCGTCAGGCCAGCCTCGATGCCCAGCGCCATCAGGCGATGGTAGGCGGGGTGGAAGCTGACTCGGTCGATTCGCCGCCCGTAGCGATCATGGGTTTCAAGCTCTGGCGGATGGGCGTTAGCGTCGATGCCCAGCGCCTGAATCTCGCTGCCGGCGATCCGACCGTAACAGGACAGACGGTCCCGAAATGCGCCGGCACCATAGCTGTCAACGGCGGCGCGCAGGGCTGTGTCCCCTTCAAAGGCGTTGTAGTCGGTCAGGGGCTCCGGCTGGTTCAGGACCTCATGGGTCCTGCCGACGACGGCATCAGAGGAATCAAGGTCTTTCATCGCCGGTCAGAGGGTCTCAGCGGGTCGGCAGAATCAATCCGGCCAGGGCGCGACGGTTCTCGCTCATGAGAACGTTGAAGGTTCGTGCCGCAGCAGCGAGGGTCATGCACTCAAGGCCCACGCCGGCGCGCAGGAAGTGACGCTGCACTTCAACGGGCGGGAAGCTCTGCTGCTCGCCGAAACCGAGGAGAACGACCTCGGGCTGGTGGGTCAGCAGCGGCTCGATCGAGTCGCTGCTCAGATCGGCGTAGCTCCTCACGGGCCAGGATGTCTCGAGCAGGCGAGCGCCAAGGATCAGGCTTTCGGAATAGCTCGTGTCGTCGATCTGGATGCCGTCCGCGGTGATTTTCCGAACGACGTGGTAATTGCCGGGGCGGTGTTCTGTCAGTTCCATGATGTCGAAGCTCTAGCGCGGGAGCGCGATTTTCGGGTTTTTCGGGTGTTTGCGGTAAAAACAGGCGACCTGACCGATTTGATGAACGAGCTCTGCGCCGGTTGCCTTGCCGATCCGGGCGATCCAGTCGTGTCGATCGGCTTTATCGGCACGAATTTTCAGCTTGATGAGCTCGTGGCGGTCCAGCGCTTGCTCGATTTCATGGGCAACATTATCGCTCAGGCCCTTGTCGGCGATCATGACAACGGGGTCGATGTCGTGGGTCAGGCCGCGCAGGTACTTTTTCTGAGAATTGGTCAGCATGGACTCGTTTGATCAGGGCTTTTCGTCAGTATCTCATGGCTCGAGGTCCGATTCCGAGCGCTTACGCCGTTCGCCGGCTTCCTGCGCCTGATTTCCAACGGCTAATCCCTGCGCCTGATCCCTGCGCCGCGGTCGGCCAAGCCGCCTCGTCGTTGCTGCGGGCTGGTATTGGAGCTTGGCAGTGCTGTCGCCCCAGATGGTATCGTGATCGACGAGCTTTGCGAGATCACGCCCAGGGAGTCGGACCGCAGCGCATGTCGAAAGCATGGAAACAGCGCCAGAACAACGATCCTTACGTGCGTCAGGCACGCGAGGAGGGTTATCGGGCGCGCGCTGCCTACAAGCTGATCGAGATCGATGCCAAGGATGCCATCTTCAAGGGCACGCGACGCGTCGTGGATCTCGGTGCCGCGCCGGGGAGCTGGAGCCAGGTCGCTCGGCGCCATCTCACGCTCGACGCGCGAATCATCGCTCTCGATCTGCTCGAAATGGAGCCGATCGAGGGCGTTGATTTCATTCAGGGCGATTTCCGCGATGATGAGGTGCTGAAGAGTCTCGAGGAGCGGCTGGGGGGCGAGTCCGTTGACCTTGTTCTCTCCGACATGGCCCCCAATCTTTCAGGTATCGCGCCGTCGGATCAGGCCCGCAGCGTCCACCTGGCCGAGCTTGCCCTTGCATTTGCCCTGGACTGGCTCGATGATCGAGGATTCGTTATCGTTAAAGTCTTTCAGGGCGCGGGATTTGACGAACTTCTCACCGAGTTCAGGCGATCATTCACGAAAGTAAAGGTACGCAAGCCCGATGCGTCGAGATCCGAGAGTCGAGAGGTTTATCTTGTCGGGTCCGGACGGCGCAACAACTGATGGATTGATGGACTGGCCCGATGGGCCGCTCGCAGGAGATTGAATTGAGCGAATTTGCTAAAAACCTGATCATGTGGATCATCATTGCGGTGGTCCTGATGAACGTCTTCAGCTATTACTCGCAGCCGCAGGAAAACCCCACGGAAATGCCGTATTCGACCTTTTTGCAGCAGGTCAATAATGGCTCTGTCGAAAGCGTCACGATCGAAGAATCGCCGGGCGTTTCTCTGATCTCCGGCCAAACGAGTGATGGCACGCGCTTCGAAACGCTTGGGCCGCGCGACGACGGCCTGATGAAGGATCTCCTCGATGCCGGGGTCGTGGTCGAGGGTAAAGAGCCCCAGGGGCGGTCGATTTTTGTCGAAATCCTGATCACCCTTCTTCCCGTCATCCTGATCGTGGCTCTGTTCATGTATTTCATGCGCCAGATGCAGGGTGGCGCTGGCGGTCGAGGCGGGGCAATGAGCTTCGGCAAATCCCGCGCCAAGCTGCAGGGCGAGGACCAGGTCAAGGTCACCTTCGAGGACGTCGCTGGCTGCGAGGAAGCGAAAGAGGAGGTCACCGAGGTCGTCGACTTCCTGAAGGATCCGTCCAAATTCCAGCGCTTGGGTGGCCATATTCCGAAGGGCATTCTGATGGTCGGGCCGCCAGGAACCGGTAAGACGCTCCTTGCCCGCGCTATAGCAGGAGAAGCACGCGTTCCGTTTTTCTCGATCTCGGGATCGGATTTCGTCGAGATGTTCGTCGGAGTGGGTGCATCGCGGGTTCGAGACATGTTTGAAACCGCCAAAAAGCACGCGCCCTGCATCATCTTCATCGACGAGATCGATGCGGTCGGCCGGCACCGCGGCGCAGGCCTGGGCGGCGGGCACGATGAGCGAGAGCAAACGCTGAACCAGCTTCTTGTTGAAATGGATGGCTTCGAAGGCAACGAGGGCATCATCCTGATCGCGGCAACCAACCGGCCGGACGTGCTCGATCCTGCTCTGCTTCGCCCGGGCCGCTTCGACCGTCAGGTCGTCGTGGGCCTGCCTGATCTGCAGGGTCGTGAGCACATTCTCGGCGTTCATATGCGCAAGGTTCCGGTCGACGATGACGTTCGGCCGCGCGATCTGGCTCGCGGAACACCGGGCTTTTCCGGCGCAGATCTGGCCAACCTGGTGAACGAAGCGGCCCTGTTCGCTGCGCGGCAGGACTCCAGAACGGTCAAACATGATCATTTCGAGCAGGCGAAGGACAAGATCATGATGGGCGCTGAGCGCAAGTCCATGGCCATGTCCGAGGACGAAAAATTGTTGACGGCCTACCACGAGGCGGGCCACGCCATCGTTGGGCGATTGATGCCGGATCATGACCCGGTCTACAAAGTCACCATCATTCCGCGCGGCCGCGCTCTGGGTGTCACCATGTTCCTGCCCGAGCAGGACAAGTATTCACTGACCCGGCAGCAGATCCACTCGCAGCTCGCCAGCCTATACGGTGGGCGCGTCGCCGAGGAGCTGATTTTCGGCGAAGACAAGGTCACGACCGGCGCCTCCAACGACATCGAGCGAGCCTCGCAGCTGGCCCGCAATATGGTCACCAAGTGGGGCTTGTCGGACACGATGGGCCCGCTGGCCTATGGAGAGAACGAAGACGAGGTCTTCCTCGGTCGCTCCGTAACTCAGCACAAACACATCTCCGATGAAACCCATCGAGAGCTCGATGCCGAGGTGCGAAAAATCATCGATCAGGCCTACCGAACGACGACCGAGATCCTTGAAAGCAATCGCGACAAGCTGGATCTGATGGCCGATGCGCTGATGAAGTACGAAACGATCGACGTCAAGCAGATTGACCAGATCATGAAGGGTGACGTTCCGGACCCGCCGGATAACTGGACCGAGAGCGGCGGCAAGTCGAGCGGTCCAAAGGCGCTGGAGGAAGTGAAGGACGATAGCGCCAGCGATGATTCGACCGATCGCGACGACGGCGAAGAACCGTCAGGTGAACCGGCACCCGGTTGATCTCTTCCGATTCGATCTGATCCGACCGATTGGATCACAAGTACGGCCGCTGCGATCCCTCGCCGCGGCCGTTTTTAATTGGAGCAAATCAGACGCTATGAAGTTGATTGACAGAATCCAGGCGGCCCACTCGACGCGCCAGCCGCTGATCATGGGCGTGGTCAACGTGACGCCTGATTCCTTTTCCGATGGTGGCCGCTTCGCCCGCGCACAGGATGCCGTGGCGCACGGGCTGGCGCTTGCCGAGGAGGGTGCGGATATTCTCGACGTCGGCGGCGAATCAACGCGGCCGGGCGCCGCACCGGTAAGTGTCGACGATGAGATCGATCGCGTGATTCCTGTCATCGAGGGATTGCGTCGCGAGAGCTCGCGGCCGATCTCTGTTGACAGCAGCAAGCCTGAGGTGATGCGCGCAGCCGTGGAGGCCGGGGCCGATATGATCAACGATGTCAACGGCCTGCGCCGGCCCGCGGCGGTCGAAGCCGTCGCCGACCTGGGTGTTCCGGTCTGCCTCATGCACATGCTGGGCGAGCCGCAGACGATGCAGCGGTCACCAACCTATGGCGACGTCGTCGCTGAGGTCACCCGCTTCCTCGAGGAGCGAGTGGCGGACTGCCTGCGCGCGGGTATCGATAGACAGGCCCTGGTTATTGATCCGGGTTTCGGCTTCGGCAAGACCCTCGATCACAACCTGGCCTTGCTCAACGGCCTGGAGGGCCTGCGCGATGAAGGAATTCCGGTGCTCGCCGGCCTGTCACGCAAATCCATGCTGGGCGCCATCACGGGTCGGAAATCAGCGGCCGATCGCCTTGCTTCCTCGCTGGCGGCGGCGCTCCTTGCCGCGCAAAAGGGCGCCGCCATTCTCCGCGTTCATGATGTTGCTGAAACGCAGGACGTCATCAAGGTCTGGCTCGCGGCACGTTCTGCCCAACGGGCGCGCGAACAAGCATTAGAATAAGTGTCATGGGACACGCTTATTTCGGAACCGACGGCATTCGAGGCCGCGTCGGCGATCCGCCGATCACCGTCGATTTTCTCCTCAAGCTGGGCTGGGCCGCCGGGCGGGTGTTCGCCCGCCAGGGCGATGACGCGCCGACGGTCGTTATCGGCAAGGACACGCGGATTTCCGGCTACCTGTTCGAATCCGCTCTGGAGGCGGGTTTTTCGGCCGCCGGCGTCGATATCATTCTCCTCGGTCCCATGCCGACGCCCGCGGTAGCGCATCTGACTCGCAGCCTCGGCGGCATCGCCGGCGTGGTGATATCGGCCTCCCACAATCCCTACGAGGACAACGGCATCAAGTTCTTTTCCGCCGAGGGCGAGAAGCTCGATGATGGCCTGCAGGGCGACATCGAGGACGAGCTCGAGCTGGCAATCGAACAGGTTGCGCCCCATCGTCTCGGCAAGGCGCATCGCATCCAGGACGCAAGCGGCCGCTACATCGAATACTGCAAAGCGACGGTTCCCTACGGCACTCACCTCGACGGGCTCAAGATCGTGGTCGACTGCGCCAACGGCGCCACCTATCGAATTGCGCCGAGCGTGTTCTCGGAGTTGGGCGCCGAGGTCATCGCGATTCACGACAAGCCTGATGGGCTCAATATCAACGAGCGCTGCGGCTCGACCCATCCCGATAGCCTGGCGCGTGAGGTCGTGAAGGCTCAAGCCGACCTCGGCGTTGCCTTCGACGGCGATGGCGATCGTGTCCTGCTCGTCGATCACGAGGGCAGCATCATCGACGGCGATCAGATCCTCTACGTTCTGGCCGCGGCGCGCAAGACCAACGGCGGGCTCCAAGGCGGAGTCGTGGGGACGGTCATGAGTAATTACGGCCTGGAGGAGGCTTTCCGCACCCTTGGCGTGCCCTTCGAGCGCAGCGCCGTCGGCGACCGCTTTGTCCACGAGCGCCTGCGACAGCGCCAGTGGCTGCTCGGTGGGGAAGCCTCGGGCCATATCCTCTGCCTCGACCGGGCGATGACCGGCTGCGGCATCGTCAGTGCCCTGCAGGTGCTCGAGGTCGTCGCCAGAACGCGCCAATCCTTGAAGGCCCTGGCGGCAGGGATGTTCAAATATCCCCAGGTGATGATCAACGTCCCGGTGGCGGGCAATGCCCGCTCCCTGGTGAATGACGATCCGCGCGTGGCCGGTGCCGTCGAATCGGTCGAAGCCGCTCTGCGCGACGAGGGGCGGGTCATTCTTCGCCCTTCGGGCACGGAGCCGGTCGTTCGCGTCACCGTCGAGGGGCGCGAGCAGAGTCAGGTCGAGTCCTTGGCCCAGCAGCTGGCACAGGTCGTTCAGGAGTCAAGTCAGCCATGAGCCGCCCCCCCGAGGTGCCCGTCCTTTCGCTGAAGGCTTTCGATGATGCGCCGGGGCGCTTCACCGATGCGCTCGGCCAGGCCTGGCGAGAGACCGGCTTTGTCGGCATTCGTGACCACGGCATCGACGATGCGGTCATCGACCGTGCCTACGAGGCCTTCCGGGCCTTCTTTGCCCTGCCAGCAGAAGTCAAGCAGCGCTATCATCTGGCCGGCAGCGGTGGGGCGCGAGGCTATACGGGCTTTGGCGTGGAGCAGGCCAAGGACCACGATGTCCCCGATCTCAAGGAATTCTGGCACGTCGGTCGTGAGATCGAAGCCGAGCACAATCCGGCTCCGGATATTCTGACGCCGAACCTCTGGCCTGAGGAAGTGCCGGGTTTCCGCCACGCGTCGCTGACGCTCTACCGCGCGCTCGATAGGTTGGGTTCCAGGATTCTGTCCGCGTTGGCCCTGGATATCGGCCTGCCGCGCGACTGGTTCGACGACAAGACTCAGCTCGGCAATTCGATTCTTCGGCCGATCCACTATCCCCCGATCGGCGAGGTTGAGCCCGGAGCCGTCCGGGCGGCGCAGCATGAGGACATCAATCTCATTACCCTGTTGATCGGCTCGAAGGAGCAGGGCCTCGAGATCCTTTCGCGCGACGGGCAGTGGGTTCCGGTCAGCACGCTGCCCGGCACAATCGTGGTCAACGTCGGGGACATGCTGCAGCGCTTGACTAACCATGTCTACCCCTCAACGACTCATCGGGTGGTCAACCCCCCGGGGGACTCGGCGACCCAGGCCCGCTACTCGATCCCCTTCTTTCTGCACCCCAATCCGGATTTCTTGATTAAGACGCTGCCGCAGTGCGTCGACGGGGCGCGTCCGAATCGCTATCCGGAGCCCATCACCTCCCACGACTACCTGCTACAGCGCCTGCGAGAAATCAACCTGATCTGATCCGAGCCTGACCAGCGCTGGCGTCCTTCAGGCTTTCGTCCAGTGCATCGACGGCCGGAAGCGGACAGTCGACGCGCAGGCTCACGCCCTGGCTTGAGTAGACTTCCTCGACCTTGACCGCACCGTGTCGCTCCAGCAGCTGGTGGGCCGTTGCGATCAGGTCGAATGGCAGATGAATCTGGAGCTGTCTCATCACGATCAGCGCTTCCGTGCGGGCCTGCCGGAGGCATTCGCCGGCACTCGATCCGTAGGCGCGTGCCAGGCCGCCGGTCCCGAGCTTGATGCCGCCGTAGTAGCGGATAACGACGACGGCCACCTCATCGAGATCCTGGTGTTCGATCGCTGTGAGGATCGGTCGGCCAGCCGTGCCGCCGGGTTCGCCATCGTCATCGAAACGGTAGCGCTGGCCCGAGATCCAGGCCCAGCAGTGATGGGTGGCGGCCGGGTCGTGAATGCGTTCGAGGAAGGCACCAAGTTCCCCGTCCGAGCTGCAGCGCTCGGCGAGGGCGACGAAGCGGCTCTTTTTGACTTCCTGCTCGAAGCGGGCCGGGGCCGAGAGCGTCCGACTCACGGCAAGCGAGATGGACAGGGGGCGGACTTGACTTCAGCATCGACTTCAAATCCATGCATCAAGATATTGATTTTCTTATTTAATTTGAACGAATCAGCCTGGGTCAAAGCCTGCCCCTCTTTGGCGCGCACCACGGCGTAGCCGCGTTCGAGCACCTGGAGTGGACTGACGCTATTGAGCGCGCGGAGCAGGTTGGCCAGCCGCGTGTCCGAGCGCTCGACGATCAGCTGCTGGGCGCGCTGAAGGCGCTGGTCGAGCTGACCGACCGCGGCTGCGCTGCGCTCGATCTGGCGGGCCGGGTGGCGCGTAACGAGGCGGCGATCGACGGCATTCAAGGCCTGATTAAATCGCTCCGATCGTCCGGACATCGACCGGCCCAAGCGCTGGTCCAGGCGATCGAGATTCCTGCCCAGCTCGCTGAGCCTGCGTTCGGGCTGGTGCTGGGCCAGTCGCCGGCCGAGATAATCGAGGGTCTGGGACTGGCGGTTCAGGTCATTATCGATGCCGCGGCGGCAGCGGCGATCAAGCGAGCGCAGCTGCGAGGCCAGGGCGGGCCCGTCGGGCGTGATGGCGGCCGCGGCCGCGCTTGGCGTCGGCGCCCTCAGGTCGGAGACGAAATCGACGATGGTGGTGTCGGTTTCATGGCCGACGCCGGTCACCACGGGGTGGCGGCAGGCGGCGATGGCGCGAGCCAGGGCCTCGTCATTGAAGGCCCAGAGGTCCTCGAGGGAGCCGCCGCCGCGCGTCAACAGGATCACATCGGCGAAATCGTGACGGTCCGCGGCCTGCAGGGCGGAAATAATCTGCGGCGCAGCGCCCTCGCCCTGGACCAGCGTGGGGTAGATTCGCACGGACGCCGCGGGCCAGCGCTGGGCGAGGACCTTCAGCACGTCGCGGATGGCAGCCCCGGATGGTGACGTGACGACCGCGATACGCTTCGGCCAGTCGGGCAGGGGCTTCTTGCGGGACGCGTCGAACAGCCCGTCGCTGTCGAGGCGCTTTCGAATGGCCTCGAAGGCCTGCTGCAGGCTGCCGGCGCCGGCTTCGAGCATGGCTTCGGCGATGAGCTGGTAGTCGCCTCGGGCTTCGTACAGGCTGAGCCGCCCTCGCACGAGCACCTTCATCCCGTTTTCAGGCTGGAAGGCGACCTGCCGGGCGCTGCCCTTGAACAGCGCGCAGCGGATCTGAGCGCGCGGGTCCTTGAGGGTGAAATAGAAATGGCCCGAGGGTGGTCGCGCCAGGTTCGACAGCTCAGCCTCGATCCAGAGCCGGGGGAAGCCGGCTTCGATGTGGAGCTTGACCTCCTGATTCAGTTCGGAAGGACGATAGATCCGGCTTTCCGGTCCGGGTGGGCTGATCGGCATAGCTCCGGATTATACGGCGGCGGGCGAGTCGTCGCGTCGAGCCGAGACAGGCAGCTCAGGAATCGAGCGGTGCAACGCTCCCAGGCGAACTGCTCGGCGAATTCGACACAGGCCGTGGAGTCGACGGACAGCGCGCGATAGTAGGCAGCCGCCAGGTTCTCGTCGAGGGCGCCGTTGCCGCCGTCGGTGATCAGGTCCAGAGGACCGGGAACGGGAAAAGCCGCGACGGGAACGCCGCAGGCCATGGCTTCTAGCATCACCAGGCCGAGGGTGTCCGTCCGGCTGGGGAAAACGAAGACATCGGCAGCCGACAGGCAGCGCGCCAGCGCTATGCCGTGGCGATAGCCGAGGAAATGAGCCCGCGGATAACGGGCCCTCAGGCGCTCAAGATCCGGGCCGCCGCCGACGATGACCTTGCTCCCTTTGACGTCCAGATCGAGGAACGCGTCGAGATTTTTCTCCTTAGCCACCCGGCCGGCATACATCGCGATGGGGCGAGGGAGGTCCAGATGATCTCGGGCGCGGGGACGAAAGAGGCTCGTGTCAACGCCGCCGGGCCAGATCGAAAGCTTGTCGAAGCCGCGCTCGGCGAGAAGCTGATACTGCGTTTCACTGCGAACAAGCGTGCAGCCGGCGGGGCGGTGATACCAGCGCAGATAGGCGTAGCTCAAGGCCAGAGGAACGGGTGCTCGCAGCCGCAGGTACTCAGGAAAACGGGTGTGATAGGAGGTCGTGAACGGCGTAGCGCTGCGGACGCACCAGTTTCGTACGGCCAGGCCCAGAGGGCCCTCGGTGGCGATGTGGATCGCATCGAAGAGTCCTCGGGAGAGGACCTCTCGGACGGCGCGGCCCGGGCGAAGCGTCAGACGTATCTCGGGGTAGGTCGGGCAGGGCAGGGTGCGGCGTCCTTCGGGGCAGAGCAGCTCGACGGCATGGCCCAGGCGCTCGAGGGCGGCGCGCGTCGCCTCCAGGGTTCTGACCACCCCGTTGACCTGAGGCTTCCAGGCATCACTCACCAGCAGTATTCGCATTGCGGTCTCAACGAATTTCAAGCCAGCGAGCAGCGTAAGCCGCGCGCGTGTCGCGATCATGTCGCTCGGGCGACAGAGCGATGACAGGCATCGCAGGGTCAGGGCACAAGTCTGAACGCTGCTGCGCTATCCTGCGGGTTCTGTTCAACTGTTTATCAGGGCTCCCGGATCGCATGAACGAATCGAAGGAAAGCCATCGCCTGGTCCTACGCCAGAGTCGGGCTGAGGACTATGACGATATTGCCGAAATCATGGAACGCGTGTATGCCGGGGCCCTGGATGGTGCTTGGACGCGGGCTCAGTTCGAATCTCAGATCCAGCGCTTTCCGGAGGGTCAGATCTGTATCGAGGACAGCGGCAAGGTCGTTGCGGCGGCCATCTCCCTGATCGTCAAATACAGTCGCTGGGGCCAGGACCACCGCTACACGGATATCGTCGGCAATGGTTACCTGACAACGCACGATCCCAAGGGCGACGTGCTCTACGGCGTGGACGTTTTCGTTCACCCGGATTATCGCGATCTGCGCCTGGGTCGGCGTCTTTATGACGCACGCAAGGCCCTCTGCGAAAGCCTCAATCTGCGCGGCATCGTGGTCGGTGGCCGAATCCCTGGCTACGAGCGTGCAGCGGAGGAGATGACGCCGCAGACCTATGTCGCACAGGTCCAGTCACGAGAGATACGCGACCCCATCCTGACCTTTCAGCTGGCCAATGATTTCCAGGTCCGGCGGATCGTCAAGGGCTATCTTCCCGATGACACTCAGTCCGCCGGCTATGCGGTGCTGCTGGAGTGGATCAACATCTATTTCGAGGAACCCGACAGTCCGGTGATCGGCGGTCGGCCTTCGGATGTTCGAATCGGGGCGGTTCAGTGGCAGATGCGGCCGACCCAGTCCCTCGACGACCTTTTCGGCCAGATCGAATATTTCGTTGACGCCGTCTCGGGTTACCAGGCCGACGTCGTGCTGTTTCCGGAGTTCTTTGCCGGCGCCCTGATGGCGCCCTGGAACGATCATGGACCGGCCGAAGCCGTTCGCCAGCTTGCCGCCTATACGGAGGCGATCCGCGATCGAATGAGCCGCTTCGCCGTGGCCTACAACATCAATATCATCGCCGGCTCGATGGCCGAATACGACGGCGAAGAATTGCGCAACGTGTCCTATCTGCTGCGGCGCGACGGCAGCTGGGATCGCCAGTACAAGATTCACGTCACCCCTGATGAGGTCAGCTGCTGGGGCTTGAGCGGCGGCGATGCGATTCAGGTCTTCGAAACGGATTTCGGCAAGATCGGCATCCTGGTTTGCTACGACGTGGAATTCCCCGAGCTGCCGCGACTCCTCGCTGAGCAGGGCATGCATATCCTGTTCGTGCCCTACTGGACCGACACCAAGAACGCCTATCTGCGGGTTCGGCGCTGCGCCCAGGCTAGAGCGATCGAGAACGAATGCTATGTCGTCATTACCGGCTCCGTGGGCAACCTGCCAAAGGTCGAGAATATGGACATGCAGTATTCCCAAGCGGCAGTCTTCACCCCCTCGGATTTCGCTTTTCCGCACGATGCCGTCGCCAACGAGGCCACGGCCAATACGGAAACGATGTTGATTGCTGACCTCGATCTCGATAACCTGAGGGAGATACGCTCGCACGGTTCGGTCCGAAATTTGCGCGATCGACGGCTTGATCTCTACGACCTCAAGCTCATCAAGCAGCGTTCCTGAGCAACACCACTTCACGAAACAAGGAGATGATTACATGACCGATGGCGGATGGATTGCAGTTGCACTGGTATCGGGTTTTGCGCTCGGTGCGCTCGTAGTCTGGCTGATCAACCGCATGGATTCCGGCTCCGGCCAGTCGGTCAAGGCGATGCGTGAGGAGAATGAGCGCTTCCGGGAGCACGTCAACGATCATTTCGTTGAGACCGCGGAATTGATCAATCAGATGACCGATAGCTACAAAAAGGTCTTTGATCATCTCAGTGAGGGTGCTGAGCGCCTCGTCGACGAAAAAGTCGTTCGCGAGCGCATGCCGCAGGTCTCCGATCAGGAGATCAGGCTGCGACGCATCGGCAAGACATCGGCTCAGGCCAGCGAGTCCGGGGGAAAAGCAAAAGCCGCCGCCAAGGCCGGCGCTGAGGGCGCTACGGGCCAGACACAGGCGAGCAGCGATCAGGCTGACAAGCGCTCGCCGAGCGGGGCCGGCGCGTCCGCCAACGCCTCTTCGAACGCCAAGGCGACCACAGCCGAGGCACCTGTCAACGCCGTTGGTGAACGTAAAACGCCGGCCGATACCCCGGTGACGAGCGGGTCGCCGCCGAGCGCGGGGACCAAGTCCGCGGCTACGGGCGCATCGACCCCCGAAAGCGAAGGGAAACCAGAGCAGGCTGCGTCGAAGGAAACGGAAAAGGCATCCGACGACGCGGCGAAGGCGGCCGCGGATGCGACGGGCGATCGAGCCTCAAAGGGCGAGAAGGCCGCTGAGTCCGACAAGGCGGGCGGCTCTTCGAGCTCTCAGTCGAAATCCGAAGCCAAGGAATCCGACAAGCCCAACGACAAGTCCAGCGATGGCAGCAAGAAGGGTAGCGGCGCATCCTCCGCCAGCTGAATCGGCTCGCGCCAAGCGGCTCCTGAGCGTCGGCGATTGCTTGTGAAAATGGCCTATGACCATCGTCTACGACAATAGTCAATGACAATAATCAATGACAATAGTCTATGAGAATTGTCTTCAGAATGGTTTGGCAGAATGGTCTTTGCAAACCGTTTTGGGCATCGTTTTGTGAATCCTCTGTCCGCCCGGAATCCCTCGCTTAAACGGGATGGCGACGCGCTGCCAGCGTCGCTAGGGCTGATTCGAGCCTTCAGCCCGACGGAGGCGCAGCAGCTGACCGTCTTTGCGGTCGGTGAGGAGGAATACGCCGCCGTTCGGGCCGACCTGCACATCGCGTAAGCGCTGATCGATATCCAGCGCGATGATTTCATCACCGACGATCGCATCGTCCTCCAGATCGACGCGGCGGAGGCTGCGCTCTGCCAGGCTGGCGACGAGTAAATCGCCCTGCCACTGCGGAAACTCCTCGCCGCGGTAGAGGGCCAGCCCGGCCGGGGCAATAGAGGGCGTCCAGACCCATTCCGGGTTACGCATGTCTGGGCGAGTCTCGAACGGAGAAACTCGGGCGCCCGAGTAATCGATGCCCTGCGTCGCGATCGGCCAGCCGTAGTTTTCACCCGCCTCCAGCCGATTGATCTCATCACCGCCACGGGGTCCATGTTCGTGGGACCAGAGGGTGCCTGTTCGTTCATCGAAAACGATGCCCTGGGGATTGCGGTGGCCGTAGGTGAAAATCTCGTCGCGGGCAGCCACCGATCCGATGAAGGGATTGTCCTGCGGCGCGCTGCCGTCGGGGCGGAGACGCACGATGGTGCCGATATGCGTTCCAAGGTTCTGAGCTTGCTCGCGCAGGTCGAAGCCATCGCCTAAGGTCATGACCAGACTGCCATCCGGAAGCCAAGCCATCCGACCGCCAAAGTGCGCCGGTCGAGTGCGCTTCGGTTCGGCGGTAAAGATCACCTCGAAATCGACCAGCGCCTGATCGACCAGGCGAGCGCGCGCAAGCTCCGTGCTGTTGTCCTCCGCCGTGCCCACCGCATAGGTCAGAAAAAGCTCTCTGCTGTCCTCGAAGTCCGGCGCCAGCATCAGCCCCATAAGCCCGCCCTGGCTCTTGACCAGCATGTCGGGCAAACCAGCGATCGGTTCGAGAAGCTCGCCTCCGGGGCCGATCCGGCGCAGCCGCCCGACCCGCTCTGTTACCAGGAAGCCGCCTTCAGGTAGGAAAGCCAAGGACCAGGGGTATTCGAGCCCCTCGGTGATGACCTCCGTTCGATAGTCAGCCCATGCCGAAGAGCTCAAAAGCAAGGTGGAAATCAACGCGATTTTTCGGATTAGACGCATGCCCGCGGCCGCCAAGTGGGTGGGTATGAAAGGAATGGTAGCGGCTGGACGGTGAGGATTGGTTAAACTAACGCGTCAACTGAACAGGTGGGATGTCATGTCGGTGATTCGCTGGTTAGTGGCTTTTCTCCTCGCCGTTGTCGTGACGGCCGGGCTGGGCAGCATCGTCCAGACGCAATTCAACCTGCAGGCCATAGCCTCCCTGGGCGTATCGATTCCCTGGGGCATCCGCGCCGAAGTCACGGCGTTCGATCTTTTAAGCTTCGCGCCGACCTACGCCATCGTTGCCGCGTTCGCGCTGCTGATCGCCTTGCTCGTTGCCGCCTGGCCGGCAGCGGCATTTCCAGGAATTCGGGTCTTCTGGTATGCCTTGGCCGGCTTCGTCGCCATCTATACGGCGCTGGTCGTGATGAACTCGATGCTCCCGGTCACGGTGATCGGCGCAACGCGTGACTCGGCCGGGTCTCTTTCTCTGGCCCTGGCCGGCGCCCTGGGAGGGTGGCTGTACGGTCTGATTTGGGCTCAGCGACAGAAAGGCCAGAACTGATACCAGCGACTGCAGCGCAGGTCATCCTCGCACTGAGGCAGCTGGCGCGAGTAGCGCAGGCTGGTCTGATCGACGCGGCTGGCAATGTCGCGAAGCCCAGGTTTGTTGAGAAAGCTGCGGCGTGAATAGCCACCGTGCCCCTCGTGGTAGGCGAGATAAAGGTCGTAGGCATTCGTTTTGGCTAGACCCAAACGCCGGAAACTGACGTCGTTGTACCAGCCGATGAAATCGAGGGCGTCGTCCATGTCGCTTCGTCGGGCGAAGCGCTGCCCCGTGGCAGCCTGATAGTCGGACCAGGCCGGATCCTGAGCTTGAGCGAAGCCCTTGGCGCTGGACTCTCTCGGCAGTGGGATGAATCCGAAAAGCCAGCGTCGCGGCGGCTTAGCGCGGGCTCGAAAAGCCGATTCCTGGCGCACGAAGGCCATTTGAATCGCGATCGGTGTTCCCCAGCGCCGCTCGCTCTTGCGGGCCGCGTCGTACCAGCCGGGTTCTTCGCGCAAGACCGAGCAGATATTGTCCTGGTTGCTGGGCGGCAGGCTGGCGCAGCCGACACAGAGGATGAGGAGGCAACTTGCCGCCAGCGACCTGACCCAGCCTTTCGCAAGCACCATGGCGACGAGTCTCTCAATCCTCGAGCGCGTCGAGCCAATCTTGATCGGAGCCTTCTTCGATGTCTTCGAATAGATAGGTTGAGATATAGCGCTCGCCCGTGTCGGCAACGATTGCCACGATACTCGACCCGTCCGGAGCATCCTCGGCGAGTTTTAGCGCGGCTGCGACGGAGCCGCCGCCGGAGACCCCGCAAAAAATGCCCTCCTGGCTGGCCAGAGCAAGCGCCGTATCGCGTGATTCTTCGTCACTGACCGGAATGATCCGATCAGCAATGGCCTGGTTGAGGGTCTTCGGCAGAAAATCCGGCGTCCAGCCCTGAATCTTGTGCGGCGTCCATTCCTTGCCCGCCATCAGCTGGGCATTTTCGGGTTCCGTGGCAACGACTTGCAGGTCGGGGCGGGCAAGCTTGAGCATCTCGCCGGCGCCGCTGATGGTGCCGCCCGTGCCCCAGCCGGCCACGAAATAATCGAGGCGGCGGTTGGCAAAGGCGCGCAGGATTTCCGGCCCGGTCGTGTTGCGGTGATAGGCGGGATTGGCCTGATTCTCGAACTGCCGAGCGAGGAACCAGCCGTGCTTATTGGCGAGTTCCTCGGCCTTCTTCACCATGCCCGTCCCGCGTTCTTCGGCAGGGGTGAGGATGACCCGGGCACCGAGGGCGCGCATGAGCTTGCGACGCTCGATCGAGAAGGTCTCGACCATGCAGGCGACGAAAGGATACCCTTTGGCGGCGCAGACCATTGCCAGCGCGATGCCCGTGTTGCCGGACGTGGCCTCGACCACGGTCTGCCCCGGCTCGAGCGTCCCCCGACGCTCGGCGTCTTCGATAATGGCCAGGGCGAGGCGGTCTTTGACCGAGCCCAGCGGGTTGAAGAACTCGGCCTTAATGAATAGATCGACGTGATCGGGAGCGAGGCGATTCAGGCGGACGATGGGAGTATTTCCAATCGTTTCCAGAATGTTGTCGTAAATCATTGAATCAAAATCCTTTACTATGAGTTACAAGGCATGACCAAAACCGAAGAGATGCCGGTTCGGTCGTGCGAGATCTGCACTATTCTGACCTCGGACCCGTTCCGTTGGAACCGGGTTCGATCGAGTTGAAATGGCCTGCCGCATTTGTCCGGCGATCTCAGCGCTGTACCGAGCTTGCGCTAAAGTAGGGCCAGGGCCGTGAAGCTGATGCAGCGAAGGAGAAAGACCGCATGCTCTGGCAAGCACTCAGCGCCGCTCGCGATCTCGGGCGGGTGCAGGATATCGCGACCGTACTCATTCGCTATGGATTTGGTGATCTGGTGCGCCGCATCGGCATGTCCGGCGCGCTGGAGCAGGCCGGTCGGGTGCTGCACATCAAGAGCGCCGAGGAGATGGCGCGTCTTCGCCCCCCCGAGCGCATCCGCCGGGTCATGGAGGAACTGGGGCCGACCTTCGTCAAGCTGGGTCAGGTGCTCGCTACTCGTGTCGATCTGTTCAGTCAGGAATGGTTGACCGAGTTTGCCCGTCTGCAGGACGAGGCGCCGAGCGTGGCCTGGTCGGACATCGAGGCGCAGCTGACCGAAGACCTCGGGTGCCCACCCGAAGAGGCGTTTTCTGAAATCGATCGAATGCCGCTGGCCGCCGCTTCGCTGGGCCAGGTGCATCGGGCCCGACTCGACGATGGCACCAAGGTCGTCCTGAAGGTGCGCCGGCCCGGAATTCGGCCGATTATCGAGGCCGACCTGCGCTTGCTCGCGCGTCTGGCGGACATCGTCGAATCCGAAGCGCCGGAGCTCAAGCAGTACCGGCCCCGCGAGCTCGTGCGCCAGTTCACTCGCTCCCTGCGCAGGGAGCTGGATTTCGCCGCCGAGGGCCGCAACGCCGAGCGCATCGCAGCAGGCCTGGATGAAGACAGCGGCATTGTCGTCCCCGAGGTCTACTGGAGCTGGAGCGGCGAGCGCCTCAATGTGCAGGAATTCATCGAGGGCATCAACGGGTCCGATCTCGAGGCGGTGCGAGCCTCGGATCTGGACGGTCACCGGATCGCCAAGCGCGGGACGGAGGGTATCCTGTCGATGATTCTCGAGCACGGGTTTTTCCATGCTGATCCCCACCCGGGCAACGTGAAGTATCTCGAGGGCGATCGGATCGCGCTGCTGGACTTCGGCATGATCGGGCGCCTGAGCGAGGAGCGTCGCTTCGAGGTCGCCGAGCTGCTTCATGGTCTCGTTTCGCGTGATTCGGCTCAGGTGGCGCGTATCCTCCTCGATTGGAGCACGGACAGCCAGGCGCATCCGGACCGGGTCGAAGAAGACCTGCACGAATTCATCGATCGCTTCCACGGCGTGCCCCTGGAGCAGCTCAATCTGAACGAGATGATCGGCGATATGACCGGCGTGCTGCGTCGTCATCATCTGGTCCTACCCGCCGACCTGGTTCTGATGCTCAAGGCTTTTCTGACCCTCGAGGGGATGGGCCGGTCGCTGGATCCCGATTTCGATATGGCGTCCGAGGCTCGGCCGATCGTCGAGCGCGTGCTTCGCAGACACTATTCGACGGTTGCGGTGGCACGCCGCGCTCAGCGCTCGGCGGTGGAAATCGTCAAGACCCTCGGTTCCCTGCCGAACGATTTAAGCCGGCTGCTGCGCACGGCTCGGCGAGGTCGCATCGAAGTCCACGTCGACGTCAAGTCCCTTAAGGAAGTCAGTCACCGCCTCGATAGCGCCGCCAGCCGGATGACCCTAGGGGTCGTCACCTCGGCACTGATCATCGGCTCAGCCATTGTGATGAACGTCCAGCCCGGGGGCGGCGGCGTTTCCTGGTTTGGCTGGCTGGGCTTTGGTGGCGCTGCGCTGGGCGGCCTGTGGCTACTTTTTTCGATCTGGCGAAGCGGTCGCGACGACTGATACCAGGCCAGGCGAGGCCCGATCGATAAAAAACGCGCTCGACACAGGATGATTCACGGACTTCAATCCAGGTAGACCGTGCCGTCCTTCATCACGAAGCGAACATCCTTCAGCAGCGCGATATCGTCGAGCGGGTTGCCTTCTACGGCGATGACGTCTGCCCAGTAGCCTGGTTTGATTGCGCCGGCGGTCTCTTCGATACCGAGCAGTTCGGCCGAGTTCAGCGTGGCCGCTCGGATCGCCTCGATTTCCGGCATGCCCGTGTCGACCATCAGTTCGAATTCGCGCGCGTTTTCACCGTGGGCGCTGACGCCTGAGTCGGTGCCGAAGGCGATTTTCACCCCAGCGCGCCAGGCGCGCTCGAAGGTGTCCTGCATCATCGGGCCGATCAGGCGCGCCTTCGGACGGACCATCTCCGGGAAATAGCCGTCGATCTCGGCTTTTTCCGCGACGAAGTCGCCGGCAAGAACCGTTGCTACCAGCCAGGTGCCGTTGTCGATCATTGCCTCGATCACTTCCTCGTCCATCATCGTGCCGTGTTCGATCGAAGTCACGCCGGCCTTGATGGCCCGCAGCATGCCTTCCTTGCCGTGTGCGTGGGCGGCGACGGCCATGTTGTAGTCGCTGGCCGTGCTGACGATGGCTTCCAGCTCATCGGGGTGAAACTGAGGCGCTAGGCCGCTGCGAGCGACGCTGAGCACGCCACCCGTGGCCGTGATCTTGATCAGATCCGCGCCGTCCTTGTAGCGCTGGCGCACGCCCTCACGGGCCTGAGCGATGCCGTCGACGACGCCCTCGAGCGGTCCCGGGTCGCCCATCAGATCGGCGCGCCAGCTGTTGGTCGGGTCCGCGTGGCCGCCGGTGGTGGCCAGGGATTTGCCCGAGGTATAGATACGCGGTCCGACCGTGGTGCCCGCGTTGATGGCATTGCGCAGCGCCATGCTGACGTTGAAGCGATCGCCCAGGTCCCGAATGGTCGTGAACCCTGACTCCAGGGTGATGCGGGCGTAGTCGGCGCCCTGGAGCGCGAGGTCGGCCGGGTTCTGGGTGAATCGATTGATATAGGCACTAGGGCTTGATTGATAGAGGACGTGCGTATGCATGTCCATCAGCCCCGGCAGGCAGGTCAGGGTGCTCAAGTCGATTCGAACTCCCCCTTCCGGCACGTCGCTGAAGCCCTCATCGACGCGCTGGACCATGCCTTCATCCACAACAATCGTCGATCGCCCCTGAAGTTCGCCCGATTCCACGTCGAGCAGATCGCCGCAGTGAACCCAAGTGGAAGAATAGCCTTGTGATGCGGCGAGGCTCAGGCCTGCCGCGAGCGCTAGCGTATGGATGGGATGCATGGGGATTCCTTTTTCGTCGATTCTTATCTTGAGAGTTTCTTGCGATTTTCTTGCGTGTTTCATCTTGAGAATTTCAGGCTCACGAAAGGCGCGAGCAGGGGCTGACTCTACATCAGCTCAAACTCGCCCGTTGAAGAATTCCCTCGTTCCCAGCGCCGCTGCCGCCTCACCCAGGCGTTCCAGAGCGAGAACGTAGGCGGCCATGCGTACGGAGAGGTCACGCTCATCGGCCAGAGCGAGCACGCGGTCGAACTGTCGCGCCATGCGGTCCCTCAGGCGCTCCTGGATCCGATCGGCGTCCCAATAATCGCCGCTGCGGTTCTGGACCCATTCGTAGTAGGAAACGGTGACGCCGCCAGCGTTGGCCAGAATATCCGGTATCACCACGATGCCGCGCTCCTCGAGAATACGATCGGCTTGGGCCGTGGTCGGACCATTGGCCAGCTCCATGATGACCGAAGCCTGAATCTGATCGGCATTGTCTTTCGTGATCACATCCTCCAGCGCGGCGGGGATCAGCAGGTCGACATCGAGGGTGAGGAGCTCTTCGTTACTGATCTGATCGACCTCGCAGGAATCGCTGACCGAGCCCTGGCAGTAGATTTCATCGACGCTTCGGCCATCTTCCTTGGCCTCGATGACCTCTTCGATATCCAGGCCATCCGAGTCATGGATGCCGCCCTGAGAATCGGAGACCGCAACGACGCGATACCCCTTTTCAGACAGGAGGCGTGCCATGGCACGGCCGGCGTTACCAAAGCCCTGGATCGCCACCCGCGTATCCTCGGGCGTCCAGGAAGCACGTTTGGCCCACCGATCGACGCAGACACTGCCTCCCTGGCCCGTCGCCGTCGATCGGCCCTCGCTGCCGCCCAGCGCCAGAGGCTTTCCTGTGAGGGCGCCCGGCGTGTATTGGCGGACAGCGTGGGAGTATTCGTCCATCATCCAGCCCATGATGTGCTCGTTGGTGTAGACATCCGGCGCCGGAATATCCGTGTCCGGACCGATCGTATCGGCGATGCGGCGGATGAAACCCCGAGACAGGCGTTCGATTTCCATCATCGACAGTTCTTTGGGGTTGACGCTGATGCCGCCCTTGGCGCCGCCGAAAGGCAGATCCATGACCGCGCACTTACAGGTCATCCAGAGGGCCAGCGCCTTGCATTCGTCGAGATCCACATTCGGGTGATAGCGCAGCCCGCCCTTACCGGGGCCGAGGAGGTCGTTGTGCAGGACTCGATGGCCGATGAAATGTTTCAGGCTGCCGTCATCCATGCGCAAGGGAATCGATACGGTCAGCATCGCTTTCGGATTGGCCAGACGGTGACAGGCCTCCTCAGGCATATCGCTGTATTCAGCCGCTGCCGTAATACGTTCCAGAGCTCGTTCAAAGGCGCTTGCGCTCATCGATTGTTCCCGCGTGCATGTTCCAACAGCATACTAGCGTAGCGAGCCGCCGTGGACGCAGCGGAAGGGCTTTCGGCGGGGCTATAATGCCGGCCTCCTCAACCTCCGGCGAAGGGCAGGCGATGCGCATCGGCACCACACTCACCAACTTCATCATCAGCAAGCAGAAAGGCCATGTCGGCGCGAGTGGTACCTTCACCGGCCTTCTGAACGACATCGCCGTGGCCTGCAAGCGTATTGCAGACCTGGTCAATAAGGGTGATCTGGTCGGGGTCCTGGGCACGAGCGACAGCGAGAACGTCCAGGGTGAGCAGCAGAAGAAGCTCGACATCATCAGCAACGACCTGATGATCGAAGCGCTTCAGCACAACGGGCACATCGCTGCATTGGCGTCGGAGGAAATGGACGAGGTCTACCACCTGCCCGAGGGCAGTCCGCGCGGTAAATACCTGATCCTCTGCGACCCCTTGGACGGGTCATCGAATATCGACGTCAATGTCTCGGTGGGCACGATTTTTTCCGTGCTTCGAGCGCCCGAGGGCGTAGAGAACCCCGCCGAGGCCGATTTTCTCAAAGCGGGGACGCAGCAGGTAGCGGCCGGTTACTGCCTCTATGGACCAGCGACGATTCTCGTATTGACCACCGGAGAGGGCGTGAGCATGTTCACCCTGAATCGTGACTTCGGCGAATTTCTGCTGACGCGGGAGCACGTCCGGGTGCCGGAGAAAACGAGTGAATACGCGATCAACATGTCCAATCAGCGTCACTGGGCTGCGCCCGTCCAGCGCTACATCGAGGAATGCCAGGGCGGCAAGGACGGCCCGCGCGGCAAGGACTTCAATATGCGCTGGGTCGCCTCCATGGTCGCCGAGGTCCACCGAATCCTGACTCGCGGCGGCATCTTCATGTACCCCGGTGACGCCAAGCTCGAGCGTCAGGGCAAGGCCGGCAAGCTGCGATTGATGTACGAAGCCAACCCGATGGCCATGATCGTCGAACAGGCTGGGGGGCGCGCCACGACCGGGTCACAGCGCATTCTGGACATCGAGCCCAGCGAAATCCATCAGCGCATCCCCGTCATCCTCGGTTCGCGCGAAGAGGTCGAGCGTCTGACCGAACTGCATCAGCAGTGACGCGAGCACTGAGCATTGTCGGATTCGTTGTCTGGCTGGCGGTGCTGGCGTGGGCAGGTCTGAGCCTCAAAAACGAAGCGCCGGGCATGGCGGTCGGCGGTGCGGTGTTGGCCGCGACGGCGCCGCTTGTCTTCGTTGCCGGCCTGCGCCGCTGGGCGCTGGTCTCGCCGCGCGACCCCCACCCGGTGATGGTCTCAGTGGTCAGCGGCTTCGGCATCGTTCTGAGCATGGTCGCCGTCAATCGCTACGGCGATCAATACGAAAGCCACGTGCTCGCCGCGGGCCTTGCCCTGGCCATGTGGCTCATCTGGGTGCGCTGGTCCTGGCGCGCCGTGTCCGATTCATCTGCTTCGCGCGACTGAGGGCGGAAAAAGCCCGGCCACTTCTCTGTGAGAAAGCGTGGGCGCAGTCCGCTCGCCAAGGACGGAGGCGCCGAGCGATGAATCAACCTGCCACCTAAAGAAAAGGCCCTGCGGTGCCGGAACACTCGCAAGGCCTTGAATTTGTTGGCTCCCCGGGTCGGATTCGAACCAACGACCTAGTGATTAACAGTCCCTTGATGAGCGCTAACGAAGCGTAGCAAATCGCCAAATTCATAAAAAAGGTGTTTACACGAATTTCGCATCACTACCC